>Ga0334883_1000804_pt1 | contig 52295 bp, 42 predicted proteins | sample GraSluR1_MG_6_FD_207230 | JGI IMG/M metagenome (GOLD analysis project Ga0334883, IMG submission 207230) | Sludge microbial communities from methane-producing bioreactor in Wageningen University, Netherlands - Granular Sludge_09_05-R1 | ecosystem: Engineered > Bioreactor > Anaerobic >...
TCAGCGCGATGGTGAATTTGTGCTGCTGATCTATCACAAAACCAATCATCAGCTTTTTTTGTGGAACGACTGGCTGGGGCGTTTGCCCGTTTATCTCTTTCAGGACAAGAAACAATTTACCATCGGGAGGGACATCCGTCAACATCGTCACCTTGCTGAAATAACAAGTTTTGATCCTTATGCGCTGGCAACTACCTTGCTTTTTGGGTTTGCCTTAGGCGATAAATCACTTTGGCAGAACATCAGCTATTTACCGCCTGGCACACTTTTGAAAGCAGATTGCATTAAAAATGCCATTGAAATTTCAGACAACCAATTCTTAGGTTTTCGCACTGGTGATCTAAAGCATTACGATCCCAAAATCGTGTTAAATGATTTGGAAGTGGCTACACAGTACCGAATAGAAAAACTTAAAAATCCTGCCTTGTCGTTAAGTGGTGGTCTGGATTCGCGTTTAATGGCCGGTATTTTCAAGCACATGGGCCTTCATATTCAGGCTTTTACCTATCAGGATGCTGCTGGGACGGCCGATGCAGATCTTACGGCTGTAAATGCAATTGTAACGCAATTGCAAGGACATCAAAATCATCAGTTTATTGCCTTACAGAATCCTGGTGAGGAACAAATAAGGCAATTAATGGAGCTCAAGCAGGGACTGAACTATGCCGGCATGGCGTTTATCCTTCCTTTTTTGGAACACTTTCATGTCCATCATTATAGCATGTTCACAGGTGATGGGGGAGATAAGGTGCTGGCCGACCTGAGGCCTTCCATCAGAATAAAATCATATCCCGCCTTGCTGCATTTCCTTTTACATAAATTTGGTCGTATAAGCTTATCGCAGACTGCCAAATGGACAGGACTTGAGACCAATGCACTAAAAAGCTATCTGATCGGGCAGCTCCAAAGTTATGGTAGCAGTCATGAGCTGGCATACACTGATTTTTTATTGCACGAGCGGGCTCGTAAGTGGCTTTTCGAGGGTGAAGATCGCAATCGGGCATTTTGTTGGTCAACAACGCCCTTTTATAGCCAGCCTTTTACAACTGTTGCCTTGTCAGTCTCAATGGATCAGAAGGCTTATGGCAAAATGTTTTTGAAACTTTTTTGGCTTTTGCCCGGTAATTTGGAAACAATCGTAAATCCCAACTGGAAGTTGCCCTTGAACCAGCAGAACTCCATCCGAAAGCTCTTTTTTCGGCAGCATTTGAAATACAGCTTACCCTGGAGTCAGATTTTATTGGCAGATTCAGCTGAAAAAATTTTGTTGATCCAATATTTTTCTGAAAGTAGCGAACAGCTCAAAAATTTATCTCACAAGGGTATGCAGCTTTCAAGGATTGATTTTGAGAAGTCATTTCACCCTGATTTAGTCCGGGAGATTCATGGTTTGAGCTTATTACAATAATTGCTTTAGTTTATTATGCAATTTATACTTTTGGAAAAGAAATCATGTAAAATTCGGGCTGAATTCCTAAATTTGCACTTTTAATCACTTAAACAGTACTTTATGGCTTCGACATCTGATTTCAGAAACGGTCTGATCATCGAATTTAACAACGATTTATATTCAATTGTGGAGTTTCAACACGTGAAACCCGGCAAAGGTGCGGCATTTGTGCGTACGAAATTGAGAAACCTCAAAACTGGTAAAGTATTACCTAACACTTTTCCGGCCGGCATCAAGATAAACATCCAACGTGTAGAACGCAGGCCAATGCAATATTTGTACAATGATGGTCAGGATTATCATTTCATGAATAATGAAACTTTTGAACAGATTCCTATTGCCAGGGAATTGATTAATGCACCTGATTTTCTCAAGGAAGGCGATGCTGTTGAAGTGATGTATCATACAGATACAGACTCTGTACTTAGCTGCGAATTGCCTACAGCTGTGGTACTGGAAGTAACCTATACCGAGCCGGGCGAAAAAGGTAATACTGCCACCAATGCCATGAAAGATGCCACCCTGGAAACAGGTGCTGTGATTAAAGTGCCGCTGTTTATCAATATCGGCGATAAGATCAAAGTGGATACCCGCGATGGTAGCTATACAGAGCGTGTGAAAGAATAATTGACCTTATGAAATTTAACTCACCTCTCTCGCTCAAACAGCTTGCTGCAATGTTGCAAGCTGATTTTGAAGGCGATCCTGATTTTTTGATCAGCGGTTTGAACGAAATTCACATGGTTGAACCGGGTGATATCACTTTTGTGGATCACCCTAAATATTATGATAAAGCACTTAACTCGCGTGCTACCACTATTCTGATCAATAAAAAAGTGGCCTGCCCCGAAGGAAAAGCCCTGATATTTCACGAGAAGCCTTTTGATGCTTTCATTCAGCTGATCCAGCAATACAAACCCTTTGAACCAGCAAAGGGATTCATTAGTCCATCTGCCGTAATAGGAGCGGGTACCATCATACAGCCGGGGGCTTTTATTGGCAACCATGTAATAATTGGTAAGAACTGTCTGATACATGCCAATGTGAGTATCTATGATCATACCAATATCGGTGATGATGTGATCATTCACTCCAATACAGTATTGGGGGCTGATGCCTATTATTTTCAGCGCAGGCCGGAGGGCTACAAGAAATTTGAGAGCTGTGGCCGTGTGATTATTGCCGATCGTGTTGAGATTGGGGCACTGTGCAGCATCGACAAAGGTGTGACGGGTGATACCATCATCGATGAAGGAACTAAGTTGGATAACCATTGTCAGGTTGGGCATGATACTTATATTGGTAAAAATTGTCTGATTGGATCCCATGCAGCCATTGCCGGTGTTACCCGCATCGAGGATGATGTAATCATTTGGGGAAGGGTGGCTATCAACAAAGACCTTGTCGTTGGAAAAGGAGCTGTTATATTGGCAACTTCTGCAGTTGATAAATCATTGGATGGAGGAAAGACCTATTTTGGTGTACCTGCCGATGATGTGCGTAAAAAATGGCGCGAACTGGCTGCCTTAAGGCAATTACCCGATTTTATAGCCGGAAAGAAATAGAAGAAAACTACCACTTTTTTTTGGGAAATAGTCATTAGAAATAAAGCCTAGACATTTGTCACAGCATCGCGTTAATCTCTATAGCAAACAATTTAGATTTTTTGAGATAGGTGCAGCGCACCGGTAATATATACAACGGCAGCACCAGTAATATTTACAAAACAGTTAGCGTTCATTGTAAGTGCGACAAAACAGACGACAGGATTACAAGGAATTTTTGCTGCATTAAGACAAAGAAAAATGAAAATTGCCTACGCACCCAAACCCACCCACCACCCTTTTAAAAAAGACTTATTGATTGTTGATAAGTTTTTAATTTTTTATAGTTCATTGATTAGATAAAAACTTTATATTTGACAAATATTGTCAAGTTAATATTTTCAAATTGAAAACAACAGGAGAAATATTAAGAGAAAAAAGAGAAAAGAAAGGATTGCTATTGCGACACGTTTCTGCTCTGCTCGACATAGACACAGCTATACTTAGTAAAATAGAACGAGGTGAAAGAAAAGCAACAAGAGAACAAATTAATAAGTTTGCTGAAATTCTTGAAATCAACAAGGAATCCCTGATAGTTCAATATTTGAGTGAGAAAATTATTTATGAACTTAAAGACGAGGACTTAGGGATTCAAGCGCTAAAAGTTGCTGAAAAAACAATTAAATACGGAGTAACAAAAAACAAATAAAATGGCAGAACTATTATCAATTAAAGAAGCAAGCCAATGGGCCAGTGAATATTTGAAAAAAAATGTTACTACTTCCAATATTTCATATCTAATCCAATATGGCCGAATAAAAAAAATAGGAGGCAACGGCTCAACACAAGTCATGAAAGAGGAATTAATCGATTATTATAAAGACCAAAAGAAATCACGACAAGAAGAATGGAAAGAACAACTTGGCGAAGATTTAAATTGGGCTTTGTCGTTTGAACAATACAAAGAGGCTGAGACTACAAAACACGTTCACAGACTTCATCCATATAAAGGAAAATTTATTCCTCAACTAGTTGAGTATTTCCTTGACAATCATACAGACAAATTCAAGAAAGAAATTTATTTCAAACCGGGCGACATTGTTTACGACCCATTCTCAGGTAGTGGAACAACAATGGTTCAGGCATGTGAGTTAGGAATTCATGCCGTTGGGAATGATGTTTCTGCTTTCAATGCTCTAATTGGAAATTGTAAGGTTACAAAATATGAACTTGTTGTTGTTCAAACTGAAATAAACAGAATTTCTAGGGCATTAAAACTATTTTTAGCTGACAATAAAACTCTTGAATTTGAAGACCGACTTTTAAAGGAGTTATATGATTTCAATAACAAATATTTTCCAGTTCCTGAATACAAATACAAAGTAAAACGCAAGGAGATTGATGAAAAAACTTATGGTGAAGAAAAAGAAAAGGAGTTTTTGCCAACATTCAATAAGCTCGTAAAGGAGTATAACATTAAATTGCGTCAAGATAAAGAAGATTCATTCCTTGACAAATGGTTTACGCAACACATACGGGATGAAATTCAATTTGTGTTTGATGAAATCAAAAAGATTAAAAATACTGACACCAAGAAAATTGTTAGCGTTATTCTAAGTCGCACAATTAGAAGTTGCAGAGCAACAACACATGCGGATTTAGCGACCTTGCTTGAACCAATCACAGCTACATATTATTGTAGTAAACATGGAAAAATGTGTAAGCCATTGTTTTCAATTCTAAAATGGTGGGAAACATATTCTAAAGACACCGTAAAAAGATTAGTACAATACGATAAACTACGGAAAGCGACTTTTCACACTTGTATGACTGGAGACAGCCGAAATATAAATATTGTAGAAGAACTTAAAAAACTCAATCCTGATTTTGCAAAGCTTGTTGAGAAACAAAAAATCAAGGGAATATTTTCATCACCACCATATGTAGGTTTAATCGACTATCACGAGCAACACGCTTATGCTTATGATTTGTTCGGCTTTGAACGAAAAGACGAACTTGAAATCGGTCCACTTTTCAAAGGACAAGGGAGAGAAGCAAAACAAAGTTACATTCAAGGTCTTAGTGATGTTTTGAATAACGCAAAGAAATATCTTATTGAAGATTATGATATTTTCCTTGTGGCAAACGACAAATACAATATGTATCCTACAATTGCAGAAAATGCCGGAATGCAAATAGTTAATCAATATAAACGACCAGTATTAAACCGAACTGAAAAAGATAAAGGTGCTTATGCTGAGATAATTTTTCATCTAAAAAGTAAATAATGAGTTTATCTGCCAATGCTAAAAAGGAAATAAACACCTTAATCGAAGCTGTAGTTGAAAAATACATCAGTAAAGCTGCAAGTAAACCAAAAGCTAATTCGTGCAATCCATTTGTAATGGCATTACTCAAAGACTTTGAGCCTCTTATTCATAGAATACACGGGCTTAAAACTTCATTGGGTAGTGAAATGGAAAAGATTGCAGAGATAATTGCCATAGATGCTTGGGGCAAGGCGAACATTCATAGAAAAGTAAAAGTGAATGTTGCTTTACCTAAAAACGTCTTTCAAACGATTGATTCAATTATCAATAATTTAAGCAATGCCAAAACTCTTAGCGATTATGAAAAAGAGAAAAAAATGATACTTGATGCTTGTAAGAAACCATCAAAAGCAACAGAACAACATACATATGAATTTGACATTGTTGTAACCGATCCAAAGAAAAAGCATACCTATATACTGGAAATGAAAGGTCCAGACCCCAACACCACAGGAGTTCCTGGTGCTAAAAAAAGGTTACTTGTTGCAATTGCCTGGGCTTACTTCACAACAAAGTCAGAAAGAATTGACTCACATTTTGCAATCTATTACAACAATAAGCATCCAAATGTTTATAAAAATCCAAAAGTTCATTATTACTTTAATCCGGCAGGTGGAACTATTGTTCAAGAAGATTTTTGGAATTTTCTTGGAAAGAATACGCAAACTTTCAACTCTTTAACCAAACTCTTTGAATCATACGGAAAGACTAACAAAAAGAAAATTTGGGATGGCTTCTCTAAACTAATAGATATAAAATAATGGCATTAACTCAACAACAAATAAAGCAAGTTGAAACCGTTTTACGAAACAGTTTAAGACATAAATTTCAAAATTATAATCCTGAACCAGCAGTTATGCCTTTTCATACAAGGCTACTTGGTCAGGACAGAATGGCTTTGTTTTCATTTATCCATTCATTAAATACAAACTTTGGGACAAGCATTTTTGAACCAGTTGCTTTGGCGTTAACTTCAACAAAATTTAAAGAAGCAAAATCTCAAGCAACTGCGGGAGTTAATATTAGTGAATCTGCTCAAAGAGTTATTCAAGACATTATGGATGATTTAACTGCGGCTACAATTAGTCCCATTAAATCTAATGAAATTGAAAAAATTAGGAAAGTGTGTCAATCTGGTAAAATGAGAACTGTTAAACCAACAAAAGTAGATGTTTGGCTTAAGTCCCATGATGATGAACTTTTTCTTTTTGACATAAAAACTGCAAAACCCAACAAAGGTGGCTTTAAAGAGTTTAAAAGAACTTTATTAGAATGGACAGCTTGTGTTCTTGCTAATGATCCTAAGGCTATAGTAAACACATTAATCGCAATTCCATATAACCCATATGAACCAAAGCCATATTCTCGCTGGACAATGGCAGGAATGCTTGATTTGGACAATGAATTAAAAGTTGCAGCAGAATTTTGGGATTTTCTTGGTGGACAAGGTGCATATAACGACTTACTCGATATTTTTGAACGAATAGGTTTAGAATTAAGACCAGAAATTGATGATTATTTCGCAAGATATTCCAGGCAATAGCCTACGCTTCGGAGTCAAGCACATTTGCAAGTCGCATCAGCTAACGCTAGAACCAAAAACTGCAAAAGAGCTCGCCTACCCAAACGCACTGCAAACAGAAAAGATGTGCAGCAAAAATGAAAGAAAATTAACGAGAAATAATGAACAACGAAACACTAACAAGGGGTGTAACCAATTTGGGCTGAATGGGTTACGGGAACGAGTCGGCACGCAGGGAGCTTCTTAACGGGGGATAAATCCCAAATCCCGCGCCTACAAACTGGTCACACCCCCAGCCGTTGTGGAGAACCGGGGGATTATCCTCCGGTTATTCTTTCTCAAGCGGAACATCAATCTTGTCGCGATCAGCAAAATAAACATCCATCACAACAATGATAGCCATCAAACCCCAAACAGGAACCGAAAGTTTATCGGTATCCAGAAAGTTATTGAGCAAGCCATGAACAAAATAGCTGATCAGTGCCAGGGTTGCAGCAAGTGTTAAAATTCGCGATTCTTTGTTTCGGGCTTTTTTATAGGTTTTTAATCCCCTGTAAACCATAACGCCCACCAAAAGAAAAACCAGCAACATCCCAATCACACCCATTTCCGAGAGCGGTCCGATGTATTCGCTGTGGGCATTGCCGCCATCACCGGCATTGGTGCTGATGATTGTTTTTTCTTTCGAGCGTTGAAAAGGAGCATACACAAACTGATATGTGCCAGGCCCCCAGCCAAAGATAGGTCTTTCGTTGAATAAGCGAATAGCTGCCTGCCAGCGGTTTATCCGTTCAAGATTGGAAGCATCTGATGAAATATTTGAGATTGAGCGCACATGCTCTACCAGGTTGTTAGACGAATCCTGCTTATTCTTTTCGAGCATGTCGATGATCTGGTGTTGAAACGAGAAAAAGACAACCAAAACCGTAATAAAAGCTGCCAAAATCCAGCGGAATTTGATATGCAACAGCACCGCAATTAAAACTGCCAGAGCAGCAGCGATACTTATCCAGGCAGCTCTGCTCAACGAAAGCACAGTTCCAACAGCAAGTATCATCACAACCATTATAACCCAAAATCTGGTCCAGTTACTCAGGCCGGGATAGAACACATAAGCGATGCTAAAAATGAAATAAATCGCAAGGGCAGCCCCATAAGCTGTGTGGTCATTGTAAAAAGGCGTCATCACCCAGTGGGCAGAATCATCGTTAAAGCCGTAACTGGCGTGATTTATAATGGTATAGGCAATCACGATAAGCAGGCTGAAACAGTAAAGCCAAATAAACCAATGAATGTTTTTTACCTTTTTGAATATCAAAGCAGCAACAAAAAAGGAAGGAACAACGAACCAAAGCCTGGATAGAATATATTTTGCAGAAACAAGTGGAATTTCACTGGTGAAAGTAGTAACAATCATCCAGGCAAACATCAGATAGATTACCAGGGCAATCGGATGGCGAGCGATTTGCATATCATAATTACGCTCATAAAGAAACTTAGCCGTAAAAAGTACCAAAACACCAAAAAGCATGGGCTCAACCGGTAAGGATACAGCAAGCCCGGCATCCATATCTTCAATATTAAGTGTGAGAGGTGTAAGCAGTGTAATTAGCAAAAATACCTTATCGAGCGAAAAGATATACAACATCAAAATTCCCAGGACTATGGGCAGGCTAAAGCCCAGAAACATATCCTTCTGTACGACCAAATAAAGATTGATTGCAACAAATGCAGCTGCAATAAGGTATAACCATGCTATTTTAATGCGTTCTGTCACAGCTGGCAGAAATTAGGCAGCTGATGAATAATCAGTCAGCTTTTTTTTGTTTTCAATGGCAAAAATCACCAGTATAGCAATCAGCAAAGATCCTACCCCTGCCAATGCTACGATGATCCAGCGCACCGGATAAGCTTTCTTATCCGAAGGATAGGGTTTTGAAATGACGTTTGAGTAGGTTAAGTTAGAGTTATAGAAACGCAACTCCTGTTCGTAATCCACTTTGATATCTACATAGGTGCGCGATTCATGTTGAAGCATCTCAACGGTTGTCAACAACTTGCCGCCAAGCTGTTGAATATTCTCTTTCAGTTCGTTCACGCCGGCATTGTTCACAGCACGGGCATCGCTGCCATCAAAAGTTTTTAAATATCCCCGCATGATTTCCTGCGATTGGACGCTGTAATCAATTAAACCATACGTAGTACCAAGATCTTTAAGCTGTTCTTTTAAAGAATCAATCAGTGCTCTTTTAGCAATAAGTTGCCCGTCGTACATTTGAATAACTTCACGACGTTTGCTTCTATGCAGTTCGGCAATTTTCAGGTTGTAAAAGTAAAGGATTGCATCTGCCATGTCTGCTGCAATTTGTGGGTCTTTATCAAAAACTATTATCGAAATAGCCTCATACATGGTTTTGCCTATTTTCACATTTTCGTGATAGGCTCTCATCAGTGCAGTTCGCCAATAAGCATATTCGGGATCAATTTCATAATGCTCCATCAGCTTAAATTTGTTGACAACCGAATCAACAATATCCTGCGACTGTATTACTTGCAGCATTTGTTCTGTTTCACTTTCATCGGAATAGGCATTGATGTTGGCCGGATAAGCAATTGCTTCTGATTTGTAGAGTGGGGTGATAAAAGCAGGTCCGCTAAAAATCGCACCCAACAAAATAGCCACCACAAAAATCACAACTAAATGGTATTTCCATTTTAGCAGGAGCCGAATCAGTGAGGTGTTATTAAAGTAATTATCCATCTTGATGATATATTGCTTGTTCTTAGTTCTTAAACCTTTTCTAAATGTTTTGATGATTTTATAGAAGACGCCTGCTTGAAACTGTTTACGCTTTTTTTTTCAGTGAGATGTACCGGATTGCGCTGCAGTATGGCAAGTATTAACAACACCAACATAAAAGTGCTTGTCAGGGCTATCAACATAATGAGCCAACGGATGGGATAGGATTTCCTTTCGGCTTCATAGGCAGAGGTAACCACAAATTTATGCGGAAGATTTTGCGTGGCATCTACTTTGGCTTCCTCATATTTGGCTTTGATTTGTGATAATTGTTTGCGCTCAAACTCAAGCATATCCCTGATCGATACATAATATCCGCCATATTGAGCCAGAATATCAAGCTTTTGTTCCAGTGCATTAATGCCTGCACGATTATTACGAGCCAGCTCAATAGCAAGCTGTTGGTTGATCATCTCGGCCTGGCTTTCGTAATCATGAATGCCCAGCTTGCGTAAGCTGTTGAGCGAATCTTCCATTTGCTGTACTTCATTTCTGAGCTGGAAATATTCTGCTTCAACAATTTTGAACGCTTTGCCCGAAACTTCTTTGCGCATGACATTCATTGTTGAATCGAACAACTCTGCAATATCATTGGCAATATTGGCAGCCATAGCAGGGCTTTTATCCAAAACCGTAATTTTTACAGCTGTGTACTCTGTGCGGCGAAATTTAATTCTGTTTTCGTAGGTTTCGTATAGTTTGGTATTACGGTATTTTTCGTTGCTTTTGATGTCATAATGATTCATCAAATCATATTTTTCGATGATCTTATCCCGTATTTTATTGGAGTTCAACACCTGCAGCATCTGTTCGGTTTGCTCGTCTTCACCAAACTCCAGAAGGTCTTTGCTGGTCTGGAAGTTAGTGCTTAGTAAAACTTTTGAAATGGAGTTGGTCGAAGTAGGGTAGAGGATGGTAACAGATTTATAAAGGGGTGTGATAAATGTTGGAGAGGTGAAGATAAAACTTAATAATGCCGTTACTGCCAGTATGATACCAATAGTTTTTCGGTTTTGGACTACCAAATTTAACAGGCTGAATGAATTAAGTTCACCTTTTATCGGTTCGTGCATGAGTTTTCACAGTTTTGAAAAGGTCGTCAAAAATAGATATTTTACCGCTTATGGCAAGGGATTATTTTTCTTTTGATTACTTTTTGCTTTTTCTGTTGATAGGAATAAACAATACAAACAATGCCTTCAGATTTAGTAATCCGCTTAAAAAGGCAACAATTAAACTAAAAGTACCGGCCATCATTAAATTCACTATCCAGTGAAATGGCAGCTGTTCGCTGAAATATCCTGCTAAGCCAGCCAATGATATAAAAATAATCAACCTAAGCCAGAAATCCATTCCAAAATTGAGCTTGAAAATTTTTATTGCCAGGATAAGTTGTAAAATTGCTGTAAACACTTGCACACTTAAGCTGGCCCAGGCTGCTCCATATGCCTGCCACTGTGGGATTAAGATCAGGTTGATGCTAACATTCACAATCACACCACTGACAGCAACGATATTGAGAAGCTTAAGATTGCCATTGGCCGTAAGTAAGGTACCAAAAATATAGGTGATCGAAACGGCAACAAAACTACCCATCAGCAATTGAAACACCCTGGCCGATTGCGTGATGCGCCATTGAAATTCAGTTGCTGTTTCTCCAACTTGTTTACCATAAAGCAATTGCATGATTTCTTCGCTGTAAAAAAAGGAAAGGATGGCAGCAATGGCCGTCATACTGATGATGATGCTAAAAGAGAGTTTTACCAGTGAGCCAACTGATTCTTTCTTTTTGATTAACGCAGCAAACATGGGAAGCAGCAACACAGAGAAAAGCAATGAAATATTATTGCCAGCATCCAGTAAGCGAAAGGCACGACTGTAGATTCCGGTTTGCAACTTGCCTTCGACTCCCTCGAGCAAGCGCTCTAGTAGAACAGGTTCCAGCCGGTTATAAAAACTCATTAGCAAAACAAGCAAGGCATAAGGAATACTTTTTTTGAGGATCATTAACGAAAAAGGCAGGTTGAAACTTAGTTTGATTTTTCCTGAATACCTTAATATTATAATTGCTGCCAATAAAACAGTTACTGCATAAGCTGCTGTTTGGGAATAAACATACCATTCTATTTTGAACTGCCCGGCAAACAAACCCGACCAGAGCAAAAAACTACAGATGACGATCATCAGCAAACGGTCGAAAACAGATAAGAGGCTGTCTGTTTTGAAGAGGAGCAATCCTGAAATATTTGAACGGAGGTAAAGCACAAACGAAAGCAAAACCTGATTCAATCCAACCCATGCCAATAGCTTCAGCTGAGTGCTGTCGTAGCCGATTATACAACCGATTAAAAATATGAGCAGGCCATAGGCCACGGCCAACAGGATTTTTAGTGCTGAAATACCAGCCAGATGTTTGTTCAGGAGCTGGTTATTCTGCGCGATGTTTCGGTTGTTGAAATTGGTGATCCCCAGATCGAGCAGTATATAGAAAAGCGACGAAAAGTTAAAAAGTGAAAAATACAATCCATACATGGCATCTCCCACCGTGTTCTGAACAGCTCTGTCCACCCCCAGTATCCAAAACGGCTTGATCAGCAGATTCAGGAAAAGCAGTAGGGCCAGGTTTTTAATGAATCGGTTTTGCATCAATTGTTCATCTGCTTGAACGGGCTAAGGTACAAAAAGAAGTTTTGTGCTTTGCCGTAATGGATTAAATTCAACAAGTGTTTATTCTTGGGGTAATTTTACTTTACATTTAATCTTTTTAATCAACTTGAAGTGGATAGAGTACTAAATCACCTGTTTTCTTGTTCCACTTCAGGGTGTTGATGATAAATAGTGAAAACCAAAATAAAAAACGATCAAAACCCAACAGCTCTTGCAATGGTTTTTTTAATCGTGCCTTCATTTAAAATTCTGATATTTGCGGCAAAGTTAGCTGATAATTATTACATCCTAAGGCAATATATCGGATATGGGGCTTCGAATTGCAGTAAATACACGTTTACTGATAAAAAATAAACTGGAAGGTATCGGTTGGTTTACATACGAAAACCTGATTCGTATTGTGAAACATCAGCCTGAGGTGACCTTTTATTTTATCTTCGACAGGCAGCCGGATCCTTCATTTTTGTTTGCCGAAAATGTGAAACCGGTTGTTTTACATCCACCAGCCAGGCATCCGTTTTTGTTTATCATTTGGTTTGAGTGGTCGGTGAAACGTTATCTGAAAAAACTAAAACCCGATCTGTTTTTTTCGCCGGATGGCTACCTGAGCCTTGGAAGCAAAATTCCTGATTTGACTGTGATGCACGATTTGAATTTTGAGCATTTTCCTGCTGATTTGCCCTTTTGGACACGCTGGTATTATCGCTATTTTTTTCCGCGATTTGCTCAAAAAGTAAGTCGTATTGCCACGGTCTCTGAATTTTCGAAGCAGGATATTGTTGAGCAGTATGAAGTTGCTCCAGACAAGGTTGATGTGGTTTATAATGGTGCCAATGAGCGTTTTAGCCCTTTGAATGAAGCAGATCAGAAGGTGGTGAGAGCCCGCTATACAGCTGGTCAGCCATATTTTTTGTTTGTAGGCTCATTGCATCCACGCAAGAATCTGGCACGGCTGTTTAAGGCCTTTGATATCTTTTGCAGACAATACGATTCCTCAATCAGGCTTTTGGTGGCCGGGGAGAAAATGTGGTGGACCGAACCCATCCGTAAAGCTTTTGAAGGCATGGAACATCAATCACGGGTTATTTTTTGCGGCAGGTTAAATTCAGAAGAGCTGCATCGGGTTACTGCTTCTGCCTTGGCTATTACATATGTTTCTTATTTTGAGGGTTTTGGCATCCCTATCGTAGAAGCTTTTCGATGTGGTGTTCCTGTAATTACTGCCAACGTAACAGCTATGCCTGAGGTGGCGGGTGATGCAGCACTTTTGGTAGATCCTTTTGATAAAAAAGCCATTGCCGATGCCATGCAACAAATGGCTATGAACCCTGATCTGAGAAAAGAATTAGTTTCAAGAGGTTTTGAGCGGGCTAAATTATTTAGTTGGGATCAGGCTGCCCAAAAGCTTTGGCAAAGTATGCTGAAGACCATTTCTGAATCGAATAAAATGAAGCTGTCATGAACGTATTAATCATAGGTGCCGGGGGGCGTGAACATGCCCTGGGCTGGAAGATCAGTCAAAGTAAACAGTGCGACAAGCTCTTTTTTACGCCCGGAAATGCCGGAACTGCTGAAGCTGGAACTAATGTTCCTTTGGATGTGAACGATTTTGAGGGAATTCGCAAACTTTGCATCGAAGAGCAGATAAAAATGGTGGTGGTAGGCCCGGAACAGCCATTAGTTGAAGGTATTGTGGATTTTTTTGGTGCTGATGAAAAGTTGAACGATGTGGCTATCATCGGGCCTGGAAAAGCCGGTGCACAACTGGAGGGCAGTAAAGCATTTGCCAAGCAGTTTATGACCGAAAACGGTATTCCCACGGCCAGTGCTTTTGAGGTAAATCAAAATAATCTTACCGAAGGTATTGAATACCTGCGCACGGTGGCAGCTCCCTATGTATTAAAGGCCGACGGACTGGCAGCCGGCAAAGGAGTTTTGATACTTCACAGCCTGGAAGAAGCGGAGAAAGAATTGAGAGCTATGCTCGGAGGCAAGTTTGGTGAAGCATCTGAAAAAGTGGTGATCGAACAATTTTTGAGCGGGATTGAGCTTTCTGTTTTTGTGCTTACTGATGGGGAGAATTATAAATTACTGCCATCGGCAAAGGATTACAAACGGATAGGAGAGGGCGATACGGGGCCTAATACCGGAGGGATGGGAGCTGTGTCGCCTGTGATTTTTGCCGACAAACAATTCATGGAAAAAGTGGAGCAACGCATCGTGATTCCAACCATGAAAGGTTTGAAGAAACGTGGCATTGATTACAAAGGTTTTTTATTTATCGGCTTAATGAATGTGCAGGGCGATCCTTTTGTGATTGAATATAATGTCCGCCTGGGCGATCCGGAGGCAGAATGTATTTTGCCACGCATCCAGTCTGATTTGTTAGCTTTGTTGAGGGCAGTATGGGAAGGAAACCTGCACGAACAGGAACTTGAAACAGACGACAGACATGCGGTTACAGTTGTGATGGTTTCGGGTGGCTATCCGGGAAATTATAAGAAAGGCTTTCCGGTTTCCGGTCTCGACTCCACCAAGGAGTGTGTTGTTTTTCATTCAGGTACCAGCGTGGACGTTGAAACAGCAGGTATAAAAACCAGTGGGGGAAGGGTGTTTGCCTTAACAGCACTGGATTTTTCAATCGAAAGTACGAGAAAAGCTGTTTATAAAAATGTTAAAAAGGTAGAGTTCACAGCTGTAGCCTTTCGCAAGGATATTGGCGAAGACCTGATGGCTTACAAAAAGTAATATGTTAATTCGTTTTTTCAGATCGAGCTTTGCGGTGCAGTACCTTGCTGTATTGCTAATAGCTGTGGTGATGTGGCTTCCTGCTTTTCTGATGCCTCCTGCGATAGTACTTACACCTCATGGGTCGGGTTTGTTGTATGTTTTGTTGGCCGAATGGCTGAATGGATTCACTTTTGTGGCAGTATTGATTTCCTTTTTGATGGTTTTGTTGTTGTCGTTTTACTTTAATGAGGTGCTGGCTTCTAACCTGCTTATTGCACGCAATGGTTTTACCGGTGCACTCAGCTGGGTGCTGCTTTTTAGTTTTAGCCCCAAAATAATTGGTTTTAGTCCCATGATACCAGCTGCTTTGTTTATTTTGGCTGCACTGCATATGTTGTTTTTAATCTATGATAACAGGGATGCTGTATTTTATGTTTTTAATGGCAGCCTTTTTATTGCCCTGGCCGGATTGTTTTATCCTGCGGCCTTTGCCTTGATCGTATGGTATTTGTTGGGATTGGTGATTGCGTTGCAATTCGACTGGCGTAATCTTGGTGCTGCGTTTTTAGGTTTTATCACGCCTGTATATTTTATATGGAGTTGGTTTTTTATAACGGATGAACTTGCCGTTTTTTATCAGGTATTCGAATTTACTATGGGAGTTCCTGAATTTATCTTTTTTTCAATGTTTAGTTTGACGGATTGGTTAGTCTTTGTTTTTTTGGTTTTGATAGTCATTGCGGCAGTGAATTTTGTATGGACAGGAGAAAGCGAGCGTAACCTTGGTTTGCGTAAGAAAATCAGTATGACCAATTTGTTGTTTTTAGTTACTTTGTTTTTGTTTTTCTGGAAACCGGCACAGCTTCATGCTTTGGTGCTTATTCCGTTAGCTGTTTATTTGGCTTACGATCTGGCTTTCAACAATAAGCTGCGACTACGAACCATTTTACTTTACTGCATGTTGATAGCAATGGGAATCAATCATTATTTTCAACTTTTACCGGATGGCATTAAAAGCTTATTTTAATTCACAACTGCTCGAAGCAGGATGCGACGAAGCAGGCCGGGGTTGTTTGGCTGGTCCGGTTGTGGCAGCAGCAGTGATATTAGATGCACGAAAGGACTATCCTGATTTGAATGATTCCAAAAAGCTGACAGCCAGGAGCAGAAGCAAACAGAGCCTGATGATAAAAGCGGAGGCCTTGAGCTGGGGAATCGGCATGGCTACGCCTGAGGAGATTGACCAGATAAATATTCTTCAGGCTAGTTTTTTGGCGATGCACAGAGCCATCAGTCAATTGAAACAACAACCACAGCTTCTGCTGATTGATGGCAACCGATTTAAGCCTTATGAAGAGATACCTTTTCAGTGCATCATAAGTGGCGATGCCTTGTATCAGTCTATTGCAGCTGCTTCGATTTTGGCCAAAACTTTTCGCGATGAGCTGATGTTGCAGGCTCATGAAAGCTTTCCTGTGTATGCCTGGGATCGGAATAAAGGCTATCCCACTTCGTTTCATAAAAAGGCTATTGCAGTGCATGGTATTAGCCCCTTGCACCGCAAGAGCTTCAATCACAGCAGGCAAACAAAGTTGGTTTTGTAAGTTTTTTCGCTATCAACAGTTTATTGTTGAAGACTGCTTTTGATTGCGCTTATTTGAGCCTTATTCTGAATTATCTTTGAAGTTTCTAATTAAGTTATGGTTCATGCAAATAGCTAGGTTCACTTATATCATAGTCGGAATTGTATTAGCTGCCGGAATTTTATTTCTGATCTATTTTTTGAGACAAAGCAGCCGGGATGAAACTGACGCCTGGCGGGCTGTTCCTGAGGATGCCATCATGGTGATGGAATGGCCTGAGCCGGGTGCTCTTTGGAAAAAGCTAACCACAAATACTTCCTTTTGGCCTGTAATCGAAAATGTGGATGCGCTGGTTGCCATCCAACAGAATTTGAATTGGGTTGATTCTTTATTTATTGGTAATAAGGAAATTATCGACTTATTAAGCCAGCAGAAATTATTACTCTCTATGCACAGTCAAAATGAATCATTTGGTTTTCTTTTGGTCGCTGAAGTAGGAAAAGAACTAAAAATGAATCAGATACGCCAGGCAGTTCAGAATAGGTATCAGGGAAAGATTGAATTGATTGAGCGTGGTCAGCAAAATCTTTCAAGTGTGCTGATTGTAGATACGGAATCAGATAGACAATACACCTTTGCAATTGAAGAAGGTTTATTGATCGGAAGTTTTGATAAAGAATTGCTCAACAAAGCACTGCTGGCACTCAAAGGAGGTAAATTGCTTAATCAGAGCACCGAATTGCAGCGGCTTGAGCCTACCAAAGGGAAAGCGGCCGAGGCATACCTTTATCTGCAGTATGATTATTTTGCCGGTTTGCTTGGTGCTTTTTCGGCGGATGCCTACTCTTCTGAGGTGAAGGATTTTCTAAGCAAGTTGGCAACCTGGTCGGCTCTGGATGTGTTAGTGAAAGAACAGGAAGTTTTGTTAAATGGCTATGCCTTGGCCGATAGCAGCGATTTTCTTTATCAGCTTCACGGCTTGTCATCAGGGATAAACACCTTATACAATATTTTGCCCTATAACACACGTATTTTGTTGATGTTCAATGTGGAAGATGTTATTACTTATTGGGAACGGGTATCTGATAAAGCTGTCACCTCTGATTTTGAGAGAAGTTTTGGATTGAACATTCGGGATGAATTGCTGCCCGCACTGAGTGGTGAGTTGGGATTGGTATATACGGGTATTATGGATAAGCCGGTGTTTGTGGCCCGACTGGATCAGGAGCAGATGGCCGAAAGATTTATGGCGCGACTGGGACAGGTGGCTGGTGGCCGTATCGAGCGCAGCGTTGAAAATGCCATGATTTATCAGGTCAATACCACAGGTTTTGTGGGTAAAATTTTCGGAGGTGTTTTCAATAAAATTGGTGGGCGGTACTATATGATTACTGATCAGTATCTCCTCGTAGCAGACGATGCAGCACTTCTCGAAGAGATATTGCATCTATACCGCTCTGGTCGCACCCTGGACATGAATGATAACTTTAAACGTTTCAGACAGAATCTGTCCGATCAGGCTAATCTTTCACTTTACGTAAATCTGAGAGATGGTTTGCCCTTGTTGGAATCCTTTGGCTCGAACCAGCTCAAATATCAGCTGAAGCGTAACCAGCAGGTTTTTGGAGAGTTTGAGGCAGTGGCATTGCAGTTTACCAGTTTTAAGGAATTGATTTACCAGAGTGTCGTACTCAAGCATAATCCAAATTATAAGGAAGAAAGCCTGGTAGCCTGGAAAACAGAGCTCGACAATCCTATGGTAGGTCAACCTCATATTGTTGAGGATCACCTTACATCAGCCTATAATCTGATTGTGTTTGATTCGGAAAATCAACTTTACCTTATCAATCCTGACGGAGAGGTCTTGTGGAAGAAACAGCTTTCAGAAACACCAATCAGTGAGGTGTTTGTGGTGGATTATTATAAAAACGGGAAGTTTCAATTTTTGTTTAACACGGCAAATTACCTGCAGCTGATCGATCGCAATGGCAACAATGTGGCCGGTTATCCGGTGAAACTTCGCTCACAGGCTACCAATGGCATTGCAGTTTTTGATTACAATAATCACAAAGACTATCGTATTTTGGTTTCCTGTGCCGACAAGCTCACCTACAATTATGAGCTTAAAGGAAATCAGGTGGATGGCTGGCAAAAGCCACGTTCGCTCGAAATCGTTACCAAGCAGGTAGAGCGGCTCATCGCAGCCGGAAAAGACTATATTATCATCACTGATATCAAAGGAAATGTGAGAATTGTAGATCGGCGGGGCAATGTACGTATCAGTCCGAGAGGCAAGCTGGAGAAGTCAATTCATGCTGATTTTTATCTGAATAAAACAAACAGCAAAGGAATACTACTCACCAGCGATAAGCAGGGCAAACTGCTTTATGTATCATCTGCCGGACAGCTTTCGACGACAGATTTTGGGCAGTTTAGTCCGGAACACTTCTTTTTGTATGAAGACTTTAATCAGGATGGGAACACGGATTTTATCTATCTGGATGAAAATGATTTGCTTATTTTCGACCGATTTAAAAAGGATTTATTTCGCTACACATTTAAAAATACGATTGTAACCAAGCCAAGGTTTTTTAACATCACAAAGCGTAAACGTTTGCTTGGCATCGTTTCGGAAGCAAGCCGCGAGATTTATCTGATTGACAAAAACGGCAGGATGATCATTTCTTCAGGGCTAACAGGCGAAACTCCCTTTGCCGTTGGAAGCTTGCACGATAGTGACGAGATCAATCTGGTTACCGGAGTTGGAAATACGCTTTATAATTATGTGATTTATTAATTACAATTTGGCACTGATCCATTTTCCTTTTTTCAAATAAATCCATGATAAAATACTTAGTATCAAGCCATAAAGTATCTCTGTCGTCCATACCATCGTTACATTGGCATCCAGAATGTTGATCAGAAAATAAACGTATATCAGATAAAATCCCAGCACTATCATTTCGATCATAAACGAAATATTGGTTTTCCCGGTACCCAACACCCCGTTGAAAAGTACAAAACCAATTGCCAGTAAAACAGCACTTGAATTAACTACCTGAAGCACAGGAATACTATTTGCAATCAATTCGGGGCTATTGGTGTAGATACTAATAATAGCCTGTGGAAATATAATGCTAATGCTAATGATTAGTAATACTCCGCTGATGCAAAGCACAAGAATTCTCTTAAGCAATTTAAAAATCATCTCCGGAAATTTCATGCCTATCAGATAGCTAACCATTGAGTTAGAGGCTGATGAAAAACCCCAAATCGGAATCATTAACACAATGTAAATGCTTCGGATAATGTTAGAAATAGCAAGAGCCTGTTCGCCAAGTTTTTCAACAAGCAAGAAGAAAGCAAACCAAACACTCAGCGAAAGAAAATTCTGTAACATAATTGGTCCCGATAGCTTAAATGTCCTGATAAATAAGGCTTTGTCCCAACTTCCAAACTGATACAAATTATATTTCTCAGGATGCTTTCTGTATTGGGTATTGATAATCAAAAAAGCCAGAGCAATTCCTTCAGCTATCACCGAAGCCAGTGCAGCACCTTCGATGCCCATCTCCGGAAATCCCCAATTACCAAATATTAATGCATAATCCAGTGCAATATTTACAATGGCCATTATTAGTGTGCTCCATGTGATGATCTGGGTTCGTGCAATCCCAATATAAAACGATCTGAAGAGTATCTGACCAAAAGCGAAAAACAAGCCATAAACCCTGTAATCCAGAAAACTCACACTGGCCTGGTATATGGCATCAGAATTGATTAACAGCCTCAATATCTGGCTTCCAAAAAACAAAAGGACGAAAAACGCCAGCAAAGCCAGAGGCATCATAAAGTAAAATGCATGAACAAAGGTTTTGCCGATTAGGTGATTTTTTCCTTCGCCAAACCTGCGTGCGATAATGATCTGTGCCCCTGTCCCAAATCCCAGGCCAAGCATATTCAATACCAGATAAAACATTCCACCCAATGCAGAAGCACCTAATGCCACTTCGCCTACACGACCAAGAAAGGCTGTATCAGTGACATTAATCAGGTTCTGCGCCACACTGCCCAGGATAATGGGATAAGCGATGTTCCAAATGCGGGAATAAGAAATATTGGGTTTCACCGGACGATCAAAATTGAGGTGCAAAGGTAAGTCAAAAGTCGCTTTTACTTTTCGGAGTGGGCTCAAGAAATGAATTTTATACTAACTCTAGTTTTAATAGCTTGATTTACTGAAAACGGGTCATCATTTGAAACAATTTGTGCGATAGAACAATTTTTCTTTTGATTGCCATATACTTTGTGGGTAGGTCAAACAAAAGCAGCCGTCAGCTGTTTTCAATATAAATGCATCTAAGATGAAAATAGTAGTATCAGGAGGGACAGGATTGATTGGCAGCGCATTACTGAAGCGTCTTGCAGGTAAGAATGATGTTGTGTTAATGACCCGGCGAACAGAGAAAGCACACAAACAGTTTGAAGGAGCAGGTTTTCATATTGTAGATTGGAATCAACCCGAAAAGCAACTTTTTGCTGCACTTGACAACAGTGACGCACTGATTAATCTTTCGGGTGCCGGAATTGCTGATCATCGCTGGACGGCCAAGCGCAAGGCTGCGCTGCTGAAAAGCCGTATCGAACCGATCCGGAAGCTTACTCATCTGATGCAAGTAGCTGATTTGAGGTTTGGAATGATTATGCAGGCTTCTGCCATTGGTTATTATGGCTTTCATGAAGAACAGCTTTTCACAGAATCTGATATTGCCAGCAAGGGTTATCTGGCCGGACTTACCGCGGAATGGGAAGAAGCGGCTCAGTCGTTTAAGTCATTTACAAAACGTTTGGTTCTGATCAGGACAGGTGTTGTGCTTTCGGCTGATGGCGGTGCCCTGAAACCAATGATGTTGCCTTTCCGGTTTTATTTGGGAGGAAAAATGGGCTCCGGACGGCAATGGGTGTCGTGGATTGATATAGAAGATCAAATTGGGGCTATGTTGTTTTTGATAACAAATCAATCCCTTGAAGGTGTTTATAACCTCACTGCCCCACAGGCTGTCAGGCAACAAGAGCTGGCCAGAGCTATTGGAAAGGCGATGAAGCGGCCCTCGTGGATGCCTGTACCGGCATTAGCACTCAAACTTATTTTGGGACAAATGGCAGATGAAATGCTTTTAAAGGGGACTTATGTGAAACCTGAAAGGCTGTTACAGGCTGGATATCAGTTTCAATCGCCTGATATCCATACTGCATTAAAACATATAATTGGTTAAATCGAAAAAATATTTTATGGTAATGAAATCGCATATCAAGCCTGGTGATTTGTTGCCGTCATTCAGTTTGTTGAACCAACGAGGTGAATGGATTTCACCTGCGAATTATGCTGGAACAAAAGCGATGGTACTATATTTTTATCCGATGGATGATACCCCTGGATGTACAACCGAAGCCTGCGCTTTCAGAGATCATTTTCAGCAATTTCTCGATCAGGATGTTATGGTATTTGGCATCAGTGCCGACAGCACTGAAAAACACCGTGATTTTGCCTCCCGGTATCAGCTTTCGTTCGACCTGCTCAGCGATCCGGATAACAAGGTAAGAAAACTGTTTGGCGTACCCAAAAGCATGTTTGGCCTTTTGCCAGGACGTGTAACCTATGTGTTCAATAAAACCGGTGAATGCGTACACGTGTTTAGCTCGCAATTGTATGTGAAACAACACGTGGTAGAAGCATTGGCGGCTTTAAGGTAGGATGCTGTTCGAGGTATTCTGAAAGTTCAATTCTCAATCTGGTTGATCGAGTCTTATACGAGATAGGCAATTCTATTGCAAGCTCGAAAACTTAAAAATTTCCTAAATATCTTATTTTTAGCCTTGTAGTTAGTTTTAATTTGATCTTAGCTTTTATATTTGCTTCCAATTGCCTGCTGTGTGAGCTACAACGCATTTTCGAAGTCGAATGACTTTTGTGGTAGTAAAAGTCATTAAATACGTGCTTCTGATTGCGGTATTATAGCATTTTTGCTTTTTGCAGGCAGATGAGAAGATATAAACCAACTAGGCAAACTAAAGATTTAAAAATGAAAAAGTTAGTTAAGTATTTAGCTTATATTGTAGTCATTGTTTTGCTCCTTGTTGTTGCAATTTACACTTACCTTCAAAGTTTAGAACCATTCGAGAATGAAGTGGAAAGGTTTGTTCCGGCAAGATGAGTACGCGTTTATGAGCCACCTCACACGACACCGTATGCTGAAGAAAAGAGTAACTTGATATAATTTAGATGACAGTTAACCATTTGGGTTGAAATTAAAAGAAAGTAAAATGACAACAAAAAAAGACCGAAAAGACAAACCAAGTATGTTTTAAATCATCAGTGTGAGCATACTTACTTTTGGAATACCAATCATTGGGTTTGTTATAGAACATTCTGTAAGCGACAAAGCATTGGCCTTTGAATTGTTTGGCAAGTGGTTCATTTTTTCGGCTGTTGGTCTTCGTTTGTTGTTAGCGGGTTTCAAGCAAGTCCGACAACCAGCATTTACCCTGAAGCAAATTTTTCATATCGACAGCCCCGAAAGTTTTCCGATTCTTCGTGAGTTAGGTTTTGCCAACATTTGTTTCGGACTCGTTGGTGCCATTTCCTTATTTATGCCGGAATGGAGGGTCGTAATCGCATTTGCAAGCGGACTTTATTATGGTATGGCAGGCGTTCAACACGGATTAAAAAAGCCATCGGGCATCAATGATAATTTTGCTTTGTGGACCGACCTGATAATTTTTGCCTTGCTTTTAATCTATTTTATATCAATGGTCTAACAAAGGTTGACGAGGAAAAATAGACATTAAATATGTTTAGAGCATAAGCCAATTGCTGTGCTTTGCAATAACAAACACGTCTAATATCCGAAAATGGATATTTTATTCGAATGTGGATATTTATTCGGTTATCTTGAGAATATAAATTTTGTTTAAAATACTGATGTTTAACCCCTTAAATTTCGTGGCATAACTCTTGAAATTATTGGTAAGGTTTTATCAAATTCAATCATCGAGGAAAGATTGGTATTTGGTTTTGGTTGATTATCAGGATCCGGTTTGTTTCCCCTCTTAAACCGGATCTTTTTTTATTTTGCGCTAAAGAATTGCGCTGGTTCGGGGAATCTTAACTTTTTTCGGGCGACATTTTCAGGATAAATGAAATAGCTGATCATTCCTTCTGCACAAATTGTGTCGGTGCTATCTTTTAAACTTGTTTTTACTTTTGCTAACCTTCCTTCCACGGTGGCAATCTGAGCCATAAGCTGTATCGTACCTTTGCTGAGACGCACTGGTTTTAAGTATTTCACATGTAATTCGCTCGTAAGGCCGGCCGTATGGAGCAACACCTGAACTGCCCATGCAGCTATCTCGTCCATGAGCGTGCTGATGATGCCGCCATGCAATAAGTCTTCAAAGCCCTGATAATCTTTGGTAGGATTCCAGTTTGCTTTCACCTGATCGCCATCCAGTTCAAATTCAAGCTTGAGTCCGATGGGATTTTTTGCAGAACATCCAAAACAATGGTGTTCTTCCAAAGCATTGTAAGGATTGTTGATCTTCATCGAATTTATATTTTTCAGTTGGCAGGCTCATTCTTTTTCCATTCACTGGCAAGTTTGTCCATTTTATAAACAGCCTCCGCTTTCAACCGTCCATCAGGATAATAATCTTTGGCTTCGCCATTTAGTTTGTTTTTATGATAACTGCGTTTTGATTTTACGGTTCCATCGGAATAATAAGTTTGCTGTACGCCTTCAAAAAGTCCGTTTTCATATTGATAGGCAGCCATCAAATTACCTGCCTCATCGTACCAGGCTGATTTGCCATTCCGTTCGCCATTTTCATAAAATGATTCCTCTTGTAATTGCCCACGCTCGTAAAATACTTGCCTCTTGCCATCGAGTTGGCCTTCTTTGTAGTTTTCTTCCAGGGTAAGTCTGCCACCTGGTTTCCAGGTTTTGAGTGCTCCATGAAGCAGGTTGTCCTTATAATTTGCCTCCTGCAGCAAGTATCCGCTTCTGTCGAATTCAAGACTAATGCCTTCTTTTAGATTATTTTTGAAAGAGGTAACTTCATGCGGCATCCCGGATGGCATTCTCGAAATCCAAAGGCCGGTTTTCATCCCTGAAATCACCCTGCCTTCTGCAATAAACTGTTGGAATTTGATGGAAGCCTGACCATCTTCATGATTTGTAACATCAATTTGATCAAGTATTTGCGCCTGAACCTGAAATGAAATTAACCCCAGAATAAGAACCAAAATGCGTATCATTTGTATCATTTGATTTGAATATTTTTCACCAATGCACGATTTTGCTGTAAAGATAGCAAATATTGATAGTTTTTATTGCCTGAATCTGTGATCGATCTCATTGCATTGATTGTTATGATACAAGTAATCAGCATTTTAGATTGCGTATTAAAAGTAAATGCCAATAGTTCGGATGAAGTAGTAATTTTGCGGCTTATTCCCCATTTAACAAAATGCTTTAATTTTCTTGATGAATGAAAAATAGACGTAAACCACAGTTTTTTAATGAAGTTGAAATAATTGATGCAGGCTCGGAGGGAAAGGCTGTGGCCAAGCCGGAGAATCAGGTTGTATTTGTGCCGTTTGCGGCTCCGGGTGATGTAGTTGATTTAGAGGTATTCCGGAAGAAGAAGAATTATTTTGAAGGCAGGGTGCTGCAGTATCATCGGTTTTCTGATCTCAGAACAGAGCCTGAATGTCAGCATTTTGGAACCTGTGGCGGTTGCAAATGGCAGCATATGGGATATCAACATCAACTGCATTTTAAAGAAAAGCAGGTGAAAGATAATCTCGACAGAATAGCAAAGGTTGATTATCCCGGCATTAAACCTATTTTGGCAGCACCACATCCTTATTATTACCGGAATAAACTGGAATATACTTTTTCGAACCGGAAGTGGTTTACTGATGAAGCACCATCGGAGCTTAAATCTGAATCTGAAATGAATGGCCTGGGATTTCATTTGCCGGGTATGTTCGATCGGATACTGGACATCACACATTGTCATCTGCAACCCGACCCTTCAAACGAAATTCGGCTTTTTGTCAGGAAGTTTGCATTGGAACATAAGTTGAGTTTTTATGATGTGCGCAACCATGAAGGCTTGTTACGGAATCTGATTATCCGAAATACCAAAGCAGGCGATTTTATGGTCATATTGGTAATTCATCACGAGGACGAAATGGTGTTGAATGGCTTATTGCCTGCCCTGGCAAAAGAGTTTAGCGCGATCACTTCATTGCAATACGTTGTCAATGACAAAAAAAATGACGTGATCAATGATTTGGAGATAAGACCTTATGCGGGTGAGACATTTCTCGTGGAAAGCATGGCCAGTCCCCGCACCGGATACCCTGATTTACAGTTTGAGGTTGGTCCGGTATCCTTTTATCAAACCAACGCTCATCAGGCTGAACGTTTGTATCGTGCGGCATTAGAACTGGTTAATCCATCGGGTGGCGAGAAGGTTTATGACCTCTATACAGGAGCCGGAACAATTGCTTTGTATTTTGCCAGGTTTGTAAAGGAAGTTATTGGAATTGAATATGTTGAACAAGCTGTTAAAGATGCCGAGAGCAATGCTAAACGAAATCAGATCGATAACGTTCGCTTTTTTGCCGGCGACATGGCAGCAGTGCTGAATGATGCATTCATCAGTGAGCATGGCAAGCCGGACTTGATCCTTACTGATCCGCCAAGAGCCGGGATGCATCCTAAGGTGGTGAATCAGTTATTGTCAATCGAATCAGATCGAATTCTTTATATCAGTTGTAATCCGGCAACACAGGCACGTGATTTGAATTTGCTGGATGAAAAATACAAGGTGATGGAAGTTCAGCCGGTGGATATGTTTCCGCAAACCGCGCACGTTGAAAATATTGTTTTATTGAAACTCAAATCTTAGCTGAACTGAGATAAGGCTTTATAAGTTCGGCCAGTGCTTGAATATCGGGAGATTCGGCCTCGAAATGAAGCCTTGCCTGGGTGTAAAAAATGGAGCGTTTCTGTAGATGTTTTTTGATAAAGGAATGAAGTTGATCCTTTGATTGTCCGCTGATAAGCGGTCGTTTTTTCTTGGCATTGAGCAAACGATTCGATAAACAGCCAGCACTCATTTTTAGAAAAACGGTGAGGCCATTTTGGTTCATCCATTCCATATTATCATAAAAACAGGGAGTTCCGCCTCCGGTCGAAATTATTGTCTGCGAAAGATCAACGGATTCCCTTAGCAGGCTACGTTCCAGTTTTCTGAAGAGAGTTTCATCATAGCGTTTAAAAAAATCAGAAACGCTGATTTTGTAGCGGGTTTCAAAAGCCTGATCCAAATCCATTACCTCCCAGTTAAGCAGCTTTGCTAATTTCCGGGCGATGGTGCTTTTGCCAACGCCCATATAACCAATCAGGTAAATTCTTTGGTCCATTTCAGCACTTCGTTATCACGAATTTATTTGCGTGCAACAAGTTTTAAGGCAGCATCAACAATTGCCTTTGCATCAAGCTGGTATAGTTTCATAAGTTCCTGCGGTGTACCACTTTGTCCGAATTGGTCTTTTACGGCAACCATTTCCACAGGGTAGGGGGTGTTTTGCGTAAGCAAAGCTGCAACCATTTCGCCTAGTCCGCCAAATTGCTGGTGTTCTTCTGCGGTTACCACACATTTTGTTTTTTCAACAGCTTCAAGGATTGTGCTTTCATCCAGTGGTTTAATGGTTGCCACATTGATCACTCCGGCCGATATTCCTTTCTCTGCCAGTTGTTCTGCAGCCTGAAGTGCTTCCCATACCAGATGTCCGGTTGCCAGCAGTGTAACATCAGTGCCTTCTTGATAGACAAGTGCTTTGCCAATTTCAAAACTTTGGTTGACCGGGGTGAAATTTGGAACTTTTGGCCGGCCAAAACGCAGGTAAACAGGGCCATTAAGCTCGGCAATCGCTTTTACGGCAGCCTTGGTCTGGTTATAATCACACGGAACAATAACCGTCATGCCGGGGAGCATACGCATCAGCCCGATATCCTCCAGAATTTGATGGGTGGCACCATCCTCGCCCAGTGTAAGTCCGGCATGTGATGCACAGATTTTTACATTCTTGCCTGAATAAGCAATGGATTGCCGGATCTGATCATAAACCCTGCCTGTTGAGAAATTAGCGAAAGTGCCGGTGAACGGAATCATTCCTCCGATAGTCATCCCGGCTGCGATTCCCATCATATTGGCTTCTGCGATACCTGTTTGAAAAAATCTCTCAGGAAAGGCATTAGCAAAGGCATCCATCTTCATCGATCCGGTTAGATCGGCGCAGAGAGCCACCACTTTATCGTTTTCCTGTCCCAGCTCAAAAAGGCCATCGCCAAACCCTGAGCGTGTGTCTTTATGGTTTTGTATGGTAAACTTCATCATTTCAATATTTTCAATAATCACCAAGGGTTTCTTCCAACTGCGAAAGCGCATTTTTGAGTTGCTCATCATTGGGAGCAATGCCATGCCATTTGTGTGTTCCCATCATGAAATCGACACCCTGTCCCATTTCCGTCTTCATTAAGATCAGCTGCGGAAATCCTTTAAAGGCTTCATTGCGACAGTTTTCGAGCTGTTCGGAAAGTTTGTCCATCTGATTGCCATCTGTTTCGTAAACTTTCCAGCCAAAAGCTTCATATTTTGCCCTGAGGTCGCCCAAAGGCATCACCTCATCAACAGGCCCGTCGATTTGTTTGTGGTTGTAATCAATCAATGCAATCAGGTTATCTGTTTTTCGACTTCCGGCATACATGGCAGCTTCCCATATCTGTCCTTCCTGCTGCTCGCCATCACCCATAAGCACATAAACCAAATGCCTGTCGCGATTGAGTTTTTTGGCATTGGCTGCTCCAATGCCAGCCGATAAGCCTTGTCCCAGCGAGCCACTCGAGATGCGTACTCCCGGAAGCCCTTCGTGGGTGGTTGGATGACCTTGTAAGCGTGATTCGATCGCTCTGAAAGTGGCTAACTCACTTACCGGAAAATATCCCCGATGTGCCAAAACACTATAAAAAACAGGACTGATATGACCATTTGAGAGAAAGAAAACATCCTCACCAATGCCGTTCATGTCAAATTCGGGGGCATTGATTCGTAGGTGATCGAAGTATAATAAAGTCATTAAGTCTGCACAACCAAGCGAACCGCCCGGATGACCTGATTGACGTGCATGAACCATCCGTACGATATCTCTTCGCACCTGCGATGCAACACGTTTTAATTGCTCAAAATCTGTCATATTGGATTTTTTGATTCAAATTTATTAACTCCACTATAAGCACTGGAAATGAAAGTGCAAAAGTAAACATTCTGCTTAAGATTGCACGATTGTGATGTGGAAAATGTAGCGGTATATAAAAGAGGAATGCCCTTGCGGCATTGGAGTGAATTGTAAAAACAACTAAAACAATTCACACCGCAAGGGCATTAAGTTCGAACTTATAAAAACAACCAACCAATTAGACTGCAAATATACATCACTAAATTATACTGTGCAAGTAATTTTTAAGAAAAAGGTGTTAAAAAATAAGAAAAAGGTAATTTAAAATTATTATAAGTTTTGTAAATATCCGTATCAAACTGTAAATGATTTTGATAGGGAATATTTATTTTGGAGAAGATTTTTTGATCATCCAACTTCGATTGAAAGTATGTTGAACGTCATCCGGCTGAAAAATTCTTTGCTATTCATCTAGCACATTAGAATAATAGCTCGATTGTATCAAATCTTAGTTGTAATTGATAGAGAACCAGATGAATACGATGTAGCTCAAGATGAGCGAAATGCCTTCATATCTGCTCAGGCGAAATCCTTTGCCCAGATAGATCACTACAACCAAAGCCAGATTTGCTGCGATTACCATGCCTAGCTCTACATTAAGTTTGGTTTGATAGATCAGCGGATTGATGATCGCACTTGTGCCGAGAACAACCAGAATATTGATTATATTAGAGCCTAATACGTTACCCATAACAATCCCAATATTTTTTTTCATGGCGGCAACGATTGCCGTTACAAGTTCGGGTAAAGAGGTAGCTGCTGCCACTATGGTGAGGCCAATAGCAGTTTCGCTTATTCCGAGTGCCTTGGCCACTTCCAAAGCCCCGTCCGATACCCATTCACCCCCAAAAAACAGTCCCGCCAGACCGATCAATATTAATAGGATTGTTTTTGGCCATGAAGCCGGTTGTTTGTTTTCAACATCCAGATCAGGCTCTATGCCGTTTCCTTTTTTCAAAGTAAACCACAGATAAATACCAAATACAGCCAAAAGGACGAAGCCGTCAAAACGATTGATTACAAGGTCAAAGCCCATGAAATAGCCATTGGCTATCAGCCCAAACAGCAAAGTAGCAAACAAGCCGACAGGTATATCTCTTCGAATAGAAATTCGCTCCACATGGATTGGCATAAACTGGGACGAAATACCCAGTATCAGAAAAATATTCATGATGTTACTGCCCAGCACATTGCCAATTGCCAGATCGGAACTGCCTTTGAATGAGGCAAAAACATTGATAACCAACTCGGGCAAGGAAGTGCCGAAGGCTACCACCGTAAGGCCGATTACCAGAGGAGAAAGATTGGCGCGCAAACCCAGCGAAACGGAGCCGTTTACCAACCAGTTGGCACCCAATATCAAGACAACAAAACCAACAGCAAATAAGATATAAGTTAACAGCATAATCTATTCTGTTGCTGGATAGTTTCGTTCTCCAAAAATCAAACTGCCAACCCTAACGATGGTGGCTCCTGCTTCGATGGCAATTGGATAGTCGCCTGACATGCCCATGGATATCTCCTTGAAGCTTTCTGCTTGAGGAAAATAGGTTGATTTAAGCCAGTTGAAGATCTCACGGAGGTGAATAAATTCTCTTTGAACCTGCTGCATATCTTCTGTAAAAGTGGCCATACCCATCACGCCTGATATTTGGATATTTTTCATCTTTTTGTAGGCCTCCGATTCGAGCATTGTGATTGCTTCCTCGCGATCCAGGCCAAACTTTGTTTCTTCTTCAGCAATATGAAACTGTAGCAGGCATGGGATCTGCCGGTTAAATTTAGCAGCCTGTTTGTTGATTTCTTTCAGTAGTTTCAGGCTGTCAACAGCTTCGATGAGCGAAACAAAAGGCGCAATGTATTTTACTTTATTGGTCTGAAGATGCCCGATAAAATGCCATTCAATATCTGCCGGTAGTGCCGCATACTTTGCTTCCATTTCCTGTGCCTTGTTCTCGCCAAAGCAAATTTGACCGGCCTTGTAAGCCTCCAGAATATCTTCGATGGGCTTTGTTTTGGAAACAGCAACTAATTTTACCTGTTCGGGTATTGTGCGTTTAATTTTTTTAAGCTGTTCAGAAACCAGATGTGACATTGAATGTAGTATTTATTCGTGCAAATATAAGGATTTAGCCAGCTTGAGCTGATATATCTTAAATTTGCTGCCATTTTGTGCAATACTTCCTTGATAAATTTGTCAGGCAATTATTTTACTTTTGAAATCATTATGCAGCAATTTAAATTTCACTTTCAGATCATTCGGTTGGCAATATTTTTGTTGCTGGTTTTCAATCTGTTTCGTATCGTATTTTTACTGTTTCATCACTCGATCATTCAGGCAGAAGAAATTCCTTTCGTTGAGATTATCAGCGTATTTCCGGCTGCATTTTGGCTTGATATAGCCACTATTGGTTATATTTTGATTGCTGCTATAGCGATTGCCACACTTTCGTTGCTTAAGCCCGGACGCTTTTGGTCCTGGATTTTTAATGTGTATGTGTTTGTTATTATTTTATTGTATAGCCTGACCGCCCTGGGCGAAACCGGATTGTATGGAGAATGGAAAACTAAGCTATCATATAAGGCCCTGGTCTATCTTAAGAATCCAACAGAAGTATTTAACTCAGTGAGTAGCAGTACATTTATCATTTTGATACTGAGTTGGATCGCTCTTTCAATTGGCTTGTTTTGGGTGTATAAAAAATGGTTCAGCCTGAGATTTGAATTCAACAAAATAAAACCCGTTAATCTTTTTTGGATAGTGCCGGTCTGGATGATTGTTTTGTTTTTGGCAATACGGGGTGGTATCAAAGAGATACCCATTACAACCAGTGCGGCCTATTACAGCAGTTATAACCTGCTGAACCTGACTGCGGTTAATCCAGCATACAATCTGTTGGTGAGCACTTTGGATGCACAACAATTTAATAAGGAAAACTTATTTAAAAGTATGCCTGACGAATTGGCTGAAGCCCTGGTGCAGGAGTTACATCAAACGGATTGCGACAGCACGGTTTCAATTCTCGGGAGCGAAAATCCAAATATTGTTGTTTTATTGCTCGAGAGCTGGTCGGCTGATTTGATCGAGTCTTTGGGCGGAGAAGCTGGCATCACGCCCAACTTCAGGGAATTAGAAAGCGAGGGGTTACTTTTCACTAATTTTTATGCAAGCGCAAACCGTTCGCAACAGGCAATAGGTTCCTTGTTTGCGGGTATGCCCGGATTGCCAATCACCACCATCACCAATCATCCCGAAAAATATGGTGCTTTGCCCAGTATGATCAAATTACTGAACGAGGAAGGGTTCCATACAAGTTTTTATTTTGGCGGACAGCTGATCTATGGCAACATACTTTCTTATCTGATTTACAACGAGTTTGACCTGATTGTGGAAGGCAAAGACATTCGCGATGATTTTCCGCGTGGCAAACTCGGAGTGCACGACTCCTTTATGTTGCCGTGGTATGCCAGGCAATTGTGCAGTTTGCCTCAGCCCTTTTTCAGCACAGTATTCACGCTCAGTTCGCATTCGCCCTACGACTTTCCGATGGAGCATGTGATCCAATGGCCAAAACTGGAAAAAGATTTCATCAACTCGGCGCATTATACTGATAAGGCCCTGGGTGCTTTTTTTGAAGTAGCAAAACAGCAGGAATGGTACCAAAACACTCTTTTCATTATCCTGGCCGACCACAGTCATAATACCTACCGCAACCATCCGGTTGATAGTTTTAAATACCGCAAGATTCCATTGCTCATCACCGGTCCGGCATTGAAAGATTCGCTGAGGGGAAAACATTTCGACCTGATCAGCGGTAACAATGATCTTCCTGCCACAATTCTGGCACAACTGAATCTGAGCCATAAAGAATTTTTCTGGAGTAAAAACCTGATGAACAAATGCTACCAGCCCTTTGCCTATTTCGAAACCAACGAAGGCCTTGGCTTTAAAACCCCTGAAGGCCAATTTGTATGGAATAAGAAACTGGACATCTATTATCAAAAGAACTTTCCTCCTGAAAAAGAAGAACAAATCATCAATCAGGGCAAAGCCTATTTGCAGGTTTGGTTTGAGGAGTTTTTAGGGTATTAGGCTGTATAATTACACAGAAATAATTGATTGGAAATATCTCAAATTCTGATCGTTTTTAATGACTAAATTTATCCACCAATATTTTTGTCTGCTTCATTTATCAAATGCTTTGTTTCTTCTATGTCTTTTAAATCTTTCAGGGTGCTTACAAACAGAACCATCGAAATGATGGTTTAGAATCAACAGCGAAAGAAAAATATTGTTAGTAAATTCATAATCAATGGGATAACTATGTCAATAATCGTATAATGATAGCTATTAGGTTGTGAAAAAAGGTGATTTCTTCAATAGAACAACAAAAAAAACGTAAATTTGGATTACAAGATGTAATCGCAATGCTTAAAACCAAAACTTTGGATAAGAGAATTTACAAAATGACGACTTTAAAGACAGACTCTAATTAGTCTTTAAGAGCTGAATTCCAATGGGATTCAGTTTTTTTTTGCCTGCTATCCAAGATATTACTGTAAATGCGGTTCATGGGCTAATTTGAATTGAGTTATCTTTGTTTTGAAAACGTAAATACTTTAACAATGCAAAAGATTCTGATCATCATCAATGATGCACCTTACGGCACCGAAAAAGCTTACAATGCGCTGCGAATGGCGATGACGCTTCAAAAAGAACATGCTGAGGCTGTTCAGGTAAATATTTTTTTGCTGGCAGATGCTGTTTTTTGCGCCTTGCCGGGACAAAACACCCCCAATGGATATTACAATATCGAACGCATGATTAAGATTGTTCTTCGTAACGGCGGGCAGGTAAAAAGTTGCGGAGGCTGTTCTGAAGCCCGCGGCATCGATAAGCTGCCTTTTATTGCGGGCGTTCATCTTAGCAATATGAAAGAATTTACGCAATGGACAGTAGAAGCTGACAAGGTTTTGAGTTTTTAATCCGTAATTTAAACCCTGAGACAGAAACTGAGTATTATGCATGATTACAGGTTTTTCGGGCAGAGTTTGAGAACTTGCTTATCGCTTTTTGTCATAAGTATTCTGCTAGTCTCATGCAAGAAAAAAGATCATAATAGCCTTCCAACCGCAGAGAATCTTATCAGGGCTGTGGATATTTCTACCTATCCGGCTATTGAACAGACAGAAACAGTTTTTTACAATGCTGCCGGGCAAGCTGAAGATTTTATTGCTGTGATTAAATCGTCTGAAATTAATACAATTAGATTGCGTCTCTGGGTTGATCCAGTAGCTCATTTACATGGTTTGGACGAAGTTGAAATATTCGCAAAAAGATTGAGATCCGAAGGCTTTAAGATCTGGTTAACGCTGCACTATTCTGATACCTGGGCAGATCCCGGCAACCAAATTAAACCTAAACGTTGGGAAAATTTGAACTTTGATGCACTGAGTGATAGCGTTTATAGCTATACCAGTCTTGTGATGAAAAGAATTCAACCGGATTATATTCAAACAGGAAATGAGGTCAACAATGGTTTACTTTTTCCGGAAGGAAATCGTTGGCAAAACCCTCAACAATTTTTGGCCTTACTGCAATCCGCAGGCAGAGCGGTGAGAGACCTGAATGATCAAACCAAAATTATTGTGCATTTTGCAGGTTATGAGGGCTCTGAAGATTTTTTTGAACTTCTAAGAACGATTGATTATGATGTAATTGGCTTGTCTTACTATCCGCTGTGGCATGGTAAATCACTTCCTGAATTGGAAGCGTCTTTGAAATTGCTTTATAATGAGTATGAAAAGCCTGTATTGATTGCAGAAACGGCCTATCCTTTTACTTTGCAGTGGAACGATTGGACCCATAATAACGTTGGTTTGGAAGAACAGCTAATTTTACCTGATTTTCCGGCAAGTTCACAGGGGCAACTGGATTTTTTACTGGCTCTCAAAAATATCCATTTAAGGCATCCACAAAATATGATTGGTTTTTGTTATTGGGGAGCTGAACTGGTAGCTTACAAAGGGCCACAGGCAATGGATGGCTCAAGTTGGGAAAATCAGGCTTTGTTTGATTTTGCTAACAGGGCGTTGCCGGCTCTGGATGCTTTTGCTTCGGATGAAAGCTAGGCTTCTTAGTTTATTTACTTCTGCCAATAAATTTAAAGCTTCATCAAACTACGCTTGAAATAGGCTGATTCCTGAACGGCCTTTTCGTTTTAAATTGTAAATTTGTCCACTTTAAGAAAAGCGGACCATTCAAATGGAATTTTTGAACCCCTCAATGCTGTATGGCTTACTGGTACTGGTGATTCCGGTTATTGTGCATCTTTTCAATTTCAGAAAGCACAAACTGGTGTATTACAGCGATATTAGTCTGCTCGAAAACTTAAAACAGCAAACTTCCCGAACCAGCAAACTAAGGCAACTGCTTATATTATTGTTTCGGCTGCTTGCACTGGCTGCGATAGTTCTTGCTTTTGCTCGTCCGGTTTTTACTGATTCAAGCACAGCCGATACGATTAACCAGAATGTTAGTGTGATTTATGTAGATAATTCACAAAGCATGCAGCTTGCCGGCATAAGGGGTTCGCTAATAGATGACGCAAGGAATACAGCCCTTTCGATGGTTGAGCGCATGGAACCTGATCACCGCTTTATTTTGCTTACCAATGATTTTAATCCGGCGCACGAATACCTGATGTCGCGCGATGAAACGCTTGATAAGCTACAACGAGTTACCGCCGGAAGTGTAGCAATGCCAATGATGGAAGTACTTGAACGTGCCAATGTGCTTGTTAAAAATATTGATCAAGATCAGCTAGTACTGTATATGCTGTCTGATTTTCAGCAAAGTGCATTCACCGATTTAAACCATAATGCGCAGGAAAAGCTTAAATTGGTCTTGATCCCATTTGAAGCGACACAACAAAACAATGTCTTTATCGATAGCGTCTGGCTCACTAATCCGGTTGTGCAGACAGGCATTCCGGTGGAGCTCAATGTGAGGATTAGCAATCAAAGCGAAGATCAGCTTCGTAGCCTGGCATTGCGGCTTTCGAGCAACAATAACTTGTTGGCTATTGCTAATATCGATCTGGAAAGCCAGGAAGAGAAAGTGTTTACCTTAAGTTTTGTGCCTCAGGATTATGGATACATCAGCGCACATTTGAGTATTGATGACTATCCGGTGGTATTTGATGATACGTACTACTTGAGTCTTTATATCGCACCGCAAATCAATGTGCTAGAAATTTATACCCAATCACCTGATCCTTCACTGGGGCTTTTATTTAAGGATGACAGTTTGTTTACTTTTACAAGCAATGCCATGCTTCGTGTTGACATTCAAAGATTTAATGAGTACAAATTGATCCTTGCACCCTTGGACAGCAGGATGAGTGAAGGCCTAAGAGCCGGATTGGAAGATTATGTGAATGCCGGTGGTTCGTTGTTGTTGTATCCTACGAAGGATGCACAAATACCAACCAAAGGGCTTTTAAACGAATTAAGAATGAACATTCAACCGCTTCCGGATACTGTGGCCACACGAATAAACAACATGCTGGAGTATCATCCGTTTTTTGATGAAATGTTCAATAAAATACCCGAAAATGCTGATTTACCGTCTGTGCGAGTACATTACAGATTAATACCCGGACCTGGAAGTTATAACTTAATAAGTCTGCTCAATGGAAATCCTTTTCTTACCTACAACAAAGTAGGGCAGGGGAGCGTATTTCATTTGGCAAGTCCGCTCGAAGTGTCGGCTTCCGGGTTAACTGAAAGCTCCCTGTTCCCGCCATTGTTGATTCGGATGGCGTTTTATGGGCTGGCACAGAACAAGTTAAGTTATACACTGGGTTCCGACCGGCAATTTACTGTGAAGGCTAACATTCCGGCGGATGAGGTGTTGAGGCTCAAATCATTAGATAGTGATTTCGAATTGATCCCGGGTATCAGCCAGCGGCAACAACAACTGCTGCTTTATTTGGAGGAGTCCCTTCCGGAAGCAGGTTTTTATGGCACATCTTATCAGGACAGTTTGCTTGGTATCACAGCCTGGAATGAGAATCGTAAAGAATCGCAAATGCGGTTTTATGATGCAGCCGGAGCCCGCGAAAAGTTAGAGCTGGCAGGTTTTGAAGTTTTAAACACGGTTGATATATCCAACGCAAAATCAATCGACCAGATCATAGCTGCCAATGAAAAGGATGCCTGGTGGTGGTTTGTTTTACTGGCCATTGTTTTTTTATTGGCAGAAGCACTTCTTATACGATTTTGGAAATCGAATACTAGCGTTGGAAATAAGAATAACTTATAATAGCAGAAAGAAAAAAGAGGCATGAGCGAAAATGAGGAACTAAATGCGGAACAAAACAACGAGAAAGTTGAAAAACCTATGGAAGCCCATCGGACGATTCAGCTTTCGGGTATGTACGAAAACTGGTTTTTGGATTACGCCTCTTATGTAATCCTCGAGCGTGCCGTACCAGAGATTGACGATGGTCTGAAACCCGTACAACGCAGGATTTTTCATTCGATGAAAAACCTCGACGATGGCCGCTTCAACAAGGTTGCCAACATCATCGGGCACACCATGCAGTATCATCCGCATGGCGATGCTTCAATTGGAGATGCCCTGGTTCAACTCGGGCAAAAGGAGTTGATCGTCGAAACACAGGGAAACTGGGGAAATGTGTTGACAGGCGACAGTGCTGCTGCGCCGCGATATATCGAAGCCAGGCTTTCAAAGTTTGCACATGATGTGGTTTTTAACCCTAAAACTACGGAATGGAAGCTTTCTTACGATGGACGAAACAAAGAACCTGTTGCCCTGCCTGTGAAGTTTCCTTTGTTATTGGCACAAGGCGTCGAAGGTATTGCCGTTGGACTGGCCTCCAAAATATTGCCACACAACTTTAATGAACTGATTGATGCTTCCATCAAATGCCTTAAAAATGAGCCATTTGAACTTTTTCCTGATTTCCAGACCGGAGGACTTGCTGATTGCTCAAAGTACAACGAAGGAATTAGAGGAGGTAAGGTAAGGGTGCGCGCCAGAATAAGTCAGCAGGATAAGAAAACACTTGTAATCACTGAGATTCCTTTCGCCACAACCACAACCTCACTTATCGATTCTATTATCGCTGCCAATGACAAAGGCAAGATCAAAATACGAAAGATCGACGACAACACCGCCGAAAAAGTTGAGATAGTCATACATCTCGCACCCGGAATTTCACCCGATCAAACCATTGATGCTTTGTATGCCTTTACGAATTGTGAGCTATCGATCTCGCCCAATTCCTGTGTGATAGTCGAAGGGAAACCAGCCTTTTGGAGTGTGCATAAAATTCTCGAACGCAACACCAAAAGAACGCTTGAGTTGCTCAGATCCGAATTGCTGATCAGGATGGATGAGCTGGAAAGGGAGTGGCATCATTCATCGCTCGAAAAAATCTTCATCGAAAAAAGGATCTACTACGATATCGAACAATGCGAAAGCTGGGAAGAGGTGATTGTTGCCATCGACAAAGGGCTGAAGCCTTATGTGAAGCATCTCAAAATGCCTGTTACCGAAGAAGATATCATCAGGCTGACAGAAATTAAAATCAAGCGAATTTCAAAATATAACTCATTCAAGGCCGACGAACATATCCTGTCGCTCGAAACGGAAATGGAGGAAGTTCGTAATCACCTGGAACATATTGTGGATTATACGATCAATTTCTTCAGGCAGATAAAAAAGAAGCACGGAGCAGGTCGCGAACGCAAAACGGAGCTCCGTAATTTTGATACTATCGAAGCTGCTGCAGTGGCTGCCAATAACGAAAAACTGTATGTGAATCGCGTGGAAGGTTTTGCCGGCACCTCGCTCAAAAAAGACGAATTTGTCTGCGATTGCAGCGACCTGGATGATATGATCGTGTTTCGTGAAAACGGCACTTTTATCGTTACCAAGGTGAACAGCAAGGCTTTTGTAGGCGAAAACATCATTCATATTGATATTTTCAGAAAAAATGATGAACGCACCGTTTACAATGTGGTTTACAGGGACGGACGCAAAGGGCCCTGGCTGATAAAAAGATTTGCTGTTTTAGGTGTAACGCGCGACAAAGAATACGATTTAACAGCAGGTAAACCGGATTCTAAAGTATATTATTTCACGGCCAACCCCAATGGCGAGGCCGAAACGATCAAAGTACTTTTGCGTCCAAAACCCAAGTTAAAAAAGACTTCTTTTGAATTTGATTTTGCTGACCTGGCAATTAAAAATCGAAATGCAAAAGGAAATATCCTTACAAAACATATTGTAAAACAGATCAATAAACGCGATGAAGGGGTTTCGACACTTGGTGCCAGAGATATTTGGTACGACGAAACAGTTAAAAGACTGAACACCGATGAGCGCGGGCTGTATCTGGGAGCATTTCATGCTGATGACAAATTGTTACATGTTTTTTCGGGCGGCGAATTCAAACTCAGTAGCTACGACTTAAGCACACATTTTGATGAAGATCTGCTCTTTTTGCGAAAATTTAATCCAGAGGAAGTGTTTTCCGTTATTTATCTCGAAGGTGAAACCCAGCTTCACTACCTGAAGCGCTTTCAGATAGAGGAAGATACGGCAACCAACAAACGTGTCAATTTTGTTGGAGAACATCCGCAGGCGGTGTTGAAACATGTGCTTGTTGACGACTTTCCAATGCTCAAGCTGGAGTTTAAGCCCAATGGCAAGGGTCAAAAACCTGATGATGAAGCGGTGGATGTGGCCGAATTTATTGCCATTAAGAGCGTGAAAGCCAAAGGCAAAAGGCTGTCGAACAAAGAGATAAAGCACATTCATATCTTGGAGCCTATTGAACCACAAGTTGAAGAAAATGCCAGCGAAGATCATACTGATGATTTAGTTGATCTTTCGGATGTTTCATCTCCAGATCAGCCTGAAGATCAAGTTGATGTAATTGAAGAACCTGAAGAAATTATCGATTCGGAATCGACCGTAACAGAAAACCCAAAAGAAGAACACAAAAATCGCAAAACAAATCCGCCGGCGCAAATGGAGTTGGAATTTTAGAATCACCTGAAAATCTACAACTAAACCTTAGGCTACTTGTAAAAGAATAAAGGCATATAAACGCTTATCCTTTTGTTATTTATAATGATTCCATGCAGCTAAACACCTACTTTTGCATGACTGTTTTTGCAAATTAAATTGGTGTAAAATGACTACAAAACCTCATATTTTGGACGTTAATGATGACGTAAAATGGATCGGTGTGCTCGATCACGATTTGGTTACTTTTGATGTGGTGATGGAGACCAAATATGGCACCACCTACAATTCCTATTTCATCAATGCTGAGAAGAAAGCCGTGGTGGAAACTGTAAAAGAAAGGTTTTGGCCAGCCTATGAAGCGAAAATTCGCTCCCTGACCGATCCTTCTGAGCTAACTTACATCATCATGAATCACACAGAGCCTGATCATTCGGGTTGTGTGGGTAAACTGTTGGAGATTGCTCCCCAGGCAGTTGTTGTTGGCACAGGTACTGCGATCAGGTATTTACAAGATCTGATTTCTGTGCCTTTCAAGAGCCTGCAAGTAAAGGATGGCATGGAGCTGGACATGGGAAACAAAACCATCCGGTTTATTGGTGCACCTAATCTGCACTGGCCTGATACGATGTATAGTTACCTGCAGGAAGACCAGATTTTGTTTACCTGTGATTCTTTTGGCGCGCATTATGCCGATGACAGGATGTATGATGATGAAGTAGGCAATTGGGATGACGCCTTCAACTATTATTTTGATGTGATTCTGAAGCCTTTCAGTAAGTTTATGCTGAAAGCCATCGAAAAAATCAAACCTCTGCCTATCGCGGCAATATGCACCGGACATGGGCCAATCCTGCGTTCCAACTGGAAACGTTATGTCGAGCTCTCGGAGCACTATGCCGGCGAAGCAATTAAGCTTCCGCAAAAGAAACGGGTTTATATTCCTTATGTTTCGGCTTATCACAAGACCGGTCAACTCGCCGAGGCCATCGGGAAGGGTGTTTCAAGTGTTGACGGACTTGAAGCCAAGGTGATGGACATCGAACACACCCCACTGGGTGATATTGATATGGAAGTGGCTATGGCCAGCGGCCTGATTGTGGGTTGTCCTACGATCAATCAGAATATCCTCTTGCCCATCTATCGCCTGTTTGCCGTGGTAAGTCCTTTGCGCGATAAAGGAAAGCTGGCTGGTGGCTTTGGCTCGTATGGCTGGAGCGGCGAAGGAATGAAAATCATTCGAACGAACCTGGAAAATCTGAAGCTAAAATATACCGAGACAGATGTGTTTGTAAAATTCAGCCCAACGGATGATGATCTGGAACGAGCTGAATTGTACGGCCGGCGTTTTGGAGAATTATTGCTCAAACAAGTAACAAATTAGGCTTTGATACGTTATGCATTTTGTTGTAATTTGCGATGCTTATAACTACAAATGCATGAAAAGAACTACTGCCTGGTTTAGAATATTCTTAGTCATTGGTGTCGTACTTTTTGTGAGTGCTTGTAACCCCACACGAAAACTCGCCAAAACGTATATCACTGAAAGTGCTGATTGGGGCTTGCTAGTACTATTTCCGGATCAGGTTTTTAAGATCAACGACCGCTATGATCGGGATGAAAGTAATCTCTCGGGGCTTTCAGAAGCTGCGAAACAAGACAGCCTTTTGGCGCAAAGCCTGTTTCTTTCCCATATAAATGACAGCACGATACTCTTTCACTTCAAGAATGCTTACTGGGATGCCTTGTCGCGCTATGATGTGAAACTGTTCAGAGAGGCTGATTTCGATCGTTTTTACGAACGCGACAGCCTGAGTTGGATTGCCAATGTGGCACAGATCGAAATTGAAGAATTTATTACAGACTTTGAAGATGAGGAGAGTTTTTTTGGTTTGCGTTATTCGCAGATCGTGCCATTGAATGGGATCAATTTTGCTGTTTGGACCGAGATCAATGCCCTGAACGATGAAAGTGGTGAAAACAAGGTGTATTTTACTGATCAAAATTTATTTGATTACCACGAAGGTAAGTTTTCTTATGATTTTTTTACGGGTGGTGTAAATTATTATTATCATATTGACACTTTGGATGTTGCAGATATCGAGGAGTTTGCAAGTTTTATGGGAAGATTATCTGCGGCTTATACTTACGACCAATTGCTAAATAATCAGTTGACAAAAAACACCAAAGCGGATAGCAAACCGGTGCATTATCGCTATGATCCATTTTCGAAAAGATTATTTAATACAGAGTTTGATCGATTTATTGAATTGGATGAATAGCTTCAGGGTGTTGTTCTTAATTCGCTGATTACAAAAGTTAAGCTTCTTATTTCTGCTTATCAGTCAGAGGTTTATAGAGGTATTATTTTCCTGAATTTATTTGCGTGTCATGCCTTAAATTAATTCAAAATAGTTGATTGATTTTTTTTGATAGGATTTAATCATGTTTATTGATTAAATTTGTAAAACGCAAACCCCCTGATGTGAAGCACAACCAAAGATACTTCTTTTTTTTGCTGTCGGGAATAATTTTCCTTTCGGTGAATTCTCTTTTTGCTCAATTTGAGAAAGAGGTACTATCCGTGCAACAGATAAGAATGGCACCAACAGATTCTCTAAAGGAATATTTAAACATCGCTGAGTCAGTTATTTACAGCAATCCCCGTAAGGGAAAACTGTTTGTTGATCAGCTTCTGAAGCGAGCCGAAGAGCTAAAAGATCAGAATAGCCAGGCTTATGCTTTGGCCTTAAATGGGGTCTATTATTTGACTAAGGCCAACAAAGATTCCTGCTATCTCTGTTTTCGGGATGCCCTAAGCAGATTGCCGGAGGTGGACGACAGGGAGGTGCATTTTATGATTAATAATCTTTTTGTAAGAGTAAGTTCCCGCTATCAGCAATTTGATACAGCGGCAAGCTATCTCGAAAAAGTAAGAAAGTTAGCTGAACAATTGGATAAACCGAAATTTTATGCTGCCTACTATAATAATATGGGTATCCAGGCCGGGAATATGGGAAAGCTGAATGAGAGTTATGACTATTATATCCAGGCCTTACATTATTTTGCCGAGCTTGACGACAAACGCAACAGAGCCATTTTGAATAATAATATTGGCAGAGTAAGTCAGGAACTTGGCGACCATGAAAGCGCAATAAGTTATTTTGAAGAAGCCATGGCCATCAACAGAATCTATGGAGATATTTACGATCTGGGGATGAACTATGGCAATATTGGTATCAGTTATAAGGAGCTTGAAAAGTACGACAAAGCACTGGAAGCCTTCAATGCGGCTTATCTGATTGCCAAGGAAAATGATTTTAGAATTGAAATGGCAAGGGCACTTTTAAACAGTGCCGAGATACATATGGTAAAGGCTGATACCAGCCAGGCAGAAGAGAATTACCTGGTTTCGCTGGAAATATGTCAGGCTAATGATATCAAATATGGAACAATTTTTAATAATCTTGGATTGGCCTCCTTGTATTACTATCAAAAATCCTACGATAAAGCCTGGAAATATCTGGATGAAGCAGAGCGTGTGGCACGCGAGATTCAGGAGAATAAAAGGCTTGTTGATGTTTATAACCTCAAAGTAGATTTATTGAAACAAAGATCAGACTTTGAAGCTGCATTGGCCTATCGCGAAAAATATATTGCCCTGAAGGACAGCCTTTCGGAACTTGCCAATAAGCAGCACTTACTGGATGTTAAAACCAAATAAGAAGCAGAGAAAAAGTCCCTTGAAAACCTTCAGCTGCGCACCGAAAACAAAAGTAAAAACGTAGTGATCTTCTGGCGAACGCTTTTTAGTTTGGTTTTGATTGTTTTGCTTGCTATTTTAGTCGTTTTTATATACAATATTCGGCAAAGCCGCAAAAAACTCGAGAAAGCTAATCAGTCACTCAAAGAATTGAACAACACCATCACAAAGCAAAACAATACGCTTCAGGAATCGAACCAGGCTAAGGACAAACTGCTCTCCGTAATCGGACACGACCTCCGATCGCCTTTCAATAGTATATTGGGTTTGCTTCAACTGATGACAACTGATTTTGAAACATTTGACAAGCAGGAACAAAAAGAAATTCTTCAAACCTTATACAAACAGGCTGGCGACACCTATCAAACTGTCGAAAACTTGTTGCAATGGGCTTTAAGTCAGCGGGGTAGCATAAAGTGCAAAGTTGTCCCTACGAATTTATCTGAAGTAATCTATCAGGAAATCAATTTCTACAAGCAAAAGGCAGAAGCAAAGCAAATCAGCTTACTTTTTAAAATTGACGACGAAGCATATGCGATGGCCGATAAGGAATTAATGCTCATAGTTTTTCGCAATTTAATCAATAACGCCATTAAGTTTAGTGAAGCAAGCCAGGAGATCATCATCAGAAACTACCAAACTAATAACTGGCAAATTGTTGAAATTGAAGATCATGGAAAAGGTATGACACCGGATCAATTAGTAGCTCTTCATTCCGATCAAAACCTGGAATCGACCAAAGGAACACACAACGAAGGCGGAACCGGTCTGGGGTTGCAACTCGTGAAAGAGTTTATGCAGATGCAAAACGGTAAATTCGAGCTTGAAAGTATGGCAGGGCAGGGGAGTACCGCGAAACTTTGCCTGCCTTTGGTCAGCAGTCAAAATCGCTCTGAATAATAATTCTCAGGGTTGGATTTTCGCTGCAATTTCCCTGAAAAACGCAATCCAGTCAAGCTTATCAGCCGATTTTCCAAGTCGCACGATTACAATATCCCTGGAAGGATCAACGTACAAATATTGCCCAAGCACCCCTTTTGCAAAAAATGAACCATCCGGCAAACTCCTCCAATGCATGGCATAAGGATACCCTCCGGAATCGCGCGAATCATTGGTGATCTCCAAACTTTTCTCAATCCACTGCTCCGGAATTATTTGTTGGTCGCGATATTTACCCTTGTCTTTATAAAGTAAGCCAAATCGGGCCAAATCAGTAGCTCTGAGGTTTATGCAGCAGAACGCCTTAATGGTTTTATGCTTCTTGCTGTCGAAGCTCCAGCTTGCATCATACTGCATTCCGGCTGGTTGCCATATCCACTCTTCGAGCAGTAAGGCAGGATTTCTTTTGGTAACATTTTCCAGGGCCAGCCCCAGCAGGAGTGTATTTACACTTTGGTAATCATATTGTGTATCAGGCGTTTGAGCGAGTTTTAGTTTTGTAATATACTTCCTAAGATTTCGACCATAATAATACTTTGCCATATCAGCGAAAGGAGAGTTGTACTTTTCCTTATAATCCAGTCCCGACCGCATTTCAAGCAGGTTTCTTAAGGTTATGGATTCTAAACTTTTATCCCGAAATTCGGGAATATACTTTGTGATGGAATCATCCAGGCTTTCAAAAATACCTTTTTCCAAAGCTATGCCTACCAAAGCCGAAATATAGGATTTGGCAACTGAAAATACCGGGATAACAGCACTGGAATCGTAACCATTATAATAACCTTCATAAAGCAGGCTGTCGCCTTTGAGGATTAAAAAGGCTACCGTTTTACGCCTGGCTACATATTGATCCACAGGAAGTTCGTCCCAATTGCCCAAATCTTGGATCAGTAGCTGTTGATCTGTTGGTTTGCTGGTGGGTAAGTGCCAGTAACTTAGGTTTGTATCTCGTTTTATTTCCTGCTTAGGGAATTTTTTATGATCTCTGATATCGGCAAAGTTGTAATAAAAAAAGCGACCAATATGACAAGAAGTCATTGTGCCGGAAATGATTACTACTAACAAAAACCTAAAAAAAAGCTTCATGCAGCTAGAATTGTGGAAGTAAAAATACAACAAGCTTCAGAACTATGCTTCAACATTTTGAAATGCGCAGTAAAGTATTGAATTATAGCCTAAATCAATCAGCCATATCCATAAAAGTTTCACTCAATTCGAGGTTGGTGTATTCATCAGTAACTTCAAAATCGTAGGCAGGATATTGATAGATATGTTGCAGTGGCTCTGTTTCGCCTATGCTATATCCAAAAATACTGTGATATTCGGCTTTATCTTCTCCCATTTCTTCGAGTTGGTTCAGGTATTCGTTGAGTGATTTTGATTCGATAATGACCACTTTTCCCATCTCATGAATGATCGGGCTGTGACGGCGGGTATCGTCATGATCGAACTCGAGTATGCGGCGACCATGCCGGCTTAATCCTATGGTTCTGAAGGTCAGGCTTTTTCCTACCCCGGGTAGATTCAGGACATTGCGATCGGTAGCCAGAAATGGAATACCAGCTTCTTCTCTGAGTGCATTGATATTTGCCACCATATCTTCGGCATTCTGTGCAAAGCCGCTTATTTTTTCGTTGTAGCGATTGTCAATTCGGCCAAACTCTTTTTCTTCCAATTGTTCTTGCACAGCACGTTCGTTGGTAGCAAAATTGTGGCTGTTTTCTTTGTATCCTTTCACCGAAAAAGTGTAATAGGTAAGCACACCAATATCGTTTAACACTTTACGCAGCTTGGCTGTATGCCCCCTTCGTGAAGCTGCTGCAGTGAACACCAATTGGTTGGTTATGATCCAGCCCGCACTGAGCAGCATTTCGATACCTTTTTTTACTTCTGGTGTCACTTCCATTGCTGATTCAAAATGTGTTTGAATCACAAATTGCCTGATTCCTATCTCACTGGCTTTCTTTTTGAAATCAGCCAATATTGCAACAAGCTCATTTGTAATTCGTTGTGGAAGATAAACTGGTAGCCGGGTGCCCAGTCTAACCCTGGTGATCTCAGCTATTTTTTTATCATCAGGAAGATTAATATTGCTTTCTCTTTTTCTTTTAGCCATTTCGAAAACGGCATTGAGAATGGTCTGCAAGGATTTGTCGCTACTCATCAATGCATCGCCTCCGGTGATCAAAATATCCCTGAGCTGGGTATCCTCTTCAAAATAATCCATTAGTTTCTGAAGTTTCTGAGGCCAGGTTTCTTTTGGTTTCAGCTTGTCGAGGTTGAAGTTAAGGTGACCACTCTGAAAGTCGTACATCCGCTGGCAACTCACGCACAATCCTCCACAGGCACGACCAACCGTATCCGGTATCATGATAGCCACCTCGGGATAGCGACGGTGAAGGTTATGAACGGTAGGAAGAATCCATCCGGCAGCATTTGGTTTGCCCGGTTCGATGATGTCTTCCATTTCCCAGGCAACTATTTTCCCAAATTCCTTGATCAGCTGCTTGCTATAAATCACATAATCCCTGATAGCCAGATCGGAGCCGACAGCAAATTCAGGCTCGGCAACATTGAGGAGCGACAGGTAGTAGGGATTAACAAAAAAAGGTATTCCTGCCTGACGGGCTTCATTGAGCAATTCCATTGTTTTGGTACTCAGCGAGTTGTTAAGTAACTCATTGAGCATTTTGGGTGAGCGCACGGCAAATTTAAGATGAAAGTTTGTATCATCCCACCAACGGGTGGCGGCAAGAAACTTTTGCTCGAAGGTCATTCCGGATTCAAACTGATACCTGCGACTACTCAGCTCGCCTGCATCCATTTTCTGGATGATCACTTTTAAAATCCTGTCTTTGTTGTGCTTTCGTATTTTAATTACTTTTTCATCCAGGCCCGAAGGGTGTCGGTCCATCCATTCCTGAAATTTATTCTTGTCGGGCATCTGCCTTACATAGGTTCCTCTGATTTGTCGAAGAAGCAAAAGTGTATCATAAAAAAAGTGATGATTGGCGCCTCCCGTACCGTATTTTATGGCCAGCCAAATATATTTTACAGGATGGCTTCCTACCAGATCGCCACCCAGGTTGAGATCTTCAAAAATTCTTCCTGCATGTTGGATGTAATCCATCAGCCGGATGGCACCATAATCGGACCAGCTTAACTGATCAAAAGCCTCACGACCCGATATTTTCCCATTATAGTAATCCCAGGCTGTTTTGTTTTTCTCGAAATATGGCATGATCCATTGCCGCATGGCCTCCAGGGCTTCTTCCTTGTCATTGGCCCCCCTGAGCAAAGAAACAATATCAGGATTTTCCTTGTTGAACTGTTGTAAAATCCTGTGCGACTTTACATTGATAGCAATTTTATCTAACTTTTTAAACTTCTGTTTGCTTCTGGAATTCATCTAAATCTGGTTTGTGAGCACTTGTATATTAGTAATGCATCTGTTATTATATTGATATACAATTGGTTAGATTGAAATAAGCGATTGGGGGAACAAAAATACAAAAATTTACCTGAGTTTTCAAGAAAAACAAAGAGAAAAGCGTTTAACCAGGGAATGAATCCTACCTATGTAAATATTTCCATACCATTGATAAAATGGCTAAGTTTGCAGACTTTTCAATTATTCATCTTAAAATTTTATAGTTATGTACAGTGGGTTTTACAAGGTTCCGATGCCCATTAACGAACCGGTAAAAGACTACGCTCCGGGAAGTCCTGAGCGTGCAGAGGTAAAGGCTATGCTGGCAAAAATGAGATCGGAAGAGATAGAAATTCCGATGGTAATTGGCGGACAGCGCATCAAAACTGATAACAAGATCAGGATAGCACCTCCACATGATATACAGCATACGCTGGGCTATTTTTATCAGGGAGGAGCCGAGCATGTGCATATGGCCATTGATGCGGCACTTGAGGCAAGATCGAAATGGCAGGCACTTGAGTGGGAAGACCGGGCAGCTATATTTTTGAAGGCTGCTGACCTGATAGCCGGGCCCTATCGTGCAAAAATCAATGCTGCAACCATGCTTGGTCAGTCGAAAACGGTTCATCAGGCAGAGATAGATTCGGCATGTGAACTGGCTGATTTCTTGCGCTTTAATGTGTATTTCATGGCAAAAATCTATAACGATCAACCGATTTCGTCCAGTGGTATCTGGAACAGGATTGAGTATCGGCCGCTGGAAGGTTTTATCTATGCCCTTACACCCTTCAATTTTACTGCCATAGCCGGTAATCTACCTTCTGCTCCGGCCATGATGGGTAATGTGGTGGTTTGGAAAGCTTCGAATGCACAAATATACTCAGCCAGGGTGATTATGGAGATTTTTGAAGAAGCCGGATTACCTGCCGGAGTGATCAATCTGATTTTTGTACCGGGTCCGGTGGCCGGAAAGATTTTTGCCTCCCATCCGGATTTTGTCGGGATTCATTATACCGGTTCCACCTCTGTGTTTTCGAAGATTTGGAAGGCCATTGGGGATAACATCAGTATCCACAGTACTTATCCTAAAATAGTTGGCGAAACAGGTGGAAAAGATTTTGTACTGGCACACAAAAGTGCTGATGTAAAAGCTTTGTCAACGGCCTTGATCAGAGGTGCTTTTGAATATCAGGGACAGAAATGTTCAGCAGCTTCGAGGGCTTACATTCCGGATAATCTGTGGCCCGAATTGTGGAAGCTGATGGAAAACGACCTTCGAAGCATAAAGCTGGGTCCTGTTGAGGATTTCACTAATTTTATGGGAGCAGTGATTGATGAAGCCTCTTTTGATAAATTGAGCAGCTTTATTGATAATGCCAAGAGGGACGAAGCCACAACAATTTTATTTGGCGGAAATTACGATAAAAGCAAGGGTTACTTTATCGAACCTACGGTGATATTAACCAAAGATCCGCATTATGTAACCATGCATGAAGAATTGTTTGGTCCGGTGCTTACCATTTATGTGTATGAAGCTGAAAAATGGCACGAAACCCTGAAGCTCGTTGATACGACCACAACCTATTCGCTTACCGGAGCTGTGTTTGCCCAGGATCGTTATGCCATTGAAGAAGCCAACAACGCACTTACCAATGCAGCCGGAAATTACTACATCAATGATAAACCCACAGGAGCAGTGGTGGGGCAGCAGCCTTTTGGCGGTGCCAGGGCTTCCGGTACGAATGATAAATCAGGCTCTTACCTGAATTTGTTGCGCTGGGTGTCGCCACGTACTATCAAAGAAAATTTTGTGCCGCCAACAGATTACCGTTATCCTTTTATGAAAGAGGAATAATTTAATTGAGCCCAAACGAAAAACCGCCTTGAATGAGGCGGTTTTTTTGTTAACATCATTTTGATTGATTTTTATTTATCCAAAGCTGATTGATTCAGATTTTCAGTGTGGTTTGTTTTAGTACAATATCCATCATAAAATTTTTTTATTCATTTTCGTTTGTTTTTTTATTGCACCACAAACTTTCCCCTGCCAACCGGTTTGCCATTGCTATACACCACGGCAACATACATGCCGGGTGGCCAGCCACTTACATTGACAGCGGCTTGCTGTTGCCCACTGATGATTCTTGCATGGTGCTGTTGCAAGCCCAGCAGGTTAAAGCATCGCAGTTCAATATTGCGGTGGTGCTCAGTGTTTTCAAGGGCAAAAGTGATTTGAGCGTTTGCCGGGTTGGGAAAAATTCTGATGGGGATGTGGCTTATTTTAGCCCTGTACTCAGCCGCTGATGGCATTTCTATGCTCGTAATAATATCGCAATCATCCAGGTAGATAAACCCACTTTGCGGTGGGCCGGGGATGCACAGGCTGTCGTAGTTGTAATTGCCGGGATAAGCTGTGTCGTACTCCAGGTTGAGGTTGAGTTTGGCGAGGAAGATATCATAGTCGGTGGAGGAATGATAATAGTTTGAACTGGTTAGTAACTTCTCATCGTGACTTAATGTACTTAAATTGGGATATCGACCATTTAAATTCAACTTATGATTGAAAGGTCCCAATGCAAAAGTAATCGTATCAAAAGTTAATAGGCAATCTACAGTTGTTTCTAATTGCCCATTCTCACGAACAAAAGTACCACTAGAGAAAACACCACTATCTGTCATTTGCGAAATTTCAAAAGCACCTTGTGTCAACAGAGAATTTATACTATCAGGCTTGAGGATTGAATATCCCAGCTCATCTCCTGAGTTATCATAAATGAAATGCATCGGTTCTATCATATTTGAAGCAGGCCAGTTATAGCCAGAACCAAGAAATGTATTATTTTTAAGCGGCAAAGTGTGGTAAGCTGCACCTACAATTGTATCATTTAAACCAAAAGGCAATACCCATAACTCATTCCCCATCGAGTCTGCTTTTATAAACATTGGTCTCAGCCATACTCCGGGGCCTGGTTCCCAGGGATGCCTCCAATAACCATCCCCACTTATTATGTAGTTACCTTCATTGTTAATGATCAATCTTTTTCCTTCTTTATGAGCAGTACCGGGATGATTGTAGGTGGTGGCCAATGGTTCTTTCCAAAGTACATCACCATCAGTAGTGAGTTTAAACAGGTGTATGGTTTCTTCAGGTAATATGCCGTATTGGAACACCAGGACAACAATATCTCCTGAATCAGTTTCTTTAATATCCTGTGCCCATGGTGTATTATTCGGGCTTCCTTCAAATATTTTGCACCATTCTTTCTCGCCACAGGCATCTAATTTCATTACAAACGGGCAGTATTTATTACTATAAGCAGACAGGGCAATGCCACATACTAAAATACCACCATCGCTTGCTGCTTCTATGGCCAAAGAAGTGCCTAAAGGATTGGGTTCATTGTCTATTATTTTTTCCCATAAGATTTGGCCATTAATATCAGTTTTAATCAGCCATGAAAACGCTGGGTAGCTGCCAAGTATCAAATAACCATTATCGTATGTTTCGATTATATCCCATGATCGATCTATTCTGTTTGCCTGTCCATAATATTTTGGCCATGTTTGTGAGTACAACAGGTTTATATTTAGCAAAATAAATAGTGAAATTGTAAACGATCTCATAATTGAAAAGTTTAATACCGCCCTGCCCGATAAAGGGCAGGGCGGTAAAGGTTTACTGAATGATCAACAGCTTGCTTTCAAACAATTGGTTGTCGTAATAAAGTGAAAACACATAAGTTCCCGGTTTATAGCCTTCTAACGAGAACACCAATTGATCCTTTTGTTTTGACAGTGGCAGGGTGTCAATAAGGCTTCCATTGATGGCACTTACTTTTATGGTCCCACTTCCTTCAATATCTTTCTGTTCATCAACATCAAAAGCAATGATTACATATTCATTTGCAGGGTTGGGGGAGAGTTTCAACACTTCCATCTTTGACGGGCTTTGGCTATGTGGATGTTTCACCGGCTCTGACTTGGTATCATCGGGCAACAGGTATTGGGGCTGATGTTCTACCAAACCATAGGCAAGCAGGATGTTGCGGGCATAGCTGGAGGCAGGTAAACCTGCAGTTTCCATCAGCTCAAACAACCA
>Ga0334883_1000807_pt1 | contig 52126 bp, 55 predicted proteins | sample GraSluR1_MG_6_FD_207230 | JGI IMG/M metagenome (GOLD analysis project Ga0334883, IMG submission 207230) | Sludge microbial communities from methane-producing bioreactor in Wageningen University, Netherlands - Granular Sludge_09_05-R1 | ecosystem: Engineered > Bioreactor > Anaerobic >...
CCGCAGGGGCGGCCCCCGCCTTTGCCATCTCGGCGGGCGGAGCCGGCGGGATCAAGCTGATCCTCAAGGACGCTAAGGTTACCATCGAGAAGGTGACGCTCGCCAAGTGAGCGTCCACCTTCTCCCTTCCCCCATCCATACCAATCTATTTTTTAATCGCCTTTTTTCTGGTCTGCAAAATTATTCGATCATCAAAATGACCAGAAGGGAACGTTTAAGTATTAGTTTCTCAGGTTAATCTCAAATGAAAAGGATGGTCGGATGGAGTCGGCAGCGGTTTAAGATAAGGAGGAAATGAGATGGCAGATTTCTACACCCTTGGTCTCACATATTGGAGAGTGATCGCCCTTACCGCTTTGGTACTGGGTGTTTGGATCTACGGCCTCTACTTCATGTTCAAGAAGTGGGGGATGGGGTCCACCGGTTATCAAGATGAGCTGCGATACAGCTTCTGGCTTTTTATTGCTACATGGATTCACGAAGCCTTCAAAGGCGGAGTCTGGGTATTCGTAAAGACCCTCGTCCTCGACGTCCTCCTCCTGAGAAGGACCCTCAGGCGGAGCCCGGTGAGGTGGGTCATGCATATGACGATATTCTACGGGTTTGTCACCCTCGCCGCCCTCTCCGGCGTAGGACTTCTCCTGGACACCATCATCCACTTCAACATCCTCGGCTACGCTCATGCGGCTGAAGAGGTGTTTGTGATGATGAAGATGCCCTTCAACATCTTCGGCTACATCCTCCTCGTCGGGTCCACCATAGGGGTTGCAAGGAGGATCATCTTCCGCGAGGTCAGGGCCAGGACATCGGCTTATGATGTCGTTCTCCTCGGCGGCGTATTTCTGATCACCATCACCGGATTCTATGCCCAGTGGATGCGGGGTGACTCCTTCCTCGTTGGAGACATCTTCGCATACCCGATATACGCTCCCCACTTCGCCCTGGTCCACACCATACTTGCCCTGGCTCTCTTTGCCATAATCCTTCCATGGAGCAAGTACCAGCACGTCATAGCCGCGCCGCTGACTATTCTCGCAAACAGAGGAGGCGAATAAGATGGCAGATGCAGGAAAAGAGAAGAAGCCCCTCGTATCAGGTTACCTCATGTCCACCCAGTTCATGGAGCTGGACGGATGCACCCGATGTCAGGAGTGCATGAAGTGGTGTCCCACTTTCGACGTGAGGCAGGATAGACCCGGGATAACCCCCATGTACAAGATCGCCAAGTTCAGGGAGCTTCTGGGAAGCCAGGACGGCCTGCGGGCGAAGCTCTTCGGCCCCAAGCCCCTCAACGAGGACGAGATCAACATCTGGAAAGACGACACCTACATGTGCACCACCTGCGGCGTCTGCGGTACCGTCTGCGAGTCCGGGATAAACACCGTGGAGCTCTGGGAGGCCATGCGGCCCAACCTGGTGGCGAGAGGAAACGGCCCCTACGGAAAGCAGTCCTTCTTCCCCGGTCTCCTCGGCAAAGACAGAAACCCCTTCCAGGCGAAGCAGTCCGAGAGGCTCTGCTGGGTCCCTGAGGACGCCACTGTCCTGGAGTCTGAGAAGGTCGCCTACTTCGCAGGCTGCACCGCCGCCTACCGGCAGCAGGCCCTGGGAGTCGCCACAGTCCGGCTGATGAACGCCCTCGACATACCTTTCTGCATGCTCGGCGAGGACGAGTGGTGCTGCGCCTCGGCTCTCGTCAGGACAGGGCAGAGGCCGGTCATGCGGGACCACGCCGTCCACAACGTCGACGCCCTCAAGGAGAGGGGGGTTGAGACCGTCCTCTTCGCCTGCGCCGGCTGCCTGCGAGCTGCAACCATAGACTGGCCCCGGTGGTATGAGGGCTACATCCCCTACAAGACGATGCCCCTATCCGTTTACCTGAGGGAGAAGGTGAGGAGCGGCGATGTGGAGTGGAAGAGGCCCCTCGACTTCAAGGTAACCTACCACGACCCCTGCCACAACGGAAGACACCTGATGCACGTCAAGGGAAGAGACTGGTCCTTCGAGGCCCCCAGGGACATCCTCAAGTCCATACCCGGGGTTGAGTTCCAGGACATGACGAGATCGAGGGAGTATCAGAGGTGCTGCGGCGCCGGCGGCGGCGTCAAGGCCGGGATCCCCGACCTGGCCCTCGACTGTGCCAAGGCGAGGCTCGATGATGCAGATCTGATCGCCGCCGACATAATCGCCAGCACATGTCCCTTCTGCAGGAGAAACATCATGGACGGTAGGGCCGCCCTCACGGAGAAGTCCGACGTCAAGGTCGTAGACGTCGTGGAGATGATGGCGGCGGCCATGGGTCTGGACACCACCATCCCCGACAACCCCTACATGCAGTTCCAGGAGCAGGACGTCATAGTCTGCGAGGAGGTCTGCGAGATCGAGACGGTCGAGAGGAAGGCCGAGGGCAAAGACCTGGTGGGAGAGGCCCACTGAACTTCCAAGAAAAGGAGGGGTGGGGGTTATTCGTAACCCCTGCCCCTCTTCTGCATCTCGTTTTCTCTTTATTTTTCCATCTTACAGGTCCGTTATTTCGATCGCGTTTCAGAGAGTTCAGCCCTCTGCCCGACCTTACATCACGGGCCTTGCGTAGATGGTATCCCTGGTGTAGCTGATGACGTGGACCGTCCTCCTCTTGGGGGCCTCCTCCACCGGAGAAGGCAGCGCCATCTCGGTGAAGTCGGAGATCCCTCCTGAGACGGTCGGAACGAAGGATAAGGGCTTTTTGGTCGCCGGCTGGTAGAGGGAGGTATCCGGGGTCTTCATGGTCGCCGAGAACCCGCCCCTCCAGCCCGACCCCCTCTCGTCGGAGGAGACGGCGGTCCCCACCAGATCTCCCGGCTCCTGGAAGCCGCCGGCCATCCTGAGGATGGTGAGGGGCTCGCGTATCAGAAGGACCTGGAGATCGACCCACCCCTCCTCGTAGCTTCCCGTAACCATCCCGTTCCACGGGTCGGCCTCTCCACCGGTGGCGGCTCCCGATAGGATAGTTCCCGTATGGAATATAGCCGCCGTGAACTCCCCCACGGTCAGGGGATCGCCGAAGGTCTGATCCTCCTCGGAGCGGAAGGTCCACAGCCCCGTCAGGTCGCCTTCGGCCTCCGCGAGGCAGGGGGTCGTGATCGTCATAAGATATGCCAGGGCTGCCAGGATCAGAAGGGGATCTCTGATGGTTCTTCTTTGCATATTTATGATCATCAGATCATATGGTATGGGACTTGGATCTATTAAAGGCGACGGAAAGGGTAATTTGAAGAGAGGTTCAAAGGGACGTGGAGGCTTTCATGACCACCATAAGGGACCCGGTCCACGGATACGTGGAGCTCAACTCCCTCGCCCTCTCCCTCGCCGACACCGGGGCGATGCAGAGGCTGAGGTGGATTAAGCAGCTGGGTCTGGCAAACCTCGTCTACCCCGGAGCCAACCACACCCGCTTTGAGCACAGTCTGGGTGCCTACCACCTCTCCGGCCTCCTCGCCCACCGGATCGGCCTCGATGAGGAGGATGGGGCAGAGATCCAGGTCGCAGCCCTCCTCCACGACGTCGGCCACGGCCCCTTCTCCCACGCCACCGAGAAGGTCCTATCGAGGTTCCTCCGGGAGGGACACGAGAAGGTCGAGGGGAGGCTGAGGAGGGGGGAGGTGGCGGAGGTTCTCGCCGACCGCGGGATCAACCCCCACCGGGTCCAGAGGCTGATCATGGGAGAGACGCCCCTGGGAGAGATCGTCAGCGGCGAAGTTGACGTCGACAGGATGGACTATCTGATCAGGGACGCCCACTATACAGGAGTCGCCTACGGGGTGATAGACCACCAGAGGCTGATGGAGACGATGGCCATGAGGGACGGCCACCTCGTCCTCGAGGAGGGTGGTGTCCAGGCCGCCGAGTCTCTCCTGGTCTCGAGACTTCTGATGTACCCCTCAGTGTACTTCCACCACGTATCGAGGATAGCCCAGAAGATGCTGGGGATGGGGGTGGGGATCATGGTGGAGGAGGGGGCCGATCCCCGAAGGATCAGGTATATGGACGACCTGGAGCTGACGGCGGCCATGACGGAGGCCGGCGGCTACCCGGGGGAGATAATCGGCAGGATCAGAGCCCGTAGGCTCTTCAAGAGGGCGGTCTACGTCGGAAGGAACCGCCTCGATTCCCCGGGGCTCGTCGACCGGGGTAGGGAGGGGAGGATCGCCGAGGAGATAGCCGACCTCGCCGGAATAGACCCCCTCTACGTCCTCGTCGACAACCCGGACCTTCCGCGCATCGCCGAGGGGAACGTCACCATATTAGGGAGGGACGGCGAGATGAGGCCGCTGAGGGAGGTCTCTCCCCTCGTCACCATCATGGAGAGGGCCCACCATGCGGCCTGGAGGCTTGGGGTCTACACCACCGAAGAGAACCGGGAGCGGGTGAAGAAGGCGGCGACGAGCTACCTCAACATCGGGCGTAACCCCCTCCAGCATACCTTTGAAGACCTCTGAGCCGCCAGAGGCGGAAAACCTTTAAGTCGGCTCGGAGCCGAGGGGATAGAGATGGTGGCCGTTGACAACAAACTGATAGTGAAGACCGTTCAGTCGATGAACCAGCACCTTCCGGGGAAGAGGAAGAGGCTCACCGACCTCCTCGAAGAGGAGAAGCCCGGGGTGAGGGGGAAGGACAACGCCTTTTACATCATGGAGAGAAAGGAGCTGGACCTCATCGCCGAATCCGTACCCCGGTACCTCTGGGGCCGGCTGAGGCTTCCGGTCCTGATAGAGATGGCTCCCCAGTACGGGTCCGGCTCGGCCCGCATCCAGGGGGAGGCGGAATGCATCCTGGTGAAGAAGCTCCTAAAAATTGACCGGGGCGACCGGAAGATGGTGATAATCTACATGCCGGAGGTCAGGGAGCTGAGGCGGAGCCTACCCACCACCAGCCAGTACGCCTTCGTCACGTCTCTTCGATGAAGTAGCTTCAATTTTATAGGATGACGGCAGATTATGGGGTTTGAGGTGTATTGACGATGAAAGAGAAAGGATCGACCGAGACGGTCAGGCTCTTTGAAGAGAAGATGGCTCAGGGCAAGTACACCGAGGCGGCGAAGATCAGGGAGGACTATTCCATACCCGCCGATATGCTCCAGGGATCTGTAGAGAAGGAATATCACAGGCTCCTCAGAATCGGGGAGCCCTCGATAGCTGCCGACCTGGCCAGGGATTACGCCCTCCCCGATGATCTCGCAAAGGCGGCGGCAGCAAAGTCTTTTCGCAGGAAGGTAGATCACGAGCACTACAAGGCGGCGGCGGAGTACGCCAAGAAGTTCGACCTTCCCCCGGAGATGACGAGGGAGGCGGCGGTTCAGGCCTACCATAAGAGCATGGACTACGGCCTCGCCAAGAACGCCGCCGAGATCGCCGTCCAATTCGACCTCCCCGACGATATGAGGATAGCGGCAGCGGAGAAGGCCTTTTTCGCTCATATGGACTCCGGCCTCTACAGAAAGGCCCAGAAGATCGCCGAGAAGTACGACCTCTCGGAGGATCTCCGCCGGGAGGCGGCGACGAAGGCGAGAGGTCGGAGCTGATCCATGGCGAAGCTCCTCCTCACCGTTGGCGGCTCCGACTCCTCCGGTGGCGCCGGGATCCAGGCCGACATAAAGACCTTCGCCGCCCTGGGCTTCCACGGGGCCTCCGCCGTAACAGCCGTCACCGCCCAGAACACGTGGGGGGTCGCGAAGGTCTATCCCCTACCACCGGGGTCGGTGGCGGCTCAGATGGAGGCGGTAGTCGAAGACTCTGTCATCTCCGCCGCCAAGACGGGGATGCTCTCCACATCCGAGACCGTCTCCGAGGTCTCTTTATTCTTCGAAGGAAAGGGGATCCCCCTCGTCGTCGACCCGGTGATGGAGGCGGAGGCCGGCGGCCGGCTCCTCGACTCGTCGGCCCTCTCCCTCCTCAGCGGAAGGCTCATCCCCCTCGCCCGGGTCGTCACCCCCAACATCTTCGAGGCGGAGGCGATCACGGGGATAGAAGTATCGGATGAGAGGAGCGCTCTCGAGGCAGGATACGCCATCCTCGACCTGGGGGCTGAGGCGGCGGTCGTCACCGGAGGCCACCTCCAGGGAGACGACCTTCTGGTGACGCCAGAGGCTCATTTCGTGGTAAGGGGGAGAAAGGAGGCGGGGGGCAATCACGGAGTTGGGTGCACGTACTCCGCCGCCTTCACCGCCTTCTTGGCCCGGGGCTGGTCCCTTGAGAGGGCGGCGGCAGCCGCCAAGAGCTTCGCGGCATCCTCCGTCAAGAGAAGCATGGACGTGGGCAGGGGTCCGTCGCCGGTCAACCCCCTCGGGGAAGCCCTGGAGGGGGCCGAGAGGTTCACCGTTCTGACGGAGGTGGAAAGGGGGGTCGATATCCTACTGCAGGAGCCGGCGGTCCTCCGGCTGATGCCGGAGGTGGGATCAAACCTGGGTATGGCGATCTCGACGGCCCGGGGACCTGAGGACGTCGCCGCCGTCGAGGGGAGGCTGGTGAGGACGGGTTCCAGGGTGAAGGCTTGCGGATCTGTTCGGTTCGGGGCCAGCGGCCACGTCGCCAGGATCCTTCTATCGGCGATGACCTTCGATCCCGAGGTGAGGGCGGGGATGAATATCAGGTTCGGCGATGACGTCCTCGGAGCCATCCGGGAGCTGGGCTTATCCTCATCCCATTTCAGCCGCGAGGATGAGCCAGAAGCCTCGAAGACGATGAGCTGGGGGACGGAGGAGGCGATAAGGATCTATATCTCGGCCGTCAGGTCTGCGGCGGGATCATCCAGGACGGCGGCTCCTCTCCCCGAGGTGATATGGGATCGGGGGGGTTGGGGGAAGGAGCCGATGGTGAGGCTCCTGGGCACCTCGGCGGAGGAGGTCGCTGGGGTGGCGGTCGAGATAGCGAGGAACCTTCCGGCCAGACGGGAACCTATAAATTGATGTTTGGTGCTCTAACATTGCGGTTCTTTATTTGGAGTGTCCTATATGGGAAGCGTAAAGCCGAACTATATCAAGAATTTTGCAGACGAACTCATGAAGACCTACCAGGGGTTCTTCAACAACGATTTCGAGCATAACAAGGAGATGGTCTCCCAGTACACCGATATCAAGAACAAGGGCATAAGAAACCGGGTCGCGGGCTACATCACCCGCAAGGTCCAGATCAGAGGGGAGTAGGGTGGATGTTTGAAGGTCTGCTTCCAGCCCTCATAACGCCCTTCAAAGAGGACGGAGAGCTGGACGAGGAGGGCTTCAGGGAGAACATCGATTTTTTTTGTGAGGCAGGAGTCCACGGGATAGTCCCCTGCGGCACCACCGGCGAGTCTGCCACCTTATCCTTCGAGGAGCACAAAACGGTGGTAGAGGTCGCTGTAGACTCTTCGAAGGTCCCGGTGGTGGCGGGAACCGGCTCCAACAACACCCGGGAGGCGGTGGAGCTGACGAGGCACGCCGAGGACGCGGGAGCCAGCGCTGCCCTGCTGATAACCCCCTACTACAACAGGCCCAACGACCGTGGGATGATGGCCCACTTCCGGGCCGTCGCCGAGGGATCTGAGATCCCCCTGATCCTCTACAACGTCCCCTCCAGGACCGGGATCAACCTGAAGCCCGAGCTGGTGGCTGAGCTGGCCAGGATCGAGAACGTCGCCGGGATCAAGGAGGCGAGCGGGAACCTCTCCCAGGTATCGAAGATCATCGAGCTGACCAGGGATGAGGATTTCGTGGTCCTCTCCGGGGATGACGTCCTCACCCTGCCGATCATGGCCCTCGGGGGAAGGGGGGTAATATCGGTAACGGCTGATCTGGCACCGAGGAAGATGGTGGCGATGGTGGAGGCTATGTTGAAGGGAGACCTCGAGACGGCGAGGAAGATACATTACTCGTTATCTCCTCTCGTCGAGGCCTTATTTCTGGAGACGAACCCCATCCCGGTGAAGGCTGCCACCCGGATGATAGGCCTGGCCGCAGGCCCCCTGAGGCTCCCCCTGGCACCGATATCTGAGATGAACGAGAAGAAGCTTAAGGAGGTCGTGGACCTTCTGGGCGAGTTCAGATGACTTTAAAGATAGCCGTAGCTGGCGCCAGAGGGCGGATGGGCCAGCTGATCATAGATGAGGTGAGGAGGTCTGAAGATCTGAAGTTCGTCGCTGGCTTCGACCTTCAGGGTCTCGGCGGACCTTTGGGGGAGGGGGTCGCCGTCCAGGACCCGTCCGATCTCGCCAGGGTTCTACAGAATACCGGCGCCGAGGTCCTCATCGACTTCACCGCCCCCGCCGCCACCGTCGAGAACGTCCGGAGGGCGGCGGAGACGGGAGTCGACCTGGTGGTGGGAACCACCGGCTTCACCGAGGGTCAGAGGAAGGAGATGGCCGAGGCGATAGAAGGAAGGGTCGCCGCCGTCATCTCGCCGAACTACAGCATAGGAGTCAACCTCTTCTGGAGGCTGATCGATGAGGCGGCGAGGTCTCTAACCGGATACGACATCGAGGTGATAGAGGCCCACCACAGAAACAAGATGGACGCTCCCAGCGGGACCGCCACGGAGGCGGTGAGGGTCCTCGCCGAGGCGATCGGAAGGGGAGAAGTCGTCCATGGCAGGGAGGGCCAGGGGCTCAGGGGTGGCGAGATAGGGGTCCACGCCGTCAGGGGCGGAGACATCGTCGGAGACCACACCGTCCTCTTCGCAGGCCCCGGCGAGAGGCTGGAGATCAAGCATCAGGCCCACAGCAGGCAGGCCTTCGCCACCGGAGCCGTCAGGGCTGCCAGGTGGGTCGCCTCAGTCCCGAAGGGGATATACACCATGGCAGACGTTCTGAGCCAGAAATAGTCGCCCCTTCCATGAGGGATCCCTTGGCAGATATGTATAGTCTGGATCGGGGAGATAATAGCCTCTCTTTTGAGGGGAGGAGCCACCAGCCCCTCTCCCTCCAGGCCACCTTTGTAGGGTTCTGCTCCCGGTGCGGCGGCGACCTCTCTTCGATAGCCTATTATCGGGTCTCCGGCGGCCGGGCGGTCGCAGCATTCTGCGACGGGTGCCAGAAGGCCTTTTTATTTCGGTTCGACGAGTCGTGGTCTTTTGAGGATGAGTCGGAGCTGGGCAGGGACGGTGTCGGGGGATCCGCTGCGGCAGCTCCGGGGGCTTCGAGGCTCACGGACCTATCCCGGGAGGAGCTGGAGACGGTCTTCACCCCCGCAGAGCTGCGGGATATGGAGCGGTGCGAGAGGGGCGAAGCCTACACCCGTCAGAACCTCTACCGGGCGAGGGCCAAGTACGAGAAGTTCGAGAGGCTCTTCGGGGTGAAGATAGAGATCTGACGCGGGTCGTCCCATCTCGCTTCGATGAGGCGTAACAGCCAAAGAATAGACAGGTTGCGGCCGAAGAGCCGGTGCGGGAAACCTCCAATCATAGGATCTCTCCTTCTCGATCCCGGAAAAAAGGTATCAGAAGGGTGCGGGTCGAAAAGCCCGAAGCCTTCACCTCAGAATATGATCGCCAGGAGGTATATCGGCAGCATGAAGGCGACCAGAAACCCAGCGATCATCATTACCATTGCAATCCCATTATCTCCCATGAATCTCCTCTCCAGATCAGGTTCAACCAGTTGGCCGTAAGTTGGGGTGAGGTTGTATTAATTACTATCGGAAGGTCCCTTTCCGGACGGCGCGGGCAAGCCAATACCTTTAACTATCTTCGGGCTGGAGTAAAAAACCGTGCGATCGATCCAGAAGACCGGTACAAAGGAGGTTGGGGGAAAGGTTGAGAGGAGCAGGACCTCCGGGGCGAGATACGTCCTGCTGAGGCCGGCGGGGTATCCTCTGAAGAGCGTCTTTCAGGATTACCCCGAGGTCGCCGACGCCCGTCTCTTCGAGCGGTACGCCCGGGAACAGTGGTACGGGGAGGTGGTGAGGCCGGGTTGCTTTCTCTTCGACCGGAGGCTCTACCCCGACTTCGCCTTCAAGGTGATAAGGGCCCACCCCCACGTATCGGTGGTGGGGTCCGATACGAGGATCGTGGTGGAGAGGAAGAAGTCCGAGGCGGCGAAGATCAAGAGCGATGTCAGCTTCCATGACGTAGTCGGCCAGGTCGAGGCGAGGAGGAAGATGAAGATCGTAGAGTCCTTCCTCACCGAGCCGGAGCGTTTCGGCAAGTGGGCTCCGAGGAACATCCTCTTCTACGGCCCCTCCGGCACCGGCAAGACGATGATGGCAAAGGCCCTATCCGGCGAGACGGAAGTCCCCATGATCCCCATCAAGGCGACGACCCTCATCGGCGAGTTCGTAGGAGAGGGGTCGAGGCAGATCCACGGCCTCTACAAGAGGGCGGAGGAGATGGCCCCCTGCATAATTTTCATCGACGAACTCGACGCCATCGCCCTGGACAGGAGGTACCAGGACCTGCGGGGCGACGTCTCGGAGGTGGTCAACGCCCTCCTGACGGAGATGGACGGGATCGACTCGAGGAAGGGGGTCTGCACCATCGCCGCCACCAACAAGATAGAGTTCCTCGACGAGTCGATCAGGAGCAGGTTCGAGGAGGAGATAAGGTTCGCCCTCCCCAACGCCGAGGATAGGCTCCGGATACTGGAGATGAACGTCCTGACCCTACCGGTGGAGGTGGGGCCGTTGAACCTCGCAGCCCTCGCCAGGATCACCGAGGGGTTCTCCGGCAGAGACCTGGTGGAGAAGGTCCTCAAGGCCGCCCTCCACGGAGCCATCATAGACGAGGTCCGGGTCGAGCAGCGCCACCTGGAGTTGGCGGTGGCCAAGGCGAAGAAGGAGACGAAGGAGCCTCCGGCGGAGATGTTCTCCTGAGGGGGAACCCACCCCCAGCCTTCTTCGCCTCAGTTCCTTCACTCCTGTTTCTTCGCCTCACTTACATCAACGTCGTACCCCCCCTCCAGGCGATCCGGTCTTCCGTCTGTCGGGGCGCCGATGAGGAAAGGGCTTTTGTACAGATTAGTCCAATACCCTTCAGAATGGCGATGCTATGTGGCGGGAGATTCTAGATAAGTTCAAGCGTTATCCAGCCCAGGAGAAGGTTGTGAGGCTGATCCTGGAGCGGGGCTTTCAGGTGAGCGAGCGGGGGAGGGTCGTATCCGGAGGGATCGAGATACCCCACGCCCAGATCGCTAAGGAGCTGGAGGTGGACAGGAGGGTGGTGGACACCACCGCCTCGGCTATCGTCGAGGACGAATTGCTCTGGAAGATCTTCAAGAACGTCAGGCCGATGACCTTCCTCCCCGAGGTCGCTCCCGTCATGGGCCTCGGGGTCATCGAGATCACCCCCGTCGACGCGGCCCAGACCGGCCTGTTAGGGGAGGTGGCGAGCGCCGTCGCCGGGTATGGCCTCTCCATAAGACAGGCGGTCTCCGACGACCCCTACTTCGTCGAGAGGCCGAAGCTGACCATCATCACCGAGGCGAAGATCCCCGGCGACCTGGTCAGGATCCTGATGGACATCCAGGGGGTCAGGAGGGTGACGGTCTACTAGAGCCTCTCCGGGATCTCAACGATCCCGGACCCATCCTGCCCTCGTCTTCTCCCTCTTCCCCGAGAGGGCGAAGCCAAGGTCCTTCAAAAGCTCCGCCGTCCTTCCCCTGCTGTGGATCAGGACCTCCACCAGGTCCGGGGGCTCGTCGACGTCCGACCCGCACCGGAAGGACTCGTAGACCCCGGTCGACAGTCCGAGATCCTCCGCCTTCCTGACGTGTTTTATGAAGCTCAATCCGTAGTAGCTGACCCGAAACCTCGGATCTCTTATCAGGATGAGGTTCGTCCCGCCGCCCCTCCCCGGGACTATCACCACGTCTCCGGGGGTCTTGACGAGGCCTTCGACGTCGGAGGGCCTAATCAGGGGCAGGTCAGCCATGGCGATCAAGAGGTCTGAGGGCCACCCCTTCCTCACCTCGGCCTCGATCATGGAGTTGAGGGCTGGGTCCAGCTCCTGGGGACACTCGAGGAGATCAAAAACCCTTGACTTGAGGCGGTCGAAGGGGGCCCCATCGGGGATAGGATCCTTCATCAAAATCGCGATCTCGCCGAGCCCCGAGACGGCATCTATCACGTCCTCCAGCATCGCCAGGGCGAGCTTTTCCCTCTCCTCAGATGATAAGACCGATGACAGCCTGCTCTTCGCGCAGTCGAGCTTGAAGGGTATTACAACTTTTATCGGCCTCATGGCTGTTGGTTAAAAATCGCAGGCTAAAATCGCTAGAGATTCTCTTGGAGGCGGTCCCTGATCACGTCCAGCTCCCTCGGCCTGAAGATCCTGCCTCCAGACCGGGGGTATTCAAGCCCCCGGACGACGACGACGGGGGTACCATCCCCCCCCTCTCCCATCAGGAAGTTCGCCATCCCGGCGATCTCGTCGACTATCGCCTCCAGGGTGATCTCAAGGACCCTCCCCTCCAGGTCCCGCTCCCCCCGCCAGTCCCGGAGGGCTCCTATCCCCGACCAGCCGATGGCGACGCCGGTGACGCCGCATCTGAAAGCCCTCCCGCAGGTGTCGGTGACGATGACAGCGGCGTCCGCTCCAAGCCCTCTCCTTATCCGGTCGGCGCTGGCCATGGGGTCCTCGGGGAGGAGGAGGATCCTACCTTCGCCGACGTTCGATCTGTCTATCCCGGCGTTGACCCCGACGTGGCCGAAGTTCGTCGCCACCAGGAGGAAGGGGCTATCGATGAGGACTTCCCGGGACTCCTCCAGGACCGCCTCGACGAACCGCGGGTCCCTGCCGATCCCTTCGGCTATCGATGCCGCCCTCGCCGAAGGGGCGTAATCTTTGAGGATCCTCGACCTGCCCTCCGCCTTGGATACGACGGTGGAGGCGATGCAGACGACGTCTCCGTCCCGAATAGGAAGACGCTCTCTTATCATCGCCGCCAGGTCGTCCCCCTCCCGGATGGAAGGAAGGCCCCTCACCAGATGGAAGCCGACGGGGTCTCTCAAAATCTGCTCCGCTCCGGCTTGAGGCTACCTGAACCGCTCTTCACAAGGCATTCTGCTCAGGTGGTATAGCCTCGCATGGACGAGAAGGTCGAGGAGGTAGGAGTAGTTCTCGGCGACGATGGCGAGCCTATCATCGGTCAGCTCCTCCCAGGGCAGGGAGGTGTAGCTCTCGGCGAAGGCCCGCCAATACTGCGGAGGGGAGAACTCCATCCGGTAGAGGTGGCGGTCGGTGAACTCGAGGCTGATATTCGGCTCCACGGCTCTTTTCCCCCTCAGGAGGAGCCCTTCCTCTCCACGACCTCTGAGAAGGCGAGGGTACCGCTGATCTTCTTGATCTTCGCCCGGACGATGTCGCCCTTTGCGGTCCCCGGGACGAAGATCATGAACTTATCGACCCTGGCGATGCCGTCGCCCTTCCTCCCCACCGAGTCGATCCGAAGCTCGTAGGTCTCGCCCTCTTCGATGACGTCCTTGGGGACGATCGTCTTCGTCTTCCTCTTCCGCACGGGCCGGTGGGCCCCGCAGGCCTCGCACTTGAGCATCAGTACCCGGTCGGACCTGATGAGCTGGGTGTCAGGCCTGTGGCACTCGGAACAGATGACGTACTCCTGGACGTAAGAGTCGATGTGGCGCTCGAGGGTCTGCTCTGTGAACTTCCCCTGGAATACCGCATGCTGCCCCTCGATCTTCCCTGCAGTCCCCATCTCCTGGAGCATGAACTTCATCAGGTGATCCCCTTCCCGGTTTAGGGCGTCGGCGATGCCGGCGAAGTTGTCGAGGACCGTCGTCTTCCCCTCGTAGAATATCTTGGGGGCGGGTATCACAAACCTGTCTTCGGTCCCCTTGGAGGCGGGGAGCCTCCCCATGGCCCGCTCGAGCCCTTTCATGTAATCTTCCATCAAAACACCGATCGACCTCGATTATTTTATCAGCTCGCCGCCCTTATCGACGACGATGTACGCCGGTGTGGGCAGCTTGTGGCCCGCTCTCTTCAGGGCCATCTTGGCGTGAGATACGTTCTGGGGGGTGGTGCTGACGGAGAATACCTTCTGGTCTGCCATCACCCGGGCGGCGGTGCCGACGGCCTTTCCGAAGGCGTGGCGCATGCCGCTGGAGACCCTGTCAGCCCCGGCTCCCGTCGCCTGCTTGTTCTCCCTCAAGACCTGGTGGGGGTAGACCCGCAGCTTCATGTGGAAGTTGAGCCTTCCGACGTAAGTCATGAGGTAACGGTTGGCGGTGATCCTCCCCGCCTCAAGGGCCGTATGCCTGATCTGGCAGGGCTCCTTGGTTACCAGGGTCAGAGTCACCGGAAACTCGGCGGTGAGGTTGCCCATGTCGTAGTGGACGACCTTGCTTCCCGGAACGCCGCCCATGTACTTCCTTCTGGTGTAGGGGCGCTCCAGTCTTCTATACATGCTTGCTGGTTTACGTGCCAAAACTGAATTCCTCCATAGTGAACTTGAGCCTGCCTAATATATCTATATGGTTTATAAGCGTTGGGGGAGGTCCCCCGGGGACGGCCCAGGTCATCCCGGATCCTCCTCTCCTTCAGACCGTCGTCGGCGTCGAGGCCGATATCTCTCCCGCCAGGGGGGCCATCATAATCCTCTTCGCCTCGTCGACGGTGGGAGCGTTGGCGAGGACCCACATCAGCTTCACCAGGGCGACCTCCGGGAGGATGTCGCCTCCCTCGATCCCCCCGGCGGCGAGGATGTCTCTGCCGGTATCGTAGACCCGGTCGCAGACCCTCCCCCGGAGGCACTGGGATGTGATCACCACGGGGATCCCGGCCTCTGTGGCGGAGCTTATCGATCCGATCCAGTCGGAGGCGACGTGGCCTAGGCCGGTCCCCTCCAGGACGATCCCCCGGTACCCTGATCTTATGTAGTAATCGAGGATATCCGGTTCTGCGCCGGGGAAGTACTTTACGAGGGCGCACCTCGGCTCCAGCTTCTCCCTCACCTCCAGGGCGGCCTCGCCTCTCCTTCGGTATTCCCCCAGGACCTCGATATCCCTATTGCGATAGTTGACCCTGGCGATCGGGTGGCAGTTTATGCTCCGAAAGGCGTCCCTGCGGGAGGTGTGCATCTTTCTGACCCGGGTCCCCCGGTGGACGAGGGCGTAGTCGTCGCTATCCGTCCCATGCATCACCACCGTCACTTCTCCGATATCGCTGGTGGCCACCGCCGCCGCCGAGATGGCGTTCATGGCGGCGTCGCTGCTGGGTCTATCCGAGCTTCGCTGGGAGCCGACGAGGACGATCGGGACCGGGGTTTTTATCATGAATGATAGGGCGGCGGCGGTGTAGGTCATGGTGTCGGTCCCGTGGGTGACGATCACTCCGTCGGACCCCTTCTCTATCTCCGAGGCGACGGCCTTTGCCAGGACCTGCCAGTACTCCGCCTTCATATTCTCGCTTAAGATGTTGTAGATCACCCTCCCATCGTAGTTGGCGATCTCGAGGAGCTCAGGGATCGAGGATATTATCTCCTCGGCAGAGAACTGGCTCGTCACCGCTCCCGTCCTGTAGTCGACCTTGCTGGCGATAGTCCCGCCGGTGGAGAGGATCGAGACCTTCGGGAGTCCCTCGCGTCGCGGCAGCGGCGGAGGCGTCGGGACCATCGGGGCCTTCCCCTTGGCCACCAGCTCCACGGCAGACCGCTCCGGATCAAAACCGGCGTTGTAGCCGCTGTCCATCTTTATGACGACGTGGCCGGAGACGGAGGGCATCAGGACCCCCTCGCGCCGGACGCCTTCTTTTGTGACGGCTATTCTATCCCCCAGTTCCAGTTCCACCTCATCATCTCCTGCCTTCTATCCGTCCTGGCCTTTATGCCGGGGGATGAAAAACGTTCCCCTCAAAGAAGGCTGATCAGATGGCATTGCGCCAGGAAATGGAGGATCGAGGGAGTAGATATCTTCTTTCGTAATTGGCAGATCTGAAGAACAGAGAACGAAAGCCGATTAATATGAGCTCGATGGAAGATGGTGACAGGTGGTGGAGAGATGATAAATTTCGTCACTGGAAACAGGGGAAAGTTTGAAGAAGCCCGGGGGATCCTGGGGGATCTCCTCCAGAAGAACCTCGGATACGTCGAGATCCAGGCGGAGACCCTCGAGGAGGTGGCGGCCTATGGCATAAGGGAGGTCGCCGGGAAGCTCGCGGGTCCCGTCATGATAGAGGATGCGGGGCTCTTCATCGAGGGTTTGAAGGGCTTTCCCGGGGTATACTCCGCCTACGTCTTCGATACCATAGGAAACGGGGGGATCCTCCGGCTGATGGAGGGGATGACCGATCGGAGGGCGGCCTTCAGGTCGGTGGTGGCTTACGCCGAGGCGGGGGGAGAGCCGGTCCTCTTCAGGGGAGAGGTATGGGGAGAGATCGCCACCGAGCCCCGGGGGTCGGGAGGCTTCGGGTACGACCCCATCTTCATGGTGGGGGATAAGACGATCGCCGAGATGGAGCTATCGGAGAAGAACGGGATCTCCCACCGGGGCGCCTCCATCCGAGCCCTCAATAGCTGGCTCTCCTCCCGGTGATCTACCCCAGTGATCTACCCCGGCGATCCCCCCGGCAGAATCGCCCTTCAGCACTTCCGCCCCTTCCTGAGGGCGCATTTGGGGAGCATGCTGCTGTCGATCCTCTTTATCCTGGGGGCCTGGACGGCGGAGATGTAGAGGGTCCTGCCCTCCACCTCAAACTTGTGGTCCATCGGTTTTGGGGGGCTTATCCGGAGGGGGAGGAGGATCGGCCCCTCGCAGGTGGTGGATATCCGCAGCTCCGAGAAGCTCTCTCTTATGTACTCCCTCATCTCCGGGGATATCTCCGGGGCGATGACGGGGCCTCTTTTTCCTGGCTTAGCGGGCATCGTCGAAGAGACGTCCCCTCCCCTAGAAATAGTATATCTTTAATACCGACCGGCGTTGAGGCTATACCCGTGTCCAGAAGGAAGAAGGGATACTACAGGGCCAGGGAGATGGCTAGGGAGAGGATCGAGCTGCTATTCCTCCTGGCCGAGGAGGAGCACCTCCGCCGTCCCGATCGGAGCGACAGGTACGTCGCCATCGCCAGGAGGATGGGGATGAGGATGAGGGTCCGGATCCCCCGCCGGCTGAAGAGGCGGGTATGCAAAGGGTGCCGGTGCTACCTCTCCCCCGGGAGGACCCGGGTGAGGCTGAGGGACGGGCTGGTCACGGTCACCTGTCTTGAGTGCGGAGAGCAGATGAGGTATCCGTACCGGTGACCCCGGGCGCCCGGCCGGCAAGGCCAGTAGGTGGAACCCTGTAGCCGGAGGGGTGCGGTCATCTCCCTTATCTCCTTTCTAGTCTCCCGTCTCTCCACCCCAACCTCTCGTCTCTACTCTCCGCCGCCCGGTTTATCGTCTCTCAATATAAGCCGAAATCTTTTTAATATAATGATAGAATGACGTTATTAGCAAATTTAGCAAATCCGAGGTAGGTTATGGGACTGTTATCCTGGTGGGATCTTCCGTGGACGATCGCCTCCTCCCTGGGGGTGATGGATCAGCCGGGTTACTGGCCTCCCGAATACATCGCGGCGTCGAGGGCCTTCCTCGTCCTCCTGACCGCCTATCTAGGGTACAGGGCGATCTTCTGGCCCTTTGAGCAGATCGATGGCTAGGCTCTTTCTCCTGGCCCAGGATGAGCATCTCCGCCATCGCGGTCGGTGTATTTCGGGAGATGAGATTTCAGACCGGATTAGTCGAGGAACTCCGCCTTCCCTGTCGCCTTCATATCCTTCTCGTCGCCTGGAGGGGGGATGAAGATCGCTCCGACGTCTCCTGGGGGGGGCTCCATCCAGAGGTCTGGGATGCGGATGGGAAGTGCTATCGGACTATCGATATTTTCTTCACCCATCTTCGCACTGAGGCTCCCACGATGGGGGCGTCTTGAGATCTCGTTCTCCATCTATCCGCAATCATCCCATCCGAACGCGAGCCGCCGGGCGTACGCCCCCCGCTCCCGACCGCCCCCGCCGCCGGAGATTAAATCGTTCAGTTTATATAAATCCACGGGGCGGAGGACCACCCGGCCCCTCCCCCCGCCGCCAACGGGATCCCTCACTTCGATCTCCGCCTCCTCCGCCCCGGGAGAGGTCGTCGGATAGAGGATCGCCGACTCCCCGCCCGCGACCGGCCCTCCGATGAGGGCGTAGACGGCGAGCTGGTAGAGCATCTCCCGGGGTAGGGAGTTCTCCCATAAATCCCGGTACTTGGCGTCGAGGATGGAGACGACCTCCGGCCCCCTCAGGATCGCGTAGTCCGGGCGGGGGTCTGGAGCCCTCCGATTCCTCGGGTTCTTCCCGGGGACGTAGGAGATCATGCCGCTGAGGCGGTGCTCGTCCACGATGGTGTAGCCCGGCAGGTTCTCCCGGAGAAACCGGGACAGAAGCGCCTGGAAGAAGCGGTTCATGTCGAAGAGGAAGCCGGGGAGCGCAAGATCGCTCCTGCCGTCATCCAGGGAGAGACCCTGGGCGGCTAAGAGGATCTCGATGATGGAGATCGACGGCCGGTAGGCGGCCGTCTGCCTCGTCATCTGGCGGCGGAGCCGTCCAATCGTCTCCAGATCCAGCCGGATCGGGGTGATCCCGTCCCGGATCAGCCCCTCCAGGCGGCGGAGGTTGGACCGCAGAATTACATCATCCGTGAGCTTCGCGCCGAGGCGGAGCCCTTCAAGGAGGACCTGGTTGATGAGGCAGTCTTCGAGCCTGGGGTAGTGGGTGCAGGGGATGGCGGCCTGGGCGACTCCGCCGTCTCTTGCTATCCTCTTTATGTTGATTCTGCCTTGGTGGTCTGTAACCAAATAATCAAATAATATTGGCGCACTGTAAAATGGTGATCGCAAATGAAGATAAAGGCCGTGATTACAGGTCCAATGGTACAGGGGGTAGGTTACCGGGTATTCCTGATGCACGAGGCCGTAGCTCAGGGGATTGAGAGGTTTACAGCCCTGAACGTATCAGATGATTCTGTGGTTGTCCTCGCCGAGGCCGACGAAACCACGATATCAAATTTCAAGGAGTTTATATCCACCCGTCGTCCGGAGCACGCCCAGGTGTCCGAGGTCAGAATTGAGGATTTCAAGGGAAGAGTGATGACCCTCCAGGAGGCTACGATCTTGAACACCGTCGAGCAGATGAATAAAGCGATCCCCATCCTCGTCAGCATGGACAGAAGGATGGCGAGGATCGACGAGACGATGGGTCGGATGGACGAGAAGATGGATAGAATGGTCGAAAATCAGGATGAAACCGTCGACCAGGTGCGCGGATTGAGGGTGGACCTGGGCACCATCCACGCCGAGAGGATGGAGAGGATGGAAAGGGACATCGCCGCGATAAAGGCGAAGATCGGCCTCTCCTGAAGCAAGTCGAAATGAACCGGCACTACTGTCACTACACCCGGCCAGATCTACTTTAATCCTCTTCTTCGAGGCTCTGGGTTATACTTCGAAGCTGCGACCTGATTCCTGCCCTTCCCTCCCGATCCCAATATGAGGGTCGTCAAGAAACTGGGACAGACGATGGAACGCGGATTTCGCAGCCTCAATCCCCGAACGCGAGCCGCCGGGCGTACGCCCCCCGCTCTCGACCGCCCCCGCCGCCGGAGATTAAATCGTTCAGTTTATATAAATCCACGGGGCGGAGGACCACCCGACCCCTCCCGCCTCCGGCGACGGGATCCCTCACCTCGATCTCCGCCTCCTCGGCTCCGGGAGAGGTCGTCGGATAGAGGATCGCCGACTCCCCGCCCGCGACCGGCCCTCCGATGAGGGCGTAGACGGCGAGCTGGTAGAGCATCTCCCGGGGTAGGGAGTTCTCCCATAAATCCCGGTACTTGGCGTCGAGGATGGAGACGACCTCCGGCCCCCTCAGGATCGCGTAGTCCGGGCGGGGGTCTGGAGCCCTCCGATTCCTCGGGTTCTTCCCGGGGACGTAGGAGATCATGCCGCTGAGGCGGTGCTCGTCCACGACGGTGTAGCCCGGCAGGTTCTCCCGGAGAAACCGGGACAGAAGCGCCTGGAAGAAGCGGTTCATGTCGAAGAGGAAGCCGGGGAGCGGAATCTCGCTCTTGGCGTCATCCAGGGAGAGGCCCTGGGCGGCGACGAGGATCTCGATGATGGAGATCGATGGCCTGTAGGCGGCCGTCTGCCTCGTCATCTGGCGGCGTAGTCGTGTCAAAGTCTCCTGATCCAGCCGGATTGGGCTTATTCCATCCCGGATCAACCCCTCCAGGCGACGGAGGTTGGACCGCAGAATTACATCATCCGTGAGCTTCGCGCCGAGGCGGAGCCCTTCGAGGAGGACCTGGTTTATGAGGCAGTCTTCAAGCCTCGGGTAGTGGGTGCAGGGGAGCGCAGCTTGAGCGATCCCGCCATTTCGTGCTATCCTCTTGATGTCGATCCTCCCCCGAGGGCTTTGAAGCGTCTCGTCGAGGCGGATGTACTTTCGGTGAAGACCCCGCGAGATAAGCTCGCTGGCCTCGGCCGCCAGCTGGTGGATTAAAAGATCCTGGAAGGCCCTGGGTTCTGGGGGGTATACCGTCTTGCCGAAGAGACGGAGGTCTCGAAGCCCGTAGGCGTACCTTAGGAGCTGGAGGAAGGGCGCGTCATCGATCTTCGGGCGGATGGTGATACGAACGTTGCCGAGATCGACCCTTCCGACGTAGGAGTTTGATTTGATCAAAAGGCCCTTTCGAAGCTCAGATATCTCAAGCATTCCGTTTTCCGATAGGTACAGAGCCATTTTCTGGACAGAGGGATCATCCCCGAGAAAAACGCCCTCCGTGCATATGTCCGACTGCGGATCCCGGCTCTCCCACTCCGAAAGATAAACTGATATCGGATCTTCAGCCATCAGTTCGCTCCTCGGCGGGGGCTTCGTCCAAATCGCTCACGCTGTCCTCTGACTCTTCTGATCCAGCGGTCATCGAAGGGCAAAATGCAGATCCGTCCTTAGAGATCTTCGACATGGCTCGGAGGAAATCCCCATCCATCGAACCTTCGAAGATCTCATCTCTGATCATCTGTCTCTGGACATCGACGACCTCTCCGCCCAGGATCTTCTCCAGGGTCGAGTAATCCTCGTAGCAGTACTCCTCCAGGAGGGGGATGATCTCGTCCTGAACGACACGAGAGAAACTCATCAAGGTCGATATCGGTTTTCCGCCCTTCATCAGGTAAGAGTGGCCGATCTGGCGGTTTCGGGCGTCCCTGCCGACGCTATCACATACACGCCGGTTGAGGCCGGAGAGCCATTCGCCGAGATGGACCCCACCGACGACGGATTCGCCCAAGACCGAAGCGTCCGGCATCATCTCGATGAAGCCGAAGCGGCGCCGGAGGGCGGTGTCGAGGAGGGCGATCGACCGATCGGCGGTGTTCATAGTCCCGATGACCCGGACGTTCTCCGGGACCCGCATCTGCTCACCGGAGACGGGCAGGATTATCGGCTTTCCCCGCTTGTTCTTTTCGAGGACGGTCATCAGCTCGCCGAATATCCGGGGGATGTCGCCCCGGTTGATCTCGTCGATGATCAGGTAGAACTTGACGTCGGGATTTGCGGAGGCGTCTCTGCAGAGCCTCTTGAAGATGCCGTCCCGGAGGGCGAAGCTCATCTTGCCGTCCGTCTCCTCTGGCCGGTAGCCTTCGAGGAAGTCCTCGTATCCGTAGGCGGGATGGAAGCAGCAGATCCGGACGGCGCCGGAGGCGTCGCTGCCGTCGATCAGGGCGCTCCTCTCCCCTTCAGAGAGCTGGTCGAAGGACTTTCCATAGAGGTCGAGGGACGCCATCTCTTGGGCAGCCCTCTCGGCCCAGTAGGTCTTACCCGTCCCCGGCGGGCCGTAGAGGATCACCTGGCCCTTCCGCTCTAACACTTGCCGAATGTCTTGGATTATTTCAGGCAAAAGACTGGCCTTTGGTTCGTTGTCGAGGGGTTCTTTCTCCTTCAGCTCTCTGGCTTTGGCGAAGGCCTCCTCGGCTTCGGCGTGCCGACCCAGGGCCTGCAAGGCTTTGCCTCTGATCTCCCAAACATAGTAATTTTTGGGATCGAGTTCAATAGATCGATCACAATATTCGAGAGATTCGTTGAGACTTCCAGTCTCTAAAAGAACCTCGCTTTTACCTGCATAAGGCCATGCGTATTCCGAAGCTAGGTCAATCGCCTTATCATAAAATTTTAGAGCTTCGTCGTACCTCCCCAGTTTATAAAGCGACCAACCTTTTCCAGCCCACCCACTTGGAGATTCTGGAGATATCTTGATAGAATTATCGTAGCAGTCAATGGCTTCATTATATTTTTCTAGATAATGTAGCACTAGGCCTTTACCAAACCATGGTTCAGCAACTTTCGGTTCTAATTTTATAGCTCGATCATAACACATGATCGCTTCATTATACCTCTTTAAAATTAGCAGTGCTAGGCCTTTATAAGCCCATGAAGAAGCGAATTTGGGATTAATTTTTATAGCTCGGTCAAAACATATGATCGCTTCATCAAGTTTGCCCAGACGGCCTAATAAATGGCCTTTGTTGGACCAGGCAAGTGAAAAATTGGATCTGACTTCAATGGCCTTTTCGTAACAGCTCATTGCTTCAACAGTTCTTTCTAATCTATCTAATACTACACCCCTATTGTTCCAGATCGTTGGTGCTTTCGGCTTAAGATCAACGGCCTTATCAAGGCATTTTAAAGCCTCTTCAGATCGACCTAATTCGTGCAGAGACCAGCCTTTCGCACCCCATGCATATGCGTTCATCGGGTCAAATTCGAGAGATTTATAAAAACATTCTAAAGCTTCCTCATGTTTATTCTTCCGCTCGAATGAATACCCCTTTCTCAACCAGGATTTTCCTTCTTTCTTTCGAGCTTCTTCTTCCGGATTCTTCTTATCATTCATTGGCATCCGTCCCTATTCTTCAGTACCATTATTAATCAAGACTCTCCATATAATCTGGATAAGATCGTCTCGGGCATAGGGTTTGAACAGCTCGTGTCGGATCTTCTGACCATCCACGTCAACAATATCAGACCCTAGAATCTTCTCAAGGGTGCTGTAATCCTCATAGCAGTACTCTTCCAGAAGCGGTATGATATCCTCGTGCAATGCCCTGGCGAACTCAGAAAAGTCAGTTATAGGCTTGCCGTCCTCCTTGATAAGGTAAGAATGGCCGATCTGGAGGTTTCGGGCGTCCCGCGCCAGGTTTTCGCAGATCTTCTGGTTTAGGGCTTCTAGCCACCTCCCAAGGTGGATGCCCTCAATGGTCGCCCCGCCCAAAACTGACGGATCGGGCATCAGCTCGATGAAGCCGAACCGCCGCCTTAAGGCCGCATCCAGAAGAGAAATTGACCTATCGGCGGTGTTCATGGTCCCAATGATGAAGACGTTGATCGGCACCTTGAACTGCTCGCCGCTGGTGGGGAGGTTCATGGACTTGCCACGCTTGTCCTTTTCGATTATCGTCATCAGCTCGCCGAAGATTCGCGGTATGTCTCCCCGGTTTATCTCGTCGATTATCAGGTAGAAGCTCGTCTGCGGGTTCTCTGAAGCGTCTTTGCAGAGCCTCTTGAAGACCCCGTCTCGGAGGGAGAATATCATCTGGCTGTCGGCCTGCTCCGGCCTGTACCCCTCGATGAAATCCTCATAGCCGTAGGCGGGATGAAAGCAGGAAGTTCTCAAATATCCGAAGCTTTCGCCGTCGCCTGTGATGAGCGACTTCTGATGAGCGCATAGCTGGTCAAATCCGCATCCGAAATTCGATTGGGCGGCAAGCTCGCACGCTGATTTTTCCGCCCAGTAGGTTTTCCCTGTGCCAGGAGGGCCGTAAAGGATCGCCTGGCCTTTACGTTCGAGGATTGATTGAATACGACTAATAATCTTATTAGGAGGTTCTGGTGGAGGCGTATCACATATCCGCCTCTCAATTTCGATCATATTTGTTACATTTTTAATCTCATATAAAGCCGGTTGAAGCGGACCACCTCTTGGAAGGGTCCATTCATCAAAAGATAGCCATTTTACGGGAATACGATGAGGCCACGGGCAAGAATCATCATTTTTATAATAGTAATTTCCTACTACCCTTCCAAGACCGAGGACCTTTAAGCTTCTAGAAGCTAATACGAGGTCGCCGACTTGAATTTCAGTGGCAATTTTGAAAGGTGGATTAACGTTATGGTGTGTGGAATCATAACCTGCATCGTCCAATCTCTCTCGTATTTTTTCTTTACCAGCTTCATCAGGGGTTATGTCGGAGAGATTGCCAAGCTCGGTCCACCCAATGGCTATATAGTTGCCATTCCTCAAATGATCCCAAAGACTTTCACCCTCACCATATTGGCCACGATTAGTTCCTATACGCCAGTATCGATGTGGATGCCCATTCATCTCTTCCAACACGGTCATTAGTTCGTGCCGATTGATGCCCAGCTCATCCGCTATATCGTCGTATCGACGAATATAAGTGTCTTTATTATTTTCTTGCGGTGGATTCAGCAATATTTTAATCAGATGAAACCGAAAGAAGCGAAGATCATCGAATGTCTTGTATTGACCTGCTGAAGGTAGCCTGCCCTCTTTGTTCATTAGATCGTAGGTTTTCTTTATCTTCTGATATATTTTCTTGTCGAGTATCATCATCACCCACCAATCATTCTCCAGTAATCTAAGTGTCCGAGCCCAACACGTCACTTCTCATATGAGGGACCATCCTTCTCTACCCCACGATCCTCGCCACCCGCCCCACCTGGCCGTCGGCGAGCCTGACCTTTATGCCGTGGGGGTGGAAGGAGGAGTTGGTCAGGATCTCCTTCACGACCCCTTCCGTCAGCTTGCCCGTCCTCTGGTCGCGCTTGAGGACGACCTCCACCTTCATCCCCGGCTTTATATCCTTTCTATTCTTGCCGTCCATGCCCCTCCAACACCGTATCGGCCGCAACCCCTGGCCAAGGCTCTTCTCACTCTTCCTCGATCTCCAGGAGGAGGAGGTCGAAGACGAGGGTCTTTCCCGCCAGGGGGTGGTTGGCGTCGAAGGTGACCGCGTCGTCGGAGATCTCGGCCACCGTCAGCTGGAGCCTCTGCTCCCCCTTCGAGAACTCGATCCTCTGGCCGACATTGGGGTCGAGGTCCGGGGGTAGCTCCTTTCGATCGACCTTCATCAACAGCTCTTCGTTCCTGGGGCCGTACCCCTTCTCCGGGGGGATGGTGACGGTCTTCGCCTCCCCCGGCTTCATCCCCAAAACCGCCTCATCGAAGCCGGGGATGACCGTCCCCTTCCCGACGGTGAACCTCAGGGCCCCGTGGGTATCGGAGGAGTCGAAGACCTTCCCGTCCTCGAAGCTCCCCTTGTAGTGGAGGCTCACGGTGTCCCCCTCTTTAGCCTGCTTCATCTCACTACTCTCCATCACCATCCGATTTAAAGAAGTTGATCGCAGAACTATCGCGGAACTATCGCGGAACTATTGCAGAGCGCTAATAGAGCGATCCCAGGGCGATGGCGGAACGGACCGGGGGAGGCCGCTGATCCTCCGGCGCGGATCAGGCCGACTCGGCCCCGACGACCTCCACCATCTCGATCTCGAAGACGAGGGTCATGCCCGCCAGGGGGTGGTTGGCGTCGAGGACGACCGACTCCTCCGTCACCTCGGCGACCACCACCTGGAGCATCTGATCCTGGGACTGGCCTATCTGGAGGATCTGGCCGACCTCCGGCTCGATCTCCGGGGGCATGTTCGACCGGGAGACCTCCATCACCATCTCCTCGCGGCGGGGTCCGTACGCCTCCTCGGCGGGGACGGTGACGGTCTTCGTCTCTCCGGCAGCCATCCCGAAGGCCGCAGCCTCAAACCCCGGTATCACCATACTCTTGCCCAGGGTGAACTGGAGCGGCTCCCTCTCCATGGAGCTGTCGAAGACCGTCCCGTCTTCGAGCATCCCGGTATAATGGACTTTTACAACGTCGTCGGCTTTTGCAACTTCCATTTCGAAATCTCCTTCTATTTGGGTTTTTGTCGTCCGGAAGATATGTAGATGACGGTTTATGTTGAAAATTAGCCCCGATTTTCTTTTCATAAGGTGGAAAAATCAGCCAAGAACCCTCATTCCGGGGAATCTCCGAGGCTCATCGGAGGATGGAGGGGGGTCAGGTGGTCGATGGTCGTGTAGATGGTGGGGACTTCTCCGAAGGTAAGGTATGCGAATGTAAGGTGGGCGAAGGGAAGGTGGGCGAATGTAAGGTGGGCGAATGTAAGGTGGGCGAAGGGAAAGAGGTGAAAGAGAAAAAGGGGGAAGAATTGGGACCGGCGCCGAATTGAGAGGTCCGTCCCAGAGCGGGGGCGGGAGGAGGGCCCCAGACCTCAGGAGGCGTCGGCGGCGATGTAATAGTGCTCCCCCGACTCCCTCTGGGACCGGTCGAGCCTCGAGCCGGGCTTGTTCACCCGGGGGCGGCGGGTATCCTCGTCCCTGCGGAAGGTTATCCCTATCCCCTTCAGGAACCGGTTCATCCCCTCCCTCATATCCACGGGGGGATGGGCTACGCCCCTCTTCCCCTCCTCCCCTTCGAAGACCATCAGCTTCTCGCTGAGAAGGTCGATGAGGTATATGTCGTGGTCGACGACCAGGACCGACCTCTCGGCGCTCTCGGCGAACCTGCGCATCACCTTCGCCGCCATCATCCTCTGCTCGACGTCCAGGTGGGCCGAGGGCTCGTCCAGGAGGTAGAGATCCGCATCCCGGCTGAGACAGCCGACGACTGCGACCCTCTGCAGCTCCCCGCCGGAGAGCTCCTCCATCGTCTGGTCGAGGAGCTTCTCGATCCCCATCGGCTTTACGAACTCCGACTGGTAGTAGCTGGAGTCGAACTCCCGGTTGATCCTGCGGAGGAAACCCTCGACGGAGAGGTCGGTATCCGCCTTCAGGTACTGGGGCTTGTAGGAAACCTTCAGCTTCAGCCGAAGGTGCCCTTCCGTCGGATCCTCGACCCCCGCCAGGAGCTTGATGTAGGTGCTCTTGCCGATCCCGTTCGGCCCCAGGATCCCGACGACCTCGCCCCTTCTGATGACCCCCGGTTCTGCCTCCAGCCGGAAGGCGGAGTAGCTCTTGGTGAAGGCCCCGTACTCCGCCAATATGGGAACGTCCTTCTCGGCCCTGGGGGCCCGGACCTCAAAGACGATCGGCTCTGATCTGACCCTGACGTTCTCCTCGGGGAAGTAGCCCTTTATGTACTGGTTGATCCCGACCCGGACGCCCTTGGGCCTGGTTATGACGCCGTAGGCTCCGGGGGTTCCGTAGACCAGGTGGACGCCGTCGGCGAGGAGGTCGAGGAGGGCGAGGTCGTGCTCCACCACCATCACAGACCTCGTCTCGGCGAGCTGCCGGATCGCCCCGGCGGCGTTGATCCTCTGGTATATGTCCAGGTACGGGCTTATCTCGTCGAAGAAGTAGACGTCGGCCTCCCTCGCCGCGCAGGCGACGATGGCGACCCTCTGCAGCTCCCCGCCGCTGAGGGACGATATCTCCCGGCCCATCAGAGCCAACAGGTTCATCTTCTCCGCCAGCTCCGGGAGGGCTCCGCGCTCGTCGGTCCTCTCCAAGAGCTCCCCGACCGTCCCCGAGAAGCTCTTCGGTATCCGGTCGACGTTCTGGGGTTTGTAGGCGGTCTTCACCCCCTTCTCCCTCACCCGCCGGAGGTAGTCGCCCAGGGCGGAGCCGGAGAAGGTCTCGATCACCTCTCCCCAGGAGGCGCCCTTCCCCAGGTTGGGGGTGAGAAGGCCGGAGAGGATGGCGACGGCGGTGCTCTTCCCGATCCCGTTCGGGCCCAAGAGGCCCGTCACCTTCCCCTCGGTCGGGACGGGGAGGCCGTAGAGGGCGAAGCCGTTCTCGCCGTACCGGTGGGTGGGGTTCTCCAGCTCGTCGGGGAGGTTGATGATGGCGATCGCCCCGAAGGGGCACTTCCGGACGCAGATACCGCAGCCGACGCATAGATTCTCGGTGATCGTCGGCTTTCCGCCGTCGGCGAAGGTGACCGTCTCGTCCCCGGTCCTCACCGGCGGGCAGAAGTACTCGCATTCCCGGACGCACTTCTTCGGCTGGCACCGATCTCTGTTTATGACGGCGATCCTCAAAGCTTCCACTCCGTTTCAGTTGAGGAGGAGGGTCCAGGATACGAGCCAGAGGTCGATGGCTATGAACTCGACGTAGAGCCAGTCCTTGGCCTTGAACTCCTCGACCTTGATCTTCAGGAACGGGTATGTGAACTTCTGGATGTAGAAGCTGAAGCCGATGACGAGGATCATGACGAAGTACCAGGGGTAGACCATCCCGGCTGACCCCTCCTCAGGGACGCCGGTGCCGAAGAGCTGGAGGCTCGCAAAGCCGAAGATGACACCCAGGATGGCGGGGTATATGGTCATGACTATCCCGTCGGACCGCGCCTTCTTCCTCTCCGCCGGATCCATCTTCGATGCTGTGATCTTCTTCTCATCTGCCGTCTTCGACCCTTCCGGGCCCGCGGCTGCTCCATCTTGGACGCTCTTCGACTTCTTCCTCTTCTTGGCCATGGGATCCTCCCTGCCCTGGGGGGCATCATATCTTAATAGCGTTTTGGTCTGGGGGCCGATCCTTTTTCGCCGCCTTCCCCTCCCTCCGCCCGATAGAAGGCAAAGTCCAAGTAGTATTGAGGAAAAAAGGGACGGGATGCGTCAGGCAGTCGTCGCAGATTCGTCGGTATTCATCTGCGGCAAGGACCTGGAGGGCGATCTGGTGACGGTCCCCGGCGTCGAGGGAGAGCTCTTGGACATAGCCTCCCGGATGAGGCTGCAGATATCGGGAGCGAGGATAGAGGCTCCGTCCCGGGAAGCTCTCGCCAGGGCGAGGGCTGGCGCTGAGATGACCGGGGACGCCGCCGCCCTCTCTGAGGTCGACCTGGCCCTCCTCGCGAAAGCCCTGGAGCTCTCCGCCAGGCTTGCCACCGACGATTACGCCCTTCAGAACGCGGCCCTCCACCTCGGGATCGAGGTCGAGACCGTCGCCATGCCCCGGATCCGGAAGGTATTGAAGCGGACGGAGAGGTGCTATGCCTGCGGAAGGCCCGTGGAGGGGGACGAGTGTCTCGTCTGCGGCACGCCGAGAAGGAAGAGAAAATCGGGGGGGTTACGATGAAAAATATAGATAGTTTGATAGAGACCGCCGCCGAGCTGAAGGCGGAGGGGTTGGTGGAGGGACAGATCGCCGAGGAGCTGAACATCTCCCGGGAGACGGTGACGTGGCTTTTGACCCACGGAGAGAAGAGATCTGGGGTCCAGGGGCCAAAGGACGTCTCCGTAGACTGGTCCTCCATAGGGAAGAGCTCCATAAGGCTGCGGCACGTCTCCATGGCCCTCACCGACATGATCATCGAGTGTCTCGATTGCAACGACGCCGAGGTGGATGTAGTCGTGGGGATAGCCCTCTCCGGCGTTCCCATCGCCGGCATGGTAGCCGAGGAGCTGGGGGCGGAGCTGGCGGTCTACACCCCGACGAAGCAGAGGTGGTCTCAGGAGAAGGGGGTGGCGGAGTTCAAGGGGATATTCAGCTCCAACTTCTCCGACGTCTCCGACGCCGAGTGCGTCATCATCGACGATGTTATCACCTCCGGCAGGACCCTGGAGGAGGCGGTGGAGGAGCTGAACGATCACGGAGCCGTCACCAACGCCATCGGCGTCCTCCTGGACAAGAAGGGGGTAGACGACATCGTCGGGGTCCCCGTATCATCCCTCCTCCAGATCATCAGGGTGAACTGAAGGATTCAAGCCCGGCTCTGGCTGGGCTTGAAGTGAATTATTTCAAAATTGGACTTCTTCCGTGTTTTTTGAGGAAATAATTCACGGTTGAGCGAGTTGCTTCATTTGGAGGGACTCCAAACTTATCGATGAGAAGCTTAAGCCTACTAACTATTTCATCGTTTTCAACAACTACACCATTATCTTTCAAAATCTTAGATACGTTCTCAGCAGTTATATTATATTTTTTATTTATATATTCATCATATAATAACCGATTCATACCGCTCAATTCTTCATAAGGCAACGATGAAGAAAATTGTATCACTTTAAAAATATTAGATAATTTTTCTGATTGTGATCGGATTAATTCCATCATTTCCATAATCATATCATCGATATCTCTTTTAGGAGTTTCTACATCATGAAAATCGGGTATATCCTTTAGCTTCACTTCTAAATCTGGCCACCATTTGTCATGTATTTTAATAAATTGTGCATCTGGAAGTCTAGCCTCAGCATCTAAAGCATTATTTATAGTATGGACTAGCTTTTTTGTCCCATCTCCGTCTGACTTTATGGCTTGAAATTGTGCAAGAGGATATTCCAAGTTTTTAGGATCAAGGTCGAAGAGATAAGGGCACACATGAGATTTTCCAATAACTTTAGAAAGAGCCCCCGCCTCGAAGTGAATCCAAGGAGCTTTTAAATTTTCAGGTGTTAAGCAAATTATTCCAAAATGGGCGTCTTCTAATTGATCTGCCAAGGACGTGCTCCAACGATCGCCTGGGGCAATATCAGATTCAGACATCCACGGCTCAGCTGCCTGAATGACACAAGGAAGCCAATCACGCAACGCTTCTGCAATCATTTTGCTCCTGTTCCCAGACCAACTGATTAACACCTTCACAGTTATCACCCACAACCACATAGAAATGAAGATATATATTATTTGTGAAAAGAGCGATTTGAAGGTGTAAACGTTATCTAGCCGCAGAAGCCGAGAGTTCTATAGCGACAATAAGCTTCATCTCGCAAGTTCGGATACCGCTTTTCTTTCTCTACCTCATGCATTCCAGCCAAAGCTCTTGGAGTATATCCTAAAAATTTATATGCACATCGGACCACTTAATAGAAGGAGGATCGTCATGACTCTGAAAATCCATCATATGGCCCTGTGGTCGGCCCTGGCGCTGCTCATCGCCCTGGCATCGCCCGCCCTTGCCCAGTCCGGCTCGACGGTGCCGGCCTCAACCTTCGGAGACGTCAGATACGGCGCGGCAGATCCGATCCATCTCGGCAAAGAGCCTAAGCCCCTCTACCAGGTGGACGCTTACTTCAGGATAAAGGACCTGCGGGAGATCGCCGCCAGGGATAGGGGGCTTTACGTCGTCCGGCAGAAGTCCTTCCTGGAGGCTTACGGGATCGGCAGGGATCCCAGGCCCCTCTACGATGTAGGATCTTACTTCAGGATAAAGGACCTGCGGGAGATCGCCGCCAGGGACAAGGGGTCCTACATAGTGCCGTCAGAGACCGGCCAGGAGCCGAGGAGCCTCGGCAAGCCGCCTAAGCCGATGAGAGTGATCGACACCCCCTACCGCTCTAAAGAGCTTCGAGAGATAGGATCAGGAGAGAAGGAGGGCGTCCTTATCCCGTCGAAGATCTGGGCTTGAGGTGCTCCCCGCCGGATGAAACCGTATCTTTGAGGTCGGCGGATCGCCGCCTCAGAGATACTTCTGAATCTTATTTGCCAGGGTCGTCTTGGGATAGGCTCCCACCATCTGGTCGATCAGCTCGCCGTTCTTGAAGACGAGCATGGTGGGTATCGCCATGATCCCGTACTTGCTGGATGTCTCCATATTCTCGTCGACGTTCAATTTTGCGAAGACGACCTTCCCTTTCATCTCCTTCGCCAGCTCCTCGATCACCGGGGCGATCATCCTGCAGGGCCCGCACCACTCCGCCCAGCAGTCCACGATGACGAGAGGATATCTGCCCACCACCTCGCCGACGGTGCCGTCCGTCAGCTTGACGGGGCTGTCGGGATAGTCCGCATTTGGTTCGTTTGCCATCTTTTTCATCTCCTCGAGCTTCTTTCTCCTTATCCTTTCAAGCTCCTCGTCCAAAGATCCCACCTCTAACCTCTCTTTCGCCTCGACGATCAGGGATCGGAAGTGGTCCAGGTTCACCGCCATCTTCTGGTAGACGCATAGGGTGAAATCGAGAAATTCGATGAGCTGATCTTCGCGTCTCTCCCCGTCGCCGAGGGTGTCCAGGAATATGGCGCCCTTGAAGGGGGCGAGCTGGAAGCGGGCCTCCTCGCGGCTCCAGTTCATCCGGTCGAACATATCCCTCCAGCTCTCGACCCAGCCGGGGGAGAGGTAGAAGTATAGTCCCCGGGCGGCTATCTCTTCCACCTTCTTTCGGGTTATAAACGCGTCGATGCAGTTCTGGCACCTCATGAGGACGGCGTTGTAGGGGGCGAGGATATCGCGGATCCGGGGGTGGCACTCCCCGTAGGCGACGATGATCCCCTCATACTCTCTGTACCTCTCAAGCTCCGTCTTCAGGGCCTCAGCGAGGTCGTCGAAGTCGACGTGAAGTCCAGCCTCCAGGTAGCTGACCTCGAAGGGGAAGTCGAGCTTCTCCGATATCTTTTCGATCTCATCCTTGAATATTCCACAGGCGATGATCGCGTACATGGACAACCTTAGAGTCGTCGGGATGTTATATATCGCTTATCCGGTGGGGATGCTCATAGAAACGGCAGCCGCCTTCCAAGCCCCTTCTCGACGGCGGTCCTGTAGACCCTCGACGCCGTCGCCACGTCCTGGATGGCCAGGCCTGTGGAGTCGAAGACCGTGATCTCATCGTCATCCTTTCGCCCCGTAACCTTCCCCGCCACCACCTCGCCGATGGTGGCATAAATGTCCTCAAGGGCGATGACCCCCTCCGCCAGGGGTACGTTCACCTCCCCGGAGTGGGAGGCCTGGACGATGTCGTCGACGACGACCTTCGCCCTCTTTAGTATCGCCGGGTCCAGCTCCTCCTTTCCCGGGGCGTCGGCCCCGATGGCGTTGATGTGGGTACCCTCCCAGATCCACTCATCCTTCACCAGGGGTTTTCGCGACGGGGTGGTGGTGACGAGGATATCGACGTCGCAGACCTCTTTAATATCGGTGGAGATCTCGTAGCTTGCGTCGAGAAAGGTCGTGGCCTCTTCTTCAAGAGCCCGGCACCGGTCGAGGGATACGTCGGCGATCTTGACGTTCTCGATCTCGAATACCTCCGAAAGCCCCAGAAGCTGGGTCTTCCCCTGGGCCCCGGCGCCTACGAGCCCCACCGTCCGGCAGTTCTTTCTGGCGAGGTATTTGGCGGCGATGGCTCCTGACGCCCCCGTCCTCATACTGGTGAGGAAGGTCCCTGCCATGACGGCGGTGGGGGCTCCGGTCTTCGGCGAGTTGAGAACCACCAGCGCCATCACCGTTGGAAGGCCTCTGCCTCGGTTATCCGGATGGACGTTGACGACCTTCACCCCCGTGGCCTCCATCCCCTCCAGGTAAGCCGGCATCGTCCGAAGGTCGCCGTTGTACTTCTTGTAGAGGAGGTAGGACTTGGGCGGCATCTGAGCCGTCCCCAGCCCCTCTTCCCGGAAGGCCTCCTCCACCGCTTCTATCGTCTCCTCCATCGATAAGGAGGCCTTCACATCCTCTTCAGATAGCCAGAGTATCTCCAAATAGTCTCCTCCAGAATCGGTAGACCCTTCCCGTGAGATATCTTCTATCCTGAGGATGGAAAAGGCTATCCCCCCTCCGATGAACCTTCGTTGAGATGGAGAGGTACGACGTCGCCGTCATCGGGGCCGGCCCCGCCGGATCGATGGCGGCGAAGAAGGCGGTGGAGGGCGGAGCCAAGGTCGCCGTCTTCGAGGAGCATCCGAGGGCTGGCTGGCCGGTCCAGTGCGCCGGGCTTTTTGGGGTGAGGGCGGTGGAGGAGTCGCAGCTGCCGCCGGGTTCCTTTTTAATAAGAACCCTGCGGGGGGCGACGATAGTCTCCCCGGGTGGTTTTTCCCTCAGCTTCAAAGCCCGAGAGACGAAGGCGTGGGTCGTCGATCGGAGGCTCTTCGACCGGGCGCTCCTGGCGGAGGCGGCTAGGGCGGGGGCCGAGGTGATGATGGCCTCCCCGGTGACGGATCTGACGAGGTCAGGAGGGCGGTCCGTCCTCGACGTCGGCCGCGGCCCCGACCGACGGAAGGTCGAGGCGGGAGTCGTCATCTCGGCCGAGGGCGCTGGGGCCCGGATCGCGAGATCGGCGGGGATCGGCCCGCCAAGGGAGATCCTCTCCTCCGCCCAGGTCGAGCTTCCCTTCGAGGTCGAGGACCCCGAGGGGGTGGAGGTCTTCCTCGGCGAGAGAGTGGCACCAGGGTTCTTCGGCTGGGCGATCCCGGCCTCGGAGGGGGTCGCCAGGGTGGGGCTCTGCTGCCGAAATAACGCCTGCCTATATCTGAAACGCCTCCTAAAAAGCCCCGTCATCCGTTCCAGAATCCGAGGAGGCCCCCTTCATCTGGCTGTGGGGGGTCTTCCCCTGGGGCCGCCTTCCTCGACGGTCGCCGGTGGGATGATAGCCGTCGGCGACGCCGCGGGGCAGGTGAAGCCCACCAGCGGCGGCGGCATCTATCCCGGGCTCGTATCCGCCAAGATCGCCGGGGAGGTGGCCGCGGCGGCGGCCTGCGAGGGGGACTCTTCCGCCGCGAGGCTCTGCGAGTACGAGAGGAGGTGGCGGGCGGCCCTCGGCCGGGAGCTCCGCCTGGGGATGATCGTCCACAGGATGAGGGCGGGGATGGCCGACTGCGAGATGGACGATCTCGTCCGCCATCTGGCAGGTCGAGAGGATCTCCTGAGGATCATCGAGGAGGAGGGGGACATCGATCGGCCGAGCCGGGCGATCAGGAAGGTCGCCCCCAGGATGGGGAGATCGGGGCTTAGGATGATGGGGACCATCTTGAGGGTCTTTCTCCGGGGGGAGCTCTAAACCCTCGCTAGATGATAGTGCCATCCTGCGCCCCCGGATCGTTCCAGCTCACCTCATCTCCACCTCGATCCTGCTCGACCCGTCCTCGTCCTCCACCACCAGGATGGAGTTTTCGAACTGACCCTGGACCTCGCCGATGTGGCTGATGGCGAAGATCTGGGGGAAGCGGTCGTCGAGGCTGCGGAGCATGTTGATCATGCTCTCCCGGTGCTCCACGTCCTGGCTCCCGAAGACCTCGTCGAGGATGAGGAAGGAGTAGCCTGGGCCGTTTTGGGAGAACCTCATCAGGTATTCGCTGATGGCGACCCGGACGGAGACGGCGATCATGTCGATCTCGCCGCCGGAGAAGCGGGAGATGGGGTAGAACTCCCCCTCGTCCTCGACGAGGATGTTGAAGTCGTCGTCGATGCTGATCCTCCCGTACTTTCCCGTCACCTCCCGGAGGATCCGACCGGCGTTCTCGGCGATCTCCCTTCTTATCCGCACCAGGATCGCATCCATGAACCGGTTGGCGAGGCCCCTCGTCGTCTCCAGGACCTGGACCCGGACCCTCCAGCCGGCTGCCTTCTCTTCCAGCTCCCTCTTCCGCGAGGCCTCCCTCTTCAGCCGCTCTAGCTCCCCCTCGGCGAGGGCGAGGCGGATGGCCAGCTGCGAGCCCATCTTCCTCGCCTCCTCCAGCCGCAGGCCTGCCCCCTCCAGGGCCGCCTCTGCCTCCTGGTATGCTCCGTCGGAGAACCCCAAGGCCGAGAGCTTCTCTTCGATTTTGCAGATCTCCGCGGCGATCCTTGTGGCCGCCGCCTCCGCCTCCTCTCGATGAAGCCTCACCTCCCCCTCGGCGGCGAGGGCGAGCCTGATCTGGGAGGCTACAGCCTCGGCCTTCTGTAGATCCTTTGCCTCCTCCAGCAGGCTTCTATCGGTGGCGGGGCTGAAGCCGAGGAGTTCGATCTCCCCCTCCACCTCTTCGTACCTCTTTTTGAGCCTCTCCACCTCCCTCTTCCCCGAGAGGACGGCCTCCTCCAGATCCGGGATCTCTCCGGTCCGGTGCTCCAGGGCGGTGAACCTCTGGTGGTCGCCCCGAAGGAAAGATATCCTCTCCCTGGCCCTCGTCCTCTCATCCTCGCTGTATCCGAGTTCTGCCATCATCTCTGCCAGCGACGCGAGCTTCTCCAGGGAGGCGGCGAGGGATCTGGTCGCCTCCTCCAGCTCCCCCCTCAATTTTGGGATCTCCTCGATCCGGACGGCGAGGGCGGCGTATTCGCCGACCAAGTCCAGAAGCGCTTCTGCCTCCTCCTCCATCCGGTCGAATATCTCCGGGTCGAAATCAGCGGGGCCGAGGGCTTCCATCTCGGCTTTCATCTTATCCCCCTCGTCCAACAGCTCTGATATCCGGGATAAGTGGCTCCTCTTCTCGGCGAGGATCTCTGCTGCCCTCGCCTTCAATCCGGCCAGCGCGGACAGATCGATCCTCAGCTCCTCTGCTGATCTCGCCGCCCCCTCCCTTCGAGCGATCGCCTCTCCCCTCATCTCTTCGAGACGGGATATCCTCTCCGTGGCCTTCGAGGCCGCCGTTTCGTACTTCTCCAGGAGGAGGTCCCTCTGCCCCGCCAGGGGCCTCTCGCAGGTGGGACAGAGGCTCTCCTCGCCCAGGGCCTCGATCCTGGACCTCTCCTCCGCGGCCTGCGCCAGCTCCCGGCCCGAGACCGAGATCCTCAGGTTCAGATCGGCGATCTCTTCGTCGATGGACCTCAACCGCCGGTCGATCTCCTCGCCCCTCCTCTGGAGGTCGGCCTCCCTTCCGGGAAGATCCCCGAGGTCTTGGATCTCTCCGTCGAGGGCGGCGACCTGGGCCCTTAGGAGATCGATCCGGGATGAGACGGCGCGAGACCTCTCCTCCATCTCAGATAACCGCCTCCTCTTATCCCGCTCATTCTTCTGCCGGGAGATCTCCGCCTCGAGGGCCCGATATCTATCGACAGAAGGACCGATCTCCTCCATCCGGTCCTCCGCCGCGCGAAGGCCCAACAGAGCCTCCCTCGCCCTGGAGGCGTTCTTCCTCGCCGCCTCCTCCCTTCCCCTCTCCTCTCCGGTGAGGGCGGAGAGGCTCTGGTAGCGGTCCCGTTTCGCCTCCAGAGCTTCGAGATCCGAGATGATCCGGCGGTACTCCTCCTCCCGGGGCCGGATCGATTCAAGCTCCCGCCTCTCCTCCTGAAGCCTTTGGAGCCTCGTCTCCGCCTCTTTCAGGTTGCGGGATCTACCCTCCATCTCGGCCTTCGCTCTCGCCCGCAACTCCATAAGCTCCTGGTGGCGGGCTCTCTTGGGCGCCATCTCCTCCAGCTCCTCCCTCACCGATGCGAGCCGGGCGAGCTTCGGCTCCAGCTCGAAGAGCCGCCACCTCCCCTCCTCGATCTGCGAGAGCCTCTTCTCGTCGAGGAGGATCGCCCTCCTCCTCTCCTCCAGATCTCGGGTGAGCCGGTCGGTCTCAACCCTGAGACGGTCCCGGGTCCGCCTCCGTTCTGATTCAACCTCCAGGGTCCGCCGCCTCTTCTCCACCTCAACGGCGAGATCCGCCTCCCTCGCCATGGCGATAGCGACCTCTTCCCTCACCCTGGCGACCTCCTGACCTCGCAGGCCGATCATCTCGCCGACGTCCCCTATCTCGGCGAGGGCTCCTTCTAGCCTCCCTATCTCCCCCTCGGCCTCCCTCAGGTCAGACCTGATCTCCTCCATCGCCCTATCCCTCACCTCGTCGAGGCCCAGGAGGGAGAGGAGGTACTCGCGCTTCTCCGAACCGCGGTCTCTTATCAGGTTGTCCAGGTCCTTCTGCCTCGCGTAGAAGGTCTTCATGAAGTCCGCAAAGCTTATCCGGAGGATCTCCTCGAGCCGCCCGTCCACCTCCCGGGTGCCGGTGGCGACGAGTTCGCCGTCGATCCGCAGCCTCGCCTCCGGGGTCATATTCTTCCCCCTCATCGCCCGCAGGATCGTCATCTCCTTCCCGTCCGAGTTGAGGGAGAGGGTCACCTCCAGGTCCTCCCCCTCAAAGGCCCGGGAGTTCTTGATGAACTCTCGCCTCACCGTGGAGGCCCTGGAGCCGTAGAGGGCCCAGGCGATCGCCTCGACGATGGAGCTCTTCCCCGAGCCGTTCCCCCCGACTATTCCGGTGAGGCCGTCCTGGAACTCGACCCTGACGGCGCCCCTGTATTTTTTGAAGTTCTTCATCGAGAGGCTATTGAGCCGCATCGAACCTCTCCGCCGCCCTCTTCTCCGATATCCGCGCGAGCAATCCGGTCCCGTAGGCTAGGACGCCGTCTCTGATGGCGGCGGGTATGGCTTCTCCCGCCGCCTCCCCCTCGATGAACTTGCGAAACTCCTGGGGAAGATCCCTCGACTCCATAGGCTCCGTCTCCCGGAGGGCGGTCTCGTCGCTGAACTGCGGGACTATATCGAGGTGGAGGGCCTCGCCCCTCAGCTCCCCCAAAAGCCTGCGGCTCAAGGACCTGTAAGCCTCCCTCGATATCTCCGAGAGCCTCAGCCGGACGATCTTCTCTTTCAGGCCGAGGTCGTCGCAGACGGATCTTATCAGCCCCTCCACCTGCCGGGAGGAGAGGCCGGTGCAGTCGACAGGATCGAGATCGATCATGTACTTATCAACGACCGGAATCTGTCTAACCTCTTCGGAGTCGAGGTCGACGAGGAGGATGCCCTTCTCGTCTTTGGCTTCGTTGAACCTGAAGTACTCGACGGAGCCGCTGTACCAGCCGTTCTTCGCCACCTGGGCCTGGCCGTGGTAGTGGCCGAGGGCGATGTAGGAGAAGTCGGACTTGAGGAAGCTCTCTTTCAGCTGATGCTCCCCGACGGTCCGCAGCCTCCTCTCCCACAGGGCTTCGACGAGGCCGTGCATCACCAGGACGTCCCTTCCTCCCGACCTCTCTGCCCTCCTCTCCTGCATCTTACGAAACTCCGCCAGGTAATCCTCGGGGCCGAGGCAGAAGGGGATGGAGTGGAAGGTGGTCTCTCCAACTTCGAAGGGCTCGTACCGGTAGTGGTGAGCGATATGGACCCCCTCCATCCCTTCGAAGAGGGTGAAGGGGGAGAGGGCGGCGTAGCTCTTGGGGGCGTCGTGGTTTCCGCTGATGATGACGACGGGGATATCCGCCTCCACCAATCTTTCCAGGTTCTGCTGGAAGACGTAAAGCGGCCTGATCCGGGGGCGGACGTGGTGGAAGACGTCGCCGGCGTGGACTACGGCGTCGGGCTGGAGCTCAATTATCCTATCCACCGTCTCCTTGAAACCCTCGTATATCATCTCCTCCCGGAGGTTTCTTCCCCATCGGTCGACCCTGCCGTAGGCTGAGAAGCCGAGGTGGGAGTCAGCCATGTGGACGATCTTCATCAGTTTCTCTCCAGGATCTAATCGGGAGGAGGGTTGAACCCCCTCCTATCCCCCCTCTTCTCAGCCGACCCCTCCCCGTTGAGCCGGTCCAGGTACTCCTCGTAGAGGTGGACCCTCGCCGGGACTGGGAAGGGTATCTTAAGGGTGCTGATGATCGCCTCCCCCTTCTCCAGGGTCTGGATCTCGACGTCCAGAGACGATAAATCCTGCTTTGCCGACTCCTCCAGGCGGGTCCTGTCGTTTCTGTCGGCGAGGCCGAGGATGACGAAGGTGTTGAACTGGGAGAGGAGCTGCTTGTCGATCAGCTTAGGCTGCTGGGTTATGGCGCAGAGGCCTACGCCGAACTTGCGCCCCTCCCGGGCGATCGACTCGAACCGGGCGAGGCTCCCCTCGCCGCCGCCGAGGACCCGCTGAGCCTCCTCGACGGTGATGAGGCACCTCTTCCCCCTCGCCCCCTCGGCGCTCTCCTTCTTGTACCGGTCGAGGATCGATCGGGATAATAAGGAGAGGAGGAATAGCTCGGACCTCTCCCCGAGGGTGGGGATGTCCACCAGGACGACCTTTCCCTCCAGGAGGTTGTTGATGATCCCGGGGATGCTGGAGGTGAGGTCCGATATGTACCGGTTCTTGTCCAGGATCGTCCTGATCGTCCGGCCGATCCGCCCGACGGTCTTCTCGTGGAACCCCTCGGCGATCATCCTGGCGGCCCCCTCGGGGGTGAGGAGGTCGTCGAGCCAGCCCTCCCCGTAAAAGACCCTCGATACCGCCTCCAGCGCCTCCCTCTGGGCAGGGGTCCAGTCGTAGAGGACCTCTATGTCCTGGGGGAGGATCTCGCTTCTCTTCACCGACAGCTCCGAGACTGAGGGGTCTATTTGGTGCCTCTTATCGGTGGAGTAGCAGACGATCCCGTCTCTGTACCGGTCGAGGTGGAGGAGCCCCTTCGTCCCCTCCGCTCCGAAGATGTACTCGCCGTGGGGGTCGACGATGAGGAGGCCGAACTTCGACTTCTTGGCCGAGGCCATCTTCATGCAGGAGGCGGCGAAGACCTTCATGAAGTTCGATTTGCCCATGCCTGTAGTCGCAAAGACCCCCATGTGGTGGTCCATGGCGTCGCTGTGGAGGGCGACGGGGATCTCCTTTACGTCCCGGCTCCCGTTCCTGAGCCTTCCCACCTCGATATCTCCCATCACATCTGCGAGGAAGCGAAACTCTTCCTTCTCCGCCTTCGTAACGGGGGAGAACTTGGCGGGGATCGTCCTCGACTTTCGAAACCTCTCCCTTCCCCCGGCCTCCTTGGTTATGCAGCCGAGGGGCTCTGCCACCACCCGGTGGAATATCTGGTCGGTGTCGTAGAAGCCGTCGCCCCGGATGACGGTGTCCCAGTTTCCGTCGTAGTTGGAGTCGTGGCGCAGGTCGGTGATCCTGGCGAGGAAGGTGGCGCCTCTCTCCGCCCTTCGATCGTGTATCGATACGATCTCTCCCAGCTCCACCCACTCCTCGCTCGGGACGATGAAGTGGTACTCCCGGACGTCTTTTGATATTATCCTGAAGTAGGGGTTAGAGCTTTCGTCCATGGTTATGGTCTGGGGCTTTCTGCCGATTCTGGCGAGACCCTCCGGGGGAGCGCTCTCCTGCCCCCGGGGCTCCTTCCATCTTTCATCAGATAAATTTGCCATTCTATCTCCTCTTGATCGAATCGAGGATCTCGTGATAGTCGAGGGCTCCCCGTATATCTCCTTCCGCAAACCCCAGCCCCCGGAGCTCCTCGAAGAGGGATAGTCGGGTGAAGTTTCGCTCCTGGACCGGGATCTTCATCTCCTGATGGGCCCTGAAGAGGGCGTGGGGGTAGCCGGGGCTCTCGGAGGAGCTGGAGTAGAAGGCGACCCGCCCGAGGATCTCGTCTATCGACTCCGCCGCCCGGCCAGGGGCGTCGATCCTGAAGGCGTGGGTCGAGGCGGGGTGGAGCCGGGCGGCGAAGGTCTCGCCACCCCAGGGCCCCTCCCTCATCGCCCTCCTGCCGCTGAGCTGGACTAGCCAGGGGATGCCGGGCAATGCGCCGACACCGACGCGATCGACGCTCCTGAGGAGGGGCCTAGCTATCCCCCGCCCCCAGGAGAGCTGGCTGGACTTGCTGATGGCGAGGAGGTCCACCTCCCTCTCCCCGGCCCGTTCGAATATGCTGGTGAAGACCTCCCGGTGGTAGGGCTCCCTCCAGAGGGAGAAGCCCCCGTCGTAGAGGACGACGTCGCCGCCCTCCGCCTCCAGGACCGCCTCGAAGAGGGCGACATGCTCCTGGAGGTCCCGATAGAAGGTCGCCATCCGGTCGAGCTCCTCGGCCGTCTTCAGCCGGAAGGGCTCCTCGAGGCTGAAGATCCCCCGGCGAAACCGGTCGAAGGATCTCTGGTATTTCTCCCGATCGGCGACGAAGAGGTCGTCATAGGTGACCACGGTCTTCTCCCACTCTGTCCCGCGGTAGACGACGTAGCCGGCCCTGATCCTGTGGAGGCTGACGGCTCCAAGGTCGAAGACGACGACGTTGGACCCGTCGATGGCGAAGATCCGGCCGTCGAACTCCTGGGGGACGATCTCGCGAAAGTCGCTGCTGCGGATGCCCGTCTCCGCCTCGAACTCGTCAGGGTCGACGGGGGCGAGGTACTCCATCAATGCCCGGGCGGCCCCGGCGAGCGTCTCCCTCTCTATCATCTCGGACGTGGGTTGGCGGTGGATGTATATACCGATTTTGAGGGCGTCGAGCAAGTAATCCCCAGGGATGTTGGCTGGACCGTCTTCCCGTCCTGCCAAAGGGCCAGCGATTCCAAAAGCCTCAAAAAGTCTCAGGTGGAAATAGCGGTTGTAGAGGTAGATTACGATGGCAGAGAAGAACCTTATCGCCTGGAACGTCGACGCCGCAGATTACCCGGCGTCGGGAAAGATGGACGAGAAGCTGAAGTTCCTTTTGAATTACGCGGTCCTGGCCCCCTCGGGACCGAACAACCAGCCCTGGAAGCTCGCCGTAGACGGAAGCGAGGTCACCGTAAAGGCCGACTTCGGCCGGACCCTCCCCGACGTCGAGCCGACGAACAGGACGATGTACATGAGCCTCGGCTGCGCCCTCACAAACCTCCTCGTCGCCGCCGAACACTTCGATCTGGGCTACCGGGTCGAGCGCTTCCCCGACGGGATCGACGCCGAGACGATAGCGACCGTCAAGTTTGAGGAGGAGGCCGCTCCAGCGCCGCAGTTTCCGCCATACCTCTTCGACGAGATCATCGAGCGTCACACCAACCGCGGCGCCTACGACGACCGGCCGATCGAGGCCGAGAAGATCGAGGAGATGAAAAAGGCGGTCGGAGACGGGGGCTTCCGCCTCGACGTCCTGACAGACCCGCAAGGGAGGGCTGCGATGGCCGAGGTCCTGGGGGAGTCCCACAAAATCCAGCTCGGGAATAAGGCCTTTCGAAAGGACCTGGCCCGGTGGATCAGGGCGAACGACGAGGACGCCTGGGACGGCCTTCCAGGCTACGCCTTCGGCTACTCGGACTTCGAGTCCTACTTCGGCAAGTTCGTCTTCGGGACCTTCGACACCTCTTCCTCCAGGGCGAAGAAGGAGATGGGGCTGATGAGGGCCTCCCCGGCCGTCGGGATCCTTTCCACAGACGCCGAGGACAAAGGGACCTGGGTCGAGGCGGGGATGAGGTTTGAGCGACTCTTTCTTACGGCGACGAAGCTCGGGGTCAGGTTCGACCTCTTCAGCCAGCCGGTGGCGATCGCGGAGCTTCGAAAAAGGATGGTCGAGATTCTAGGCGTCGAATATCCCCAGATCCTCATCAGGATGGGGTACGCCCCCCCGGCGAAGCATACCCCCCGGAGGACGGCGGAGATGGTCCTCGCCGGGAGGTGACCAGAGCCCTGATGAGGATTTGCTTCAGAAAGAGAGGGCGGGGATGGGGCTTCGACCTCTCTTGATTCAGGATATCCGGATAAGGTTATTATCAGAGGCGGTCCATGAACCTGGTTGGAGGAAGAAATGTATCTGAGCATAAGGCGCTACAAGACCGACGAAGAGCACGTCGGCGAGGTGATGAGGCTCGTAGAGGACAGGTTTCTGCCGAAGGTCCGGGAGATCCCCGGCTTCGTCAAGTACTACGGGGTGGACTGCGGCGACGGCCTCGTCGCCTTCATAAACTTCTTCGAGACCGAGGGCGGGGCCGAGGAGTCGAACAACATCGCCTCGGAGTGGGTGAAGGAGAACCTCTCCAACTACTTCCCCCTCCCCGCCGACATCACCGCCGGAAGGGTGATGGTGAGGGGCGAGAAGGAGAGCTGAGCCGTCTCTGGGGCGGTCCCCGGAGCTGCGGTGGGCCCCTGAGACCCCTGAGATCGCCTGACGGAGGAGGAAGGCCGGGCGGGTTTGGCCCTGCGAGGCCGGAGGGCCTGGAAGTGAGCGGATTAGGGTTTGAGGCTTGAAGCTTGAGGCATGAGGAGGTGGCGAATATGGCGGAGATTTTGACCAGGCCCTTCGGCGGGACCGGCCGCGAGGTGACGGTGGTGGGGCTCGGCGGCGAGGGGATCCTTAGGACCTTCGGCGAGGAGGCGAGGGCGGCGGAGGTGATCGAAGAAGCAGCCCTCCAGGGGATCGGCTACTTCGACACCGCCCCCGCCTACTCAGGGAGCGAAGGCTACTACGGCACCTTCTGGCGGTCCCACCCCGAGCTTAGGGACCGGATTTTCCAGACGAGCAAGTCGGCGAATCGGACCGCCAGGGGCGCGCGGGCCGACCTGGACCGGACCCTGAAGACCCTGGGCATCGACGGCCTCGACCTATGGCAGATCCACGACGTCAGGACCCGCCAGGACCTGCGGGAGATCGAGGGACCGGGGGGAGCCCTCGCGGCCTTCAATGATGCGAAGGAGACGGGCCTGACAAAGTTCATCGGGGTCAGCGGCCACCATGACCCCGCCATTGTCAACTATGCTGTCGAAAACTGGCCCGTCGACTCCGTCCTCATACCGGTGAACCCGCTGGAGGGGGTCATCGGCGGCTTTCTCGATGGTACGATCGCGGCGGCGAAGGAGCGGGGCATCGCCGTCATCGGGATGAAGGTCCTGGGGGGGTCCTCCTACCTCAACCCCAAAGCCGGGGTCGGCCCAGAACTCCTCTTCCGGTACGCTTTAACTCAGGAGGTATCCGTCATCATCGTCGGCTGCTCGACCTCCGAGGAGGTGCGCCTCCTCGCCCGGGCGGGTCGGGAGCCGGAGCCGCTTTCAGGAGAGGAGGAGGAGAATTTGCTCGGGATTTTCCGGCCGTATGCGAGGAGGCTCGCGTTCTATCGGGGCGTGGTGTGAGGGCGATTTTGAGAAGAGCTGGAGCGATTAGGGCTGATATCACTTTCGCACGTTTTCTGTCGAGAAGATCGAACGGGTTTACATCTCGCCAGCAAGTTTCATTACTGCTGTGCGGGTCTGAGACGAGAGGCGAAAGCCCATACGTTCTAATTTGTTTATAGAAGGCCCGACTTGACTTAAGATGCCAGCACGTTTCGCGTTCAGAATAAGGCCGAGAGTGCCCAGGACGGGTATTCCCCTCACATCAGCAACTCGACGGGCAAATCTGTCATCTAAAATGGCAATTGATCCAGGGATTTCAAGGGCCAACATAAGAACCTGGGTCTCACCGGGTCCCAGATTAACCACGAGGGGCTGGGCGAGAGCTGCTGCTGGAGATCTCACCTCCACCCAGAAAAGGCCGCTCAGATCGGGAAGATCGACTCCCTGCTTTGCACCCTCGGCCAGCTCCTCCACAACTGCCGGAGGCACGAGGACCTTTCCAGTCAATGCAGGCAGGATCTCAAGCTGATCAATCTGGTGCAGGTATTGAAGCGGAGAGGTATTGCAGATGACTTCAGCCAAGTTGTGCCTCTTTCTTCAGTTCTTCCTCGGTCAGCTCAAAGGTATCGATGCCGTAATCAGCGAGCCTCGATAGGAAGAGCGTCCGGGGGATCCCAGCCAGCCTGGCAGCGGCACCCGACGATAGCTTCCCCATCTCGAAGAGCTTGACCGCCGCTGCCATCCGCATCTCATGGCCCAGCTCCTCGGGGTCGAGCTTCAAGGCCAGAAGGGCCTCATCGGGGACGTGAAACGCTATTTCGACCATATTCATCACTTTCCTTGGGAACTACTGGTTTCTATAATTCGTTCGGCGAGGTTCAAGTAATTTGTCCCATGCAGCTGTTTAGTCAGCCGTCTCAGACAGAAATTTCGACGCATTTGGCGGTGGTGGTCGGCTCGGGTATGGGGAGGTCGTCTTCTTTCAGGCCCTCCAGATGAAGCTCTATCGCTTCTCTCATCAGCTCTGCCGTCTCCTCTTCGGTCTTGCCGGCTGCGACCACGCCGGGAAGATCCGGGCAGTATGCAGAGCGATTTCTTTCGCCCTTCTCGATGATGATCGCATATTTAGCTCTGGTCATCTTCAACCTCCTTTAGGTCCACCTGCTTTATTACTTCGGGAACGCGGAGGGTCACGAATACCCGACCTTTAGGTCGGGGATGAAGTGAACCCTCGCCTGGTTTTCATTAGATGGATTAACACGGCTCCTCCAGTTGCCGAAAGCAGAGTCACGATAATTTCGAGGGGGAGATTTGGGCAAACTAAGACTCGGCGATTTCGGATTCCGTCAAACCGGGCGCGCGGCCCGAAGCATACCCCGCCCTTTAGGGCGGAGTGGCCGCGCGCAGTTTGATTTATGCCACCCTCCAAAGGATAATATTGCCACAAATATTTCCCGAGGCTAAGGCAAGTCCGTTCGGACTAAAGGCTACACTCTCAATCCTGTCGCAATCATCCTCCAACGTCTGAATTTCCTGACAAGTCTGAATATCCCATAACTTAACAGTGGAATCATAACTCCCAGAAACCACTTTATATCCATCAGGGCTGAATGCAACACTTTTTACTATACCGGAATGACCAACAAACGTCTTGATCTCCCGGCCTGTCTCAGCATCCCAGATCTTTACCATGGAGTCAGTACTACCTGAAGCTACGATCTGACCATCGGAGCTGAATGCTACACTCATGACAGCACCAGAATGGCCTAAAAGTGTCCGGATTTCTTCGCCAGTTTCTGCATCCCAAATTCTAATTGTGGAATCATGACCGCCAGAAGCAAGCGTTTGACTGTCGGGGCTGAAGGCCACACTTTCTATCCCGCCTGAATGTCCCTTTAGAGTCTTAATCGCATTACCGGTTTCTGCATTCCAGATCATTAGCGTCGCATCCCTGCTGCAAGAGACAAGGGTCATACCGTCAGGACTAAAGGCCAACCCTTCCACGACATCAGAATGTCCTAAAAGGTTTCGTATTGTCCGGCCTGTTTCCACGTCCCAGATCCTGATAGAAGAATCATAACTTCCGGATGCCAAAGTTCGACCGTCGGGACTAAAAGCTACGCACCATACCCAATCATGATGTCCAACCAATGTTGAAATCTCTCGGCTGGTTTTCACGTCAAATATTTTTACTGTACTCTCTTGATGTGGTGGGATAGGATAATCCGGATGGGCCGGGAGTTGGTAATTTCCTGAGGCTAGGGTCCGACCATCAGGACTAAAAGCTATGCTTGACACCGAACCATACGTGTTTGCAACCTTCCAGTCAATCTGAAAATGCATCATGTCCCTATACCCAAGACGAAAATCGGCTTGCACCCTCCCATCGCCATCTGTTTCTACAGTTTTGCTTGAATCCGGATAACCTGATGCGTAGCAGGTCAAGGTGAAACTCTTCAATGGAGCAAAATCTCCTTCAATTACAAATCGACCTTCTGCATCGCTTATCCCCATCATGCCATCTTCACTTCGCACAAATGCAGATGACACAGGCTTTCCGGACTTGGCATCGAATACTTGGCCATAGATTGCCCCTTTATGCATTCCTGAATCACCTGCAGCAAGCAGTGCTATAGATGTCGTTATAGCTATGGCGAAAAACAAAAATGTAGGAAGGAATTTCTTCATTTTATCACTTCTCCAACTTGTCAGGGATATCTGGTTGTGTGATATTTTCTCCTCCAATCATAATGGTACTGGTTCAAAACTCACAACATCGAATTTACTGACATCTACCGGGAGCCCTACCTCAGCTATCGTATCGGCCTCGCGCGGAACGATCGCTGGCTGGTACCCAGAGGTTTCAGTGCTGAACATAATGGCAATAACGGTCCCATCCTTGACCCTCCCGTTGGTGTCGGACTGGACAAATCTTCCCTCAAGGGTTCCGTCTCCCGCAGATGCTGTGATAATAGTCGATACCAATGCACCATCTCGGAGGGATAGTATCTGGATCTGTACTTCGTTACCAGAAATCGATCCATTTACCAAGCCGTTCCAAGGTACGGGCGCCTCGGATTTTGCGGCTCCGAAGAGCAAATTCTCGGACTGGTAAAGCGCCATCAAGATTTGGGATTCGTCCGTATTTAAAATCCAAGTCCCTTCTAGGTTCTGGGCTGCGATATCTGAGTTGGGTCTATATTCTGGATCCGCTGATTTCGTTATTACATCGTCCGATTGAACCTTTGGAACCGTTACAACTGGTGGCTGGGACTCCAGGCGGAAGTTGGCTTCTGCATTTCCTTGAGGATCCGTTATTAAGGTCTTTTTTGCTTCTGGATAACCTGATGCGTAGCATGTTAGAGTGTAGCTCGTTGAAGGAGCAAAGCCCCCATTAATAGAATATCTACCCTCGGCATCGGTTAATCCAATAATACCATCTTTGCCGTCATCGTATCGCACCATGGCGGATAAAATGGGGTTTCCAGATTTTGTATCGAATACATGACCGAAGATCGTTCCTTTGAAGGCACTGGAATCTCCTTCAACCAGCATAGTAGCAGCTAAAATGACGCCTATCAGTAACAAACCCAGAATGTTTTGCCTCATCGCATGTCTCTCCAGCGTTGTACCAGCATCTTATCAGGCAGTAAATTCGATAGTTCGATAAGTAAATGACTTAGCTACATTTCTTGCCATTCAATCGTATGCTCCAGCTTCTCCAAAGCGGAGGTAGCATAATATCGGACACTTGGATCCTTATCCCTGAGGACATCCAAAAGTGGTCCAATCGCCCTACTGTCACCGATCTTGCCCAGGGCGTTTGCAGCAGAAAGTCGAACTAAATTATTCTCGTCATCCAGAACTTCGATTAGGGGATCGACCGCCCTAGGATCGCCGATCCTGCCTAGAGAGTGAGCAGCTACCGCTCGGGTCGAGGAATCCACATCCTTAAGACCGTTTACAACCAAGCTAAAATGCTCGTCTTTTCCTAATCTAACCAATGAGGCAGCGGCGCTCACCCGGACACTTTGATCCTTATCATTACGAGCCAGATATGTTAATGCCTCTACCGCTTTAGGATCACCAATATCGCCAAGAGCTTCAGCAGCAAATACCCGGACGCCCCTAGATTTTGCTTCATTTCTAAGAGTTTCGATTAGTGGATCAACTGCCCTGGTATCGCCGATCTGGCCAAGAGAATGAACAGCAATACATTGGACCATATAATCCTCGTCGTCCAGAGCCTCGATGAAAAGATCAACATCTCTGACATCGCCGATTAAAAAGAGATCACTGATTGCAAAAATTCTGATCTGAGGGTCTTCGTCCTTTAATTTCGATCTCAGATCATCCACTTCGTCTTTCGGAATCTGCGTGGATTCAGGATCTGACCCCAAGTAGAAGTTGGCTTCTGCATTTCCTTGAGGATCCGTTATTAAGGTCTTTTTTGCTTCTGGATAACCTGATGCGTAGCAGGTCAAGGTGAAACTCTTCAATGGAGCAAAATCTCCCTCTATCTCGTAATATCCTTCCGCATTAGTTATTACGGGGGTTTTGCCTTCGCAACAGACGAAGGCGGCCGATATAAGGTCACCAGATTCGGCGTCATATACGTGACCAAAGACGGTACCATCAGTGACGACTGGGTCTCCGCAAACAGGAGCGACAAAAGCGGCCAACATCAGGACAAGTAGCTTAAAAAAGAGACGGTGAAACATCAAGCCACGCTCCAAAGCCTGATGGTGCCATCGGCGCTTCCCGATGCCAGGGTGCGACTGTCGGGGCTGAATGCCACACTATTAACAATCCTAGAATGGCCCGCAAGTATCTGGATCTCACGACCGGTCGTTGGGTCCCAGAGCTTGATTGTATCACCACATCCTGATGCGAGAATCTGACCATCAGGGCTGAATGCCACGTTTGTCACAAAGCTAGAATGGTTCGCCAGCGTTCGGATCTCACTGCCCGTCGCCGTGTCCCAAATCTTAACCGTTTTATCATAACTTCCCGCCGAGGCAAGAGTCCGACTATCAGGGCTGAAAGCTACGCAGTCCACACTGGAGGAATGTCCTGGGAGGATCTTGATCTCATGGCCGGACGTTGGGTCCCATAGTATGACTGTGCTATCGGTACTTCCTGAAGCGAGAGTCTGGCCGTCAGGGCTCCATGCAACGCTTATCACCTTGTTGGAATGTCCTTCCAGAGTTTTGAGTTCCCGTCCGGTCTTGGAATCCCAGATCTTGACCGTGTTATCATCACTTCCCGATGCAATGTTCCGGCCGTCAGGGCTCCATGCCACGCCGCGCACCCAATCTGAATGTCCCTCTAGGGTTTTGAGTTCCTGTCCGGTCTCCGGATCCCAGAGTTTGATCATTTTATCCCAACTTCCTGAAGCCAGAATCCGTCCGTCGGGACTGAATGCTACACTTGCCACAAGGCAAGAATGCCCATTTAAAGTCCTGATCCATTTATCTGTCAGAATATCCCAAAGCGTAACAGTTCCTTTTCCCCAGCTATAGGCCAATGTCTGACCATTTGGACTGAAGGCAACACTATATTTTTTGACACTCCAGAGCTTATCCAAGACCATTATAGGCCCGGTTTCTTCAGGCTCTGGTAAATTCAAGATCGCATCAATTGGCTGCCCCTCACGATCTTCAGTATTATCGCTAAGATGGAAGTCAGCCACAGCCTTTCCATTGCTATCGGTCTCAACGGTTTTGCTGGATTCTGGATAACCCGGTGCGTAGCACTTCACCGTGTAACTCGTCGAAGGAGCAAAGTCTGCCTCAATCTCGTATCGCCCATCTTTGTCGGTTGTAACAGGTGTGCTCTTTCCGTCGCATAGCACGAAGACAGACGGCATGGGTTCACCAGACGTGGCCTCGTATACATAGCCGTAAATCGTTCCTTTGAAGGCACTGGAGTCTCCTTCAACCGGCCCAGGAGCAGCTATAATGACACCTACCAGTAACAAACCCATGATATATTTTCTCATCGCATTAGCTCTCCCACGAGTCCATTAGATCTATATCTTCGATTGTAACTAATTAAAGAATTATTATGAGTAATCCGTTTTTCTATTCTTGCCAGATTCGTCATACATATTATGCCAATCGCTTCCTTTATTCCAATTCTGGTGAAATTCTTTACCTAACATAGATACATATTCAGATCCAATGTCCATAATTAATGGTATTCCTCCATCAGTTATTCCGAAATCTACCACCTTCCACTTTCCCTCATCAGCAAAATACACTTCGGTCCATGCATGGCCTTCCAAAAATACTAATTTTGTTTTCCACTGTCCGTGTACCATTCTTGAAGGTATTCCAACGGATCTCAGCAATGATATCATAATATATGAATAAATATCACAATCGACATCTATTCTCTCGTTGTTTGACATTTTGATTATCAACTCTTGGATGTCGGTTGTGGGCATATATGTACCAAGTACTTCATTAACTTTTAAATCTTTGTATATAAGTAATATTGAGGTTTCTTGACCTAGATATTTTTCGTAAGATATATCCCCTGTGAACTTATCAGCAGCCTCAATAGCGAATTTAAATACACTATTTGAAAAATGATGTGTATAGTAATTCTTATTGAATCTTCCAAAATTATCATATTTTTTTATGATATCTGATCTCCAGAATGCGTCTACCTCGTGTCCATTTACAGTATAGGGATTGAATATTATATATATAGGATCGCTTTGAATATTAACTTCTTCAATCAAAATATAATATTCCCCTATAGGCAATTGAACCGGGACATCAACATAGAATGAAGCATCAGACGTCACCAACGACTTTCCAAATTGAACGCCAGATTTTCTGTGAATTAAGATATATGTAAATTCTGAAGTTGGTTGAGGATAAACTTTAACGTGAATAGCAGACCCCAAATAAAATACTGGTTCTGTGACGCCACCCATCTCATACTCTTTAATACCATCAGATATTATTATATAATATTTATCAGTAATTAAATATATATCCTCCTTGCTCGTCTCAGACTCGATATCCTTTACCGAGACCCTGATAGTGTATTCCCCTTCTTTATTTGGCTTCCAGCTAGAGCAAACCGGAAGTGTACTCCAATCTTTTATCGTTCTGAAGCTGCCGCCCTCCTCCTTCAGTTCAAACTTGTACTTCAAGGTATCTCCATCGGGATCCTGAGCGTTGACTGCTATAGTAATTCCAACGCCCTTAAGAAGATTTATTGTCCCAAGAGGTTGGGGTGATTTGGGCGCAAACATTATTTCTTTGATTATCGGAGGGCGATTACCCTCTTTTTTAATCAGTTCCAAATCGAAGTCCTTCCAAGCGTTGCCTTTTGCATCGGTGGTTACTCTCGTTGTGACGGTCCTATAGCCATTCGCTGAGCAGGTTACCTGGTAGGTGGTAGAGGGGCATGTGTTTTGACCAGTCTCGTAAAGCCCTATTGAATCGACCAAGGGCGTTGGGAAGCAACTTCCACCATCCTGGCATATCAGTAAGGCAGCTCCTGAAATGAGGCTCTTATCATCGGCATTATAGACATGGCCGGATATCTTTCCAGAGCACTCTGGCACCAGATCAAATTCCTTCCAAGCGTTGCCTTTTGCATCGGTGGTTACTCTCGTTGTGACGGTCTTATAGCC
>Ga0334883_1000809_pt1 | contig 52080 bp, 47 predicted proteins | sample GraSluR1_MG_6_FD_207230 | JGI IMG/M metagenome (GOLD analysis project Ga0334883, IMG submission 207230) | Sludge microbial communities from methane-producing bioreactor in Wageningen University, Netherlands - Granular Sludge_09_05-R1 | ecosystem: Engineered > Bioreactor > Anaerobic >...
AGCACCTCCGGGGGGCCTTGGATCCGGGTTCCTAGCTCCGGGGGCGCGCCTTCTGGCCAGCCCGGGCCTCGGGAGGGTTCTGGGCGGCCAGACCCACGGTCTGCCGGCTGGTCATCTCCTGCTCCGGGGTGGGTCGAGGACGAGAGCGGGGGCGCAGATCGGATTCCATGATCTCCCCGTTCATCTCGTCGGGCTGGAGTTTCGGGGTCTCCTTCATGTGGAGCAGGTGCTCGGGTTGGAACTGGTTGGTCTGGTTGCGTCCGTTGCGTTTGGAGAAATACAGGGCGGCATCGGCGAAGCGGACCAGGTCCTCCAGGGTGTCGGCCTGGTCGGGGAAGGTGGCCACACCGCCGCTCACGGCGATGCGCAAGGGCGTCCCTTCCCAGACCAGTTCCAGGGCCTCGAGCAGGCTGTGCATCCGGTTGGCCACCACAAAGGCACCGTCCAGATCGGTCTCGGGCATGACCAGACAGAACTCCTCGCCCCCATAGCGCCCGACCAGGTCGGTTTCGCGAACCGAACGGCGCAGGATGCGAGCCACCTCCACCAGGACCTTGTCTCCACAGGGGTGGCCGTGGGTGTCGTTGAGGGACTTGAAGTGGTCGATGTCCACCATCAGCAGGCTGACCGGGTGCTTGTAGCGGTGGGCCCTGCGCATCTCTTCGTTGAGGCGATGGAACAGGTGCCGGCGGATGTAGAGGCGGGTCAGGCTGTCGGTGACGGCCATCTCATACAGACGGGCGTTGTGGATGGCCACGGCGGCCTGGTCGGCCACCTGCTGGATGATCTGCAGGTCGGCGTCGGAGAACGATTTGCCCTGGAACTTGTTGGTGATGTTCAGGACACCGATGACGTCGCCATGAACCCGCAAGGGGACGCACAGGATCGAGTTCACCCGGGAAGTGAGTGAGCGGACGAACTGGGGACCGTCGAAGACGTTGTTGACCACCATCGGGGTTCCGGTCGCCGCCACCTGGCCGGCGACGCCTTCGCCCCGCTTCAGGCGCTTGGTGACGATCTCGCCGTTGAGGATCTTCTGCTCGGTCTCGGGGTCGATCCCCCGGACGACCTGGACGACCAGCTCGTCGCTGCCCTCGTCGAAGAGCATGATCGAGCCCTTCTCGGCCTCGGCGATGGCGGCGGCCCGGCCCAGGATCTCCGTCAGCAGGCGATTGCGGTCGTCGATCACGTTCAGGGCCCGCCCGACGTCGTAGAGCATGGCCAGCTTGTTCATCTGGTAGCCCAGGTCCCGCTTGGAGGTCTGCAGCTCCTGGTAGAGACGGGCATTGTCCAGGGCCGTGGCCCCCTGGCTGGCCAACAGGTAGAAGAAGCGGGCCTCGGCCTCACTGTCGCAGGCCTTGTCCAGGCAGACCACGCCCAGGACCTCGTCCTTGGCCAGCAGCGGAACCCAGTAGCAGATTCCGGCCTGGGTCAGGTTCGCCTCCTCGAACTCCCGGGGGAAGAGCGTCTGGCCGCTGGAATCGGCCACTGCGAAAGGTTCGCCGGCCTTCAGCAGTTGCCAGAGGATGCCCTGGCGGGGCTGGAAGCAGATCCGCTGGACCACCTCGTTGGGCAGTCCGTGGGCGTAGATCGGCTTGAACGGGCCCCTGGGCTGGCGGGCCAGCAGCACCAGGGCCCGCGTGGCGCCGATCCGGTCGGACATGGCGGCCACCAGGACCTCGCTGATCTTGACAGGGTTGTCCCCCGTGAAGGCCCGTCCGACCTGGCAGATGGTGTACAGGTCGAAGGCTCGTTCTTCCAGGCTCCGGGTGTGCTGGGTCAGGTTGGCAACCTGTCGGGTCAGGGTTTCAACCTGCCGGGTCAGTTCGGTGACCGACTTCTTTTCCAGGTCCTGCTGCATGTCAGCTCCCTTTGCCTGGTGCCCAAGGCACCTGCGCACAAGGTTCGTGTCGGGGAGGGGATCTCCTCGACGGCGCGTTCATCGTCCGGGGCCCCCCCACTTGGAGGATCGCTGGTCGACCGGGCCCCTAGAACCCGACCTTGGGGTTGCAGTTCCAGCGGATCTGGCGGAAGTCGCGGGTCTCGATGACCTTCCCGGCGCGTTTCTTCTCGGTCCGGACCATTTCGTGGCTGGCGTTGACCCAGACTCGGTATTCCGTGGCCGAGGTTCCCGAGAACTCATAGACGGTCGCCTGCTGGCCGCGGACGTTTTCGGATCCGGCCACCTTCATGGTCGGATAGCTCTTCAACTCGTTGAGGATCATCGTGAACAGGGGCTGGAAGAAGGGGGTCCCCACCACGTCCGGGTGGTCCAGGCCGCGGGTGATCCGGCCCATCCCGATCTTGGCGCGCACCTTGTCGGCGGCGAAGGAGGGGTCGTAGACCACGACGCTGCCCACGTTGCGGCTGCTCCCGCGCAGCACCTCGGTCCGAATCCTGGGCCCGGCCAGCGAGACCGAGTAGTCGAACTTCAGGACCCCGCGTTCGCTGGAGTAGTCGTATTTCAGGGTATAGTCCTTGGCCGACTCGATGCGGGCCTTCACGGCGTTCCAATCGCCGGCGGGAGCGGCCTGGGCCTGGACGGCCAGGCTGAGGACGAAGGCCACGGCCACGGCCAGGGCCAGGGTGAGGTTTCGGTTGAGACGGAACATGGGGAAGCCTCCATGATTAACTTGCACCAGGGCAGCGCGCCGTTCAACGAAGCTTGGCCCATCCCTGCCAGGTTGGGAGGTCGGACCCCTTTGGAGAGCGCAGGGTTTCCCGGCAGGGGGGAGGATCTGCTATCCTGGGACAATCATGGACAAGTTCAAGAAGATTCTGCTGCTCCTGGCGGGCAACCCGCTGTTCTGGATTCTCCTGATCGTGGGCTCCTTGCTGCTGTTCATCTACCTGTTCGAGCGCGTTCCCAGCTTCGGGGTCAACAAGGTCTATCACATCTTCGACTGAGGCCGGCGCTCAACCGTTCTCCGCGCGGGCAGCCAGTTCGGCCCATCGGTCCAGGGCCTGGGCCAGTCGGACCTGGAGGCCTTCCAGCTCGCAGTACATCGAGTGGAGCCGCTCCGCGTCGCTGGAGGGCGCCGCCAGGGCCTGCTCGAGGACGAGGCGGCGCTGATCGCCCCTCTCGATCTCCTGCTCCAGGGCCTGGAGTTCCCGGGTCTCCTTGTAGGAGAGCCTGCGGTCGCGGGAAGGGGCTCCCGGGGAAGGCGCCGGGGCGCGAACCCGCGGCGGGGTCGGGGGCCTTTCCTCTTCGGCCAGCGTCTGGCGCAGGGTTTCGTAGTCGCCTGGGAACTCCGAGGGCCCCCCGACTCCGAAGTGGAACAGGCGGTCGACCGTCCGGTCCAGGAAGTAGCGGTCGTGGCTGACGACCACCAGGATGCCCGGGAAGTCGTCCAGCCAGGCCTCCAGGCGGACCAGGGTCGGCAGGTCGAGGTCGTTGGTCGGCTCGTCCAGCAGCAGCAGGTTGGGGGCACCCAGCAGGACGCGCAGCAGCTCCAGCCGACGCCTCTCGCCTCCCGAGAGCCTGTGGATCGGGGTGTGCTGCATCGAGCGCGGGAACAGGAAGTTCTCCATCAGGGACTCGGCGGTGATGCGCGAACCATCTGGCCGGGTGAGGACTTCGGCCACCTCACGGACGTAGTCGACCGCCCTGGTCTCCTCGGGCAGGTCGCCCGAGCGCTGGGCGTAGTAGCCTGGAACCACGGTGGGACCCATCTCCACCCACCCCTGGTCGGGTTCCACGCGGCCCGCCACCAGATCCAGAAGCGTGGTCTTGCCGCAGCCATTGGGCCCGACCAGTCCGATCCGGTCTCCCCCCTGAAGCTCCAGCGTGAACTCGCGCAGCAGGGGTCGACCCTCGTAGCTCTTGCCCAGTCCGTGCAGGAGCAGGCCCTTGCGGCCCAAGCGGGACGCAGTTCCAGCCTGTTCCAAGGCCAGCTCACCTCGGGTGGACCGGGGGCCCTGTTCCAGCATGGCCAGGATCCGCTCCTGACGGGCCTTCTGTTTGGTGGCCCGGGCGCGCGGCCCGCGCTTGAGCCACTCCATCTCGCGTCGCAGGAGGTTGGAGCGCTTCTCGGCCGAGGCGGCCCGGAGCTTCTCCTGGTGGTCCTTCTCCTGCAGGTAGGAGGCGTAGTTCCCTTCATGGAGTTGGACGCACCCCTGCTCGACTTCCAGGATGCGTCGGGTGACCCGGTCCAGGAAGTAGCGGTCGTGGGTGATCATGACCAGGGCCCCGGCGAAGTGCCGCAGGTATCCCTCCAGCCAGTCGATGGCCGCCGTGTCCAGGTGGTTGGTGGGTTCGTCCAGCAACAGCAGGTCGGGCTCGGAGATCAAGGCCTCGGCCAGGGCGACCCGTTTGCGCTGGCCCACCGAGAGGCTGCCCACGCGCGCCTCCATGTCCGGCAGGCCCAGCCGGGTCAGGATGGTCCGGGCCCGGGTGTGGAGATCCCAGGCCCCCAGGGCCTCCAGTCGTCCCGCCACCTCGGAGACCTCCGCAGCGAAACGCCCCTCGGGGTCGCCCTTGGAAAGGCGCCGACACGCCTCTTCGTGGGCGCGGAGCAGATCGATGGCCTCCGATTGCGAGTGGTACAGGGCATCCAGGACCGAGAGCTCGGAAGCGAAGGTCGGGGATTGGGGGAGGTAGCCCACCCGGACCCCCGAGGCCACGCTCCGGCGTCCGCGGTCGACGGGTTCGACTCCGGCCATCACCCGCAGCAGGGTGGTCTTGCCCGAGCCGTTGCTGCCCAGGATGCCCAGCCGCTCACCCGGCTCCACCGTCAAGGTGACGTCCTGCCAGAGGGGCTCGGTTCGGAACTGGCGGCTGATGTTTTCGAGGCGGAGGATCGACATGGCCCCTGGTTGGGCGTCGAGGCGCTCGGCTCCTCTTCGAAAGGAGGCCGGCGCTGCCGGTTGCCCTGGACACCCTCTGGGCATCTCGGGGGCAGAACATGGCGACATCGATGAACGGAACCGCGGAGACCTCGGAGAACGGCAAGGGCGAACGGGTCGGTCCTCGTGCCCCCGAGGGCGTGCTCTTGAGACCGGGATCCAGAGCCGCGAATGAATCGACTGCGCCCTCCGTGGTTCAGCCAGGGGCCATGGGTGTCATCGGGGTCAGCGGGAGGCCAGCCAGACCAGGGCGGCGCTGAGGGCGCTCAGACAGGCCAGGAGCACGGCCGGCCCCAGGGTCAGGAGGGGAAAGGCTCGGGCCAGGGCCGTGCGCGAGGCCTCTTCCAGGCGGGCCGAGGCGGCTGCCAGCCGTTCGGGGAGGTCCCCGTGCTCTTCGCCCTTTTCGACTTCGGCCAGGACCTCGGCACTCAAGAGCCCCGTGGGCGCCAGCGAATCCAGGACGGGCTCCCCCTTCTCGATCCGGCCCGCCGCGTGCATCAGGGCCATGGTGTGCGTGGTGCTTCCGGTGCACCCGGCGGCCAGGAGTGCCCCGCGGTGGGCGGGCAGCCCGGAACGCAGCAGAGGACCCAGGGCCTTGAGGAAGCGCTCTCCCGCCTGAAGCCGCAGGGCGCTGCCGATCAGGGGCAGGCGGTCCAGAAGGCGGTCGGCTCGGCGGCTGAACCAGTGCCTGCGCTGCAGCCTCTTCAGGGTCATCCCCAGGGGGAGCGCCAGCAGGGCCGTCCCCGCCAGGCTCAGGCCCAACGCCGATCCGAAGCCTGCGGGTCCCGGCGGTCGTCCCAGCAGGGCCAGGCACAGCGCCGCCACGACCAGGGCCAGAAGCGGGCAGGTCCAGCCGGCCGTTCGGAGCCGCCGGCGTCGGGCGCGGTGCTCTGCCTCCAGCGAGTCCGACAGGGTCCTGAGCAGCTCGTCCAGCAGTCCGGCCTCCTCGCCTGCAGCGACCATGCCCAGCTCGTAGGGCGTGAAACAGTCCGAGAAGCGGGCCAGGGTTTCGGCCAGGCCCTGGCCGGAGCCCAATGCCTCGTGCAGCGGGCCGGCCAGGGCCGGCATGAAGGCCTGGGCAGACGCCTCGACAGCCCGGCGGATGGGCTCGCCGCGCTCCAGACGTCCGGCCAGGTCGGCGAAGAAGGCCGCGCGCTGCGAGGTGGTGGCGGCCTCCTGCTCCGGCTCGGGCCGGGGGATCTCGGTGGACAGGTCGGCGCCGCCTTCGGGCGCCGGCGTCGCGGGCTCCACCTCGGGGATCGCCTCCTGGGCTGGCGCCGGGCGTTCCTCCTTGGCCAGGACGCTGACCGGAAGCCAGCGCAGGGCGACTCCGGTTCCCAGGAGGATGAAGTCGTTCGGGCGCAGGAAGGTCCCTCGGGGAATGGGTTGTCCGTTGACGTAGATCTCGCGATTGGACTTGGGAAGCAGGACCGGCAGCTTCTCGTACCATTCGATGGAGGCGTGGACCGGGGACAGGGCGGGGCTGGCCATGTGCAGGTCGCATTCCGGCGAGCGGCCGATGGTCATCGCGACCCGACGCAGGGGATAGCGGGTACCCGCAAACCCCGGGCCATGGAGCAGTTCCAGGCAGCCCATGAAGGGTTCCGGGTCCGGGAGCTCCTCTTGGGAATCTCGGACCTGGACCACCAGGGCGCCCATCTGGATGAGGGTGCCGTGGACCAGGAGGGCCCCCGAGGAGGCGGGTTCACCATTGATCCGGGCGGGACTGGTGAAGGACCTGTTGGAGAATTCGTAGCAGTCCTGGTCGGCGCGCCACTTCAGCAAGGCATGGACCCTGGAGACGCTGGGTTCGTCGAACTCCACGGTCGAGTCCCCGTCCGCACCCGGCCGACCCAGCGTGATCGGGTCTCCACGCAGGTAGAAGACGCGACCGGCGTCCAGACCCTCCTTGGCGACCAGCTTGAACCTTCCCACCTGGCGACTCTTCCGCTTCCAGGGCGGCCGACCTTCTCGGAGGGTCAGACCTCGGGAAGCGGCCACTCCAGGATGCGCTCAGGCGCGGTCACGCCGGCGGCAGCCAGGCTCCGGGCGCAGTGGACGTTCACCTGGGCCAGGCCCGAGTGGAGGTTCTCGAAGTGCTCGACGGCGGCGTCCAGTCGGCCCTTCCAGTCGGGTGAGCCCTCCCGGATGTAGGCCGGGTGCGAGCGACGACCGTCATGGAAGGCGACCTCCAGGACGAAATAGTGGCCAGGCTCGCTCATCTCAGTTGGCCCCGGTCCCCAGGATGCGGTGCTCGTCGGCGCTGACCGAGCATTGCAGATCGCCCAGGTAGCCGATCTCGTCCTCGGTCAGGTCGGGGTGCAGGGGCTTGTACCCCGTGTTGTGCCACAGGTCGGCGGCCAGGCTGGCGTTCAGGGTGGTCAACTGCACTTCGCATGGGACCCCCTGGTGGACCACCGTGTAGGTGATGCAGCGGTAGGGGCGCAGGCGCTTCTTGGGATTGGCGTAGAAGTTGTCCTTCTCGAAGAGGTTCTCCTTGCCGAAGCGCTCCTCGAGGCGGTCCATCACCTGCTGCAACTGACGGGGATCGCGCACGGTGATGCGCCCGCCCACGGCGTCGGGCATGTCGGCCAGGCAGTAGTCGGGCCGCGGGGCCTTGCCGTCGTTACCCCTCTGCATCCGGTCGATCTTGTCGGCCATCCCCGCGGCGCTCTTGGCGCGGGCATTCACCGCGGGAAAGCCTCCCGAGGTGGGGAGATCGGCCACCAGGGCCTCCAACTCCCCGGTCAGTCCGGGCAGGACCTCGGTCCGCAGGACGCTGGCGTGGGCCTTCAGGCGACCCCATTCCTCCTCGGATTCGGGCTGTCCCATGGCGAAGAGCTCCGGGTCCCGGTCGATCAGTTGCTGGCGCAGCCGCTGAGGACCGGGGACCCCGTCGCGGTTCCCCAGTTCAGCCCCGGAGTCGGTCAGGAGCGGGACTTCGGGGTTGAAGGTCAGCTCGACCAGGTTGCCCAGGCCGCTGGGGCCGACCGGGCAGAGGCTGGCCATCCGGTCCAGGTGTTCGAGGACGACCGGCCGGGACTGCACGTCCTTGAGGTAGGCCACCAGGTTCATGGGGTGGTCCTTGTCCAGGATGAAGGCTTCCACCACGCGGGCCAGGATGGGGTGCTGCTCAAGGCCCTGCCGGACCGCGCCGATGGCCTGGGCGTCGGCCGGGGCCAGGTCGGGAGAGGACGGCAGTCCGGTTTCGACTTCCGGTTCCAGCAGGACCATGGCGGAGGGCACGTCGAGGCCGCTGCCCGGGTTGGTCGACGCGACCAGAGCCGGACGCAGGGGGGCCATGCCCGGGTCCGAGGGCAGGGGGCCTTCGGGTTCGGGTTCCACCGCCAGAGGCGGGGCCAGGGGAGCGCCCAGGCGGACCTGGTCGGCCTGCTGCGAGGGCTCGAAGGCCGGGGCAGGGGCCGGCGGGCGCACGGCATGGAGCCGGGAAGAGGGGGCTTCGATGCGGAGATCGGGTGAAATCTTCATGGTCTGGCGGGATTATCACGCGACATGAAGGCAACGTCAAGGGCGCGTCAAGGAAGAATCCCGGCACGGTCGTTGAAGAGAAGGCCTTGCCCCGGGCGCGTAGAATTCGACACGGCGACAGGCACATGCCGGGGGAAGGACGCTGGCACGGGGAGGTCTTGGTTCTGATGCAGGCTCGGGCGACGCTATCCATCCGGTGCGATCCATGGCGGGCCGGGTTCGAGGTGGGGGAGAGGCTGGCTTCGCTGAAGCCCGAGGTCGTGTTCCTCTTCTGCACCATCCACTACGAGGAGGACTTCCTGGGCCTCCTGGAGGGACTTGAAGAAGGACTGGGCGTCTCCGGGACCCTGGTCTTCGGATGCACGGGCGACAGCGTCCTGATGGGAGGCGAGATCGCCACCGTCGGGGTGGCCGGCATGGGGGTGACATCCGAGGGAGCCTTCAAGTGGTCGGTCCAGGTCGAGTCCGGAGCCGAAGACGGCCCCCAGGCTGCCCGGCAGGCCGCCGAACGCCTCATCGGTGATCTGGGGGGGCGCCCGGATGTCGCCTTCGTCCTGGCCGACGGAGTCCACGCTGGAGGGATCCGCTCGGACGGGGCGGAGATGGTCGAAGCGCTCAACCAGGCTTTGGGCTGTCCCCTGATGGGAGGGCTGGCCGGAGATGACCGGCAGTTCCGGCGCACCTTCGTCCTGGCCCACGGTCAGGCCTGGCCTTCTGCGGTGGCCCTGCTGGGGGGACGGGGTCCGGTTCGCAGCGCCATCCATTCAGCTTCCGGGTTCACCCCCCTGGAAGAGGTGGGCGTCGTCGAGGAGTCCGAGGGGAACAAGCTCTTCCGCATCAGCGGCATGCCTGCCCAGGAGTTCCTGCGTGGCCGGCTGGGAAAGGCGGCCAGCGAAGGGGATGTGGGAACCATGCCCCTGGCCTTGTCGGTCCCCGGGGGCTACTTCGTCCTGCGGACGCCCCGGGGCTTCGATCGTCAGACCGGGGCCCTGCATGTCTCCGGGAACCTGCTGCCGGGCACCGAGATCCGCCCCTGCGAGGTCGACCCGACCTTTGCCACCGAAGGCGTGCGCGAGGACCTCGCTCGACTGGATTCGGTGGACTTCAAGCCGGACTTCGCATTGAGCGTCACCTGCGCAGGTCGGCGTTGGCTCTTCGGCCAGAGCTACGACCTGGCGGTCCGCGAACTGGGAACCCGCCTGGCTGGTCTCCCCATGGTCGGGTTCCTCTCCTTCGGCGAGATCGGGCCGTTCATGGAGCACGACGGGAGCATGTCCCCTTCCTACTACCACAACACGACCCTGGTCCTGGGCGCCTTTGGTGGCTGAGCCCCGGCTCTTCGCCGCGGCGCCGGGGGCGCCGGAGGGGTTCGTGCTGCGCCATTCGCTGCGCCTGCGAGAAGTCCGGACGCATCCCTTTGCGCTGTGGGCCAGGACCGTGGAGGAGGCCTGTCGCCTGCTGCCCGGGCCGGCCGACCGACTGGTCGGGCTGGTGGTCACCCCGGGGGACTTTCCCCGGGTCGAGCCCCTGGAGGGTGGGCTGCATCACCTGACGCTTCCGGCCGAGGTGGTGGTTTCCAAGGAGGTGGTCCGCCTTCTTCTGGACATGCTCGAGCAGCTCGAGTCGGCTCGCCAGGAGGTGCACCGTGTGACCCTGGAGCTGGAGCGCTGGCGCAACGACCTGCAACGCCACATCACCGAGCAGGCCGAGTTCCGCGAGAACCTCATGCGCGAAATCGCCGAGCGCCGGACCGCCGAGGAGGCGGCCCGGCAGAGCCAGCGCTGGCTGGAGGCCATCTACGACTCGGTCAGCGAGGGCATCACCCTGCACGACCTCGCCACCGGCGTGGTCCTGGAAGGGAATCGCTGCGCCCGTCGGATGATGGGGAGGGAGGACCTGGACGGGCTGCCCCTGGAGGACCTGGTGGCGACCCCGGGGGCCCTGGCCGAGCTGCGCTCGGCGGGCGAGGAGCCGCGAGTCCTGGAGTGGGCCCTCCGGGGGGCGGGCGAGGACCTGCTGTGGGTGGAGGCCAGCCTGCGCCGGACGCGGATCGGCGGGCGCGAGGTCGTGCTGGTGACCAGTCGGGACATCACCGAGCGCCGCGCCGCCGAGCAGGAACGCCGCCGACTGGAAAACCAGATCCAGCACACCCAGAGGCTGGAGAGCCTGGGGGTGCTGGCAGGAGGGGTGGCCCACGACTTCAACAACCTGCTGATGGCCATCCAGGGGAATGTGGACCTGGCCATGCTGGATCTGGACACGGACTCGCCGGTCCGGCTGCCCCTGCGGGAGGCCCTCCGCGCCTCTCAGAGCGCTTCGGATCTCTGTGGACAGATCCTGTCCTACTCGGGTCGAGGTCGTTTCGATCTGGAACCTTTGGACCTGAGCGTCCTGGTCAGCGAGCTGGGGCGGATGTTCGGGGCCTCGATCCTCAACAAGGCCAGCCTGGTCTGGAACCTGGATGCCGGCCTGCCCCAGGTCATGGGCGACGCCACCCAGTTGCGTCAGATCGCGATGAACCTGATCCTCAACGCCGCCGAAGCCCTGGGAGAGCAGTCCGGCGAGATCCGGATCTCGACCCGGCTGCATCACTGTACGCGCCGGGAGCTGGGTCAGGCCTTGCTGGGCGAACTCTGCCAGCCAGGAGACTTCGTGGTCCTGGAGGTGGAGGACACCGGTTGCGGAATGGACGAGCCGACGTTGCGTCGGATCTTCGAGCCCTTCTTCACGACCAAGGTCCTGGGACGGGGCCTGGGGTTGGCCGCGGTCCTGGGGATCGTCCGAGGCCATCGCGGAGCCCTGCGGGTGGACAGCAAGCCTGGAAAAGGCACCCGATTTCGGGTCCTGCTCCCCCCTTTCATCGAGAGTGCAGCGCCATCCCCGTCTGAAGCGGCCTCGGGAGAGTTTCCAGCGGGTTGGTCGGGGACCGGAACCGTCCTGGTGGTGGACGACGAGGAGCTCTTGCGGACCCTCCTGACCCAGATGCTGGAGCGCCACGGTTTCCGGGTCCTTCTGGCGTGCGATGGCCAGGAGGCGCTGCGGGTCTTCCAGAAGAATCCGCGGATCGATCTGGTCCTGTTGGACCTGCGCATGCCCCGCATGGACGGGTTCGAGACCTGTCAGGCCTTGCGCGTCCTGGATCAGGAGGTCCCCATCCTCATGATGAGCGGCCACCAGGACAGCGCCCTGGTGGCTGGGAATGCCGCCTTGGGAGTCCAGGGGTTCCTCCAGAAGCCGTTCCGATCCAGGGAACTGCGGGATCTTCTCCGCCAGGTCCAGAATCCGGCCGATCTGCAGGAGGGAAGGTAGCCCGGTCGGCGGACGCGAATCGGTCCCGCCATGTTCCCCCTCCTCCTGCGCGCCGCTGGGGTCGGGCTGTTGGCCTGGGCCTCCCTGGCTGCCGCGATCTGGCAGCCCGCCTTTCTGCTGGTTCCCTTCCTGGTCGCCTGGATGATGCGGGCCTGCGCTCCCGGCTCGGGACCCGAACGCTGGGCCATTCCGCTTCTGAACGGCCTTCTCGCCTGGGTGGTCGCCACGCCGACCGACCCGGGCACTCTTCCCGTCCGGGACTTCCTCAACCACGGGCTGGTCAACCAGCACCTGGCCTTCTGGCATCCCTGGCTGTGGGCATGGTCGGTGCTGGCCGGGGGGGCCGTCGTGAGCCTCCCGACCCGCTGGCTGCGGCCGATGGCCGGCTGGATCCTCGGTCTGGTGATCGCGGGGTTCCTGCTGCAATCCGCGCTGCTCAATCCGGCGTTCTTTCTCGGGATGGCGCAGGATTCGGGGATGGGCATCACCTACAACGACAACTCCACCTACCGGCAGGTCTACCACCGGGTCGTGGCTGGGCAGGCCTACTATCCGGCCTACATCGAGAGCTTCATGCTGCTGCGTCCGCCCACCGACTCCACCCCGGCCTATGCCTTCGGCTATCGCCTGCCGGGTAGCTTCCTGATCTGGAAGTACCTGACTTCAGGTTACCCTCTGGGGGTCCCCATCCTGTTCCTGGCTCTGTGCGCCGGGTCGATGGTGGCGGTGTATCGGGCGGGCCGGTGCTGGCTTGAACCCGAGCAGGCCGTCCTGGCGCCGGTGCTGCTGGGGCCGATCCTGACCTACGGGATCCCCGGCTGGCATCTCCTCATGGCGGATTACTGGGCGATGTTCCTGTTCCTCCTCGCCCTGCCCTGGTTCGCCTTGGGAAGGGTGGGACCGGCTGCCCTGTTGCTTTCGGTCTCCACCACCATCCGGGAGTTCATGCTGGCTCCAACCCTCCTGTTCCTGCTGGCCGGCCTGGGCGACGCCCGCCTGCGGCCGCGTTGGATGCTGGGGCTTCCGCTGGCCTCCTGCCTGGTGGTCCTGGGGGCGCATCTCTTCGTCGTGAACACGGCCTTCCCAGAGATGGCTCACGGCGGTGCCGTGGTCGGATATCGCGGGGAGGGATTCGTCTTCCTGGCCCGCATGCTGCATTTCGGAGCTCCGTTCTACGCGCGCTGGGACCTGATGCTGCCCGTCGTGTTCTGCTTCGCGTTCGTGGGCTTCTGGGGGCTGCCGTGGCCCATGCGGATCCTCCTGGGGGGACATCTGCTGGCCTTCTTCATCTTCGCCTGGCTCTTCGGGGAGGGGGTCCGCACCTATTGGGCCATCATGGTCCTTCCCGTCGTCATGATCCTGGCCGGTTGGTTCCTCACCGTGAGATGGGGGAGACCGGGGGACCCTGGAGGGGAGGACCGGACATGAGGCGTCGCTGGCGGCACCTGCTCCTCCTCGCCCTCTTCGCGCTGGGACTGGCTTGTGGCCAGGGAGAACGCGGCCCGGTCCCTTCGGCCCGCTTCCTGTCCGGGACCGCGCCGGACGCGTCCACCCCGGTCCTGGACCCGCCCGCGCGGGCTCCTGGGATCCCCGCTCCGCCTGCACCCATCCCCCCCCGCGCCCCCTTCGCGGTCCATCAGCCGACCTCCCAGATCGTCTGGGAGCTGCCCACGGGCAACGGAGTCCTGCGCGGGGGCGTCCAGCGCTTTCGGGGGACCCTCGACCTGGTCGGGGAGGACCCCGCCCGCTCGTCCCTGCAGCTCGAGCTCGACCTCGAGAGCCTCTACTCGGACGATCCGGCCTGGACCCGGCGCCTCCAGGCCCCGGAGGCCTTGGACGTGGGCCATCATCCCAAAGCCGTCTTTCGCACCCGGTCGGTGGTCCGGGCCGGCGAGGAGTTCGAAGTCACCGGCGATCTGACGCTTCACGGTGTGACTCGCCGCTTCACCTTCCCGGCCTCGGTCTGGGTGCAGCCTCTTCGGAGTCGGGCCGAGGCTGAGTTCAGCCTGGACCTCGGGGAGTTCGGCCTGAGGCAGGGCGCAGGCCCTGAGGCCCCGGCCCTGGACCGGGTCGTGCTGCGGGTGGTCCTGGAAGCCGGGCCGGCCCCTTGAGGTTTCCGCCTCACAGAGCCGGCCACCCCCCCTCCCGGCGCTGGCGGAGGCTGCGGGCCAGGTCGTCCAGCCTTCCCCGGCAGTCGGACCTGACGCAGTAGCCCATGCGCTGGTAGGCCAGGCAGGTCTGGTCCGCCAGTCCGTCGGTCCCGCCGAGGACCAGTCCGGCGAAGAGCCGGACGTAGAAATCCGCCCTCAGGGTCGGGTCGAAGAGGGGAGGGTGCCGAGAGGTACCCGTCAGGAGGGCGACCCGTGCGGCCGTGAGCTGGGCGATGTGCCGGGGGGGCCACCCCAGCGTCAGCAGGGTGCGCGTCACGAGTTGCAGCCCCGCAGGACACAGGAGCCGGGCCTGTGGGGACAGCAGGCCTTCCACGCAGGCGGGCAGCCGGGGGAGGCGCGCCGGAGCGACCGCGGCGCCGGAGTCGTACCAGGCATGGAAACGGGCCAGGAAGGATCCCTGGTAATGATGCAAGAGACGCTGCATGCCGGCCGTCTGCTCGGGGATCCGGGTCCTGGCGCGGCGCGCCAGCCGGGCGGCCCGGGCGGGATCCCGCATCAGGGCCAGCCCCGTTTCCTCGTCCAATCCGGCCAGAGGCACCGCGACCAGATCCTGCTGCGCCGGTCCTTCCTGGCCCCGGCTCCAGGCCAGTCGCTGCGGTTTGAGGTAGGGGCCGAAGGGGACCCGGATGCTGCGGATCTGCAACGGGTCGGCGTACTCCGAGAGGTCCAATGAGATGATCTCCCGCCCTCCGGGACCCGGGTCGATTTCGACCGCGGTGAGCCGCAGGGGGGGACCTTCGACCTCGCGGCAGCGCCGCAGGACCTCGTGGCCCAGGAACTCCATCACCATCCCCAGGCCTCGGAAGGCCTCCGCCAGCGAGGCCGGCACGGGGGGGGGCAACGGCACGGTGGGCCGGATCCCCGCTCGACCTCCCAGGGCCTGGAGAGCCTTCATCACGAGGGAATCGCGTCGCAGCTTCCAGACCAGGTGGTGGCCCCGGCCGCTCAGGAGGTGGAGGGGGCGGATTCCATGCTGCCCCAGAACGCTCTTCAGAGCCTTCAGGGCGGGTCGCTGGGCTTCGAAACAGGCCTGAGGAGCCTGCCAGGTGGTGTCGGGTCGGTCGAAGTGGACGTGCTCGAGGTCCACGTGGACCAGGAGGTTGTCCTCGTCCCAGAGCGGCCGCTCGATTTCGGCCCCGGAGGCCAGGGCCTGGTCCAGCTCGTGCACCGGGACGCGGCGGAAGACGGCCTCGGGGGTTGCGTCCCGCACGTGCAACCAGGCGCAGGTGCTCGGGCCCTGCGCACCCGTGTCCAGATACTGCCGGATCCGGGCCCGGACGAAGGGATCGCGAAGATAGTCGGCTGCCAGCACGGAGACTCCTCTGGCTTCCAGCGTGGCATCGGGGGGGCTTCCGGGCTATGACCGGAGTCAGCGCGTCATGCGTATCCCTCGAAGTTGGGGCGCCGAGGGAGACCCGGCATGGTCATCAGCTCGCCGCACACCGGGACCAGGAATCCGGCGCCCGCCAGCAAGCGGATTTCGCGCACGTGGATCCGAAAGCCGCGGGGAACCCCGACGGCGGTCGGGTCGTCGGAGAGGGAAAGAGGCGTGCGGGCCACGCAGATCGGAAGGCGCTCTGCCCCGTCCCGGACACAGTCGGCCAGATCCTCCCGAGCTCGAGGCGAGAGCTCGAAGCCCTCTCCCCCGTAGACCTCGCGGACCAGGGTCTCCAGCCGCTCTTCGAAGGTCATCCCCGGGACCTGGAAGGTCTTGAACTGCGAGAGGGCGCAGGTCTGGGAACCTTCCAGGACCCGCTCGGCCAGCTCCATCGTCCCCGCCCCTCCCTCCTGGAAGGCGCGGACCTTGGCGGCGGAATAGCCTTCCGATGCCAGGGCTTCGAGCACCAGGGCGATCTCATCCGGTGGGTCGCTGTCGTGCTGGTTCAGGGCCGGCACCACGGGGATGCCGAAGCGGGTCACCAGATCCAGGTGGAACAGGGCGTTGGGAAGTCCTCGGCGCACCGCCTGGGGGTCGGGGTCGGCCAGACGCTCCTTGGGGACGCCCCCGTGATAGCGCAGCCCCTGCAAGGTCATGAGGACCACGGCGCAGCAGGGCTGGACCTGGGCCAGGGGGCAGAAGAGATCGACGAACTTCTCGCCTCCCAGATCGGCACCGAAGCCGGCTTCCTGGATCACGAAGTCGGCGCCTTGCAGGGCCGCACGGGTGGCCAGGACCGAACTGGTTCCGTGCGCGAGATTCGCGAATGGTCCGGTGTGCACCAGGGCAGGGCTGCCCGCGCGGGTCTGGACCAGGTTGGGTTGAAGGGCCTCTTCCAGGAGCGTGGCCAGGGCCCCGTCGACCTGAAGCTCTCGGGCCTGGATGGACTTGCGCTCGGCCGTCCTCCCGACCACCATCCGCCCCAGCCTCTGGCGCAGCTCCTCGGGGGTGCGGGCCAGCGAGAGCACGGCCATGATCTCGCTGGCGGCGGTGATGTCAAAGCGGTCTTCGCGGGGGACTCCGCCCCCCGGGCCGCCCAGTCCGACCACCACCTTCCTCAGCGAGCGATCGGAGAGGTCCTGGACCCGTGGCCAGCTCAGGCGTCGGGGATCCAGACCCAACGGGTTCCCAAAGTGCATGTGGTTGTCCAGGGCTGCCGACAGCAGGTTGTGGGCGGCCGTCACGGCATGGGAGTCCCCGGTGAAGTGGAGGTTGATCCGCTCGGAGGGGACCAACTGGGCCTGTCCCCCTCCCGTGCCGCCGCCCTTCATCCCGAAGACCGGCCCCATGGAGGGCTCGCGCAGACAGACCGCCGCCGAGACCTGTCGTCGCCGCAGGGCGTCGGTCAGCGCGATGGCGACGGTGGTCTTGCCGATCCCTGCCGGGCTGGGAGACATGGCCGTCAGAAGGACCAGGCGGCCTCGTTGCGGGCGGTTCAGGGCTTCCAGGGGGATCTTGGCCCGTCCCGGGCCCCAGAGGTGCAGGTCCTGGGGGGCCAGCCCGAGGGCCGCCCCGACTTCGTGCAATGGTCTCATGGGCCGGGTCTTCTCGCCCCTCCCTGCCGCCTCCTCGCGCGCCCAGGCAACCAGGCAGGTGATTCAGGCTTCGGGATGGGGGCGGGGGGGCGGAGGGGCGTCCTGACACGCCTCGAATCCACCCAGCACCTCCAGCACCCCCTCGGTCACCCGCTCCTGGCGCAGGCGCTGTTCCCGTCGAGTCCACTCCCGGAACTTCTCGTCCAGATTCCGCTCCGCCGCCTGCATGGCGTGGAAGCGGGCAGCGTTTTCGGCGGCCAGGGCTTCGGCACAGGCCCGGTACAGGGTCAGGAAGAGGTGCTGTCGCAGGAGGCCCGGCAACAGCTTGTCGGCGGGTTGGGGGCACCACGGGAGGGTCGAGCCCGTCCAGGGACGTCGGGAGACATCGCGGAGCCACTCGGGGTCGACCGGGAGAAGCCGCAGGCGCACTGGATGAGGGGGGCCTCCGGGGGCGGGACGCTGGTGGATCACCACCAACCGCTGCAACACGCCAACTCGGCTCCATTCCTCCATTCTGGACAGCAGGTCCTGGACGGCCGGGGCCAGGGCCTGGAGGGTGGTGATCCCCGGACGCTCGGCGTCCACCTGCACTCCTGCCTCGCACAGGGCCGAAGCCAGTCGCGAGCCCACGGCCAGAAGCGGAACCGGCACGGGGTCGGTCCGCCTCACGAAGTCGGTCAGGCTCTCGTGATAGGCGCCACACAGACCGTGGTCGGAACCCAACACGATTCCCGCGGTGAGAGGCTCTTCGGTCTCCTGGCTCCAGTCCGGGAGAGCCCGGTCTTGCAGGGCCAGGCTCAGGCCCCTCTCCAGGATTTCGACGGACTCGCCCAGGCCGGCGGCGGCGCGCTCGAACCGGTGCATCGAGGCGGCCGAGAGCAGCTTGAGGCTGCGGACCAGCGAGCCGAGCTCCTTCAGGCCGTGCAGCCGTCTCTTCAGATCCTGGTCTCCGGACACGGGGTCTCCGATCGGGTCAGGGCCCGACGGGCCAGACCCTTGAGGTCTTCGAGGTCGGATGCTCCCAGCTTCTGGCCGCTCCGGAGGCGCTCTTCGAGATCGGGGAACTCCTGGGGCAGAAGCTCGCGGACCAACTGCTGGACCCGAACCAGGCGCGCCTCGTCCACACCGTCCATGATCCCTTCCACGGCGGCCAGCAGGATGGCCATCTGCTCGCTGAGCTTCCAGGGGTCGTCGCGAGGCTGCTGCAACACCTCCCGGACCGCCCGGCCACGGGTCAGGGCCTGGCGGGTGGTCGCGTCCAGGCGCGTGCTGAACCGTGAGAACATCTCCAGCTCTGCGAATTGCGCGCAGGCCAGGCGCAGGTCGGCAGCCACGACGCGGTAGCCGGGGGCCTGGGCGTCCGCCCCCACGCGCGAGACCGACAAGCCCACATCGACGGCCGGCAGGAAGCCTTTGGCGACCAGATCCGTGGACAGCACGATCTGTCCGTCGGTGATCGAGACCAGGTTGGTGGGAATGTAGTCGGCCAAGGCCCCGGCTTCGGTCTGCAGGATCGGCAGGGCCGTCAGCGATCCTCCCCCCAGCTCCGGGACGAGCCGGGTCGAGCGCTCCAGCAGACGTGAGTGAAGATAGAAGATGTCTCCCGGATAGGCTTCCCGCCCCGGGGGGCGGCGCATCAGGAGCGAGATCTCCCGATAGGCGCGGGCGTGGTGGCTCAGGTCGTCGTACACCACCAGGGCGTCCTGTCCCCGGTCGCGAAAGAACTCCGCCATCGTGGTGGCGGCGAAGGGGGCCAGGTACTGCATGCCGGGCGGGCTGTCCGAGCCGGCCACCACGACCACGGTGCGTGAGAGGGCCCCGAACCGGCGCAGGTGCTCGAGCACGGTGGCGACCTGGTCGGCTGACTGGCCGACCGAACACCAGACGGCCACGACGTCTTCCTGGTTGCGCAGGGCATCCAGGGCCAACGAGGTCTTCCCGGTCTGCCGATCCCCCAGGATCAGTTCGCGCTGGCCGCGACCCACCGGGACCAGGGCATCGACGATCTTGATCCCCGTCTGCAACGGAGTCCGGACCGGGGCTCGGCCGGCGGGCCCTGGAGAGGCCTTCTCGATCGGGCCGTGCTCCTGAGCCACCGGGGGGGCGCCGCCGTCCAGGGGACGCCCCAGGGGGTCGACCACCCGCCCCAGCAGTGAGGGGCCGATCGGAACCTCCAGGACACGCCCGCTGCGGCGAACCTCGGTGCCCGCTGCCGGTTCCCGGACGTCCAGGAGGAGGGCCTGCACCGCCTCGGGCTCCAACCCGTAGACCAACCCCTGGCCACCTCCTGAGAAGACCACCACCTCCTCCAGGCAGACTCCGGGCAATCCCTCCAGGACGGCGACTCCGTGGCTGACGCTGCGGACTCGTCCGACCTCTCTGCGCCGGGCCGGGTCCAGAGGAGTCTCCAGCGCCCCTTCCAGGGCGCCCAGGCTCTCTTCCAGGGCCTTTCGGACCCCGGTCTCAAGGGGGGAGGGCGACACGGGTCTCTTCCTCCAAGACCTCTCGGATTCTCTCCTCCAGGGCCTCCAGGTAGGAGTCCAATGTCCATTCGATCTCCCAGCCCTCGGAGCGGATCCGGATTCCCGGAGGCTGGTCTTCCTCGGTCCGGAACTCCAGGCAGGCCGACTCGCCGATCCGGCCCAGGGCGTGGCGAGCCGGTCCTCCCAGGGGGCGTGAGCTCTGGACCAGGAGGGGGCCCGAGGCAGGGAAGGTCGGATCGTGGGCCAGTCGGGCGGCCAGGCACAGGGCCATCTGGTCTTCCAGGTCCTGGCCCGCCAGGTCGTGCAGGGCCTGCCGGCAGACCGAACCCACCGCGGCTGCCAGACGGGGACGCAGGGCCTGCAGACTGGCCTCCCGTTCGAGGCCCTCCGCTCGAAGCCATTGCTCGCGTCGGGCCATCACTTCGGCGCGGGCCTCTTCCAGCAGGTGACGCAGAACCTCGGCGGCCCGCGATTCTGCCTGCGCTTGCAGAAGATCCTGGTGGCGCTCGCGCTCTTCCTCCTGTCGACGGGCCCGGTCCAGCAACTCTTCGGCTTGTCGCGTTCGCGTCTCCGCCTCTTCCCTGCGCTGGACGAAGAGGCGTTCGCGTTCGTCCATCACTCCCATCAGAGGCTTGAACAGGAACCGTCGCAGGAGGAGCACCAGGATCAGGAAGTTGAGGACCTGGGCCAGCAGGGTGAAGGGGTCCACGGCCTAGTCCGCCCCGGCGCGGGTCAGGAAGGTCCAGAACGGATTGGCGAAGACCAGGACCAGGGCCACCACCAGGCAGTAGATGGCGATCGACTCGATCATCGCCAGGCCGACGAAGAGAGTACGGGTCAGCGGACCCGCCTCGTCGGGCTGTTGGGCGATCGCCTTGAGGGCTTCGGAGATGGCCCGGCCCTCAGCCAGGGACGTGGCGATCGAGCCGATGGACATGGTCAGCCCCGCAGCCAGGACCGAAGCGATGGCCAGGAGGGTCAGGTTGTCCGGATTCACGTCGGCCTCCCTTCATGGGCGCGCAGACCCGAGGCCACGTACACCGTGGCCAGGATGGCGAAGATGTAGGCCTGCACCTGCCCGAGCAGCAGTTCGAAGATCTGCATGACCACGGGGAAGAGGAGCGGGGCCAGCGAGAGCAGGAGCCCGACGATCATTGCGCTGCTGGCCATGTTTCCGAAGAGCCGGACCGCCAGCGACAGGGTTCGGGTCGCCTCGCCCAGCACGTGGAAGGGAAACATCAAGGGGTTGGGTCGGAAGTAGCCCCGCAGGTAGCCCCACGGTCCCTGTCGGGCGATCCCGTAGACGGGGACGGCCACCAGCACGCAGACGGCCAGCGCCCCCGTCGTCGACAGGGAGGCGGTCGGGGCGTGAAAGCCGGGGACCAGGGTCAGCAGGGCGGAGGTCGAGATGAACAGGAAGAGTCCTCCCAGGAAAGGCAGGTAGGGATCGGGGTCGCAGGCCAACACCTCCCGGACCTGCTGACGCAGGACTCCGACCAGCGCTTCCAGGGCACCCTGGAGGCGTGAGGGGGAGTCGACCGAGAGCCTTCGGGTTCCGGCCCAGGCCAGAAGGGTGAGGACCAGCATCACCATCCAGGTCATCAGAAGGGTACTGTTGAGGTGGAACGGACCCCAACGGGCCAGCACCGAGCCGTCCAGATGCAGTTCCATCAGCCACCTCCCCGGCCTGGCGCCGACTCCGGCAGGGATTCCGGCTGGTGCTCAGTCATCTGGGAGTCTTCCTGGATGCTGCGACGTTCGCGCCCCAGCCACATCGCCGCGTTCCAGCACCCGGCCACCAGACCCGCCAGCATCAGCATCAGGGTCCAGGAACGCTCCGAGAATCCCTGGGCATCCAGCCACTGCCCCAGGAGCGCGCCGGCCAGCGTGGGAGCAGCCACCGACCAGCCGACCATCCCCATGGCTCCCAGGCCCCGCCAGTGGGAGGCCGGGCGCTTCCCGGACAGGACCCGACGTCGGACCTGGCGCGGGATCTGCTTGCGGAAGGTCGGAGGGGGTCGCGTCGTCATCGCAGATCCACCAGGCGCCGCAGCGTTCCTGCCTCCAGCATGGCCAGGGCCGAGCGGGCCCGGCGCTCGTGCTCGTCCAGGGTCAGGAAGCGTTCCTCCACGGCCTGCCGGAGGGCCTCCAGGGGGGCCTGCCGCACGGCGTCCCGGACCGTCACCCAGACGTCGGCTCCTTGTTTGAGGGCCACCCCCTCGTCGAGGGCCAGGACCTCCTCATCCACGAAGAGCAGCCCCGGGACGAGGGTCGCCACGCAGTCGACGTGGCGAGGAAGCAGCGTGAAGAATCCGTGGTCCCCGTGGGCCGTGATCCGCGAAGCTTCACGGTCCAGGACCATCTCCAGGGGGGTCAGCACACGGATCCTCATGGTCTGGCCTCCTCCAGGGGGCCGATCATGCTCAGGGCGCCTTCGGGAAGTTCGTCGGCTTCGCCCCGGAGGATCGCCTCGAATCCGTCCAGCGTCTGCTCTCGGGGGACCTTCCGGCCCGCTCGACCGGTGAAGGCCTCCGTCCCGAAGAAGGGTTGAGTGAGGAATCTCTCCAGGCGTCGGGCACGGTGAACGGTCGTGCGGTCCTCCCGGGAGAGCTCCTCCAGGCCCAGCATGGCGATCAGGTCCTTGAGATCCTCGTAGGCGGCCAGGGTCCGCCTCACCTCGCGGGCGACCCGCTCGTGGCGGAGGCCGACCCCCTCCGCGCAGAGTCGGCTGGAACCCGACTGCAGGGGATCCACGGCCGGGTACAGCCCCTGGGCGGCCTTCTTGCGGCTCAGGACCAGGCTGGACGAGAGGTGACCGAAGATGTGGATCGCCGCCGGGTCGGTGAAGTCGTCGGCTGGGACGTAGACGGCCTGCACCGAGGTGATCGAGCCCCACGAGGTGCTGGCGATCCGTTCCTGGAGCTCGGCCAGGTCGCTGGCCAGGGTGGACTGGTAGCCCATCTGGGAGGGGATCCTCCCCATCACTCCGGCCACTTCGGTTCCGGCCTGGACGAACCGGAAGATGTTGTCGATCAGCAAGAGCACGTCTTCGTGTCCGGCATCCCGGAAGGCCTCCGCCAGGGTCAGGGCGGACAGGCCGACGCGAAAGCGCGCCCCTGGGGGTTCGTTCATCTGCCCCAGGACCAGGGCGGTGCGCGCCAGGATCCCTGAATCGCGCAGGCTGCGCAGCAGCTCCTCGGCTTCACGGCACCGTTCGCCGATTCCACAGAAGAGGCTGACGCCGCCGTGCATGGTGGCCACGTTGTGGATCAGCTCCATCACCAGGACGGTCTTGCCGACTCCGGCGCCCCCGAAGAGACCGGCCTTCCCGCCCCGCTCCAGGGGAGCCAGGAGATCGATGGCCTTGATCCCCGTCTCCAGGAAACCCCGGCTTGCGGTGCGGCGCGTCAACGGCGGCGCGGCACAGCGCAGGGGGCGGGATTGTCGGGCCCCGACCGGGCCCAATCCGTCCACGGGGCGTCCCAGCAGATCCACGGCTCGCCCCAGCAGCTCGGGACCCACCGGCATCTCCAGGGGGCGGCCGCTGTCGCGGACGCGCTGCCCTCGCCACATGCCGCGGGTGGGTGCCAGGGCCACGGCTCGGACCGTCCGAGGGTCCAGGTGGCCGTGGACCTCCAGGGGCACCGCCGGGCCTTCCAGGGGGTCCAGGCGACCGAAGAGGCTGGGAAGGGAGCCAGGAAACCGGAGGTCCACCACGCTGCCGTGAACGCCGACCACGATCCCGGTGTCGGCGGGGATGGCGCAGTCTGCGTGCGCCGGCTCCAAGTTCTGCTCCGCGGAGCGGACCCGGGTCGGTGTCGGCGGGTGGGCGGGGTCGGCAGAGGGCACGGTGGACCTCCACCCTCAGGCTAGCGCCGGGACTTGGCCGGGGAAATGACCCGGGTCAGGGTCCTCAACCCGTCACCAGGCCGAGCAGGTAGTAGAAGGCAGCTCCCGCGGCCCCCGCCAGGGTCACTGCCCGCGCGTACCTCAAGAGGGCCTGGGCAGTGGGCTCCAGGTCATCCACCGAGCCGGCATGTGCGGACGAGCGCAGATGCTGCTGGCTGATGGTCAGGCTGGCCCCCAGGGCCAGGGCGACGGCCGCCAGGGCCAGCAGGCGTTGGGGGCCTCCGTCGGGATGGCTGAACAGAGCCACCAGGGCAAAGCAGAGCAGACCCGCCGTCAGGCCGGCCAGACCTTCGGCGCGGCGGCGCCGCCGCTGGACGTCCTGGACGCGCCGGGGGGGGACCCAGCGCTCGGGAACCCGGGTCATGAGGCTGCGGGCCGCTCGGCTCCGGAAGGAGGAGCCTGGAGCGGAATCCGGAGTCGAAAGGTGGTCCCCTCCTCGGGCGTGCTCTCGAAGGCGACCCGGCCGGACAGGTAGTTCTCGGCCAGCAACTTCATGCTGTAGGTTCCCAACCCGCGGTTCCGACCCTTGGTCGAAAAGGAGCGCTGGAAGACCTGCAACTGCTGGCTTCGAGGGATGGAACCGGAGTTGTGGACCCAGAACTCGACCCCCGAGTCGACCGGGCGTACGCCCATCGCGACGCTTCCCCCTTCCGTGCTGGCCTCCAATGCGTTCTTGATCATGTTGGACAGGACCCTCCTCAGCAGCAGACGATCGGTGGCCAGCGCGGGCAACTCCGCAGCGGGCTGGACGTCCAGGGTGAGCCCCTGGGCCAGGGGGGAGGAATGGTAGTCGGCTGCCACCTCCCGCAGGACCTCCTCGGGGTGCACCGGCTCGGTCACGGGCCGAAGGTCTCCTTGCTCGGCCGAGAGCAGGTCCCGCTGGATCTGGATCTCCTCGACCAGACGCTGGGCAGCCTGCAGGATCCGCTGGATGCCAAGGTCGGCGCGGTCCTTGTCCAGCGAGCCCAGCAGGCTGGCGTAGCCGCTGACGATCCAGGCCGAGTTCATCAGGTCATGGAAGAAGATGCGCTCCAAGGCCTGGCGCCGCTTCTGGTGGCTGACGTCCAGAAGCGAGAGGATGGTGTAGCGGTTTCCCTGCACGTCCAGGGGAGAGGCCGTCACCTCCATCTCGGCCGCCCGCAGCACCTCACCGGTCCGGAAGGTGAGCCGGCATTCGCGCCGGCAGCGCTGGCCCTTCTCGGCCTCGAGGATGGCCTGGCAGGCTCCGCATTCCCGGCAGTACTCGCTGGTTCCGCAGCCGGCCGGCATGTCGGCGGAGTAGACGCAGCCCAGGGCTTCTCCGGGCCGCATGCCGGGGGCTGGAGCCAGGCCCAGGTCGCCGAACATCGCTCGGAGGGCCTGATTGGCGGCCAGCATCTGCCGATTCTCGTCCAGGACCATCATCGGGGTGGGCGCGCAGTCCAGGATGTCCAGGCAGAAGCGGGCTTCCCCCAGGGTCTGGGCCTTGTGGGCGATTTCCTCGGCCGGGGTGCGGTCGGGGCTGGCGAAAAAGCTGTCGGGGTCCGTCATCGGTCTTCCTTGCCGGGCCTGCCGGGTGCACCCTTGAAGCCTGAGGATCCGCCGGGACCAGGGCCGGCGGGAGAAGCGGCCGACCGTCGGTCTTCCGCGGGGGACGTCCACACACAGAAGGCCCAGGAGTTCCCATCCAGGTCAGGTTCCCGGCGTTCCCTGACCTTCTTCGCCTCCGGGGGAGAAACCTCTCGAAGTCGCCTCGGGCGGGTCCGCGGCACGAACCCGTTGGCGGGCCCGGCGCAGGCGGGAGAGGGTGTCCGAACTGGAGGAGGGGGCCGCGGGTGGGGCGGGTGGATCCTGGACCACCCGCCTCGGCGTCGGGATTCGGGCCGCGCTCCGGCTCCCTTCGGAAGGGGGAGCCGTCGGAGGAGCCCAGGTCGCGCGCCGTGACGCCGCGGCCGGTTCCTCCCGAGTGCCCTGTTTGCGCTTCAGCAGCGCGGCCAACGTGGGGGCGGTCGGGGAGGCGGCTGGGGCAGTGCCCGGCGGACGGGGGCCGCGAACCCACCAGCCCGGCGGCAGGAAGACCCGCCGCAGGGCCACGTCCAGGGGCAGGAGCAGCAGGGCCAAGGCCAGGAGCGAACTCCAGGCCGGACGACCGACCTCAAGCGGGTGCTGGGGTGGGCGGAAGGAGGTGGAGGCGGGGGCTTGGGCCAGCCCATCTCCCGCCGTAGCCAGACGGGCCATGAATGCCGGGTCCGGCTGAAGGCGGGAGAGTTCGGGCGAGTCGGGGATGCTCCATGTCGCCAGGGCGGCTTGGGCGTTTGCCTGGTCGGAAACGCGGATGAGCCAGGCCCCGGGGCGTAGCGAAGTCGGCGGCGACTCGAAGCGACCTGGACCGGTCTGGACCAGGTCCAGGTCCACACTCGCCCCGTCGGGTCCCACGGCACGGCCCTGGAGGACCAGCGGGGTCTCCAGGTCGGCGGCCTGGACCACCACGCGGGCTTGCGCGGCCGAGTCCTCTTCGAGGCGGATCTGGAAGCTCGCCTGGCCATCGGTCGCCATCGTCCAGCGCAGGACGCGGGCCAGGACTCGCCCCAGGTCACCAGAGGCCTTCCAGGAAGCGGCCCATCGATGCCCTGCGTCGCTGGTCCAGGCCGCGGTCCGGCCCAGTCCGGCCCGCCCCACGGCCAGGAGGGGGTCGTCCTCGGGTCCGCGCAGCAGCATCCGGGCCGGCGCCGGACGCAAGGTCGTGAGGTTGTAGCCCCGCAGTTCTGGAGCCCCTTCCACCGTGAGGTTCCGTAGCGCCGGGTGAGACGCGCCGAGGCGGGCCTGGAAGGCCTTTTCGCCGAAAGCGGCCCGAGAGGCCAGGATGGTTTCGCGGGTGAAGATTCGAGGCAGCAGGGTTGCCTGGTCGGCCAGGTAGGAGCGACCACCGGTCTGTTCCGCCAGATCGCGCAGGAATTGGAGGTCGGCATCCCCGCCGATGGCCACGGTGGAGAGGGAGATCCGGGCCTGGTGGGCGCGCTTCGCCAGCGAGGTGAAGTCGCCGGGCTCCGTGCGCCCATCCGACAGGACGATCGCGTGCTTGAGAGGCACGTCGAGGGGCTCCAGGGCCTCCAGAGCCTGCTTGAGCGCCGGGAAGAGGTCGGTGCCTCCCCCGGCTTCCAGGCTGGCCAGCTCCGCCGCAGCCTGGGCAGGATTGTCGTGGCGCTGCATCGGAACCACCCAGCGGGCGGCCGAGTCGAAGGCCACGGCCCCCACCTGGTCCTGTTCGCCGAGCAGCGACGAGGCGGCCAGCGCCGCTTCTCGGGCCATGGCCAGGCGAGTGACCGAGCCTTCCCGTTCGCCCATGCTTCCCGATTTGTCCAATACCAGGGCCAGGGCCAGGACGGCTCCGCGCCGGTTCCGGCGCAGATCCATGTCGACCGGCAGGATCGACTCGATGGGGGTGCGGTACCAGCCTCCGGCTCCAAAGGACGAGGCCCCCCCCAGCATGGCAAATCCCACTCCGGCCTCGGTGACCACCTGCCGGAGGGTCTCCATCCGGCTCTCCGAGACCTCCAGGGCGGGGACGTCGGAGAAGATGATTCCGGAGTAGCCGGCAAACTCCGCGGCGCTGCGGGGAAGGGCTCCGGAAGCTGCCACGCGGACCTCCATCCCGGCGGCGCGCAGAAGGTCGGGCAGGGGCCCGGGGCGGGCCTGTTCGGCCGTGACGAAGAGCACGCGCGACCGTCCCCCCACCAGGGCGAGGGCCGACGCCCGGTTGTTGCCGGCGTGGGGATCCCCCCGGCTCTGGATCCGCACTTCGTAGCGCACGGGTCCGGGGCGATCCCGGCGTTGGGGGACCAGGAAGACGTTGGGTCCCGGCCGCAGATCCACCTCCCGGCGGGCCACTTCCCGCTCGTCGGCAGTCAGGCTCAGCACGGCGGTCGCCTCCTGGTCGGACTGAACGGTGATCCGGACGTCGAAGGGCTGGCCCAGGGTGGGCTGATTCGGAACCTCCAGAGATCGGACCAGGACTTCCTGGCCGGCGCGGGCCGGGGGAATGGCCGTCCAGACCTCCGTGCCATGGGCAGCGGCCAGGCGGGCCTCGGTCAGGGCATCACCGGCCGTGGGGCGCCCGTCCGAGAGGACGACGATGCGACGTGAGCAGTCCGCGGGGAAGCTGGCCTGGGCCAGGCGCAGCGCGGAGGCCAGGTCCGTTCCCTGGGGATCCACCACCGAGGTCATGCGTTCGTCCTGCTGCCCCCGGGCCGGGCGGACCGAGCGCTCGACGACGGCGTCCAGGCCGAAGACCACCACGCCGGCCTGGTCCTTGGGACCGGCCTGGCGCAGCGCCTCGCGGACCCAACCCTCCTGCCATTCTCGTGCCGGGGCGTCCAAGGATTCCGAGCGGTCCAGCAGGAACACGACGGCCAGTTGCTCCGCGGGTCGCGTCAGTCGCAGGTCGGCCAGGGCCAGGATCACCAGGCTGAAGAGGAGGAGCCGGGTTCCCAGCGACAGCCGGGATCGCCACATCGGCAGGGTGTGCCGGGAGGCGCTCCAGGTCCGCACGACCGGGATCACCAGCAGGAACAGGACCAGGGCGACCGGCCACCCCACCTGGATCACGGCGTTCGGTCCTGGGGGCGTTCGGGTCGCCGCCGCTGGTCCACCAGCCACTCGGCCAGCAGGGCCAGCAACCCGGCCCCGGCCAGCCAGGGCCAGAATTCTGCCACTCCGGAGCGCTGGGAAGACGAGGTGGGGGCCGGGCCGGGCCGGGCCCTCCGCGGCGCGGGCCGCCGCGTGGCCAGGTCCGACTCGCGCGGGTCCAGCATGTTCATGGCCACGGGCCACGCCTTTTCACCCACCCGGACCTGGTAGACCCCGGTGCGGTCGGGGTCGGGGAGGATGGCCCGCCCCGCCTCGCTGGCCAGGCGCACCGAGGTGTCGGGTCCTTGCACCCACACCGGTTCCAGGGTGCGGATCTCCAGAGGCTGGCCTGGGACCGATTCCGGGTCGACGGGGCCCCGTCCCCCTCCCAGCTCGGACTCGACGAGGTTGGCGAAGAGCAGGGGAAGGGCCGGCGAGAGGGGCAGATCCGAGCGGTACAGGTCGAAGGCCAGGACCAGGGCCGTCGCCGGGCCCTGCCGCACCAGGGCCAGGGCCGGGTGGGGTCCGGCCCGGGCCAGGATCTCGCTTCCCGGAGGCAGGTTCAGGGGCGTCACCCCCGCCACCCCCAGGTCGGCCAGGGGAACCTCGTTCAGCAGAGGCGCTCTTTCGGGTTGCAGGGCGAAGGCCTGGTCCAGGCGCTCTCCTCGCCTCCAGGCCGCCGGGGGATGGAGCAGGATGTGGACTCCGGGGGGCAGCGGCCAGGGGACCTCCCCCTGCCACATGGCCAGGCCTTCGCCTGCAGGGTGCTCGGAGCGCGTCAAGACCACCCCGGGGATGGCCGCCAGGGCCCTCTCGGCGAAGAGGTTGCCGGGGCCGACGACCCGGGCGCGGAGGGTCGCCCGACGGGGCAGGACCGTCCAGGCCCGGTCATCCACGGCCAGCGCGTCCGAGCCCAGCAGGCGGGCCTCCACCAGGTCCGATCCGGAGGCCGGCAGCCGGAAACGAAGCGTCTGGCGACCTCCGGCGGGCAGGCCGACCCTCCGGGCCGCCAGCAGGACTCCGCCCCGGCGCAGCTCCAGTTCCCGTTGCTCAGGCCGGGGCCCGTAGTTGCGCACCCCGACCACCAGCGGGAAGGTGCCGTCGTGGTCCCGGGCCGCCCGCAGCGCCACCAGGCCCACGTTGGCGGCGGTCCCGCCGCACTCGATCCAGGTCAGCCGGGAAGGTGGAGGGGTCTGGGGAGGCTGGTCTCCCATCAGGAAGACCTCGACCTCGGGTCGAGAGGCCAGAAGCGAGGCCGCCAGGGCCCATCCTGCCTGGCCGTCGGCCGCGACCTCGCGAACCTCCAGGTCCTCCAGGGCCCGCAGGGCGGCGGATCGGTCGCGGGTGAAGGGAAGAAGGACCCGGGCCGACCGGTCGCAGGAAGCCACCAGGATCTGGGCCCCTGACGGGGCTTCCCGGATCAGGCGTCGGGCCTGACCTCGGGCCACCTCCAGCCGGGTCGAGCCGTCCTGCCGGGCGCCCATCGACGCCGAAGTGTCGATCAGCAAGGCCATCTCCGCGGCCGAACCCGAGACCACCGGGAGGGAGGGCCGGGCCAGGGCCAGGCCCAGGGCCAGCGCGGCCAGGAGCTGCAAGAAGAGCAGCAGGTTGGCCTGGAGCCGCTTGGAGAAGGAGTCCACCCGGGCCTCCTGGCAGGCACGCTCCCAGAGGAAGCCCGCCGAGACCCGGGCCGGTGTGCGGCGCAGGCGGGTTCGCCACAGGAGCACCAGCACGGGCAGGATGCCCAGCCAGGCCAGGGCCGTCGGTTCGAGCAGGCTCACCGCACCAGGCCCCCGCGCCGCAACAGTTGCAGCAGGGCCGGCTGGAGGTCGGCGTCGCTGCGCACCAGGATCCGGCTGCAGCGCTGGGCGTGGCACCAGGCCGACAGCTCGTCGCAAAGGTTCTGCAGGGATTTCCGGTAGGCTTCCAGCAACCGGGCGTCCAGGGTGACCTCCCGAGCGCTTCCGGTCTCGACGTCGACCAGGCGCAGGTCCCCCGCGGCCTGGGGGGCGAGCTCGGTGGGGTGCAACACCTGGACGACCAGGAGCTCCTCGCCTCGGTACCGCAGCAGTCTGAGAGCCTCGATTCCGGCGCCCGGCTGCAGGAAATCGGAGATCACCACCACCCGTCCGGGACTCTTCGAACGGGCTGCGTACTGTCGAAAGGCCGTCGTGAGGTCGGTCCTCCCTTCGGGGCGGGCGGACTCCAGAAGGCGGAAGAGCTCCAGGGCGTGAGGACGCCCCCGGACCGGGGAGTGCCATTGCACCAGATGATCGCGGACCAGCCCCATCCCCACCCGGTTGAGGTCGCCCAGCCCCACCCAGGCCAGGGCTGCGGCCAGTCGGCGCGCCTGGTCGAATTTGGCACCCTCTTCCGGAGCTCCGGGGCCACCCGCACCCATGGAGGCGGACGAATCCAACAGGATCGAGAGCGTCCGGTCCCGCTCTTCGACGAAGACCTTCAGGAAGAGCCGATCCAGGCGACCCCAGGCCCTCCAGTCGATGTGCCGGAAATCATCTCCTGGTCGATAGTCCCGGTGCTCGGAGAATTCCGCCGAACGTCCCCGGGCGGGGCTGCGATTCTCGCCGGGGCCCGAGCTGGTCGGGGTGCGACCCGCCAGCACGCGAAGGCGTTCCAGCCAGGCCAGGAACTCCGGTTCGAGCAGGCTGCCCACCTGGCCTCAGGCCTCCCTGGCCGGCCGGGTGCGTCGCAGGGCGCGCAGGGCTCCCAGCAGGGCCGCCAGGCCAAGCCAACTGAGCAGGCAGGCCATGGGTAGATCCACGGTCCAGCCACCCAGCAAGACGTCGGGCATGTCGTTCCACAGAGACCACACCGCGGGCAGGGGAGAGACCTGGGTGCCCAGCCAGAAGGTCCGTGCGGACTCCCCGGAGGCCAGGGGGAGGGTGGGCAGGACCAGGACGGCAGGCAACAGCGCGTAGTACAGGGTGGCGAAGCGAGGCCGGCCACCCAGCAGGATGTGGAGGTTGCGAGTCACGACGGCGAATCCAAGCGACACACCTGCGCACAGCCCCAGGGTGGAGAGGACCTGCCCGATAGGAGCGCCCAGCGCACCCTGCGCGCTGGCCATCAAGGCCAGGCCCGTCAGCAGGACGCCGTGCCAGAACCAGGGGCGGAAGGCCAGCCCGGCCCGGCGGCGGGCTTCCTCTCGCGGGGCCGCGAAAGGCTGGGGGTCCAGGAAGCAGCCCAGACTGGCCAGGGCCACCGTCAGGACGGCGCACCAGGTGGCGGCCACCGGCTCGGGATCCGTCCAGGAGTTCCCGGTGGACATCACCAGGCCCAGCAGTCCGCAGTTGATCAGCCAGACGACCATGAAGAGCCGGCCCAGCCACAGCTCGTGGGCCACCCTCCGGCGCAGGTGGTTCTGGACCTTGAGGAAGAGGAAGGCTGCCAGTCCGCCGGCGTGGGCCAGGAGATAGAGCCACAGAGGGATGGCGAACCTTCCCGTTCCCAGCGTCTGGCCGCGCGAGAGCATCTCCGCCAGCGCGGGAAGGGCTCCCAGGCTGAGGATGAAGGCCAGGATGAGGATCCCGTAGGCCTGATTGGTGGCGTGCCCGGTCTTCTGTTCGCGGGCCGAGAAGAAGAGGCCCAGAAGGCCTACCAGGGTCGCTGCCAGGGCCAGAACCCCGTAGGAGGCCGCGACCTCGCCGGGAGCGACCCCTCCCAGCAGGAAGACCACGGCCACCATGGGCAGGGAGGAGGCCAGCAGCAGGCCCACGTAGGCCAGGGCGTAACCCAGTTTGCCCAGCACAATCTCGACGGTGCGCAGGCGCGAGGCCCGCAACAGGTCCAGCGAATGGTTCTCGCGTTCCCCCGAGATCTGTCCGCAGGTCAGGCTGGGAGTGATCAGGACCACCATGGCCAGTTGCGACCAGAACAGGATCCCATGCAGCAGGCGGCCCCGATCCGGCAACTCCAACAGATCCGTCGGGGCCGAGGCCGAGAACAGGAAGAGGGCCGTGGCCGATCCCAGGACCACCAGGTAGAGCGATTGGATCAGGAAGATCTTCCGCTCGCGCAGCCCGATCCTCAGTTCCTTCAACAGGATCGGATTGTCCAGCAACAAGTCCAACAGCCGGCGCACTGCGGGGCACCTCAACACACCACCCCCTGCGTGACGCGCATGAAGACGTCCTCCAGGTCGGTCCGGGCCTCGGCAAACTCGACCAGTCCCAGCCGTTGGTCTGCCAGGCGCTCGGCCAGGTCGGCCAGGTCCTCCAGGGAACCCTCGAACTGGAAGAGGAGCACTCCGTCCTGGACCCGGACGCGGCTGGAGCCGGAGGTCTCTTCGACGAGGGCCGCGGCCTTCTCCAGGTCCCGAAGCACCCGAACCCTCATCGAGCGGCCCTGGTCCACAGCGCGGAGGATTTCGTCCACCCGTCCGCAGGCGACCAGCCGTCCCGCTTCGAGGATCCCGACGGTGCTGCAGAAGTCGGCCAGCTCGGGCAGGATGTGGGACGAGACGAACAGGGTCTTGCCCATCCGGGTCAGCTCGCGCAGCAGTTCCTTCAGGTCGATTCGGGCCCGGGGATCCAGGCCGGAGGCCGGCTCGTCCAGGACCAGCACCTGGGGGTCGTGCAGGAGGGTCTTGGCCAGGCAGAGCCGTTGCCTCATCCCTTTGGAGAGGTGCTCGATGTTGGTCTCGCGGCGGGCCCCCAGATCCGTCAGCTCCAGGACGTCGTCAAGCGTGCGCCGGCGGTCGGGGCGGGGGATGCGGTAGGCTGCGGCGAAGAACTCCAGGTATTCCCAGACCCGCATCCCGTCGTAGACTCCGAAGAAATCGGGCATGTAGCCCAGAACCCGGCGGACCTCGTCGGCCTGGTCCAGGGTCGAGAAACCCGCCACGAAGGCCTCCCCGGCCGTCGGTTCCAGCAGGGTGGCCAGGATCCGGATGGTCGTGGTCTTGCCGGCTCCGTTGGGGCCGATGAAGGCGAAGGCTTCGCCGGCCTCCACCTGGAGGTCCAGCCCGTCCAGGGCCAGCCGCTGGTCGTAGCGATGCGTCAGTCCGCAGCAACGGATCACGGCACGTCCTCCCCCTGGACCAGGACCAGGTTCAGCGCCGTCTGGCGGGCCCGGGGATCCGAACACTCGACCCCACTGGCGCCGGTCTGGCTCCAGCCCATCAGCAAGGGGGTGGAGGGATGGAGGGCCTGGAATCTGAAGGCGTGCTTCAGCAGCAGCTCGCGCTCGGCCCCGTAGCGCGGGTCCTGCCCCCCCTGGGGGGAGGAGGCGGGGGGTGGAGGGGCCTGCCAGGCCTGCCGAATGCGGGCGCCTGCAGGCACATCGAAGGGCGCGCTGGTGCGGTTCCGGAAGACCGTCACGCAGTCGCGCAGATCCAGCTCAGAGGCATTCCAGACCCTCACGGCCCCGTCCTCAGGCTCGAGGGTGATCGCCCCTCGCAGAAGCACTGCGCGCTCGCCGCGAAATCGTCTCATCGACCACATCCTCATCTGGAGATGGCGCAGCTCCTGGCGCGTGTCCAGGACCAGCGAGAAGCCCGGCCAGTGCGAGGGGTCTCCGGCGCGCTCCTCCGTCAGCGGGAGGTTCAGGGGGAAGGTCAATGTGTATTCTGTCGTCCGGGGAGAATACAGCGCCGTGGCTCCTTGCCAGCAGGCACGGGCCTGCCCCGAGCGCAGGGCCAGTTGACCCGCCTCCAACAAGAGCAGGTCGCTGCCTCGGACCATCCAGCCGCCCAGGAAGGTCAGGGCGGCGAAGCTCCCGGCCAGGGCGGGAACCGTCAGGAAGACCGCCAGCATGCGGTCGATCCGCCGCAGGAAAAGCCAGTTCACCGGCCCCACCACCACGACGTAGGCCAACATGGCCCAGCCGACCAGGGCCAGGTTGGGAGGTTCGAGCTCTGGCGGGGCGGTCAGCAGGTCCAGGTCCTCGGGAAGGTCGGGAAACCGCCTCTCGAGCAGGTCGCATGCGCTGGTGAAGGCGCGCAGGAGGTCCCGCGTGGCGACACTTCCCAGGATGTCCGTGCTGGGCAGGGGAGTCCCGATGAGGCCGGCGACTCCGGCGACCCGGGGGGCGACCGTCAGCAGGGGCAGTCCACCTCGGGACTGCACGACCAGCCCCTGATCCAGAGGGCCGGTCAGCACCGGCAAGCCCTCCGCGGTGTCCGTCCCCGTGGGGCGTATCGGGAGCAGGGCCTCCAAGGGAGACCCCCTGAATTCGGCCGGATCGGGTGTGGCAAAGACCAGCAGCCGCCCTCCGGAGCGGACCCAGTCGGCCATGGCTCCCTGGGCTGCTGCGCTGAGGGGGAGCCGGGACAGATCGTGAAGGACCAGGAATTGGACCCCGGCCAGGCCGGCTGCCTCCTCGGGGAAGGTCTCGGCGGGGACCTCGTTGACCGTCAGGGTTTCGGCCTGCTGGCCGTCATCCCAGGTCTGGGCGGCCAGCCACGCGAAGGCCCCTGGCTCAGGGGTGAGGACCACCGTGATCCGGCTCTTGGAATAGGTGATGTCCAGGGGCAGGGTGTTGCGGGCGACCTGCCGTCGCCCCTCCCAGGCGAGGACTTCGATCTCTGAACTCCCCCGCAGCGGGGGGACCAGGAGGGGGATCCGCTTGCGAGCCCCCGGAGCCAGTTCGGTGGTGGCCTCGGCGTGGGACAGATCCTCGGAGGTCCGGCCGGAGTGATGGATCGGGCGGGCCCGAATCCGGAGAGTGCAAGCCGGCCCCCGGTTGAAGAGCTGAACCGAGACGGGAACGGGGTCTCCAAAGCGGACGTTGCGTCCCAGGGCAGGCCTCGCCTGCATCTCGATCTCCGCGGCGGCTGCCACCGGGAGGCTGGCCAGCCAGAGCCACAGGGCTACCAGGGTCCAGATCCTCATCAGGCGGGGACCTCGAGTGGGACGGCCCGGAGCACCTCTTCGAGGAGCTGTTCGGGCTCCAGCCCCTCGGCCTCTCCTTCGAAACTGCGGATCAACCGGTGGCGCAGGCATGGCCGGGCGACCGCCTGCAGATCCTCGAAGGCCACGTTGTACCTGCCCGAGACCATGGCGCGCACCCGCGCTGCCCGAACCAGGGCTTGTCCTCCGCGCGGGCTGGATCCATGACGCACATAGCGGCGGATCGCCTCCGGGGCCTCAGGCCGGTCCGGATGGGTGGCCAGGACCAGGCGGGCGGCGTAGCCCAGGACGGCGGAGCCTGCCACCACTTCCCGCGCCAGGCGCCCCATCTCCAGCAAGGTCGGGGCATCGCAGACGGCTTCGACCGTTGGCAGGCGGTTGCCCGTGGTCTGGTCCAGGATGCCGATCAGGTCCTCCGGCTCGGGGAAGCCGACTTGCAGCTTGAACAGGAACCGGTCCACCTGGGCTTCCGGCAGGGGGTAGGTCCCCTCCATCTCGATGGGGTTCTGGGTGGCCATCACCAGGAAGGGCGCCGGGAGCTCGCGGGCCTCTCCGGCGACCGTCACGCGCCCCTCCTGCATGGCCTCCAGCAGAGCCGACTGGGTCTTGGGCGTGGCCCGATTGATCTCGTCGGCCAGGACCAGGTTCGCGAAGACCGGGCCTGGGCTGAAGCGAAAGGCCCTCCGCCCTTCGGGAGTCTCCTCGACCAGGGTGGTCCCGCTGATGTCGGCAGGCATCAGGTCCGGGGTGAACTGGATTCTGGAGAAGGACAGGTCCAGGGCCTGGGCCAGGGTTCGGACCAGGAGCGTCTTGCCCAACCCGGGCAGCCCCTCCAGCAGGACGTGCCCTCCGGCCACCAGGGCCAGCAGGACGTGCTCCACCAGGTCGGGCTGACCCACCACCACCCGGGTCAGCTCGCGGCGCAGACGCGCGAAGGTCTCTTCGAAGATTCGGACGCGGTCGGTCAGGGCAGTCTCGCTCACGGACGGGGGTCGATCCCTTCGAAGTAGTTGCGCACCAGATCCCGCCGGGTCATGGGAACGTCTTCCCGCGCCACCGCGGCTTCAGCCGATTCTCGCGCCCGCAGGAAGGAGCCCCCGGGGGGGGCTTGTTGCGGGCCTCCCGCGCGAGGACGGCCCAGGGCCTGTCCGGCCCCTGGCAGGGTCGGGCCTGGTCCTGGTCGGCCCGGAATCCGGGCGTCGGCGGTCGGAAGATGGTCCCGTCGAGGCGGGTGCAGACGGCGGTATTCCTCCGACCAGTCCGAGGTCCTGTGAGATTGACGTTCAAGCACGAAATCCCGGTCTTCGGCCTGGCCGGCCTCCTGGCGCTGGAGGGTGGTCTGGCGGCCGAAGTCGGCCTGTCCGTCCCCGCGGCCGGGCCGGACCTCCTGCCCCGGGTTGGCGAGGGCCTGCCGACCCTCTCCTGGCGATTCGGGGCCATCGCCTGGAGCTTCCGGGCCACCCTCCTCCCGCCCCCCCTCGTCCGGGGCGCCGTCCCCGGCACGGGCCAGGGCCTGCTCGGCGCCCTCCAGGTCTCCTTCCTCCAGGGCCTCCAGGCCTGCGGTGGCAGCCCCGCGGAGCTCTTCGGACAAGGCCGGGTCGCTGGCCAGTTGGCGAAGCAGGGTTCGGGCGTCTTCCGAGTCGGGCTCCTGCGCCAGGGCCCGGGCCGCCTCGCGCAGTCGACGAGCCGCTTCGGTCTGCTGGTCACGACGGGCCCGCGCTCTTCCGGCGGCGTCCTGGTCGAAAGCGACATCCAGGCCGGCCTGCAGCTCCTGGGACAGGACCGTCAGGCGTTCCAGGACGTCGCGGGCGTCGACCTGGGGATCCTCCAGGGCGCCCTCCAGAGCCTCCAGGCGGGTCTGGAGTTCTTCCCGTCGGGGGACCTGAAGAGGTCGCGCCGCCTCCAGGTCCCGCCGCAGTTCTCGAGCCTGCCCTCGGGCGGCGGCCACGACCTCGGGGTCCGGGCGTCGCCAGGAAAGACGGTCGGCGGGAAGGGCGGCCAGGGTGACGGTCAGGCTGGCCAGAAGCAGACCGGTGCGGAGCCTGGTCGGCCAGCTCTGGGGGAAGGCAGCCCGGGGTCGGACCTGCCGGGCCCGGTGGGCCGCGTCGCACAGCAGGACCTGGGCCATGAGGTTCCGGGGGCGTTGGGAGACCAGCCACTCCACGGCCGTCCCCATGCGCTCCTGCAATCCCAGGTTGCGGTCGGCCAGGTAGGCCGCGCGGACGGGGCGCAGGGGACGCAGGAATTCTGCCAGGGCTGCACCGGCGGGGAGCAGGGCCAGGGGAGCCAGGCCCTGCCAGGCGGGTTGACCCGTCCAGCCCAGAAGGAGGACCATGAGCAACGCCAGGAGGGCTCCGGGGCAAAGAGCCTCCGCCGCGACGTGCAGGGCCCGGACCTGGCGCTCTCGTGCGGCGAGCTGGCGAGCCTTCTCCAAGAGCCCCATCTCGTCCATGACCGCGAGATTCCACGTCTCGGAGGGCGGCCCTGCGGAGGGGGGGCGACCAGGGCCGGAGAACTGGTCCTCAACATGGACTCGCGGGGGTTTCACATGCTCGACCGTCGCCGCTTCCAGTGGCTTGTTCCCTGCCTCCTCTTCTTGTTGTTGGGCTGTTCGAGCCCTGCGCGCGAACCCCAGCCTCCGGCGGCCTCGGATCCCGGCGTGCCCGCCGCGCAGGCCTTGGAGCCGGAGGCTCCACCCGCCAGTCACCGCTTGGAGTTTCGGATGCCGGCGGACGTCGTTCGGGCCAACCTGAAGGTCCGTCAGCCGGGTCAGAAGTGGCAGCTTGTCGACGGCCAGGATCGCCCTCTGGCGGAGTTCAAGGTCCAGCCGGACCGCGTGAAGGTCCGGGACGCCCAGGATCGGGAACTCTTCAAGGTCAAGAGCAAGCTGAAGGGCTGGGAGTTGGAGGATGCCACCGGACGCCGCCTGCTGCGGGCGCGTCCCAACCGGGGTGGGTGGGAGATCCAGGACGGCGCGGAAGCCCCGTTGGCGAGGATCGTCGAGCGTGGGGGAGGGCTGGTCCTGGAGGATGCCCAGGGCCGGGAGTTGACCCGCGCCGAGGCCGGGTCCGGGGAGGTCCTCTTCCACAACCCCTCCGGGGGAGAAGCGGCCGTCCTCCGAGGAGCCTCGGATCCGGCGGTCGCGATCTGGTGGATGCTCCCCGAGACCGATCCCCTGGCTCAGGCAGGCCTGGTGGTCTTCGCCCTGGAGGTCCGATGACGCTTCCTGTTCAACCGATCTCGGAACGCTGCCGCGAGACGGCAGGCTTCCTGTTCTCGCACCCCTGCAAGAATCCGGCCGTGGGTCGTTGCGACCATTGCGGCAAACCGATCTGCGCCGAACACTCGCGTCCGAGTTCGGCCGAGGCGCCTCCCGAACAGCCCGCTCCGGGAGGCTGGCCTGCGGCCGGTGGGACCGTGTGCGTGGGATGTGCCCGTCGCCAGGTGGTCGCCTCGGGGGGGCAAAACCAACAGGCCTTCCGGGAGGACCCTCTGTTCTGTGCCTGGGCCCTGGGAGGGTCCTCCTGGGACTACACCGAGGAAGACCACGCGGCTTTCCAGGTCGAGAGCACTCCTGTGGGAGCCGAGGCCTGGGAGCGGGACTGGGACGCCTCCTGAGGGTTCGGCCATCCAGACCAGGAAGGTGCAGGCGATGGAGGGCTTCTCTGTCCGGGGAAACCGACCCACCCGGGAACTGCTCCTGGTCGGTGCGTGTCTCCTGGCGGTCCTGGCCTTCCTGCTTTTCGGGAACTTCCCGTCAATGGACGGTCTCCTGTCCCGCTTCCTGGTCGTGTCCTGCCTGGTGGGGCTGGGGGCTCTCGGGTTCTTGGCACGGCCCGCGAGATGGCGCCTGGACCCCACGGCCAGGCGATTGACCTGCACGGTCCTGTGGGGACTGTCGCGTCGGGTGGTGGAAGCCTCCGAGGTGGGCACCCTGGAGTTGCTGCCCAAGGTGGGGCACCGTGAGAGGCGCCTGGTCCTGCGCCGGCGCCGGGCTTCTCCTCTGGTCGTGCGGACCGGCACGGACGTCCTTCAGCTTCGACGCGATGGACGTCTCCTCGCCGAGGGTCTGGGGGTGCCCTGGATGGAGCCGGACCCGGAGACGGGTCGTCCGACGGCCAGCTCCTACCGCTTCTGGATGGAGCCTGGGGTCGCCCGCAGACCCACCGAGGTTCCTGGTCGCGCCCTGCTCAAGGACCTGGCCTTCAACCAGCAGGCCTGGAGCTTCACGGTTCCCGTCGCCTCGGAACCGGGCCGCTCGCACGGGTTCCAGGTGACCCCTCGGGAGCTGTCCTGCACCACGCCGGAGGGCGAGACCCACCGCTTCGGGATGGGGCAGATCGAGGGGATCGCCGTGGTCCGGCGCCGGGGGGCTCCTCCTGAGGGGAGGGACCTGGGCATCCTGACGAGCTCGGGGTTGGTTCACATCACGGGGATCGCCGGTCGGCCGGCGAGACGGGGAGAAGAGTCCCCCCTGGAGGTGACGGCCCACGTCCTGCTCGCGGCCGTGAGGGATCTTCAGGAATAGCCCGCGAATTCAGGTGCTTTCCCGTGAACGGGCCAGGCGCTTGCGCAGGGCGTGCTTCACGGCCACCAGATACCAGTGGAAGTAGAGCGGAAGCCACTTCAGAAGGCGGAAGCGGCTCTGACCCTGGGTCCGGTCGGTCCAGGTCGTGGGGACCTCGTCGATGCCCCGCCCCTGGACCCAGGCCTTGACCGTCAACTCCAGGGCCAGTTCGAAGCCATGCAGGCTCTCGATTCGGGTTGCGGAGAGGAACTGCCTGGAGTAGCCTCGGAAGTTGTTGGTGCAATCATGGGTTTGGATCCCCGTCAGCCAGCGCAGCGTCAGGCCGGCCAGCCGCGACATGGTGCGCTTGAGCAGCGGCCCTCCCTCCTGACGTCCCCCGGGCATGTAGCGGCTGCCGCTGACCACCGCGGCACCCTGGCGGATCCGGGCCGCCATCGCCGGGATGACCTCGGGAGGATCGGAGAGGTCGGCCATGGTGGTCACCACGACATCTCCTCGGGCGGCCTGGAAACCCGCGCGCATGGCGTAGGCGGCGCCTCGCCCCAGGTCGTTGCGCACGGTGCGGACGGTTGCGGGGCGATCCTCCATCTCGGTCAGGGCCTGCAAGGTGTCGTCTCCCTCGAAGTCGTAGCAGACCAGGATTTCGTGGGGATGCTCTCGCAGGGCCTCATGCACCCGCCGGACGCAGGTCTGGATGTTCGGCCCTTCGTTGTAGACCGGAATCACGACCGAGGTCAGCGACTCCAGACCCATCAGATCCTGCCCGCCTTCAGCTCGGTCCGAATCCAGGGGATGACCTCGTCGAGAATCTCCTCCAGGGGAGTCCGGGCCTCAAAGCCCAGGACCTTCAAAGCTTTGGAGGTGTCGGGGATCCTCTTCTGGACATCGTAGGGGTACGGCGCATCGGAGACGTGTCGGAAGGGGCGTTCGGAGCCGTGGATCTTGCGCCAGATGACCTCGGCCAGCTCCACCACCGAGGTGGCCTGGGGCGTCGAGAGGTTGAAGTCCTGATTGGTGGCCTCGGGATGGAAGACGGCTTGAGCGATGCCGCGCGCCAGGTCGCCCCCATAGGTGTAGCAGCGCACCTGGGAACCGTCGCCCAGGATGTGCAGGGGGTCCTGCCCTTTGAGGACCTTCTGGACCAGGTCGGGCACGACGTGGCTCATGGCCAGTTGGATGTTGCCGCTGAGCACCTCCTGGTCGGCCAGGGCGCGGCGCTCGCCGATCCCCACGCAGTTGAAGGGGCGCAGGATGGTGAAGGGCAGTCGGTACTGCTCCCAGGCCCCGCGGGCGAAGTACTCGCAGGCCAGCTTCTGGAATCCGTAGGTGCTGGTGGGGGGAGGGCACTCTGCCAGGTGGGATTCCGGGGTGGGCCAGACGGTGGCGTTCTCGAAGACCATGCTGGAGCTCAGGACGGTGATCTTCTGCAACCGGTGCTGCTTGAAGGCCTCCAGCGCCGCGTCGAAGCTGGCGGCCATGATCCGCTCGTTTTCGGCCAGCAGGTCGTAGGCGTAGGCGTGGAAGTAGGAGATGCCCCCGATTCGGGCGGCTCCGGCGACGAAGTGGTCGCAGTCCGCCAGCAGGCGACGCATCAGGTCGGTGTCCCGGGCGTCGCCTTCCACGAAGGTGTAGCGCTCGTGGTCCTGGTAGGACTTCTCGATCCGGCCGTATTTCGAGAAGTTGTCCAGCCCGACCACCTCGTGTCCCTGGTCCAGCAGCTCCTGGACCAGGTAGCCGGCGATGAACCCGGCGGAGCCCGTGACGAAGATCTTCATTCCGGTCCGTCCTTTTCGTCAGCCGTCGCGGACGGCCCGATCTCTTGAGTTTCTCCCAGGCAGTTCCAGACATCGACCACCACCGTCCCGGGTCGGGGGCGGAGGCTCCGATACTCCGGGTGGGGGGTCCCGACGAAGAGGACCTGGCATTCTTCCAGCACCTGCTGGATCGAGACGGTCCTGCCGTCCTGGATGTACGGGTCGGTGCACAGGACGCGGGCCGCCCGCAGCGTCAGCAGCTTGCGCATCTTGTAGCTCAGCGAGTCGCGAGGGTCATCCGAGCCCGCCTTGAAGGCCATTCCCAGGATGCCGACCGTCTTGTCGCCCAGATCGGTCTGGCGTGCCGCCTGTTCGATCAGGAAGGCCGGCAGGCCCTCGTTGATCAGCATGGCGCCGTGGCCCAGGGCGAACGAGTTCTGGCTGAAGGCCGCCAGTTGCATCGTGTCCTTCACCAGACACGGGCCGGCGGCCAGACCCGGGCCCGGCATCCCCGCCATGCGGGGATAACGGTGACGACAGGCGTGCAGGATGCGCTGGAAGTCCAGGCCACTCTGGGCGGCGATCATGTAGAACTGGTTCACCGCGGCGAACTGGAGGTAGCGCCAGGCATTGGTCATGAGCTTGGCCAGTTCGGCCTCCATGGGAGGCAGCTCCAGGATCTCCGCCGAGAACCCCTCGAAGAGCCGGCGAACCCGTGAGAGGATCTGCTCGTCGAAGGCGCTGATGATCTGGGGCAGTTCCCGGAACTCGCGAAGACTGAAGCCCTGGGCGACGCGCTCGGGGCAGAAGGCGACCTCGATCTGCAGGCCCCGCTCGGCCAGGAATCTGCGGATATGGGCCGAGATTCCGGGGAAGACGGTGCTGCGCAGGATCAGGATCTGCCCATCCACCAGGTAGGGCAGGCATCCTTCCAGGGCGCGGTGGATGGCGTTGAAGGTGGGGTTGAGATGCTCGTCCACCGGAGTGCCCACCACCAGGACCAGGAACTCGCAGTCCCGCAGGCCTTCCGGCGAAACCGAGGCTCGCAGCAGCCCGCTGGCCAGAGCCTGGCTCAGCGCTTCCTGGCCGCCTTCCTCCCGGAAGGGCATGTGACCCGCCAGGATCCTCTCGATCTTGGGGCCGTCGATGTCGTAGATGAGGGTGGGATGGCCTTCGTTGGCGAAGGTCAGGGCCAGGGGCAGGCCGACATGTCCGGCCCCTCCGATGACTGCAATGGGCGGACGGGTCGCGGGCTGGTTCCTGGGCATTGGCAGGTGTTCTGAGGCCCGGACGGGTCTCCTCCTGTCCCGGGGGATTTCGGCTGTGGGTTGCCCCCCCGGACCGGGGCATCCGGTGGCCTTCGGCGACGCTCGGTCCGGAGACCCGCACAGCTTCCTAGTAGTTGAACCCGCTCCCGCCGATGAACTCGCGCAGCACCGAGTTGGAAGGGACGTGGTCGGGGAAGATCGGTACGAACAGGTCCAGGAAGCGCAGCAGGGGATAGGCCTCGATCCGGGCGGGGTTCTCGCGGGGCACCTCGAGCAGGTAGCGCCAGGCAAAGGTCTTCAGCACCGCAGCCTCGTACACCAGGGCGGAGTTGAACATGACGTCGCACTGCTCCTGGAAGGGAAAGATGTAGCGCTGTTCGCCCCGGCGGACCCGCGGCCACATCTCGATGGAGCCGGCGGCCGGGGTACCCCGATAGCGGCGATCCCGCACGATGCGCCGCAGCAGGCGGCCGTCCGAGGTGGGGATGCGGTTGTGTTCGTCGATGACCAGTTGCGTCAGGGCGCTGACGAAGATGCGGTACTTGGCCTCGGGAGCGATCAGCTCGGTCAGCATGGGGTTCAGGCCGTGGATCCCTTCGATCAGCAGGATCTGGTTGGGCTTCAGGCGCAGCGGCCTCCAGCGCGACTCGGGGGCGCGCTGGCCGGCCTCGAAGTCGAACCGGGGCATCATCACCTCACGGCCCTCCACCAGGGCCTCCAGGTGCTGGGAAAGCAGGGGGACGTCCAGGGCCTCGACGGCTTCGAAGTCGTAGTTGCCGTCCTTGTCCTTGGGGGTCTTGGAGCGGTCCTGGTAGTAGTCGTCCATGCCCACGATGACGGGTTGGACGCCGGTCACCTGCAACTGGACCGACAGCCGTCGGACGAAGGTGGTCTTGCCGGACGAGGACGGTCCGGCCACGCACACCAACCGGATGCGCTCTCGCTGTTCGGCGATGGCGTCGGCAATCTGGACGATCTTCTTCTCGTGCAGAGCCTCCTGGACCCGGATGACCTCTTCGATGCGGTCCTGCAGGATGGCTTCGTTGAGGTCGCCCACCGTGGCCACGCCGATCATCTGGTTCCACTCCCGGCTCTCCCGATAGGCGGCCACCAACCTGCGACTGCGGGCGGGTTCGGGGCGAGGCGCATCCCGCGAGAACTGCAGGATCATGCCGCGGGGGAAGGGCACCACGTGGACGCCCCGGGCGTAGGAGGTCGAGGGGGCGAACGGACCGTGTTGGATGGCGACGAAGCCGCACAGCTCCACCACGGGCACATGGGGGAAGGGCCAGGCGTCCAGAAGGCGGGTCATGGAACCGCTGGGATCCGCCAGCACCAGGCAGGCCTCCTCGACCGTCACCTCGCGGCGGTCCAGCCGGAGATCAGAGTCGACCATCTCCTGCAACAGGACGTCCGTCCGGGCGACCACGTCCTCCAGTCGGGGTTCCTCACCGCGCCAGTCCAGCAGTTCGTAGTAATAGCCCTGGTGCAGGGACTGGCCGATCCGGAAGTGGAGGTTGGGGAAGTGTCGGGCCAGGATCGATTCCAGCATGTGGGTGGCCGTCCGGCGGATGATCTCGCGGCCTTCGCGTTGGCGACGCCGAACCGGGGTGATCGCGACGGGCACCGTCAGGGGGGTATCCAGGCTGACCACATCGTGGTTGAGCAGGGCTCCGACGATGTCCGGGTCCTGGCCTTTGCCCAGAACTTCCAGCACCGGGGTTCCGGGGCGGACCGGGCGGGCCTCGCCTTCGACGAAAACCTCGACGATCAGGTCTTGCACGGATCTTCCTCCTCCAGCGGGGCGTGGCCCCCCTCGGGCACGACGGGAGTCGCTCGAGCCTGCTTCGAAAAGGACGTTGAAGACGTTCAGGCTCGAACACTACCGATTCCCGGTGAGGCCAGGAGTCTCCTACCGGGGTTGTCTGGCAGTGCCGGGACTCAAGAGTCCGGCAGGGGGCGTCCGCTCTGGCGGGCCCTTCGCCCTCGGCGCCGGGGTAGGGCCTTTGGGAAGGGCTTCGTCGGGTGCGTTTCGAGATACTGCTCCAGGCCCAGGACGTGGAAGGCTCGGGCCACCCGAGGGCCAGCTCCGACGATGCGGAGTTCGAAGCCCTGGTCCTGCATCCGGCGGGCTCCCTCCAACAGGACCCGGATGCCCGACGAGTCGGCGCAACCCACCCCCCGGACGTCCACCACCAGACCGGGGCTGTCCTGGGACTCTTGCAGGAGGCGCTCCATGATCTCGGCCGAGGCCAGATCCAGGTCTCCCTCGACGTAGAAGATCCGTCGCCCTTCCTGGCGCCGGATTTCGATTCGGAAACGGCAGCCCATCGAGCACCCCCATCGGCCGGAGCGGCATGTTCCGGCCCTTGTCCCCCCCCCACGGAGGCCCCTTCCATTCTAGCCCCTTCCAGGCGTCCCGGGGAAGCGGGTTCAAGACCATGATCCATCCTCTCGGCCGGGAGGACCGTAACCCGTTTCACGCCGCGGCGACCTGGATCGCGGCCGGGTCGCCTCAGGTGCCTGGGGCGGAATCCTTCTGGGAGGCTGTTCGGGCCATTCCGACCAGGCAGGCCCCCATGACCATGCCCAGCATGGCCAGGCCGACCCGCCACAGACAGACCTGATAGTGCAAGGTGCGGACCCAGTCGCGGGTCACCACCTCGCCCTCCAGCAACCAGGTCAGGCAGACCAGGCCCATCCCCAAGAACCCGAAGCTCCGATGATCTGGCCCTTCGTAGGCCAACGCCGCGAAGGCCAGCAGGGGCAGGAGAAGCACCAGATGGTGGTGGGCCCAGGAAAGGGGTGCGAGAATCGTGGAAGCCAGGATCCACGCCGAGAACTCCAGGGCCTGCCGGGTCCGGGAGTCTCCTCCCCAGCGACGCCCGGCCGCCAGAAGGCCGGCCGACGCGCCGGTCAGCGCCAGCAGGTTGAAGGCCTTCAGCCCGGGGCCGGCTTCCTCCCCGAAGAACAGAGCCAGAAGTCCCATCAGGGACTGGTTGCTCAGGACCGAGCGGTATCCGGTGCGGGCCGCCCATTCCAGGAAGTGTGCGTAGTGCCCGAATCCCCACGTCAGACCGGAAATCAGGCCCAGGGCCAACAGGGTGCCCGCCATCCAGGCCACCACCTGCCAGTTCCCGCGGCGCAGATAATACAGGGCCAGCAGGGCCGGGTACAGCTTGAGCAGAACGGCCAGGGCCAGGAAGAACCCGGCGCCGGCAGGTCGCCCGGCGGAGCCCAGGACGAAGGTCATGGCCAGGGCAAAGGTCAGATGGTGCCCGACCTGTCCCAGCCAGAGGTTGTCCACTCCAGGGCCGAGGAGCAACCCTCCCGCCGTCAGCAGGGCGGATATCGTCCAGGCCAGCCGGGGCTCGGGGATCAGGGCTCGGGCCAGGGTCGCAACCCCCACGGCATACAGGCCCAAGCCCAGCCACAGGTGGACCAGGTAGCCGGTCTGGAAGTCCAGTCGGGCCAACGGGCGATACAACAGGTAGAAGGGCAGCGGGTGGTTGCCGCGGATCTCCCATCGCCCCTCGCTCAGTTCGCGGCTGAAGCGACCCATCTCGTCCGAGAGGTAGACCTCCTCCAGGCCGGCCTCCAGGGCTCGGGTCGTGGAGAAGAAGTAGAAGTAGTCGTAGCCTCCCTGCTCTGACAGGTCGTCAAGCAGCAGGGGGTGCCGTGGAAAGCTGTACCAACCCAGCAGGAGCAGCAGGACCAGCATGGCCAGGATCCTGGCCGAAGGGGGAAGGCGAAGTCGGGCACCCATGGGTGGCCCGGCGTTCGGCGGGTCACCCAGCGGATCCTGGCCCGAATCTCGGCGATCCTGCCGTCAAGGGAGTCCATGTCGCTTGAATCCGCCGTCTGGCCTGAGAACCGAATGCCACGGGAGGCGGCGGATTCAGGTCGGCGATGTCGAAACCCGTCCCCAGGGCCTGGCGGCCAGACCTCCAGGTCCTGGGCAGCCGACGAATCGAGAGGTGTTGGGAAGATGGGGACGGTCGGGATGACGTGGAATGGCCAGACCTGGGGGTTCCCGCTGGTCGAGGGCAGTGAGGGCGAGGTCGGTCTGGACCTCACCCGGCTGCGGGATCACACGGGATGGGTGGCCCTGGATCCTGCGCTGGTCAACACCGCCCCCTGCACTTCCAGCATCACCTTCATCGATGGGGAACGCGGCCTCCTGCACTACCGGGGGATCCCCATCGAGGAGCTGGCCTCGGTCGAGAGGCCCGACTTCGTCGAGGTGGCCTGGCATCTGATCTTCGGCCGGCTTCCGCGCCGCGATGAGTTGGAAGCCTTCCAGGCCCGTCTGGACGAGAACGCAGCCCTGCCCGAAGGATTCCACCACCTCCTCGAGGGCTTCCCGGCAGACGCCGCCCCGATGGCCATGCTGAGCGCCGCGGTCGCCTCTCTGGCGTGTTTTCGTCACCAGGCCCTGGACCCGCGCCCGGGCCCCTCCTTCGAGGGGGTGGCCTGCCGTCTGCTCTCCCTGATCCGGACCCTGGCGGCTTGGGTTCACCGGAAGCGCCTCGGGCTGGGATGCACCCTCCCGGATCCGGGTCTGCGCTACGCCGCGGGTCTCCTGCACATGCTCTTCGCCAGGCCTCCCGACGGCTTCCGGGTCGATCCTGTGCTGGAGGATGCCCTGAACCTGCTGCTGATCGTCCACGCCGACCACGCGCAGAGTTGCAGCACCACGGCGGTGCGGGTGGTGGGCTCCAGCCTGGCCGGCCTCGAGGCCTCCTGCGCCGCGGGGGTCAGCGCCCTGTGGGGAGCCCGGCACGGCGGGGCCAACGTGGCGGCCTTGGAGATGCTCGAACACCTCCTTCGGGAGGGTTGGTCGGCCAGGGAGTGCCTGGAACTGGTCCGCAGGAAGGGCAGCGGCCTGAGGTTGATGGGGTTCGGCCACCGGATCTACAAGAATTTCGACCCGCGTGCGCGGATCCTGAAGGCCTGCGCACAGCGGGTTGTCGACCACCTGGACGGGCACGACCCCTTGCTGGATCTGGCTCGGGAAATCGAGGAGATGGCCCTCGAGGATCCCTACTTCATCGAGCGCAGGCTCTATCCCAACGTGGATTTCTATTCCGGGCTCATCCTGCGGTCGCTGGGGATTCCCACCGGGATGTTCCCGGTGCTCTTCGCCATCGGGCGGCTTCCCGGCTGGATCGCGCACTGGAGGGAGCTGCACGAGGAGCCGGGCATGAAGATCGTCCGACCGCGCCAGATCTACACCGGGCCGACCCGAACCCACTACATTCCCCTGGACCAGCGCTGAGAGCGCCTTCGGTTCCTTCCGATTCGATGGATCCGGCCGCAGTCGGGAGGTCTTCAGACCCCGGAGACGGAATCCGCCTTCATGGCATGTCGTCTTCCCTTCGTGACCCTCCTGCTGGTGCTGGCATGGACCCTGCCCGCCCGCGGCGAGGACACCTGGAAGGTCTTCCAGGTTCCAGGCCAGTTCCAGGTCGAGATCCCTGGCGAACCGACGCACAGCACCCTCTCGGGAGACCCGCCCACCGAGTCGTGGGTCAGCGATTCCGGTGAACCGCTGCACGGCTTCGAGATCCTGCTGACCGAGCATCCCCGCGGTTCCCTGCGCGATGTCAGCGAGGACGGCGTGTTGATCGCCACCATGCAGGGACGGGCCCGGGCCTTGGGAGGGCAGCCGACCCGGACCCGGCGGATCATGTCCCAGAGGCTTCCCGGCTGCACGTTCCGGGTTCTGACCGAGGATGCGGATTGGGATTTCATGGTTCGGATTTCCGAGGACCGGGTCTACACCTTGTCGGTCTCTTCGATGAAGGGGGAGGGGGAGGACGGCTCGGCCGAGCGGTTCTTCAATTCCTTCCACGTCCCCTGATTCGAGCGACGGACAAGACCTCCGGAACGTCCGGGAGAGCCTGCGATGAGGGGGTTCATGACCGATGAAGAAGTGTGCGGCGGAACTGCTGGGGACCTTGATCCTCGTCTTCTTCGGTTGCGCCAGCGCCATGACCCAGGGGTTCGGAACCGGAAGCCTGGGGGTGGCGGCAACCTTCGGACTGGTCCTGATGGGGCTGGTCTGCTCGCTGGGGAGCCTCTCAGGCTGTCACGTGAATCCCGCGGTCTCCCTGGCCTGGTTTGTCCACCGTCGAATCGACGGGGCTGACTTCATGGCCTACGTGGCGGCCCAGATCGTGGGGGCGGTCCTGGGAGCGCTGCTCCTGGCGGCAACCCTGGGAACCGACCTGGGGAACGGCAGCTTCGGCACCAATTTCTATGGCCCCCAGACGCCGACCAGCGTCGGATTGAGCGCGGGGCAGGCCTTTGGGGTGGAGGTCCTCCTGACCTTCACCTTCGTCCTGGTCCTGCTTGGGGTGCAGGCGCGTCCTGAGCTGGCGTCGACGGCGGGTCCGGTGATCGGAATGACCCTGCTGGCGGTGCATCTCGTGGGTCTGCCCCTGACCGGCACCTCGGTCAATCCGGCGCGCAGCCTGGGACCGGCGCTGGTCCGGGGAGGGGCGGCCCTGGGTCAGGTCTGGGTCTTCCTGCTGGCCCCCATGCTGGGGGCCATCCTGGCCAGCCTGACGTGGCGTCTTCTGGCGGGCGGCCCGACCCGGACGGAGGTCTCGGCCCCTTCCCTCGAGGACTCGGACCCGGGCATGGCGCGGACAGGCCCGCCTGGGGTTGCCAGCGCGGCTCAGTAGTCGTCCTTGCCGGTGACCTCCCGCTCCATGGTGTCCGCATAGGAGGCCACGTAGTCGATCCACTTGCGCAGTTCGTCCACCGTCATGCGGTCCACGACCTTGATGGCGTAGGTCACCAGGCGGTCCTGCCCGACCTCGATGACCTGCCAGCCCCCGATCTTGGCCACCTGGCTCATCTGCAGGAGCCGGTTGGCGAGGTCCGCCGGCAGGTCGCCGCCCAGGCGGAAGGCCGGGGCCCAGAGCTCGCGGATCTTGATGCCCTGGTAGTCCCAGACCCGCCCGTAGATCAGGACCAGTTGCGTGCGTTCGTTCTCGAACTTCCGGACGATCTTGAAGTTGCCCTGTTCGTTGATTTCATAGGGGATTCCCGACTGGTCGAGCAGGTCGCGGATCGAACCGGAGTCGAGAGTCTGGATGGGGGCCGGGGCCGGTCGCTCGGCCAGGAAGGCGTGGATCGAGGTCGTCCCCACCAGGAAGTTGATGTCGGAGGCGTCCCGCAGGCGAGCGACGACGACCCCGATCACCTCCCCGGTCTCCCAATCGAAGGCCGGCCCCCCGCTGTTGCCGGGATTGACCGGGACATCCACCTGCAGGACCGACCCCCCCTCCTTCTGGCGGATGGCGCTGAGAACACCCTTGGACAGGGAGGGCTGCGCGCCCATCCCCACCGACTGGAGGCGGTCTGCCAGCGGGTAGCCGACCACCGCGACGTCCGTACCGACTCCCGGATCGGTCTGGGCCAGGGGCAGGGTTGGCAGGCTCAGCCCGGTGACCTCCAGCAGGGCCAGGTCCACCTCGGGATCGTCGGCGACGACCCTGGCCTCCACGGGCTCGGACTCGCCGATTCGCAGGCGGACGCCGTGGGCGCCCTCCACCACGTGGCTGGAGGTGATCAACAAGGTGCCTGAGGGGGTGGCCTCGACGGCGAAGGCCGTGCCGGTCCCCGAGTCGGTCAGGACCAGGGCGATGCTCTGCAGATACCGGGGCAGCAGCCCTCGGAAGTCGCTTCCTGCGGCCCGGGCGGGGACAGCCGAGGTGCATGCGGCCACCAGGCAGAGGATGAGCAGTCGTCGAACCGTTCTGGTCAAGGTCGAACCCTCCTGGAACGGGTTTCCTGGGAATGAGTCCGGACCCCTTCCGACGGCGGAGGGACCTTCGGGAGTGAGCCTCCGCACGCGATCGGCGGCCGAATGCCACGGCAGGCGGAGGATTCCGCAGAATCTGCCTCGGTTGACCGGGAGGCCTCGAAGTTCCTATAGTCGTTCCCATGCTGGAAAGAGTCGTGGTCTCCCACTCGGAGGCCGAGACCGAGCGTCTGGGTGAGCGCCTGGGTGAACGCCTGAGGCCCGGCGACGTGCTGGCCTTGACCGGGGATCTGGGGGCGGGCAAGACGACCCTGGTGCGGGGACTGGCGCGCGGCCTGGGCTGCGTCGAGCCGGTCTCCAGCCCGACCTTCGTCCTGATGCACGTCTACGAGGGTCGCCTCCCCCTGTACCACTTCGATGCCTGGAGGCTGGGCGGGCCCGAGGACCTGCTCGGGATCGGAGCCGAGGAATACCTGGAGGGCGAGGGCGTGGCGGTGCTGGAATGGTCGGAGCGGGCCGAGGGTCTTCTGCCCCAGGAACGCCTGGAGATCCGCCTGGAGCGCGAGGGGGCTCCGGAGGATCGCAGGATCCGCCTTCGCGGACTCGGGGCGCGTGGGAGCGAGCTTCTGGAGGGATTGGCGTGAACACCCTGGTGGCCGGGCTGGACTGCACCGGCGAGACCTACAGCGTGGCCTTGATGCGCGGGGCGGACTGCCTGGCCGAGAGCGGCGGCACCAGCGCTCGGGCCCACCTGCGCCTGCTCTTTCCCGCCCTGACCGAATGCGCTTCCCGGGCAGGGGTCCGCCTGGCGGATCTGGACCGGGTGGCCGTGACGGCCGGCCCCGGTTCGTTCACGGGGCTGCGGCTGGGGATCGTGACGGCCCGGACCATGGCCCAGGTCCTGGGGTGCCGGGTCGTGCCGGTCGACACCCTGGAGGCCCTGGCCTGGAACGTCCCCGACTCACCCCGGGTGGTGGCCGCCCTGGATGCTCGTCGGGGCGAGATCTTCGCGGCCTGCTTCGAGACCCGGGCCGGTGAATGCCTGCGCCTGACCGAGGACCGGGCCTTCACCCCCGAAGAACTGGCCGGCGCCCTGGAATCCTGGGGGGGAGGCGTCCTGGTGGGCAGCGCCGCCGCGCGCTACGGTCCGGTTCTGTCCCAGGTTCCCGGCGTGCGGGTCCTGCCGCCCGTCTTCGCGCAGATCCGAGGCTCGGCCGTGGCCCTGGCGGGTCGGCGGGCCGACCCGGTGGCTGCCCTGGATCTGGCCCCGACCTACCTGCGCTCGGCCGAGGTCCAACTGCACGGAGTCCAGCCTTGAACGGGCTGACCTTCGAGAAGATGACCCGGCAGCACATCCCCGAGGTCCAGGCCCTCGAGAGGGCCTGCTTTGACAAAACCTGGCCCGAGGACGCCTTCCTCAACGAGATCGAGAGGAACGGCGCGGCCTGCTACCTGGTCGCCCTGCAGGGAGGGCAGGTCCTGGGCTATGCCGGCGCCTGGTTGATCCTCGACGAGATGCACATCACTTCGGTGGCCGTCCGCCCAGAATCCCGGGGAAAGGGAATCGGCAAGAGGCTCTTCTGGCATCTGATGCAGGAGGCCGTGGACCACGGGTGTGAGTGGTCCGGCCTGGAGGTCCGTCCCACCAGTCAGCCTGCCATCGCTCTGTACGAGGCCTTCGGCTTCACCCGGGTCGGGGTCCGCAAGAGATACTATGACGGGAAGGACGATGCCCTCGTGATGTGGGTCGGAGGCCTCCAGGCCTCCGAGTATGCCCGGCGCATGGAGGCGCTTCGTTCGACCTGGGAATCCGCGGAGGTCCGTCCATGAGCCACTATCGGGTCGAGCCCTACACGCCGCGCCTGGTCCTGGGCCTGGAGTCCTCGTGTGACGAAACCTCGGTGGCCCTTCTCGAGGACGGGCGTCACTGCCGGGTCAACCTGGTCTCATCCCAGGTGGCCCTCCACGAGAAGTACGGCGGGGTCGTGCCCGAGGTGGCCTGCCGCGCCCACATGGAGGTCCTCAACCCCCTGCTGGAGGAGGCCATGGAGCGGGCAGGCTGCCGCTTCTCGGAGCTCGATGCCGTCGCCGTCACCCACGGCC
>Ga0334883_1000815_pt1 | contig 51705 bp, 40 predicted proteins | sample GraSluR1_MG_6_FD_207230 | JGI IMG/M metagenome (GOLD analysis project Ga0334883, IMG submission 207230) | Sludge microbial communities from methane-producing bioreactor in Wageningen University, Netherlands - Granular Sludge_09_05-R1 | ecosystem: Engineered > Bioreactor > Anaerobic >...
GCAAATTTTTTCTCTTTAATTTCCAGTATAAATCGGAATTAATGACTTTTCCTTAATTTTATACAAATAGTTATAAATCAACGGACTATCGTCCTAAAAAATTTTCAAGTGCGAAACTTCTGTAATTAATGGATAAGATTTTAGATATAGATAAAGATAATTGTATAACTATAAATATTAAGATAAAAGGTGTAGTATATGGAAAACTTTATAGAATTAAAAAATGTTAAGAAAATTTATAATATGGGTGAAATTATTGTAAAAGCAGTAGATGATATTTCATTTTCTATAGACAAAGGAGAATTTGTAATAATATTAGGGGCCAGTGGTGCAGGTAAATCTACTATATTAAATCTTTTAGGTGGGATGGATCATGTGACTGAAGGAAGTATTTATGTAGATGGAAAGGAAATAAGCAAATATAATAAAAAAATGTTAACAAAATATAGAAGAGAAGATATAGGTTTTGTATTTCAATTTTATAATTTAGTTGAAAATTTAAATGCATTAGAAAATGTAGAGTTGGCAGTGGAGATATGCAAAGATGCTGTGAATCCTAAAGAAGTACTTAAAAATGTTGGACTTGAAGCCAGAATGAGTAATTTCCCGTCTCAACTATCTGGAGGAGAACAGCAGAGAGTATCTATTGCAAGAGCACTTGCTAAAAAACCCAAACTTCTTCTCTGTGATGAACCCACAGGAGCATTGGACTATAGTACGGGAAAATCTGTATTAAAATTGCTATTGGATACTTCACAAAACTATAATATGACAGTTATAGTTATAACTCATAATTCAGCTATTGCACCAATGGCCAATAAAATAATAAATGTAAAAAATGGGAAGATAACAAGCTTAAAGAAAAACTTAAAACCTGTATCTATAGAAAGTATAGAGTGGTAGCTATGAAGAAGACTTTTTTTAAAAATTTGTTTAGAGATATAAAAAAGAGTATTTCCAGATTTTTGTCTATAGTTATAATTATTGCTATAGGCGTAGCCTTTTATGCAGGAGTGAGAGCTACAAGCCCGGATATGAAAATATCTGCAGATTACTATTTTAACAATAATAATTTTATGGATTTTAAATTGATTTCTACTCTTGGTATAACTGAGGATGATATAGAGGCTATTGAAAAACTAAAAGGTATATCGAAAGCAGAAGGTTCTTATTCAATAGATGGGGTGATAGAAAAAAATAATCACTCCATTGTAGTTAATATTAATTCATTACCTGATAAAAATTCTATGAACAGAATAAATATTACCGAGGGCAGAACTATTAAAAGTGATAAAGAAGTAATAGTTGAAGAGAGATTTCTTAAAGAGTATAAGTTAAATATAGGGGATATCATAGTTATTAAGTCTGGTAATAAAAGTAATATAAAAGATAATTTAAAAAATGATAGCTTTAAAATTGTTGGAACAGCACAATCACCGTTATATATATCGGCTCAGAGGCAGATAAGTTCAGTGGGAGATGGTGATGTAAAGGGATTTATATACATACTTCCAGAAGTATTTAAAAATGATGTTTATACAGAAATGTATGTTAGATGTAATAATAAAGAATCTAGATACAGTCTTTTAAAAAACGAAGAATATAAAAATATTATGACTGAAATGGAAAAACAGCTTAAGTATGCAGGAATTGAAAGAAATAAAATAAGATATATACAGGTTTTAAAAAATGCTGAAGATAAAATAGATGAAGCAGAAAACAAATTAGTTATTTCTAGAAAAGAAGTAGAAAATAAAGTCTTACAAGGACGTAGTAAAATTGAAGAAGCTAGAGATAAATTAAATCAGGGCAAGGTGGAATTTGAGAAAAATGAAAGTGATTTTAATAAAAAAATATCTGATGCTGAAAAACAGATATCCCAAGGTAAAGTTAACATTAAAATCGCAAAAGAAAATATAGATTTAAAAGATAGAGAGATAGAAAATGGCAATATAGAAATTAAAAAAGCAAAAGATAAAATTAGCCATTCTGAAAATAAGTTGATGGAAAGTAAACTGCAAGCGGAAAATAGAATATTAAAACAAATGAAGGCAAAATTGGAAAAAGCAAAAAATAATAAGGATTCTATGCCCTTTAATCCATTATATATAAGAGAATACAATTCTATATATAACATATATAAAAACATAAAGGGAAAAGATTTTGACAGTATATATACTAATTTAAATGATAGTGGCTTTATAGATATATTTAATGGATATTTTGATATAAAAGTCTTAAAAGCTAATTTTGATAAAGCTGCTTTGGATATAAGCAAAGGAAAACAGCAAATATTTACTAGAGAACAGTTATTAAAAGAGGGAGAAATAAAACTTAAAAAGGGAAAATCTGATGTGGAAGTAAATAAAAAAAGATTATCAGCTTTAGAAGTAAAACTTGATAAAAAGAAAAAAGATGGAATTGCAAGGCTTAGTAAAGAAAAGATAAACATAAAAGATAGCGAAAAAGCTATTAATGAAAATATTGAGAAATTAAATGCTGAGGAATTAAAGGCAAATTCACAGCTTAAATTAGCAGAAATAGAAATTCAAAATAATAGAGAGAAACTTAAGCATATAAAAAATCCACAATGGTATGTATTAGGAAGAGCTTTTAATATAGGTTATGAGAGTTTTAGACAGGACAGTGATAGAATTGATAATATAGGAAAGGCATTTCCTTTAATATTTTTTCTAGTAGCTGCACTGGTAAGTTTAACTACCATGACTAGAATGGTACAAGAAAAAAGAATTGAAATAGGAACATTTAAAGCCCTTGGCTATTCAAGACTAGCCATTGTATCTCACTATTTAATATATTCATCTTTGGCAAGTATCATAGGAAGTATTATAGGAATATCCTTTGGATTCAGATTATTTCCACCACTTATAATGAATGCATATGGTTCACTATATACTATTCCCCATTATTTAACACCTTTTAATGCTAATTTGGCATTGAAAGCATCTTTAATAGCTATAATTTTTACAACCTTGGCATCTATAGGGGCTGCCTTAAGTGAATTAAGAGAGGTACCTGCTTTACTAATGAGGCCTAAACCGCCTAAAGCTGGAAAAACTATATTAGCAGAAAAAATGAGTTTTTTATGGAAAAGACTTAGTTTTACAAAAAAAGTTACTGCGAGGAATATATTTAGATATAAACAGAGATTTTTTATGACAGTAATAGGCATTGCTGCCTGTACAGGATTAATTATAACTGGTTTTGCTCTTAAAGAGGGTATAATTGGGGCAATGTATAAACAATTTAATGAAATTTACAAATATGATATGCAGATTAATCTTAATGACTATGTAGACAGTGAAAAAAAGAAGAATATATATAATAGTATTATAAAAAAAACTAATATAAAATCCGCTCTATTTATATATTCAAAAAATGCTTCTGTTAAGGAAGCAGGAGCAGGAAGTGAAGATGTATATATAATAGTACCGGAGAGTAAAGATGAGCTCAATAGATATATAAACCTCAGCATGGATGATAGTACTTTAACACTTGGTGATGAAGGAGTAGTAATTACAGAGAAATTATCAAAACTCATAAATAAAAAGGTTGGAGATAATTTTAAGATAAATATAGAAGGTAAAGTAGTAGAGGGTAAGATATCATCTATAACGGAACAATACATTCAGCATTATATTTATATAAGCCCCAGCTATTATAAAAAAATTACTGGTGAAAATATAGAATTCAATAGTATGTATGGAACTTTATATAATTCTTCAAACAGCAGCCAGGAGAACACCTTAAGAATGTTAAAAACTATAGATGAAGTTAATTCTGTAAGTTTTAAAAATAATATTAAGGTGAGTCTCAATAAAAGTATTGACAGTATAAATTCAGTAGTTTTAGTATTAATAATATCAGCAGGAATACTAGCTTTTGTGGTAATATATAATCTTACTAATATAAATATAAATGAGAGAAAAAGAGAATTAGCTACTATAAAGCTTTTAGGGTTTTATGATAATGAATTAGCTCTGTACATATATAGAGAAAACATAATACTAACAATTATAGGTGCTTCTGCGGGAATACTGTATGGCATATTTATTAGTAAGCTTATAATAAGTAGTGCAGAAATAAATGCAATGATGTTTATAAAGAGTATAAATTTTATTTATTGCATTTATTCTTTTATGATCACAATAGTATTTTCTTTCATAGTTAATTTAATAATGTATAATAGATTTGCTAAAATAGACATGATAGAGTCTTTAAAAAATCCAGAATAAAAATTATTATTATAATTAAGTTAACAGATTACTGTAGGAAACATGAAATTTTTCAATAGTATTTATACTAATAGATAGATAAATTAACTAAAGGAGCTATTTCACTAACATTGTGAGATAACTCCTTTAATATAAAATTTCTTCAATCGAAGTAAATAGAAATTACTAATTTCCTATTATATGAACTTTTACATTCCTTCTGCCCCAACTTAGAGCTTCACTATCAGAGTGTACATATAGATCTATTATATTTCCTTTAATAGCACCACCAGTATCACTGGCGATGGCATAGCCATAACCTTCTACGTATACTTTAGACCCCAGTGGAATAACTCTAGGATCAACAGCTATAGTACTATAGCCATTAGGGTCTCTATGAGTTTTATTACCGGATGCCGTAAAGCCATTATCACTATAAGCGGTTGCTTCCATATATAATACATTAGAAGAATTACCACTAGGTATGGCACCACGATTTATAGGTACAGGGGAACTTGTACTACCGCTTACAGGATTACTAGCTACTTTTTTTGATGTATTTTCAGATTGTGCAACCTGTACAGACTTTTTAGCCTGTGCTTGTGCAGCAGCTAATTTAGCTTGCTCAGCAGCGGCTGCAGCTCTTGCAGCTGCCTGTGCTTCAGCCTCTTCCCTTGCCCTCTGCTCCGCTATTAATCTATTCTCTTTTTCTTTTGCATCAGCAAGTAATTTATTCTGCTGTTTTATGTCATTGTTTAGATTTGATAAAATAGATTCATTATTGGCTTTTAAAGCAGTTAATTGATTATTTTTATCATCTAAATCTTTCTTCTTGTCATTTATAACATTCTTTTGTTCTTGTAATTGAGCAACAAGCTTATTATCATATTTCATGACTATAGAAATTGAATCCATTGATGATATAAGATCACTTACACTACGGGACCCTAAAATTACATCTAGGTAGTTGTTGCCACCGCCACTTATATATATGGCTCGTAAACGTTTTTTGAATAAAATCTCCTGCTCTTTTGAATGTTCTTCCAAGGTATTTAATTTTTCTTCAGTTTTTTGAATGTCTTGGTCAATTTTGTTCATGTCCTTTTTATTTTTGTCCACTTTTTCTATTATGTCATCAATTTGTGTATTTAAGTTTTTAATTTTACCCTCTAGTTGTTTTTTAGTATTTTGAGTTTGCTTTAGTTCAGCTGATTCATCAGTGGTCGGTGCAGCAAAACAATTGCTGCCTATGATGATAGTAAAAAGTGCTACCATCATAATAATGGACACCGCTTTTTTGTTCAATATAGCTTTCCTCCTTAGACTGGTTATCAACCTATTTTGCTTTTTATTAAGCAATAATTTATATTATAACATAATATAGCTAAAGATATGTTAAAAATTGTAAAAATAATTTAGAATTGATAAAGTGAATGTTTTAATTGAAAATGTGCTTGAATACAGTAGTGAAAATTAATATGTGTTAATAGATACCAACTACTTACTTTATATAAATAGTAAATATTTATACATTTTAGCAGGAAAAGATTTTTTTAATTAAAACAAATATTTTTACAAGTTTACTCTTATTAATTAATCTTACTTAACTAGAATTTATATTTTCATTAAGCTTAGATTAATTATCCTAAGGTGTGAAAATATTCTTTTTATAGTTTAATTATATAATAGAATATTATCTCATCCATTATAGGATAAACTTATATTATGTTATATGAAAGTATATTATAGATAAATTGCTTTTAGAAGTCAAGTTGTAGTAATAACTTCTAATAAACAGAACGTGTAAATGTTTTATAACTTGTATGATATTATACTTTGAGGAATATGTCAAATTTACTAATGAATTAAAAGTCTTTATTAATGGCATTTCTGTTGATTTTAAAGTACTATTTTTAAGTTTAATATATCTATAAATAATAAAGTGTAGAATAATAAATTAATCCGTACTATCAATAAACCAAGACAAGTACGGATTAATTTTTATTCTATTCTTCGTAAATATTATTTTTTATTGTTGAAGTCCATTGATTATCAGTAGCTGTTTTTTCTTTTTTATGAGAATAATTTTCTTTTTTTGATGAAGCTTCAGGTGTTGAAGTCCATTGATTATTAGTGGCTGTTTTTTCTTTTTTACTCATAATTTTAATCTCCTTTTGCCTATAAATAAAATTATATAAAGTAATTTAAATATATAATTTTATATAATCATTAAATAATTTTTATAATTATATTTTTGCTTAAATAAAAATTTTAATTCAAGGAAATATGTGTAATATAATAATTTTAAATAATAGAGACAGAATTTAAAAAATTATAAATTCTGTCTCTATTATAAAATTGGATTAATGGTGGTAATTATTTAAAATTAAAAAGTTAGCTCTTCTAGAATTATTTACAATACACATTTTTTTAAACAATTTTAAGTAAAAATATTTTAACAAAAATACTAATATATTTGATAGATTGATATTAAATAAATATATTAATATTAAATAGAGTTTAAATTTTTTGCACCATTATTATTTTTTTGAATAAAATGGATATAAAATAAACAAAAAGGCTAGATTAATAAAAGTAAGGAGGTTATGTTATATGAAATTTCCTATACTAAGTAAAAATAGTTCTTTAAATATAGATAATGATAATTATACTTTGGAGCAGCTATCTGAGAAATTAGAAATTGAACAAAAAGAATTAAATAAAGCCATAATGGAGGATAGAAACAAAGGAGTTATTGCTGAAGAATTATTTGATACTATACAAACCTGTATTGGGATGCTTAATAAATTATCTGAAGATGGGATAGACATGAGATATCTAGCTTTGAAACATGAAAAGAAATTAATTAAATTAGGATGGAGATGGAGAGGTTATATTGAGTTTAAAACTATGATAATGGAAAGAAATCTTAAAAAATAATTAAATGTTAAGAGAATAATGGAGTGAAATACACTATCATAGTATAAAAATTTGATAGTGTTTTATTTATTTTGATTTATTGAGTAAAAAATTTTTAAAAGGGAAATATATTATTAATTCTAAGGTGAATTACAATTAATGTTTAGAAAGGATGATTTACATAGCTATGAACAATAAAGACTATCTTGGAAAATTATTTAGAACTTTTGATGATTTTGTTTCCCTGGTGGCTTCAAGAGAATTGGAATATATTATTTTTGATGCAAAATATACTACTTATTTTAATAATAAGATGAGAAAAGTATTAAATGAAATAAATAGAAGTAAAAGGGATTTAGAGCTTTTTGTAATGTTTAATACAAGAGGAGAGATTGCTATTATTGATTCAAAGATCGTAGGAAAATATATAGCAAATTATTATAATATTCAGATGGAAAAATATTATAAAGATATAAAGCTCAATAAAATAGTATGGGATGTAATTAATGGAAAAAGTAAAACTAAAACTAAAAGAGATTTTATGGTTATTTCATATAAAATAATCTATAAAGTATTAAATGAAATATATATGGATATAAAGTGTAACAAGAGTATTTTAAATGAATATAAATTTAGGTATGGACTTGAAAATTATTCAAGAAAAAATATTTCAACAATAGTTATTTCTATATTGATATTGGAAGATATATGTAATTATATTGGTATTGAAGAAGATATATTATTAGATTACTTAAGAAAAATATATGATGATAATATATAATAATCGACAAAAAAATCATTATTTATGATAACATAAAAAACTTAATTAGTATAGATATATTGATTTAAAGAAATATTTATAATAATAGTGTCATTTCAAAGAGATAAATAATTATTTTATTATATCACAAATTGACACTTTTCTCTGATTAATAGTGTTAGTATATTTTTATTAAGTAGTGGGGGGAATTTGATAATGAATATAGTTGATGTTTTTACTAAATCAATAACAAATGATGAAATTGAACATAAATATGAGTATAGGATAACAAAATCAAATATAGAGATTTACAATTATGGTGTAAATAATGATGTACAATCTTATGGAATTGAAATTGAAAGAAAAGACATACTAAATGGGAAAACTATTAATTTAGAGAGGGATTCTGTATATAATATAAGTCCTCATAGACATAAAGTACAGCAATTAACTAAGTTATTATATGATAATGAAGTTTCTCCAATAAATGCCATTGAAATTCTAGGTGACTATGTTGATGAATATATTATTGATTTCGATAATGTACTTAAAGAAATTTCTATTGGATAGAGAGGTGAACCTCTCTTTTATTTTTATAATAATTTCATATTACATATATTCAACTTATAGTTAAATATTTTTAAAGCATAAATATATATTTTAGGTTGAATACATATGATGAGAGTAACTATATTAAAATTAATATATTATAATAGATAGTTATTATATGATTGATTTAAATAAGCGTTAGTATAGACTTCAAATAAGTGACATTCATTGATAATAGTTTACCTTATATATTATAATAAAGTCATATTAAATAATAAAGTGTATTCGCATAAGTGGGAAAAGACGAACTAAAAGGCAAAGTATAAAGTTCAAAGAACAAATATCAAATAGGAAAAAGTGTTTCGCCCTTTTCTACTTATGCTTTTAAAGGAGACTGTTATATGATATTAGGTGTGGGCATAGATATAGTGGAAATAAATAGGATAAGAGATGCTATAGAAAAAAATTCATTGTTTTTGAAAAAGGTGTATACTCAAAATGAAATTGAATATTTAAAAAGCAGAAATTTGAGACCGGAATATGCAGCTGGAAGATTTGCGGCTAAAGAAGCTGTCTCAAAAGCCTTGGGAACTGGATTTATGCAGTTTAGTATTCGTGATATAGAGATAGATAGAAATGTTAAAGGAAAACCAGTAGTAATTTTAAAGGGAAAGGCAAAACAAATAGCAAATAAATTTGGTGATTATAAAATACATTTAAGCATATCTCATAGTAAAGAAAATGCAATAGCGTATGCTATATTAGAGGTGATTTAATTGAAATTTGTATCAAGTAATATTATAAAAAAAATTGATAATTATTGTATAAATGAATTGGGAATTTCAGAACTGGTTTTGATGGAAAATGCGGCTTTAAAAGTAATAAAGAATATAGATTTAAAAGATAATAGTTATTTCACTGTGATTTGTGGAACTGGAAATAATGGTGGAGATGGATTTGCTGTAGCAAGACATCTAATTTCATTGAAAAAAAATGTACAAGTTTTCTTTGTAGGAAATGTAGAAAAAATGACTGATAGCTGCAGAGCAAATTATTCTATTTTAAAAAATATGGAAGTTAATATAATTTTCATTCAAGATTTAAAAGATATAGAGCATTTAGAAGTATATTTGGTTTATTCAGACGTTATTATAGATGCACTTTTAGGTACTGGTATAAACAGAAATGTAGAGGGGATATATGATACTGTTATATCAACTATAAATGAAAATTCACAATTTACAGTATCTATAGATGTACCTTCAGGATTAAATAGTGATACTGGGGATGTAATGGGAAATTGTATTGATAGTAATAAAACCATAACCTTTGAGCTGTACAAAAGTGGATTTTTGAATTACAATTCAGAAAAGTATACTGGAGAAATTATTGTTGAAAAAATAGGTATACCAGAATTTGTGATAAGTGAATTTCATGATGGCGGCTTTGTTACAGATAAAGATATATTTAAGAAAAAAGTTGCAGTTAGAGATAAATATTCTCATAAAGGTAATTATGGAAGAGTATTGATTTTTGCAGGATCAGAGCAATATACTGGTGCAGCCTATATAAGTACAGAAGGAGCAGTTAGAAGCGGAGCTGGACTCGTAACTTTATGTTGTGATGAAGACATACTTCAAACTTTAAGATCTAAATTCAATGAAGCAATGACTATTTCCTCTAAAAATATAGAAGGTGTAAATAAACTCTTGGCAAATAGTAATTGTGTTGCTGTAGGACCAGGAATGGGTGATAATGAAAATACATATAAAGTTTTAAATTTTGTATTAAAAAATAGTAAGTGTCCTGTGGTTATAGATGCCGATGGAATAAATGTATTAAGTAAAGATTTAAGTATATTGGAAAATTCCAAAGTACCTGTATTAATAACTCCGCACCCAGGTGAAATGTCAAGACTTACTGGATTACCAGTAGATTATATAGAGAAAAACAGAATCAAAGTTGCTAAGGAATTTGCAAAGAAGTACAATGTCATTGTACTTTTAAAGGGATACAATACTGTTATTACCAAGGGTAATTCAGTTATAGTAAATTCTACAGGTAATAGTGCAATGGCATCAGGTGGAATGGGTGATTGCCTGACTGGTATAATAACATCGTTTATAGCTCAGGGACAAGATGTTATTGATGCTGCTGTAACAGGTGCATTTTTGCATGGATATTGTGGAGAGATGTTGTCAAAAGAGATGTTTAACGTCAGTGCCAGCGATGTATTGGATGCAATTCCCTATGCCATAAAAAAATTACAAAACTAATAATTAAATATGAATTTTGAGGACAAGAATTGAATAGATATTAATAAGAAAATTATTTATTTGGAGGAGTTATGAAAAAAATATTATTAATATTTATATCAATTGTCTTGATTCTAATAGTAACTGGATGCGGAAAGGGAAAGAATGATAAAAGTAGTATAGCGTATTTAAAAGATTTAAAAAGCTATACTACAGATATGAGTATTGAAGTTAAAAATAACAAACAAAAGCTCGATTATAGTGGTAGACAAATGTATTTTTTAGGTTTAGGATATAGATTAGAATTAAATAATCAAAGGGTGCTTATTTACAAAGATGATAAAATTTATATTACTGATTTGCAAAATGGAAATAAGTATATTACAGATATGAATTTCGATGATGTATACAAAATCAGTTTTTTGGGAAATTTTATTGATTTATTATACACAAATGAAAGAATAAAAACTTCTTATAAAACTGTAAATGGTAAGAAATATGAACTTATAAATACAGATATGCCTGATAGTAATAGAAATATAAGTCATGGTATTTTATATGTAGATGTTAATAAAAAGATTCCGCAAAAACTAGTTGTATATGATATAAAGGAAAATGAAAAATTTATAGTAAATTATAAAAATTTTGTACCAAATTGCAGTGTAGATAAATCTCTTTTCAGAGTTAACTAAAGGAGTTATTTATCTATTATCAATATAAAGTAAAGACATATCTGGGAAGGTGATAATATGTTTAAACATTTAAGACCTGTTTGGGCAGAAATTAATGTTGATAATTTAGAATTTAATATGAGAGGGATAAAAAAGCTTTCCAAAAGTAATGAAATCTTTGGAGTGGTAAAAGCTGATGCCTATGGACATGGAGCTGTTGATGTTGCAGCTGTGCTTTTAGAAAACGGTGTTACTAGATTGTCAGTGGCAGTAGTAAGTGAGGCTGTAGAACTTAGAAGAGCGGGAATTGAATGTCCTATTATGATTTTAGGATATACTCCTTTAAGTCTTGCTGATGAAATACTAAAATATGATATAGAACAAACTGTATTTTCCTATGAATATGCATTGAAACTTTCTTCAATAGCCGAAAAGAGACATATAAAAGTTAAAATACACATAGCATTAGATACGGGGATGGGGAGAATTGGATTTTTGCCTGATGGTAAAAGTATAGAGGATGTATATAAAATAAGCAGGTTGCCAAATATAGAGATAGAAGGATTGTTTTCTCATTTTTCTACAGCGGATGAAGAAAATAAGGAATATACTTACAGGCAATTTGAAATTTTTAATTCTTTTTATAAAAAACTTAAAGAAAAGGGTGTATCAGTAAGAATAAGACATATAGCTAATAGTGCTGCTATTATGGAATTGCCTAATACACATCTTGATGGAGTACGACCAGGTATAATATTGTATGGATATTATCCTTCCGGGGAAGTAGATAAGAGCAGATTAGAATTAAAGCCTGTAATGACTTTAAAAACAAATATAGTACATATAAAAACTCTTAAAAAAGGAGAATACATAAGTTATGGTAGAAAATTTACCTGTGAAAAAGACAGTATTATAGCAACATTACCTGTAGGTTATGCTGATGGTTATACAAGACTTATGTTTGGAAAAGCAAAAGTTATAATAAATGATAAATTTGCCCCAGTGGTTGGAAGAATTTGCATGGATCAGTGTATGGTAGATATATCTCATATTCCTGAAGCTAAAGTTGGAGATGAAGTTATACTTATGGGACAGTCTTTAAATTGTAAATTTGATGCCGATGATATTGCTAAAAATATAGACACTATAAATTATGAAGTTGTTTGTATGGTAAGTAAAAGAGTTCCTAGGGTTTATGTGAAACATGGAAAAGTTACAAAAATAAGGAACTATGTATAACATATTCATAAGAAAAATGTAGATAAAATATAACGAATCCTTTGACATATTGACAAATTTTAAATTATAATAGGTACATACATATTTTCGTTTTGGTAAATAGGAGGTATTAATTGTCCAATGTCAAGCTCAAAGAGATTAGTAGTAAACCTCTCAGATACACTATGTAGTGAATTTGATAAAGCACTAAAGGAAGATTGTAAAAAAAGAAGTGAATTTATTCGTGAAGCAATAATATTATATATAGAAGAGAAGAAAAAAATCAATTTTATGGAAGAAATGAAAAAGGGATATATGGAGATGTCAGAATTAAACCTAGAAATTTGTGAAATGGGTTTTTGCTCTGATATAAAAGAATTAAAAGAATATGAAGTTAAGCTTTCGGAGAGTGATTTGCCTGATGACGATGGTGGTGAAACGAGGAGATATATTCTATGCTGATTTAAGTCCAGTAGTTGGATCAGAACAGGGTGGAATAAGGCCTGTTATCATTATTCAAAATGATATAGGCAATAAGTACAGTCCTACAGTAATTGTAGCAGCGATTACTTCACAGATAAATAAGGCAAAACTTCCAACTCATGTTGAAATTTCTTCAGAGGAATATGGATTAAATAAAGATTCGGTAGTTTTGTTAGAACAGATAAGAACTCTTGACAAAAAACGACTTAAGGAAAAGATTGGTCATATGACCGAGAGTGATATGGAAAAAGTAGATAAAGCACTCTTAGTAAGTATAGCTCTTAAGTGTGATTAATATTTTAAGTCATTTAGAATTATATATTTTAGATAGCATTCTAGTTTATTCTAGAATGCTATTTTTGATTTTAATAATAAAGGATATAAATTCTAGTAATTAATTACTGATATTTTTAGTGCTATTTTTAACATGTTTTATATAAAAATAGCATTTTATTAGATATTTTAACATTTAGTATATATTAAATAATTATATTATTAATTAATTAAAAACATAATAAAAATTAAATTTAAAATATATGTTATTTTATTAATATATGTGTTATTATTATTGTATAAATATGCTATACTATATTACATAAGTGTAGTCTTTTAAAAAGTTTATAACTAGGATTGTTAAATATGTAGTTATAAATAGGGGGTAATAACATGCAAAATGATTTAAAACTTCTTAAGGAAAATGCTGTAAAAATTAGAGAAGATATTATAACTATGCTTACTGAGTCAGCTTCAGGTCATACAGGAGGTTCATTATCGGCAGTAGAGATATTAACAACTTTGTATTTTAAAGAAATGAATATAGATCCTGAAAATTCAAAGGATGAGAATAGAGATAGATTTGTCTTATCTAAAGGTCATGCAGCACCAGCTCTCTATAGCACTTTAGCGGAAAGAGGATATTTTAATAAAAGTCAGTTAAAGAGTCTTAGAAAATTTGGATCTATCCTTCAGGGGCATCCTAATATGAATTATGTACCTGGTATAGATATGTCCACAGGATCTTTAGGACAGGGAATTTCAGCAGCAGTGGGAATGGCGTTAGCAGGTAAAATTGACAAAAAAGATTACAGGGTTTATGCACTACTTGGAGATGGTGAATTAGAAGAAGGACAGGTTTGGGAAGCATCCATGGCTGCGGCACATTATAAATTGGATAACTTAACTGCTTTTGTTGATCACAATGGACTTCAAATTGATGGAAAATGTGAGGATGTAATGTCGCCAGAACCAGTAAGTAATAAATTTGAAGCTTTTAATTGGCATGTAATTAATGTAAATGGACACGATTTTAATGAATTAATACAGGCAATAGATGAAGCTAGGAAAACTAAAGGAAGACCTACAATGATAGTATGTAAAACCATAAAGGGAAAAGGTGTAAGTTTTATGGAAGACCAAGTTTCTTGGCACGGAGTTGCACCAAATAAAGAACAATGTGATAGAGCTTTAGCTGAGATTAGAGCGGAATAGTAAAAGTTGATTTGTTGTCAATAAAGTATTATTTTGGAAGTTTTTGCTTGAACTAAATTTCTGTATAAGTTACTTAAAAGTTTTTAATTGTCAACCGAATGAAAATTAAATTTTAGTTAGGAAGAATATGGGAGGGTAAAATAATGTCAAAGAAAGTAGCCACAAGAGAAGCTTATGGAAAAGCTTTAGCTAGAATAGGATCAAACAATAAAAAAATTGTTGTGTTGGATGCGGATTTGTCCAAATCTACTAAAACGGCAGAGTTTAAAGAGAAATGCACTGACAGATTTATTAATATGGGAATTGCAGAGGGTAATATGATGTCAGTAGCAGCTGGACTTGCTACTTGTGGTAAAATTGCCTTTGCTAGTACTTTTGCTATATTTGCAGCAGGAAGAGCTTTTGAGCAAATAAGGAATTCTATTTGTTATACTAAACTGAATGTAAAGATATGTGCTACTCATGCGGGAATTACAGTGGGGGAAGATGGAGCGTCACATCAATCTGTAGAAGATTTATCTTTAATGAGAAGTATCCCAAATATGACTGTTATATCTCCAAGTGATGCAGTTGAAACAGAAGCGGCTATTGAAGCTATAGCTGAATATCAGGGACCTTGTTATGTTAGACTTGGAAGAGCACCAGTAAATGTTATAAATGATGTACCTGATTATAAATTTCAAATTGGTAAAGGTGTTGTCTTAAGAGAAGGTACAGATGCAACTATTGTTGCTACGGGGATTATGGTAGATGCAGCTTTAGAAGCTCATGATATATTAAAAGATCAAGGTATAAATGTTAAAGTAATTAACATACATACAGTAAAGCCTATAGATAAAGAATTAATTATTTCAGCAGCAAAAGAAACTGGTATTATTGTAACTGCAGAAGAGCATAGCATAATTGGAGGATTAGGTTCAGCAGTTTGTGAGGTTACTGGAGAAGAATATCCTGTGCCTGTGCTTAGAGTTGGTATTAAAGATGTATTTGGAGAAAGTGGAAAACCAGATGAACTTTTAAAAGCATATAATTTAACTGCTCAGGATATAGCAATGCAGGTTAAAAAAGGTATAAACTTAAAAAGTAATCAGCTGTTGTTCAAGTAACCATTAAAACCCCATATCATAGGCGTTCACTTCCAGTGGACGCTTTATTATTGTTAGTTTTAAATATTTTTAATTTAAATTTTGTAATATTCTATTGTCAAAGATAGAATAATCTATGACGGTATATATACTTTATTTATAATAAAAAATTAATAATTGAATTGAAATTATATTAACTGTATAAACTAATAATCAATAAATCTTATTTAGTTGAAATTTGTTATATCAATTAAGGTTAGATAAATTAAGTAGAAAATTGTTTCTATTATCTTTATAATAGAAGTAAAATATCCCAACTACTGGTTATAGGATAAAATATCTAGGAAAATTAAGCGGTGATAAAATGAAAAAATTAAAAGAATATGTAATAATAACAATAGGATCTTTAATAGTTGCTCTAAGTATAAAGCTTTTTTTAGAACCGAGCAAAATAGCTGCAGGTGGAGTTATGGGAATAGCAATAATATTAAATGAAGTATTCCCAATGCTTTCAGTAGGACTTTTAATGACTTTGTTGAATTCGGCTTTATTTATACTGGCTTTCAGTGCTATAGGCGGAAAATTTGGAGCCAAAACCATATATTCAAGCTTAGGTCTTTCAGGAATGGTTTGGATTATGGATCATTTTTTTACCTTCGGAACTATTACTAACAATGTATTGCTTGCAACGCTATTTGGAACTCTTTTAAGCGGTATTGGTATGGGTATAGTATTTAATCAGAATGCCTCTACTGGAGGAACTGATATTATTGCAAAGATTTTAAATAAGTTTTTTCATATTGATATTGGTAAATCTTTACTAATTGTAGATCTTGTCATAACATTTTTTGCAGGAGCTACCCTTGGTGCTGACCTTGGTATGTTTTCACTGTTATCAGTTATAATTCAAGGTTTTATAATAGATATGGTTATAGAAGGATTTAATAAATGTAAACAAATAATGATAATTAGTAGAGAAAATGAAAAAATAAGTAAATATATCATAGAAGAGCTTAATAGAGGTTGTACTATTTTTAATGGTAAAGGTGCCTACACAGGAAATGATACGTTTATATTATATACGGTGCTCAGTAGAAATGAATTTATAAAATTAAGGAATTATATAAAAGAAGTTGATGATAAGGCTTTTATATCTGTAAGTGATGCCAGGGAAGTATTGGGAAATGGTTTCAATAATATAATAAGCGAAGATTAAACTTACGTGTTTAATTATTATGTAGAATTTATTGAATAATTTTATTAAGATTATAATTATGTGAAAATAATGGCATAAATGAAAATTTATTTTGTAGAAAAAATATATATTGTTAAATATTATAGGGATAGGAATATTCACTTAATAAAATTAATACAATTTTAATAAAAATGTGACTTTAGAAAATGGTTAAGTATGCTATAATTATTACAAGCGTATTGCGTAGATAAAACAATATAAGTTGAGGAGATAAATAATGATTGAGTTTAAAAATGTCAGTAAGGTTTATATGAATGATGTTGTAGCACTTTCAAATATTAATATAAGTATAAAAAAGGGTGAGTTTGTTTTTTTAGTTGGTCCTAGTGGAGCTGGTAAATCTACTTTTGTAAAGCTTCTGATGAGAGAGATTGAACCTACTGCTGGAAGTATAATAGTAAATGACACTGACATTACTACATTATCTAGAAAACAGATTCCTTTTTATAGGAGAAAAGTGGGAATGGTATTTCAGGATTTTAGACTTATACCAACGCTAAATGTTTATGAAAATGTAGCTTTTGCCATGAGGATTATTCAGGCAAGTCACAAAGAAATAAAGAAAAGAGTACCTCTAGTATTAGCAATGGTAGGGTTGTCTGATAAATATAAAGATTTCCCAAATCAGCTCTCTGGTGGAGAGCAGCAGAGAGTTTCAATTGCTAGGGCCATAGTAAATAATCCAGCTATACTAATAGCGGACGAGCCTACAGGAAATCTTGATCCGGATACTGCTAATGATATAATGAATATAATAAGCGATATAAATAGAGCGGGTACAACTGTTTTAATGGCAACACATGCTAGGAATATAGTTAATGATATGAAAAAGAGGGTTCTAGCTATTGAAAATGGTGTCTTGGCTAGGGATGAACAGAGAGGTAGATACGATGAGAATTAGTACTATTAAGTTATTTATTATAGATGCTATGAAGAGTATAAGAAGAAATGCAACAATAAGTTTAGCGTCTGCAGCTACGGTAATGGCTACATTATTTATTTTGGGAGCCTTTTCAATGCTCCTTTTAAATGTAAAAGTTGGTATAACAGATGTGGAATCACAAGTTGAAGCTCAGATCATTTTAAAGGATGATATTAAAATAGATCAACAGCAGCAAGTATATAATAAAATAAGTAAATTAGATGGTGTAACAAGTATTACTTTTAAAAGCAAAAAGCAGGCATTGCAAGATTTGAAACAGCAATTGGGCGACAAGAATAAAGGGTTAGTTGCAGGTATGGAAAATGATAATCCTCTTCCAAATTCATATATAGTAAAGGTTAAGCAGCCTGATTATGTATCACAAGTTGTTAGCGCAGTACAGTCTGGCGGTAAATATATGGACGGTATAGAACAAGCTAAGGATGGAAGAGATATAGTTAATAAGATTTCAGCAATAACTAAAACTATACAGTGGGTTGGAGGAGCTTTATTTGTTATATTAATAGGAGTTTCGTTATTTCTTATAGGAAATACTATTAGACTTGCGGTATACTCAAGGCGTAAAGAAATTAACATAATGAAATATATAGGTGCTACAGATTGGTTTATAAGATGGCCTTTTATTATAGAAGGAATGATAATTGGATTGTTTGGATCTATCGTATCAGTGTTACTCTTATATTATATATATGGATTAGCTTATAATAAGGCAACTTCTTCAATATCTATGATGATGAGCTTTATAAGTCCTATTTATATATTTACACATATATCTTGGCTATTTATGATTATTGGAATATTTATAGGAGCTATTGGTAGTATAATAGCAATAAGAAAATTCTTAATAGTGTAAGCTACATTTATTAATATAATATTGTCTTAAATTTAAATTGAATATATAATTTTGACATGCAGATATAATTTTATTTTGCATGTCATTTTATTTACTTAACTTTGAATTATGAATTATACTATAGTAAAATAACATTTTGAATAGAAAACATATATAGATTATTTTATTTATAGATTTTAACCAAAAAATTTATAGGCTTTAATTAATTTTTTAAGAATTTTGCAATTTATTTTTTTATAGTGTTATAATTAATTCATATTTACATAAATAATAAAAGGAGTACTACCAAAACAGAGGAGTGAATATATTGATAAATAACAAGAAAAAATGGATAATATTTACTGTGGCTATATTAATAGTAACAAATGTGCTGACATTTTTAATTGGGAATAGAGTTACTTTAAGTTTACCTAATGGAAATGTAGAGATAAGCAGAACCAGTTTAGATGAAGTAATGAAATTTAAAAAGTTATTTTTAGTAAGAGAACAATTGTATAAATATTATGACGGTAAAATTGATGATAACGCTTTAGTGAATGGGGCTATTAAAGGTATGACCAATTCTCTTAATGATCCTTATACAGTATTTATGGATGCAGAGGAAACAAAGTCTTTTAATAATCAACTTCAAGGACAGGAGTATGTAGGAGTTGGTATACAGGTTGAAAATAGAGAAGATAAAGTTACTGTTAATGCTGTATTTGAAGGTTCACCAGCAGAAAAAGCCGGTGTAAAATCAGGAGATAGTATAATTAAGGTAAATGGAACGCAAATTACAGGAACATAGCTTAATAAAGCAGTTTCTCTTATGAAGGGAAAAGAAGGTACAAATGTAACATTAACTATACAGAGAGCTGGTAAGGGAAATTTTGATGTAGTTGCTAAAAGAGAAAAAATTGAATACAATACGGTTACAGGACAGATGTTATCTAACAGTATTGGTTACATAGACATATCTATGTTTGATGAAAATACCGGAGAAAATTTTAATAAAAAATTACAAGAACTCAAGAATTCAGGAATGAAAGGATTAATATTGGATTTAAGAGATAATGGAGGCGGAATTTTGGATGATTGTTTAGATGTTGCATCTAACTTCGTAGATAAAGGAAAGACTGTAGTTTATACGGCAGATAAAAATGGTAAAAAACAAGTTTATAAATCAAAAGGTGGAAGTGCTATTGGTATTCCATTAGTAGTACTTACAAATGGAAATACAGCTAGTGCATCGGAAATATTCTCTGGTGCAATAAAAGATTATAAGGCAGGTACTTTAATTGGTGAAAAAACTTTTGGTAAAGGGGTAGTTCAAACAAGTTTTAATACTGGAGATAATACTCAATTAAAAGTTACTATATCAAAATGGTATACTCCTTTGGATGAAAATATAAATCATAAAGGATTTCAACCAGATATGGAAGTGAAATATCCACAAGAGTTGTTAAATAAGCCTTATGATAGAAATTCAGATCCACAATTTAAAAAGGCTTTAGAAGTAATCAGCAGTAAGATTAAATAAATATTTTTAGCAGTATTGAAGCTTTATTTACAGAGTGACTTCAGATAATGTATATTTTTGTCTGAAGTCATATATTTAACCTGACTAACTTGGCGTAAGTCTCCAACGCACTCTGTACAGCCCACACACAAAATCAAAAAGAAGATTTTGGTTCTCTGCTTGCACTCTGTGAAAGCGACCAAATACAAAATAAATTTTGTTTTGTCTGCTTTTCTTTAAGTGGGAGTTCGACGCCAATGCCAAGTAAGTCATGCATTTGCAGTTCTAAAATTAAGATGGGATAAAAGAATCCCCACCTGAATTAAGAACTTGCTTCAATTGTGATAGGATCACAGGGAAAAGTAGTTTGGTGAGAGGGGAATTTTATTTTAATGAATATTGCATTATATGTACTTAAGTCAATTTCACAGGCAATAATTACACCACCATATGTTTTTATACTTCTTATGTTAGCATTTATACTATACACAAGGAATAAAAAAATTGTTATGATGCAGAAAATGATAATAGGTGAACAGCTAAATTCAACTTTTGTATTGACTATTTCTCAAATAGTTATTGGAATATTTGCTGGAACTATAGCTAGCTTAATAAGTTCTTATCTTGGAATAGCATTTGTCAGTCAAATAACTATAACTTTAATGTTTATGATATCCATTATACTTATGATATTTGGCAATAGATTTATATGTTTTTCCTATTCTGCTGGTATATTGTCTTTGATGAGTGTAGGTATACAGTTTATAGGGTTGATTTACCATATAAATATGAATCAATTTGAGTTTTTAAAGACAAATGTAGTTATGCTGATTTCACTTGTAGCTATATTACACATAATAGAAGGTATACTTGTGATTATAGATGGGGATAAAGGAACAATTCCTGTATTTACTAATAAAAATAATACTATAATAGGAGGATTTGCACTTAAAAGATATTGGATAATTCCTGTAACATTGATGTTTGTTTTAAGTGGTCCAAACATTTCATCTGGATCTGAAGTTATTGGTTACAGCATAGTAAAAAATGCTGCTGTTGCTTTTTTTGCCTTTTATGGAGTAATAGGATACAATTCTATAACTTTTACAAGGAGCAAGAAAGAAAAAGTTATATCTTCAGGGATGGGCATAGCAATATATGGTATTATTTTGCTTATAGTAGCACAAATTGGCAGAATAAATTTATTAGGGGAATTTTTAATAGCTATTTTTGCACCTTTAGCCCACGAAATAATGCTTAAAATCCAAACTTATATGGAAACAAAAGGAGCACCTAAATATGTAAGTACTGATGAGGGACTTATGGTTTTGGAAGTGGCACCATCTTCTCCAGCTTCTGAAATGGGAATTAAAAGTGGAGATAGAGTAGTTGAAGTAAATGACAAAAAGATAATAAATGATCAGGACATAATAGAAGCTTTAAATAATGTATCCACATTTATATGGCTTAAAATAAAAACTGTTCATGGAAAATTAGAACAAGTTGATTATAATAAAATGAATAAAAATAAAAGATTGGGAATAGTTTTTGTTCCTAGAACTATTCCTAAAAATAGTGTAGTTATGAAATATGATAGAAGTTCTTTTCAAGAAACTTTGGATAAAGTAAAGAAAGATGAAGAAGATAAAAAATAACTCTACGGAGTTTATATAAATAAATTGACAATAGCATTATGAAAGTGTAAAATTGTTATACGAACAAATGTTCAGTGGAGGAATTTTGTATGGGTAAATTTAAAATATGTTCAAAATTTAAGCCTACAGGAGATCAGCCTGATGCTATAGATAAATTGGTGAAAGGAGTCCAAAGTGGCAATAAATTTCAGACTTTGCTTGGAGTTACAGGGTCAGGAAAAACTTTTACCATGGCTAACATAATTGAAAGATTACAAAAACCAACTTTAGTATTAGCACATAATAAGACTTTGGCAGCACAATTATGTTCTGAGTTCAGAGAATTTTTTCCAGACAGTGCAGTGGAATATTTTGTATCTTATTATGATTATTACCAACCTGAGGCCTATGTACCTCAAACGGATACATATATAGAAAAAGATGCATCTATAAATGACGAAATAGATAAATTAAGACATTCAGCTACATCGGCACTTTTTGAGAGACAGGATGTAGTCATTGTAGCTTCTGTATCCTGTATTTATGGATTAGGTAATCCTGATGAATATAAAAAGTTATCTATTTCCTTAAGAGAAGGTATGGAAAAGGATAGAGATCAGGTGTTAAAGAAGCTTATAGAAATTCAATATGAAAGAAATGAGATAAACTTCATCAGAGGAACTTTTAGAGTCAGAGGAGACACACTGGACATTTTTCCAGCATCCTCTACCAGTAAAGCTATAAGAGTGGAGTTTTTTGGAGATGAAATTGACAAAATAAAAGAATTCGATGTATTGACTGGAAATATAATAGGTGAACTTAAGCATACCGTTATTTTCCCAGCATCCCATTTTGCTACTTCAAGAGATAGATTAGAAGTAGCTATAGATAAGATAGAAGCTGAGCTCGAAGAAAGACTTAAACAGCTTACAGCAGAAGACAAACTTTTAGAGGCACAGAGACTTAAGCAGAGAACTAATTTTGATATAGAAATGATGAGAGAAGTGGGGTATTGCACCGGTATTGAAAATTATTCCAGGATTATGGATGGAAGATCCGTAGGAGAGCCACCCAAAACACTCATAGACTATTTTCCGGAGGATTTTATGTTGTTTATTGATGAAAGCCATGTAACACTTCCTCAGGTTAAAGCTATGTATGGTGGTGACAGATCTAGAAAGAATACACTTGTAGAATATGGATTTAGACTTCCATCGGCTTTTGATAACAGACCTCTTAAATTTGAAGAATTTGAGAAAAAATTTCACGATGTAATTTTTGTCAGTGCCACGCCCGCTAAATACGAATTGGAGCATTCAACTAATGTGGCAGAGCAGATAATAAGACCTACTGGATTACTGGATCCTGAGATAATTGTCCTTCCAGTTAAAGGCCAGATAGATGATTTGTATGGAAAGATAAATGAAACTATAGATAAGGGCTTTAGAATATTAGTTACTACTCTTACAAAGAAAATGGCTGAGGATTTGACAGATTATTTGAAAGGGATGAATATTAAAACTAGATATATGCACTCTGATATAGATACTATAGAGAGAATGAAAATCATTCAGGGACTCAGAAAAAAAGAATTTGATGTTTTAGTGGGAATCAACCTTTTAAGAGAAGGGCTGGATATTCCAGAGGTAGCTTTAGTAGCTATTTTAGATGCAGATAAAGAGGGTTTTTTGAGATCAGAAACATCTCTTGTTCAGACTATAGGAAGGGCAGCAAGGAATTCTGAAAGTAAAGTTATAATGTATGCAGACACTATAACTAGATCTATGGATAAGGCTATAAGTGAAACCAATAGAAGAAGAGCTATACAAATAGAATACAATACAAAAAATGGAATTGTTCCTACCACTGTAAAAAAAGATATAAGAGAAATATTGGAGATATCTAAAGTGGCAGAAGAAAAAGCTGAGTATAATAGTTTAGAAGAGGCAGTAAATGCAAATAATGAGAATATAGAGAAAGTAATTAAAAAATACGAAGAAGAAATGAAACAGGCAGCTAAAGACCTTCAATTTGAAACAGCTGCAAGACTTAGGGATACAATTTTTAATCTTAAGAAAAAGTTGAAGAAAAAATGAAAAAGTTCATAGATGATTAATTGAGCTAATGTATCAATTGATCCATGCTTATAAGGGGTGAAATACTTTGCAGGATAAAATAGTTATTAAAGGTGCTAAGGTAAACAATTTAAAAAATGTTAGTCTCACTATACCTAGAGATAAATTTGTTGTATTTACAGGACTTTCTGGATCGGGAAAATCTTCTTTAGCTTTTGATACTCTTTATGCAGAAGGTCAGAGGAGATATGTGGAATCATTATCTTCCTATGCAAGACAATTTTTAGGTCAAATGGATAAGCCGGATGTAGAATATATTGAAGGACTTTCTCCAGCTATATCTATTGATCAAAAAACTACAGGAAGAAATCCAAGATCTACTGTTGGAACAGTTACAGAAATATATGACTATTTAAGATTGCTTTATTCTAAGGTAGGTATTCCTCACTGTCCAAAATGTGGTAAGGAAATAAGACAACAGACCATTGATCAAATGGTGGATAAAATTTTAGAACTACCAGAAAGGACCAAAATACAAATATTATCACCAGTAGTTAGAGGAAGAAAAGGTGAACATGCAAAAGTTCTGGGAAATATTAAGAAAAATGGATTTGTAAGGGTAAGGATTGATGGGGAGATACAGGAAATTGAAGGTGAATCAATTAAGCTTGAAAAAAATAAAAAACATCATATAGATGCAGTCGTGGATAGAATTGTCATAAAAGATGGAATAAAGAGCAGACTTACAGATTCATTGGAGACGGCTTTAAAACTTGCAGAAGGAATTGTAATAGTGAATATAATTGATGGAGAGGATATGCTCTTTAGTGAAAGTTTTGCATGTCCTGATTGTAATATAAGTATTGGAGAATTAGCTCCAAGAATGTTTTCCTTTAATTCACCTTTTGGGAAATGTGATACTTGTGATGGACTTGGAACCCTTATGGAGATTGATGAGGATTTAGTTATACCAGATAAGGACAAAAGTATATCAGAAGGGGCCATAGCTCCTTGGGGAGAAGGAAGACTAAAGGAAGATTCTTGGACCTATAGTATACTTACAGCTCTTCAAAAAAGATATAATTTTACTATAGATACCCCTGTAAAAGATTTGGATCCTGAAGTATTAGATATAATATTATATGGAACTAAAGGGGAGAAACTTGTAGTCTATTATAATAAAGACAATCAAAACATGCAGTTTAACCATCAGTATGAAGGTATTATAAATGAACTTAGAAGAAGATATATGGAAAGTAATTCTGAATATATAAAAAATGAAATAGAAAATTATATGAGTGATAATCCCTGCCCTAAGTGTAAAGGAGCTAGATTAAAACCAGAGGTATTAGCGGTTACAGTGGGAGATAAAAATATATTTGAATTTTGCAGCTTACCCATAAGAGACGAACTCAACTTTATAAATAATTTGGAATTAAGCGAAAAGGATAAAATAATAAGTAATCAGATACTTAAAGAAATAAAAGGCAGACTGAAATTTTTAATTGATGTAGGGCTAGATTATTTAAATCTTACAAGAGCGGCTAGAACCCTCTCAGGAGGAGAATCACAGAGAATTAGACTTGCTACTCAAATAGGATCAAGTCTTGTAGGGGTTTTATACATACTTGATGAACCAAGCATTGGTCTTCATCAAAGAGACAATGATAAATTAATAGCTACTATGAAACATTTAAGGGATATAGGAAATACATTAATAGTAGTTGAACATGATGAAGATACTATAAAAGAAGCAGATTTTATAGTAGATGTAGGACCTGGAGCAGGAGAACATGGAGGGGAAATAGTTGCAGCTGGTGATCTTCAATATATTAAAAATTGCAAAGAATCTATAACTGGTCAATATATTACTGGAGAGAAAAAGATAGATGTACCAAAAAAAAGAAGAAAATTCAGCGATAATTTTATTAAAATAATTGGTGCTAAGGAAAATAATTTGAAAAATATAAAGGTAAATTTCCCAATAGGAGTATTAACTTGTGTAACTGGAGTTTCTGGATCGGGAAAGAGTACTCTTGTCAATGAAATATTATATAAAGGACTTAACAAAAAAATAAATCACAGTAAGGCTAATCCAGGAAAACATAAGGAAATTCAAGGGATAGAAAATATTGATAAAATAATAGATATAAATCAGAGCCCTATTGGAAGGACACCAAGATCTAATCCGGCTACCTATACTGGAGTATTTGATATAATAAGAGAATTATTTTCTGTAACAAATGACGCTAAGATGAGAGGGTATAAACCTGGAAGGTTTAGTTTTAATGTTAAAGGTGGAAGATGCGAAGCCTGCAAAGGTGATGGAATTATAAAAATAGAGATGCAATTTCTATCAGATGTATATGTACCCTGTGAGGTATGTAAAGGAAAGAGGTATAATAGGGAAACTTTGGAGATAAAATATAAAAACAGGAATATAGACGATGTACTGAATATGACTGTAGAAGAAGCAGTGAAGTTTTTTGAAAATATACCTAGGATTAAAAATAAACTAGATACATTAATGGATGTAGGATTAGGATATATAAGACTTGGGCAGCCTTCCACACAACTTTCTGGAGGGGAAGCTCAGAGAATAAAGCTTGCCTATGAATTATCTAAGAGAAGTACTGGGAAAACTCTTTATATATTAGATGAACCTACTACGGGGCTTCATATAGATGATGTAAGCAGGCTTGTTGAAATACTTCAGAGACTTGTGGATACTGGAAATACTGTAGTAGTTATAGAACATAATTTAGATGTAATAAAGTGTGCAGATTATATTATCGATTTAGGACCAGAAGGCGGGGAAAAAGGAGGAAATATATTGTGCACAGGTACTCCTGAGGATATAGTAAAAAATAATTTATCTTATACAGGACAATATTTAAAAAAAATGCTATAATTGTACTAGGACTAGCATGAATATTATGCTAGTCCTTTATATTACACGGCGAGAAGGTGAAGTGTTTGATACTTAATAATTTATATCTAGGATTAGTACTAGAGACTTCAGGTTTTAGTAAATTAAGTCTCATCTTTAAAATATTTATTATTGCAGTAATATATTTAATAATTGCTTTTGCACTTAGAATAATGTATAAAGACATGAAAAGTGGAGATAAGAAGCGAGTAAAAATAAAAAGGACCTTTGGTTTAGAAGTTGTAGATGGCGGAATGAATAATATGGTAAGAAAGGGTTCAGTGATACCCATAGACCGGGAAGTAACTATAGGACGAAAAGAAGATAATACAGTTGTACTTGCTGAGGAATATATTTCAGGTCATCATGCAAGAATTTATATGAAAAATAATAATTATATATTTGAAGACTTAAACAGCACTAATGGTACTATAGTAAATGGACAAAAAATACAGGAGAAAGTGTATATTCGTCCAGGAGACAAAATAGAAATAGGAACAATTGTATTTAAGGTAATAGGATAGGTGAATTATGGATAGTATAAAAGAAGAAAAGCGGTTGCTTAGAGTTACATATCTTTTTTGTATAATAAGTTTTTTTAATATATTTTTGATAAAAACACCCTTTGATAATGTAGCACTTATTATAGGTGGAATTATATGTATACTTATGGGATATTCAAACTTTATAGTTAGAAGATTTTTCCCTGATGGAGATAAATACATTCTCATTTTTGCCTGCATACTTTCAAATATAGGTATGGTTATGATATATAGACTAAAACCTTCAGATGCCATAAAGCAGATTATATTTTTTGTGGTTGGAATTGTAATCTTTATTTTGATAGTGGTTATATTACCAGAGCTAAAAAAATATGTGAAGTTTAGATATATATTTCTTGTATTAACCCTGGTATTTATATCTATGCCTACTCTACTAGGGGCTGCTGATGTTAACGGTTCCCAGAACTGGGTTCATTTTGGCGGCTTTAGTTTTCAACCATCAGAGTTTGCAAAATTATTTTTAATTGCCTATTTGGCATCTGCTTTCAGTAAATATAAGAATTTTAAACAACTTATAGAACCGGCATTTATAGTAATGGTTTCGCTTGGTTTTATGGTATTGCAGAAAGACCTTGGTTCTGCACTTATATTTTTTGCTATATCAGTAACTATGTTATATATTTGTACTGGTAAATTTAAATATGTTTTAATTTGTCTATTGTTGTTTTCAGCAGGAGCTTTTATAAGCTATAAACTGTTTGGGCATGTAAGACTTAGAGTTATGATATGGCAGGATCCATGGCCTTATAAGACGAATCAAAGTTATCAGGTAGTGCAATCAATGTACTCTATAGCTTGGGGAGGATTATTCGGAACCGGTTTAGGGCTAGGATATCCAGGATTTGTGCCAATAAATGATTCTGACTTTATATTTGCATCCATAAGTGAAGAAATGGGAGTACTTATGGGATTTGCAATAATGATTTTATATTTCTTGTTATTTTATAGATGTATGAGAGCAGCTCTATTTGCAGAAGATAAATTTTCAAGGCTTTTAGCAGTTGGCTACAGTGCGATGATAGGTGCTCAGGTATTGGTAATAGTAGGGGGGGTCACAAATATGATTCCACTTACGGGTATTACCCTGCCACTTGTAAGTTATGGAGGTACTTCCATGATTATTACATTTATGGCACTTGGCATACTGCAAAAGATCTCTGAAGGAGGAAGGTAAGCTTGAATGATATTTCCGTTGGAATAAAGAAGGTATTGTTTGTTTTTCTCTTATTATTTATAGTGGTTATATCTTATGTTGCATATTTTGAAGTATATGTGGCTCCTAAAATTGTAAATAATACAGATAATAAAAGACTTTGGGCTAAAAGAAATGAAGTATTGAGAGGAACTATTTACGATAGAAATAAAAATGCTCTTACAAAGAGTTCAAGGGTTAATACATTAACTCAAAAAAGAGAGTACACTGGTGGTGCCGTATTTGCGCATGTACTGGGCTATGTGAATCCAAGTTATGGAATAACTGGCCTTGAATCTAAGTATGATCAATATCTTATGGGTGCAAATGATATGAGTATAGTGCAGTATTTAAAAGAATTTATAGCTAATAAGGGCTCTGTAAAAAAGGAAGATAAAAAGGGAAATGACCTTATTACCACTCTTGATAGTGATGTACAAAAACAAGCCTATAATCTATTGAGTAATACTGGACAAAAAGGGGCGGTAGTGGCACTTAATCCTAAAACTGGTGAAATATTGGCCATGGTATCAGCACCTTCTTTTAATCCAAATGATAGTGAACTTACAGCACAGTGGAAATCAATTTCTACTGATAAAAGCAGACCCTTATTAAATAGAGCTGTATCTGGTCTATATCCGCCTGGTTCTACTTTTAAAACTGTTACAGCTATAAGTGCATTAGAAAATATTAGTGGAGTTATGAATCAAACTTTTAATGATACTGGAGGAATTAGATTTAATTCAAAGTATGCACTTAATAACTTTGGAGGAGAAGTCCTTGGAAGTATAAACTTAAAACAAGCTTATATACACTCTAGTAATCAAATATTTGGTACCTTAGGTTTGACTTTAGGTAATGGTAAGCTAAAAAAGACAGCAGAGGATTTTTATTTTAATAAAGATATACCTAGTGATGGTATTGTCATAGATAAAAGTAGATTTCCTACTTATGATTCCAGTGAACCGGGAAATATAGCACAAAGCGCTATAGGACAAAGTCAGGATCTTGCTACACCTATGCAGATGGCATTGGTAGCAAGTACCATAGCTAACGATGGAGTAATGATGAAGCCCTATCTTGTTAATTCTGTAATATCAAGTACAGGAAATACTATAATGACTTATAAACCTGAAAGTATAGGAAATGTTACTACTCCTGAAATAGCTGCCACTATGAAGGAATTTATGAGAGGTGTTGTAACAGATGGTACTGGAGGAAATGCAGATATAAGTGGTTTAAATGTATGTGGAAAAACTGGTACAGCAGATCATCAGGATACATCAAATGCAAGGCCTCATTCATGGTTTATTGGATTTGCACCTATGGAAAATCCTAAAATTGCAGTAGCTGTAATTGTGGAAGATGGAGGTCAGGGAGGTATCCAGGCAGCTAAAATAGCTGCTGGGGTTATAAAAACTTCACTTTCAAAATAGGTCAATGATATAAATATAAACAAAGGAGAAATGTATGACAGGAAAGACTCATGCTGTAATGGGAGCATCTGTTGGAATTGCAATAAGCAGTAAGATTCCTGGAGAATTGAGTATTATAGCGGTGATAATTCTTATTATTTCATCACTGCTGCCAGATATAGATCATCCTAAAAGTATATTTAATAAATATATATTACCAGTAAAAAATAAAATGGTTAAGGTAAGCGTGTATGGAGGCATAGGGACAATATTAATAGTATTTAATATATTTTATAGGAATATACCTGAACTTATGGTGATTGGAATGGTACTGATAATTGTTGCTTTTTCATCGCATAGAATGGGATTTACACATAGCATATTAGGTATGATTGTATTTGCATTTATAGTAAATTATAGGGCTTTACAATATAATAATATCTATTTAGTTTATTACTTTATCATAGGATATAGTACACATATCATAGGTGATATGTGTACTAATAGGGGAGTGCCTCTTTTCTATCCCTTAAAAGGTAAAAATATAAAATTTCCCTTTACTTTTAGAGTAGGATCTAATAATGGAAAATTCATTGAAGATATTATAGTGATTATTTCTATTTTATACATAGCTTATCGATTTCCAATGCTCCTTAAGTTAAAATAGGAGGCGATTTAATGTTTGATTTCAAGTATCAGCTAAAGCTTTTGCCAGATAAACCAGGAGTTTATCTTATGAAGAATTCTCTAGGTGAAGTTATATATGTGGGTAAAGCTAAAATTTTAAAAAATAGAGTTAGACAATATTTTCAAAGTTCTAAGAATCATTCTGAGAAAGTAAAAGCTATGGTGAAAAATATAGCTGAATTTGAATATATCGTTACAGATTCTGAGATAGAAGCTTTAATTTTAGAATGTAATTTAATAAAAAAATACAAACCGCGATATAATATTTTGCTTAAAGATGACAAACACTATCCTTTTATAAAAATAACTACAAATGAAGATTTTCCAAGAATTTTTGTAACAAGAATTATTGCTAAAGATGGAGCAAAATATTTTGGACCCTACGTAGATGTTTCGGCAGTATATGAAACTATGGAGCTAATAAAAAAAATATTTCCTATAAGAACCTGTAAAAGAACTATAATAGAGAATGGAAATATTACAAGACCGTGCCTTAATTATCATATAAATCTTTGTACGGCACCTTGTGCAGGACTTATAAGTAAAGAGGATTATAGTAAAACTGTAGGAGAAATTATAAATGTTTTAAATGGAAAGGATAGTATTATAATTAAGCAGCTTAAAATGGACATGGAAAAAGCTTCAGAAGAGATGGACTTTGAGAGGGCAGCTTTTTTAAGAGATAAAATTATAGCTTTAAATAAAGTAAGTGAAAAACAGAAAATAATGACAGGCAGTTTTGAAAATGAAGATTTTATAAATTTAGACAGTGATGAAAAGGATACCTGTGTAAATATATTTTTTGTGAGAAATGGAAAAATAGTTGGAAGAGAACATTTTATGCTTGAAAATACTTCTGGAGAAGATAAAGCTATAATCATATCCCAATTTATCAAAGAATTCTATGGTGGAACAGCTTTTATACCTAAAAATATATATGTGCCTAATATACTGGAGGTAGAACTTTTAGAACAGTGGCTTACTATGAAAAGAGGTTCAAAGGTAGAAATTAAAATTCCTCAAAAAGGTGATAAGAAGAATTTATTGGAAATGGTAAAAAGGAATGCTTCCGCTACTCTAGATCAATTTAAATTAAAGATATTACAAGATAAAGCTTTACATAAGGAAACTTTACAGGATTTAGCTCATATACTAAATCTTGAAGAACTTCCTAATAGAATTGAGGCCTATGATATTTCTAATATTCAGGGAGTTGATTCCGTTGGTTCAATGGTGGTATTTGAAAAAGGAAAGCCCAAAAATAGTGATTACAGGCGTTTTAAAATAAAGACAGTTAAGGGAGCCAATGATTATGACAGTATGAGGGAAATACTTATCAGAAGATTTAAAAGGGGATTGGATGAGGTTAAAGCTATAGAAGAGAGAAATTTAGAATTAAGTGCGGGAAAGTTCTGTATTTTCCCAGATCTTATACTTATGGATGGCGGACTGGGACAAATAAATATAGCTTTAGAGGTTTTAAAAAAATTAAACATAGATATACCTGTTTGTGGTATGGTTAAAGATGATAGACATAATACAAGAGGACTTATATATAATAGCGAAGAATTGTTTTTGAAAAAAAACTCAAATGTAATGCATTTTATTACTAGAATTCAAGACGAAGTTCACAGATTTGCTATAAGTTATCATAGAAGTCTTAGAGATAAAAGAATTCTTCACTCTGTATTAGAGGATATACCTAATATAGGTGCTAAGAGAAGAAAAGAGCTTTTAAAAAAATTTGGAAGCATAGATAATATAAAAAAAGCTTCTTATAAGGAATTATTAAGTACAGATTCTATTGATACTAAGGCTGCAAATAGTATATTAGATTATTTCGGTAAGGCATCTTTAGAAAAATAGCTATTTGAAACATCATTTTTTTATATTTAATTAGAATAATTGAATTTATTGTAAGTAATCTAAGAATTTTTCGATTTTTATTAAATTATATATTAAATTTCCTAGAAAAGAATGTAAACTTAAAAATTTTATTCTTGATTACGATAGAGGGATAGATTATACTAAATTTTATATGAATATTTTTGAGGAGATTCAATATGGAGCATTTTAATGATTTTTTGATTAAACTATCTAAAATAATTGACGAAGAAAACATAGAATTTAATGCAGAAATGAAAGAACATACTTCATTTAGAGTAGGTGGACCTGTAGATGTATTGGTGACTCCTACTAATTATGATGAAATAATTAATATAATACAACTATGTAAGAATTATAATGTTTCCTTCTATATAATTGGTAATGGATCTAATTTATTAGTTAAAGACGGTGGAATTAGAGGTGTGGTAATTAAGCTTACAAAACTAGACAAAATCGTTGTAGATGGCGAAAAAATAACAGCCCAGGGAGGAGCAACTATAGCAAAGACCAGTAGGATTGCTAGAGATGCTAGTCTTACTGGATTAGAATTTGCATGTGGCATTCCGGGAAGTGTAGGTGGAGCTTTAGCCATGAATGCTGGAGCTTATGATGGAGAAATGTCAATGGTAGTGGAAAGTTCATTGGTATTAGATAAAAATGGAAAGTTTTTAAAATTGGATAAACAACATTTAGAATTGGAATATAGAATGAGTACTATATTAAAAAATGATTATGTGGTTTTAGAAGTTACTTTTCAACTAAAAAAAGGTGATTATGAAAAGATTAAAAATAGAATAGATGAACTTATGGAGAGAAGAAGAGAGAAGCAGCCTTTAGAATATCCTTCAGCTGGGAGTACTTTTAAAAGACCAACGGGATATTTTGCAGGAAAACTTATTCAAGATAGTGGACTTAAAGGCAGAAGAGTAGGAGATGCAGAAGTATCTACTAAACATTCAGGATTCATAATAAATAAAGGTAATGCTACGGCTAAGGATATACTTGATTTAATCCATATAGTAAAAAAGACCGTTAAAGAAAAATTCAATGTAGAACTTCATCCAGAAGTTAGAATAATTGGAGAAGATAAAAAGAAAAAAAACTGATTTTATGTTTTTAAAGCATAAAATTAATCTTTTATGCTATCATATTTATATAAACTTTTCACATGACTAACTTGGCGTAAGTCTTCAACTTCTTCAAATGGGAGTTCGACGCAAAGTAAGCCATGCATTTGCAGTTCTAAAATTCAGATGGGATAAAAGAATTCCCACCTAAATTAAGAACTTGCTTCAAATTGATAGACAGGGAGGTTAAGATGGTGAAGATAAAAAAGGTATCATTAATAGGCTTAGGAGCTATTGGTTGTGCTTATGGAAGTAAAATATATGACATGAATCCCGACTCAATAAAAATTATAGCTGGCGGTGAAAGGATAAAAAGGTATAGAGAAAATGGATTTTTTATCAATGGCAAAAAATATGATTTTAAATATGTAACTCCAGAAGAAAAATGTGAGCCGGCAGATTTGATTTTAATAGCTGTAAAATCAAATCAGTTGTTAGAAGCTATGGAAGATATCAAAAATCACGTGGGAGAGAATACCATTATATTATCTTTATTAAATGGAATTACCAGCGAAGAAATAGTCGGTAAAAAGTTTGGAATGGATAAAATGCTTTATTCCCTATGTGTTGGTATTGATGGCAATCGTGATAAAAATAATATTAAATTTTCCAGCTGTGGAAATATAACTTTTGGAGAAAAAAAGAATGTTAATTATTCAGAAAGAGTAAAAGCGGTAAAGGATCTTTTTGAAGAGGCTGATATACCCTATGAAATTCCAGAAGATATGATGCATGCTCTATGGTGGAAGTTTATGATTAATGTCAGTATAAATCAATCTTCGGCAGTGTTAAGAGCTAAATATGGTGTTTTTCAGACTAATGTTGAAGCAAGAAATCTTATGGATTCAGCTATGATGGAAGTAATAAAGTTATCCGAAAAAGTGGGTGTAAATTTAAATAATGATGATGTAAAAAGATGGTATGAAGTGTTGTATAGCATGAATCCTGATAGCAGAACTTCAATGCTCCAGGACATCGAAAGCTGCAGAGAAACAGAGGTAGAGATGTTTGCAGGTACAATATGTAAGTTGGGAGAAAAATATAAGGTGGATACTCCTGTAAATAGGACTTTATATAGTATAATAAAAGTTATTGAAAAGAAAGATAATTAATTTAGAGGTTGCCCTTAGATTGTAAATTTTAAGGACAACCTTTCTTTTCTGATGATTCATCTGATGAATATGAGTTTGGAAGATGATAATGGAATAAATATGTATAAAATTTAAGAGTATAGAATTTTCATGCTTGATAGCTTTATGTTATAATTAAAAGACTATTAAAATAATATTTTGATAGCTTAATTGATAAATTTAATTAGCAATGTAATTATACATTGAATATCTATAAATGAAATTTTAGTTTTAAGAGAGAATTTAGAATTAGAAAGGTAGGTGAAACCCTGATTTAGAGTATATTAATAACAACTAGATCAGGCATTTATGAGATTTGTAATTGTTACAGGATTATCAGGAGCTGGTAAAACTCATGCAATAAGAAGTTTAGAGGATTTAGGATATTTTTGTGTTGATAATTTACCGCCAACTTTAATATCAAAATTTGCAGAAGCCTGTTTTCAAGCAGAGGGTAAGATAGATAGAATAGCATTAGTTATAGATATAAGAGGAGGAGAATTTTTTCATGATTTATTTGAAAATCTCAGTAAGCTTGAAAATGCAGGATATAAATATGAAATATTATTTTTAGATGCCAGTGATGAAGTACTTGTGAAGAGATATAAAGAATCTAGAAGAAAACATCCACTTTCACCTCAAGGAAGAGTTATAAAAGGCATTGAATTGGAAAGATTAAAATTAAAACAAGTAAGAAATAGAGCAAATAATGTAATAGATACTTCTAATCTTACTACCAGAGAACTAAGAGAAAAAATAACTCAAATATACGAACAGGAAGGGCAAATGGAAACTCAACTTATTATAACAGTACTGTCCTTCGGCTTTAAATACGGCATACCAGTGGATTCAGATTTGGTTTTTGATGTGAGATTCCTGCCAAACCCATTTTACATACAGGATTTGAAGTATTTCTCAGGAAATGATAAACCCGTAAGTGATTATGTATTGGGATTTGAAGAAACTAGAGTATTTATAGATAAATTAGCTGATATGCTTGAGTATTTAATTCCTCATTATTTAAAAGAAGGCAAAAGACAGCTAATAGTTTCCATTGGATGTACTGGTGGAAGGCACAGATCTGTTACTATAGCAAATTCTATTTACTCAAAGTTAAAGGCTTCAGGGCATAATGTTAATGTAGACCACAGAGATATTAATGAAGATGTAAATAAAGGTGGTAAAAAATTATGAAGCTAATAGATTGGATCAGACCTGGCATTAAAGTTAAGAGATGGGTAATGCTTGGAATCCTAGGAATTATGCTGATTACCTTTGGATTAGCAGAGATTATTAATAAAAGCAGGTTTTATAGTAAGGAATATAATGCTTATTATATATTTCTTATAATAAGCGGAGCTTTCATACTTTATATGTCAGTAACTCAGGGAATGAAATCTATTATTGCGTTAATAAATAAAGGATACTTAAATGTATCTTTGGACTCAAGAAAACTTGGAAATCTTATATATGAAAAGAGACTTTTAGTAAAGGGACCTAAAATTGTCGCCATAGGTGGTGGAACAGGACTTTCCACTATGCTTAGAGGATTAAAATATTATACATCAAATATAACAGCAATCGTTACAGTAGCTGACGATGGAGGCGGCTCAGGGGATTTAAGAGAAGATCTTGGAATGCTTCCTCCTGGAGATATAAGAAACTGTATTTTAGCTTTATCAGATACAGAACCATTAATGGAGGAATTATTACAGTATAGATTTAAAGATGGAAGGCTTAAAAATCAAAGTTTTGGTAATCTATTTTTAGCAGCTATGGATGGATTATCAAATAATTTTGAGGAAGCTGTAAGAAAGATGAGTTCTGTATTAGCTGTAACTGGTAGAGTTGTACCTGTAACTTTGGAAAATGTCACTCTAAAAGCGGAACTGAAAAATGGAGTAATTGTAGAAGGTGAATCAAATATTCCGGAAGCTGTAAAACAATATGAAAGTGCTATTGAAAGAATATTTATAAATCCTAAAGATGTAAAGGCACTAACTGAAGCCATTAATGCTATATTAGAAGCAGACGCAATAATACTCGGCCCGGGAAGTCTTTATACCAGTGTAATTCCAAATCTTTTGGTAAAGGACATAGCTTCTGCACTGCATAAGACAAAAGCTTTGAGATTATATGTTTCCAATATAATGACTCAACCCGGAGAAACAGATGGGTATTCTGTATCGGATCACATAAAAGCTATATATAAACATGTAGGAGATGGTATAGTAGATTATACGGTGATAAATACTGAAGAAATAGATGAGGTACTTCAGGATAAGTATCTTGAGAAGACTTCAGAATTAGTTAATATAGATGAAGAAACTCTGAAAAAAATGGGTGTAGGAACCGTTAAGGGTAAATTTATAAAGATTAAAAATGGATATGTAAGACATGATTCAGAGAGATTAGCAGATATATTAGTTGAAACTATTATGGATAAGAAATTGTTCTACGATCGAAAGAAAATTATTGAATATTTCTATTTGTCTGAGAGATTAAAAGAAAACAAAGGATTTGAAAGAAAAGAATAAAAATCAAAGAGGTGTATTGATTGTTTATTTTTAGCTAAATAAAAGAATTTTAACATTAAATATATTGGAGTCTTATACTTTTAAATATTTAAACTAAAAATAAATGAGGAGTAGAATAAAAATGTCATTTTCATCTAAAGTAAAAAATGAAATTTGCAGATTTACTGATTTTTCAAAAAAGGAAGCTGTAGCAGAATTATCTGGTATAATGAAGGCAAGTGGAACTCTTTCTTTTGTAGGAAATAAAAAAATAAATTTTAGAATTATTACGGAGAATCCTGCTATAGCAAGACTAATATTTAAATTGTTAAAGGATCATTTTAAAATACATACTAAGCTAATGGTGAAGAAAAGTAATTCTCTAAAGAAAAGTAATGTATATATAGTTCACATAAGTGAGGAAATGCATATAGGGGATATTTTGAAGGAAGTAGGAGTGCTGAAGGAAGATAATGGTATTATATCATTAAATTATGGTATTCCTGAAAGAATAATTAATGGAGATGAATATAAAAAATTATATATTAGAGGTGCATTTTTAGGTGGAGGAAGTATTAGTAATCCTGAAAAAACTTATCATTTGGAATTTGTAACTCACAATGAACAATATTCAAGAGAGCTTAGTAGTATAATAAATAGTTTTGGATTGAATTCCAAGGTTATACAGAGAAAAAGCAGTTTTGTGGTATATATAAAAGAAGGAGAGCAGATAGTAGATTTATTGAATATAATTGGAGCTCACAGCAGTCTTTTAGAATTTGAAAATATTAGAATAATGAAAGAAATGAGAAACAATGTAAATAGATTGGTTAACTGCGAAACTGCAAATCTCAGTAAGACTGTTAATGCGGCAGTGAGACAAGTGGAAAGTATAAAGCTCATTGAAAAGGAAATAGGACTTTCAAGACTTCCTAAAAATCTTAAAGAAATAGCTGAAATAAGATTAAATTTTCCAGATGAATCTCTCAAAGAATTGGGGCAGATGTTGAATCCACCAGTGGGAAAATCAGGGGTTAACCATAGACTTAGAAGAATTGAAAAAATTGCAGGAGAACTCAGAAGAGAGGGAAGATAAAAACTTATGTCAAAACATCAGGAAATTATAAATTATGTACGTTCACTTAAATCAGGAACTAAAATATCGGTTAGAGGCATAGCGAATAAATTAGAAGTTAGCGAGGGAACCGCCTATAGAGCTATAAAAGAATGTGACTCCATGGGTATTGTTACTACCATACCAAGAGTTGGAACTATAAAAATTGATAAAGTTGAAAAAAAAAGTATTGAAAGTTTAACTTACGCAGAGGTTGTAAATATAGTTGAAGGAACAATACTTGGTGGAGAAAATGGTATTCATAAAACTCTTGATAAATTTTTAATAGGTGCTATGACCTATGATGCAGCAAAAAAATATATTAGTCCGGGGTCTCTTGTCATTGTAGGTAATAGAGAAGATATACAAAGCCTCGCACTTATGAGTAATTGTGCTGTTTTGATAGCAGGGAGCTTTGGATGTGCAGAAAATATAAAGAAATTGGCAAATGATAAGGAGCTACCTGTAATTTCTTCTTCCTATGACAGTTTTACTATTGCTACTATGATAAATAAAGCAATATCAGAAAGTCTTATAAAAAAAGATATCATATTAGTAGAGGATATTATGGAATCAGATGTAAATTATATGAACATGGATGATTCTGTAGGTAAATGGAGAGAGCTTTTAAGAACTACTAAACGTGATAAATATTTAATACTGGATCGTAATAAGAAAATAGTGGGAATAATTACTCTTAAAGATATAGATATTGATATAGAAAATGATGAAATTATAAGTAAATTTATGAATAAAGATATAATGACTGTTACTCCTAAGACTACTGTAGCATATACGGCTCATATTATGGGATGGGGAGGGGTAGAACTGGCCCTTGTAATGGAAGATAAGGAATTAGTAGGTATAGTTGACCGTGAAGATGTTATAAAAGCCCTGCAATATGCATTAAGACAGCCTCAAGTAGGAGAAACTCTTGAGGACATTATACTTAAAAATTTTAAGTATGAGTATAATGAGTTGGGAAGAATGCATTTTAACGGTAGAATAATAGCTGAGATGTTAGATGTTATAGGAACTGCTTCTTGGAGTTCGTTGAATATGCTATTGTCAACTATGGGAATTATGACATTAAGACATAAAAACAATATAAATGTTTCCGTAGATAGTATTACTACGTATTTTATGAAACCAGTTCAAATGGATAGTGTCATAGATGTTTTTACAGAAATAGTAGATATGGGAAGAAATTTTTCTAAGGTACAGGTTGATATGTTTGATTGTAATAAAGAATTAATTTCAAAACTCATGTTATCTGCAAAAGTGCTCAAAAAGTAGTTAGATTTTTTAAATTTATTATAGAGTTGAAATTTTTTTGATTTCATATATTATATAATTTATAAGGAGGAGTTATTATGTTTACTCATATTGTATTTTTTAAATTAAAGGATAGAAATAATACTAAAAAGGCAAAAGAATTACTTCTTTCCATGGAAGGAAAGATATCCTTTTTAAAGGAAATTAAAGTTGGAGAAGACGTAGTACATTCACAGAGATCCTATGATATAGCATTGATTACTAAGTTTGATTCTAAAGAGGATATGGATAATTATCAGGTGAATCCAGTACATGTAAATGAAGTAGTAAAGTACTTAAAGCCTATGCTGGAGGGCTCTGCTTCTGTGGATTTTGAGGAATAGAGGAGGAGTCAAATGGAGAAGGAGAGTTCACATAAGGATTTTGTTCATCTCCATGTACATACAGAGTATAGTCTTTTAGATGGTTCTGGTAAGATAAAAAAATTGGTTTCAAGGGCTAAAGAACTTGGAATGAAAAGTCTTGCTATAACAGATCATGGTGCTATGTATGGAGTGGTGGATTTTTATAAAGCTGCTAAAGAAGCTGGGATAAAACCAATTATAGGCTGTGAAGTATATGTAGCAGGAAAATCTATGCATATAAAACATCCAGATAAAGAAAATGAAACTTATCATCTTGTATTATTGGTAAAAAATGAAGAGGGCTACAGGAACCTAATGCAGATAGTGTCTTCTGCTTCCATTGAAGGATTTTATTATAAGCCTAGAGTAGATCACGATTTTTTAAAACAGCACAGCAGTGGAATAATTGCTCTAAGTGCTTGTTTGGGAGGAGAAGTACAATCTAAGATTTTAAAGAAAAGTAGGGAAGCTGCAGTAGAAGCTGCTCTTTTTTATAAAAATATATTTAAAGATGGATTTTATCTTGAACTACAATATCATGGAATTGATGAACAGCTGAGGGTAAATGAGGAACTGGTAAATATGTCAAAAGAACTGGAAATCCCCCTTGTAGCTACCAATGATGTACACTATATAGATAAAAGAGATTATAAATCTCATGATGTCCTTCTATGTATTCAAACAGGAAAAACTGTCAACGAGGAAAATAGAATGAGATATGCTTCTGATGAATTCTATTTAAAATCTCCAGAAGAGATGTATAAACAGTTTTCCTATGTACAAGAAGCTATGGATAATACCTGTAAAATTGCACAAGAGTGCAATTTTGACTATAAATTTCATGAATCAAAATTGCCTAATTTTCCATTAAAAGAAGGATTAGATCATTTTGAGTATATGAAAGCCCTTTGTTATGAGGGACTAAAAAAGAGATATAATCCTGTAACAGATGAGCTTACAGGTAGACTGGATTATGAACTTAAAATAATAAAAGAAATGGGATATGTGGATTATTTTTTAATAGTATGGGATTTTATAAGATTTGCCAGAGAAAATGGTATAATGACAGGGCCAGGAAGAGGCAGTGGAGCAGGTTCTATAGTAGCCTATACCCTAGGAATTACTAAGATAGACCCTATAAAATATAATCTTATTTTTGAAAGATTTTTGAATCCAGAGAGAGTATCTATGCCCGATATAGACTCTGATTTTTGTTATGAAAGACGTCAGGAAGTTATAGATTATGTGGTAGAGAAGTATGGTAAAAATAATGTTTCACAAATTGTTACCTTTGGAACTATGGCAGCAAGGGCTTGCATAAGAGATGTAGGAAGAGCAATGGATTATTCCTATGCGGAAGTGGATAAAATAGCTAAAATGATACCCTCTATGTTGAATATTACCATTGATAAAGCGCTTGAAATCAATCAGGAGTTAAAACAAATCTATGAGGAAGATGATAGAATTAAAACTCTTATTGATATTTCAAGAGATTTGGAAGGGCTTCCAAGACATACATCAACCCATGCTGCGGGAGTGGTTATAGCATCGCAGCCTTTAGTAAATTATGTACCACTTCTTAGAAATGAAGATGCCATAGTAACTCAATTTACTATGAATACGTTAGAGGAACTTGGATTATTGAAGATGGATTTTTTAGGACTGAGAACACTTACAGTTTTAAGAGATGCTGTAAATATGATAAGGGATAATAAAGGGGTAAAAATAGACTTAGATTCTATAGACTTTAATGATGAAAAAGTATATAAGATGATTGGAGAAGGTAAAACAGTTGGAGTATTTCAATTGGAATCTCCGGGAATGACAAGTTTTATGAAAGAACTTAAACCAGATAATTTTGAGGATATAATAGCCGGTATAAGTCTTTATAGACCTGGTCCCATGAAAGAGATACCAAGGTATGTAAAAAACAAAAATGATCCAGAGGGAGAAGAATATATCACACCAGAACTAGAGCACATATTAAATGTTACCTATGGCTGTATGGTTTATCAGGAACAGGTTATGCAGATAGTTAGGGATCTTGCAGGATATTCCATGGGAAGAAGTGATCTGGTAAGACGTGCTATGTCGAAAAAAAAGCATCATGTAATGGAAGAGGAAAGGCGTAATTTTATATATGGAATTACAGATGATGAGGGAAATATAGAAGTAGCAGGATGTCTTAGAAATGGTATTTCAGAAACAGCTGCTAATAAAATATTTGATTCTATGATGGACTTTGCAAGCTATGCTTTTAATAAATCTCACGCAGCAGCTTATGCAGTAGTAGCCTATGAAACTGCATATCTTATGAAGTATTATCCAACAGAATTTATAGCTGCTATGCTTAACAGTGTAATGGGAAATAATGAAAAGGTAGCATATTATGTAAGATTTGCAAAAGAAATCAATACAGAACTTTTACCGCCAGATATAAATGAAAGCTTTTCAAAATTTACTGTTAAAAATGAAAAAATACGTTTTGGAATGGCTGCAGTTAAAAATGTAGGTGTTAATGTAATAGAGAGTATAGTTAAATCTAGAAATGAAAAAGGTAAATTTATAAACTTTGTTGATTTTTGTAACAAAGTCGATATTGGAATAGTAAATAAAAGAGCAGTTGAAAGCCTCATAAAGGTAGGAGCTTTTGACTATTTTAAAATATATAGGTCAAGACTTTTAGCGGTTTATGAAAAAGTAATGGATGGAATCAGTAATCAGAGAAAGAAAAATATTGACGGACAGATAAGCTTATTTGGTAATTATCAAATGAATAGTGAAAATTCTTATAGTGATATGGATGTAAAGTATCCAGATATTAAAGAATTTCAAAAAAAATATATATTGACAATGGAAAAAGAGATGACCGGTCTCTATATATCGGGACACCCTTTAGATGAATATAAAGAAACTTTAGATGCTTCAGTAAATACAAATATATCAGATATAGTAATTGCAGAATCTTTGGAAGAAGTAAATTCCTCTGAAAACTATAAGGTTAAAGACGGGGATAGAGTAGTTATAGGCGGCATATTGACAGAGGTAACAAAGAAAATAACCAGAAATAACTCCATGATGGCATTTTGCAAAATTGAAGATATGTATGCTTCCGTAGAAGTTATAATTTTTCCTAATGTACTTGAAAAGTTTAAAATTCTTATAAAAGAAGATGAGATGATAATACTAAAGGGACGGGTAAGCATAAGAGAAGATGAACAACCTAAAATTATATGTGAGGATATAAAACCATTGGTAAAGATAAATAGTTCTAAGGTTTATATTCAAATTGAAGATGAAAATCAGGTTGTAAATACTATAAAAGAAATAGAAAATTTTCTTTCGGAATTTAAAGGTAGTACGCCCATATATATATGTACTAGGAAAGAAAGAAAAAAGTTTATGCTTCCCAGCAGTTTATGGATAAAAGAGGATATAGAGATATTAAACTTTTTGAGGAAGAGATTTGGAGAGGAAAATCTAAAAGTATGTTAACAATTATTGTATATTATTTTGTAAAATAGTACAAAATAATATGGATAATTTTTAATTTATTATATAATATAATAAAATTTAATTATATTTGTTATAAAGCATTGAAGTTTTTCTCTATTTCTATTAGAATAAAGACGGAGTGATTAATTTTTAGGGTGGACATTTCAATTCATAGTGAATTTTATAAAGCGTGTGGGACATATTTAGTCCCCGATGGTCGTAGGAGGTATGTATATGAAAACAATAGCTGTGCTAACAAGTGGTGGAGATGCACCTGGTATGAATGCTGCCATAAGAGCAGTGGTAAGAACTAGTCTTGACAAAGGAATTAAGGTTATGGGCATTAAAAGAGGTTACAGTGGATTAATAAATGGTGAACTCTTTGAAATGAAAAGACAAGATGTATCTGATATAATTCAAAGAGGTGGTACTGTTTTAAGAACTGCTCGTTGTGCTGAATTTTTAACAGAAGAAGGTAGGAAAAAGGCTGCAGGAGTTCTAAAGGTATTTGGTGTAGATGGATTGGTAGTTATAGGTGGAAATGGATCATTCATGGGAGCACAAAAGCTTTCAAAACTTGGAATTTCTACTGTGGGAATTCCTGGAACTATAGATAATGACTTACCATATACAGAATATACATTAGGATTTGATACCACTTTAAATACAGTATTAGATGCAATAAATAAATTGAGAGATACTTCTACTTCTCATGAAAGGGTAAGCATAGTTGAAGTAATGGGAAGAGACTGTGGAGATATTGCTCTATATTCAGGTATAGCTGGAGGAGCAGAAAGTGTTATAATTCCAGAAAAAGGTTATGATTTTGATGAGTTATGCAAAACTATTCTTGAAGGAAAATTAAAAGGAAAGATGCATAGCTTAATTTTAGTGGCAGAAGGTATAGGTGGTTCAATGGAACTGGCTAAACAGGTAGAAAGTGTTACTGGTATTGAAACAAGAGCAACTATTTTAGGACACATACAAAGAGGTGGAAGTCCATCTGCCTTTGATAGAATGCTTGCTTCAAGAATGGGAGTTAGGGCTGTAGAAGTTCTAATTGAAGGAAAAACATCCAGAGTTATTGGAATAAGAGAAAACAAAATAACAGATGATGATATAGACGAAGCATTAGCTGTACCAAGAAAATTTGATGAAAGACTTTATGAGATATCAGAGATACTTTCAAGATAGCTTTCATTAAATATATATATATTAGAATTTTAAAGTATAAGGAGAGTTTAAGAATGCAAAAGACTAAAATGATATTTACCATAGGACCAGCAAGTGATACTGAAGAAATGTTATCAAAATTTATTGAAGCAGGAATGAGTGCTTCAAGACACAATTTTTCACATGGCGACCATGCTGAACACAAAACAAGAATGGATCTTATTAAAAAATTAAGAGAAAAATACAATAAGCCAATAGCTATAGTACTTGATACAAAAGGACCAGAAATAAGAACACATAATTTTGATGGTAAAAAGCTTGAACTTCAAAAGGGATCTAAATTTACAGTAGTTTGCGGAGAAGAAGTTCTTGGTGATGCAACAAAATGTTCTATAACTTACACTGACTTATATAAAGATGTAGTGCCAGGAAATACAATATTAATCGATGACGGTCTTGTAGGATTAACTGTTGATGCAGTTGAAGGTACAAATATCCATTGCACAGTAGCTAATACAGGATTTGTAGGAAGTCATAAAGGTGTAAATGTTCCTAATGTTTCAATAAAGCTTCCAGCTATGACAGAAAAGGATAAATCTGATCTTATATTTGGATGTGAACAAGAAGTTGATGCAATAGCAGCTTCATTTATAAGAAAAGCAGATGATGTAAATGCTATAAGAAAAGTTCTTCAAGAAAATGGCGGAAGCAATATACTAATCTTCTCAAAAGTAGAAAATCAAGAAGGTGTAGATAATATAGATGAAATTATCGAAGCTTCTGATGGTATAATGGTAGCAAGAGGAGACATGGGAGTTGAAATTCCTATAGAATTAGTTCCACTAACTCAAAAAATGATTATTGAAAAATGTAATAAGCTTGGAAAACCAGTTATAACAGCAACTCAAATGCTTGATTCCATGATAAGAAATCCAAGACCAACAAGAGCAGAAGCATCAGATATAGCAAATGCAATATTTGACGGTACAGACGCTATAATGTTAAGTGGTGAAAGTGCTAATGGAGATTATCCAGTAGAAGCTACACAAACTATGGCAAAAATCGCTCAGGCTGCTGAAAGACAATTAAACTATAAAGATGTACTTGCAAAGAGAAAAGAAAATTCAGTTAAAAATATTGCCAATGCAATAAGCCTTGCTACTTGTGAAACAGCATCAGAACTTAATGCAGCTGCAATAGTTACTGCTACTCAAACAGGAAATACAGCAAGAATGGTTTCAAAATACAGATCAGAAGCACCAGTAATAGCTGTAACACCAAGTGAAAAAGTTGCTAGATCTCTTGCATTAAGCTGGGGAGTATCTCCAATAGTAGCTGAAAAAGTTGAGTCTACAGATGAATTAATAGTTAGATCAGTAGAAAAAGCTAAAGAATACGAATATGTTAAAGATGGTGACTTAGTAGTTGTGGCTGCAGGTATACCAGTTCAAAATACAGGAAGTACAAACATGATGAAAGTTCATGTAGTTGGATCTGAAAAATAGTTTTTAGGAATATATAAATTTGTATTGAATAGTTATTAATTATTCAAATACATAGAAGTATTGTGTATCAAATGAATCTTACTTGGCGGGAGATTATTATACTCCTGCTAAGTTTAGATGAATTATCTAAAAATATATAGTTGTTGTTTCTTACTTCTATGTAGTGTTACAGGGCTATTTATTAGATAATATTGAAAATATAAAAAATGAGCATTATTGATTGTAAAATTAATAGTGTTCTTTTTTATTAAAAATTTACTTTTTGAATAATATTTTATATTGTGGTTAAAATAATAAGATGTTAAAATATACTGGAGTATTGAAAATTTGGCAACTGATTCATTTATAGCACCTTAATAAGGTGCCCTTTTTTGTTTTTTGAATATTTTTATTTAAATAGGAAGAAAATAAGAGTATTTAATAATATGCTTTTAAAAAGATTCTAAACTATGAAAATTTCTTTGTAAGGAGTAATATAATTATGCCAAATTTAATATGTAGTGCTATAAACTGTTTAAATAATATTGATGGATTATGTACAGCTAGAATTATACATATAACAGGAAAAGATATAAATTCTAATAACAAGACTTATTGTAATACTTTTAGGTATAGAACTCTGAAAAATTCTTTGACAAATCTAAGAAATACAAATCTGCTAGGGGAAATAAAACAGATTTTTAATAAAGATTCCATAGTTATGAGTCCCAAAATAACCTGTGAAATAAATAGGTGTGGATATAATTTTAGAGGAGAATGTATATCATTAAAGGTTCAGATATATGGAATAAATTGTAATAGTGATCAATGTACAGAATGTGAAACTTTCAATGAAGGAAATTTTTAAGAGAGTACATAATTAAATAAAGTTAAGTAAAGTGATGATATAAAATTCTTTTAAGCAAAGATTTTATATCATTTTCTATTTTATAAGGTAAATAAATTCATGTATTGCAATCTAGAAATATAAGAAAACAAACAAAAAAATATAAATAAAGCAAAATTATATTAGTAATATCTTAATATAAATAAATTTTGTTCGATAAATAAAATAATAAATAAAATTTTATATATAAATGTAAAAATCTATAATGATAATAGCATACTTACTGAAAGGTAGGGGCGCAAAGCTATGAGTCTAAAGAAATAAATTTCTATGATTGTCAAGCTACCAAATATAGTTTATTAATAATCATTGATTTTTTAGAGGCTTATAAAGTGATTTGTTTTATTCATTTTGAAAAGGCTCTTTATTTATATGTAAAAATATACTCTATATTAATTTTTAATTTATGTATTCAGAATATTATTTAATAAAATCGTAAAGACAAAAATATAAAAAGGAGGATATGATTATTTTTTACGATTTTAATAATCATAAAGAGCATATGAATAAAATAGATGATTTACTGATACAAAGTGAAAATGTTCTGCAAAAAAATTTGAATAAAGAAGGAGTAATACATATATTAAATATTTTAAAATGTTCTTTTCCCCTTGAAATACTAGATGAAATTCAATTATATGGGGACTATCTACCTAAAAATAAAGAAATAGGTTTTTCCAGGGAAAAGAGATATCTACATTTTTTATGGGATGTATTGGACAAGTCTCCTATGTGCCTTATAGCTAATTTTGCTATTCCCTTTAGAGCCATATTAGCAAATAAGTTATTTAAGTCTTGTGGAAAAAATTTTATATGTGAAGAAAATGTTCGTTTCAATGTGCCAGATAATATGGAAATAGGTGACAATGTTTTTATAAATAAAGGAACGCTTATAGATGCCAAAGGTGGTTTAATAGTTGGAAACTCAGTAGGAATAGGAGAAGGAGTAACAATATTTACACATTCTCATGCAGAACATGATCATTCACTGAGAACTTATGCTCCTGTTATAATAAAAGATTATGCAAAGATATATTCAAATTCAACTATATTACCAGATACAACAATTGGAGAACAGTCCATAGTTGCAGCTTGTTCTTTAGTAAACAAAAATGTTGCACCAAATTCTTTGGTAGCAGGAATGCCTGCTAAACATATAAGAGATAGAAAGACTTTTGATAATACTAGAGACAGATTGGGACATGTATGGCTTTATAATGGTGAATTCCAAAAAGAGGAGAGCTCTCAAAAGAAATAAATATTTAATGCAATTAAAATAAATTTATTTACCTATAAAAAATTAGATTTCAGTAGCTACTTATAATAGTATAAAACTAAAAAGACGTCTCACAGTGTGTATATGCATTGTGAGACAACTTTTAATTATTACAAGGAGATAAAAATTTATGAAAATGTCTTTTAAATCTAAACTTATTGCTATGATTTTACCATTGGTTATAGCAGGATTATTAATATTAACAGGAGTAGCATATATACAATCAAAAAATGTAATAGAAACAGAACTTATCAATGCTATGTCCATAAGGACTGAGGAATCTACAAAGCATATTGATACCTGGCTCACAGGCAGGCTGGCAGAAGTGCGTGAAACTGTACAAAGTCCAATTTTAAAACGTATTTTGCAAACTAATCCCAATATGGATCTTAAAAAGAATGATGATTCCATAAGATTAATTGATGAATTAAATTTATCCCGTTGGAATTTTATTAATACTGCATATCCAAATCAATATGCTGCTTTACATATTTTAAACACTTTAGAACCAAATGAGTGGTCAAATACTGATAATTTAAGTAAACTTACAGCAAGATATTATAATGCAAAGACTGGAGAATTTAAAACCGATCCTTGGGCTAAAGCTGCGGCTACAGAAGCAGCAGAGAGATATTCTAAGTCAAATGGTATTCCCTATGATGCCATTTTTAAACCGGCATATTCACAAGCTTATGGAAGAAATGTAGTTATGATGGTAGCTTGGCTTAAAAATGACACTGGAAAAGTTGTAGCTGGAGCAGGGTCAAGTTTAACTATAGAAACTGTAGAAAATCAAGTTAAAAACTTAAAGTATGGTAATAAGGGGTATGGAGTATTATTATCAAATGATGGAACTTTTGTTGTACACCCAAATAAAAATTGGGCAATGAAGGAAAAGGTAAGTACAGTTAATGACCCAGCTATGCAAAGAATTTCTGAACTTGCTGCCAGTGGAAAATCAGGAGTATACAGGTATAGTGAAGGAAAAGAAAAGAAGATTGCTTTTTATGATTCAGCATCAATAGCAGATTGGACAGTTGTCAATGTGGTATATGAGGATGAACTCTTTGCTTCCTCAAATAAGCTGCTTACTATAATGCTTATAATAGCCTGTATAATAATTGCAATTGTATCTTTAACAATTTATTTTGCAGCTAGTCATCTTATAAAACCACTGACTAAGCTCAATGATTTTGCTGAAATTGTATCCACTGGAGATTTAAGTGGCTCTATAGAAATTAATTCAAAGGATGAGATTGGAAACCTTGCAAGGGCTTTTAATAATACTATTGGAGCACTTAGAGGTATAGTGGGAGACATAAGTGTGGAAGCAGAAAAAGTTAACAATCTATCTAGTAATCTTGCCACCTCCTGTAATGACAGCAGTAAGGTTACAGAAGAAGTAGCCAAGGCCATACAAGTGGTAGCTGAAAATAGTACAGAGCAGGCAAAACAGGTAGGATTATCTGCTGATAAGACTGTGAAGATGGAAGAAGCAAGCAGATCAGTTACTGATAAATGTAATTATATGATTGAAACTGCTGAGCAATCTCATAATATAAGTGCTGTAGCCTTTGAAGCTGTGGAAAAGGCCATTTACAGTATGAAGGTAATAGTTGAAAATAATGAAAAGAATTTAGGTGAAAGTAAATTATTGCTTGAAAAATCATCAGAAATTGGTAAAATAGTTGAAGTAATTACCGGCATAGCTAATCAAACTAATTTACTTGCCCTTAATGCAGCTATTGAAGCTGCCCGTGCAGGAGAACAGGGGAAAGGCTTTGCTGTGGTAGCTGATGAAGTTAGAAAACTTGCAGAACAATCTGCTGTAGCTGCCAATCAAATATCTAATCTTATTAGTGGAATACAAACGCAGATTGCATCTATTACTGATAGTATGAATGATGGATCACAAGAAATTACTAGTGGTATGGAAACAGCAGCTGAGGCTGGAACCCATTTTGATGATATTGAAAAGGCTATAAGTAATATTTTCTCCGTTGTCCGTGATGTAAATTCTGCCACAGAAACAATGATTGAGACTGCTAGTAGTACTGTAACGGAGATGAAATCCACCTCTTCTATATCTGAGCAGACAGCAGCAGCAACAGAAGAAGTATCCGCAGCAGCAGAGGAACAGGCAGTTACTATGGATGAGATAGGTAATACAGCAAATCAACTGTCAACTCTTTCTCATAGACTTAATGAATTGGTATCTAAATTTAAGACTAAATAATATGGACTAGTGATTAGTGGTTGTAAAATTCCACACTTAAAGGAAGGATCATAACCACATGTTGCTGGATAATTCATTTAAACTATAATATTCATTTGATAGTGAAAGAAGCTGACCTGAAAAAATAAGAAAAAGCACTCTGAAAGGGTGCTTTTTTAGTGCATAATTTGCAATTGTATTCTGTGTGTAATAATGGATTATATAGGATATTATTTATAATGATTAAACCTAAATTATAATTTTAACTTTCAGCTAGCTTCTATTTTTACCATGTATAGTATATATTAGCGTGTACAAAGTTAGGTAGATATTTGTAAGTGGTTATAGATATATAAAGAAAATGGATAGAGATTTACCCTAGAGAATAACGGTTCTAAGTATCTAAAATACAGATAATTAGAACTCTGTCAGTAAGTTTCAGAGATCTAAAAAAACTCCATCTGAAACCTTAGTGTATAATTTTTGTAGGCAAAAGAGTTATTAAATACTACGAAAAATATAAAAGGAGATGCGAAAGCATCCCCAATACATAAATTATCCATTATAATTAATGTTAATTGATAAGAAAAACATTAGGTGGGATAAAATTATGTATGAGATAAGTTTAAATGATGAGAACATAACTTTCAAGGGACTAGAGAAGAAAATATATGAATATGTGTGTAATTTAGCTTGTAGTATCATGAGAGAAACTTTAGATCAGATTGATAAAAGATTGATGGCTGAAAGAGATACCAGCTCCCTACGGGATAAAGGAAAAAGGCATACTTGCATAAAGACTATTATGGGCAATGTAGAAATTGACAGACGAATTTATGAATATAGAGTTGATGGCGGTAAAAAAGCATACAAATACCTCTTAGATGAGTATTTAGGAATGGATACTATAGGACATATGTCCATGAACCTTGTTGAAAATATTTTGAGTAATGTTACTGAAATTTCATATAGAAAGACGGCTAATAATATAAAGC
>Ga0334883_1000818_pt1 | contig 51663 bp, 43 predicted proteins | sample GraSluR1_MG_6_FD_207230 | JGI IMG/M metagenome (GOLD analysis project Ga0334883, IMG submission 207230) | Sludge microbial communities from methane-producing bioreactor in Wageningen University, Netherlands - Granular Sludge_09_05-R1 | ecosystem: Engineered > Bioreactor > Anaerobic >...
GGCAATAACGTGGTCTTCACCATCCGCCAAAAAGGTTGGAAAGGAGGCATTCTATTGCTTAGCCCAGAACTTGGCGATTACAGCTACTCAATTCATCCTTCGCATCGCGTTGAACCGGATGATCAGTTTGATTTTCATTGCCCAATTTGTCATTTTGATCTTTCCGTACCGGGAAGTGAAAATATGGCCAAGGTTCTTTTTAGAGAGGACGATAAATATGAATTCTACATCGTTTTCTCCAGAAAGAAAGGGGAACTTTGTACCTATAAAATCTCTGAGACAAAAATTGAGTCTAGCTGGGGTGAGCACCACATGGAGTACATCGATTTCCTCAGCGCATCGCTATTTAAGTAATTCATTACCTTTCAAATTATCCGTTGGATAATGGAATGAAGCGATCCATATTGGAATAATCATCAATCGATATGAGTTGTATACATTATCTATTCTGAACACGCCTCATCATCTTTCTGATGCGTATGCTTTCGATGAGGTTAATAATTCTTCCCAGAAGGTTAGCCTGTAGGGTAACGAAAAGCAGCAGTGCAGCCAGCCAGATAACAGTAAGATTGAACCATATGGTATTTACATACTGCTTGTTGAATCGCTTGAAGGGTGCATAGAAGTGTGCTCTTCCCCAATTGTGCTCGGGCAGCATATATATGGGTTCGAATTTCTGAATAATACGGTTATCGGTTTCCAAATATTTGTTTACCTCGTTGGTGTTAAGTAGCCAATTGGCAAGAGCCTTATTGTAATTTTGCTGCCGTAATGTAAAAACCTTATCAGCCCCTAGATTATCAACCATAAAGTTATAAATACTATCCCTGCTTTGTCTGGCCTCGTTGCCAATATTGGTAAAAGAAATCCTTATGAAGAAAAGGTAGCTTGTTGTTTCCTCGGCAACCATTTCAGAAAAATCTTGGGCATTTATTAGCCAGATAAATTCAAAGGGGGGTAACCCTTCGATTAGGTGCATGGCGATCAGTTCATTTCGAATTATATTGAGGTTCCTTGCGTATCGCGAATCTTCAATGGTTCCTTGCTCTTTCATCCTGGTGCATTCTTCAATCAAGTTTTGAAGTCGAGGTACAAGAAATGCCGATTTGAAATGACTGCTACTAATGATTTGTTCCTTTTCAAAGAACTCTTTTTGGAAGGGGTTATTCTTAAACTGCTCAACAGTTATGGCTTCATATGCCCATCGCGATACCATAAGATCGCCTACTACAGGAACATATATCCTCCGTGTAACCGATGGATGGAGATTATCGAATTGAACCACAGTACCGCTGAGTAGGATATGCGGCACCATTATCAACGGAATGGTTATGTAAATGGTAATTACCGAGTTAAGACCAGCACTTATGTTAAGACCAATCATGTTGGCAAAGCAAGCGGTTGTGAAAAGGATAAGCCAGAACTGTAAAAGCATTCCATTTATTTCAAGTATGGTATTGCCAACCAAAACGAACATGAACATCTGTACAGCCGATAACCCAAAAAGGTAAAAGATTTTAGCATTAAGGTAGCTGAATCGGCTAAGATTAAGGAACGATTCTCTTTCCAGAATTTTCTGGTCGCTGATGATTTCCTCGGCACTCACAGTAAGCCCGATGAAAAGGGCAACAAGGATACTCATGAATAGATAGGCAGGGAGGTTCTTGTTGTCGGCAAAAATATACTCGTTGCCAGCAATATACTTGGTGAAAAAAGCAAGTATTAGGGCGAGCAATGGAGCTTCCATCAAGCTAATAAAAACATACTGTTTATTGGCCAATTTAGAGAGAAGGTTGCGAATATAAAATATCTTAAATTGCACCTCAACATTGGGAATGTTAAAGTAATTTTTTGGGAGTTCTTTGCCATGAGGCTTTGGTTCTATCTTTGGTTCAATTTTTTGCCTGTACAATTCGTTCCATTCGTGTGGTGAGCGTTGGCGTTTGTGGGTAAAATTCCCTTCGGGACTAACCACCTTTGCCTCAACAATTTCCAGAATTTGATCTGGATTTAAAGTTCCGCATTGTGGACACCCGCTTTCGGTGGCATTTACCTGTGTACTCATTGCCTTAAAGTAAACAATGGCATCCTGTGGATTCCCGGAGAAGATCGGCACACCACCTTTGTCGAGTATCCAAAGTTTATCAACTAGCCTAAAAACTTTTGATGATGGTTGATGGATATTCACAATTACAAGCCGTCCCTTGTTAGCTTGCTCTTTAAGCAGTCTCATCACCATTATCGAGTCGCTCGATGAAAGACCGCTGGTGGGTTCATCAATGAACAGGATGCTGGGTTCTCGCATCAGCTCTAGCCCAATGTTCAGACGTTTTCTTTGCCCTCCGCTGATCAGCTTATTTAGGGGTGAGCCAACCTTCAAATCACGGATATCCCAAATATCCAGATCATCAAGCATCCGCTTAACGGCTTCTCTTATCTTCGCCTCGTTGAAGTTGCTAAAGCATAGCTTGGCATTGTAGTAGAGGTTTTGGTAAACGGTAAGATTTTCGAACAGAAGATCATCTTGAGGCACATAGCCGATGATCCCTTCAATGGTTCTCTTATCGCGATGAATATCATACCCATTGATGAGTACTCTTCCGCTTCGTGGCTTTAGTTTACCAGTAAGAAGATTTAGCAGTGTTGATTTTCCAACACCACTACTACCCATAATGGCGATAAGTTGTCCCGATTCCTCCGAAAAGCTGAAGTTTCGGATGCCATTATCGCTGTTGCGAAAGTAAAAGTCTAGATTCTCGGCAGTGAAGACAATGCTGCCATTGCTTTTCGATTTGATCAGCAGGTTTGTAAGGTCAGAGTAGTATAGAGGTTTTACCAGAGGTCCTCGAATTACAGCCCCCTCCTCAACAATGTAGTGCTTTCTTAGCTCTATGAGTTTCCCATCGAGGTAAAGTTCTTGGTTCCCGAAGTGTTGAAGCAAGAAAGTTTCGATGGAAGGAATATGGAGAAAGATCATTTTGCTCTCCAATGCTTTGCTTTCGCTTTCTGAATCTTCACTTATCCATTCAGAACAGTCCTTTTTAACCCAAACACCTTCGATGCTTTCATTGTGTGGTTCTTGATGATTTTCGATGTAAAGTAATGCGCTAGAGTCAATTTCATCGAAGCAATTGTTGAGAACAAACTGTTTTAGATTATTTATTTCATGGGGATCAACGCTAAAACAGCTGGCAATGGAATCAATAATGCTATCCTTTTGGCTCGAGATTTTTGACTCGCTGGATAAGTATTCAAGAAGTTTAATAATAACAAGAACGCGTTCAGGTTTTGATAATCTTGTGCTTATCTCAAAACATACTCTTTCCACCAAAGGACGGATGTTTTGATAATTATTTTCATCCTTTACTTTTCCAGGGGGAAAATCGCGTAGAAATAAATCGATATGGTCTTCGTAAAGCTTAAGATAGTCGCTGAGAAAACGTTGGTGTATGTGTTGCTTAAGGAGATTCTCAACATACTTACTATCCCTGCCAATGGAGCGGGTAATGATTGCAGTTAGAGCAAAAAGTTGTATAAGTGCATTTAGTATCGATTCGCTCATTTCTAAACGTCATCACGTTTGGGTAAAAGCAATTTTTGTTTTACAGGGCGAAAACCTAAAAAACAGCCTGCGCAAGGCAGGCTGCAAAAAAACATAGCAAATAATGACTAACTATTTATTATTTGATTCCTAATTTTTGTGATCAAATTATTTATGGTTTCAAACTGATCGTTGGTTATGGTTTCCCCTTTAAATTCTTTATATACCTCCGAAAGAGGTTTGAGCATATCTGCAACTTCGGAAATTGCAACATCAGAAGATGCTGGTTCCATAAGATTCAGCAGTGTGTTTAAAGGCTCATACTGATCAGCCAAGATCTTTAGAAAATCCGAGTTATCCTTACTGATGATGGCAATTTGACATGTGATGTAAACTCCTTCAACCCAACTTCCTGCCATAATAAGGAGCGATAGGTTATCCTTTCCTTGATTAGTAAGGAACTGGTAAGTATCGTAAAAGGAATTACTGATAATGTGGATTAGCGAATCCTTGTTGTCGATATTCTGTTCAACCCTTTGTGCAAATTGCATATTGAATGCAGTTGAGATCTGGAGATCATCAATCAGCTTTTTGGAAACATTCAGATAGTTCATTGTCTCCTGCTTCATCTGGTAAGTACTGGCATAGCTTAGGTTGGCACCGTAAACCCCAAGATTAAGCGCTTTGCTTTTTTCGGTGAAGTACTTGTCGACATTCTCAACAGGATTGTTTAAGCTGATGATGTAGCTAGCTCCTGCTTTGTTGAGCATTTTCACCACCTCGAAAGAGGTGGGAATAGGATAACTTGTTACAGCTTTAAAGGCTTCGTCCAAGGTTTTCCCATCGGCAGTTTTATCTGTGTCGGCTTGCCTGGCTCCTCCGCCACAACTTGCAAGAGAGATGATGAAAAGGCATGCAATTAATGCTGCCATTACCTTTGGAATAGGGCGAGTGTTAAGATTTTTTTTCATTGCTATCAGGTTATGTAGTTATCTTGTTAAACACTTTTTAGGTTAAATACCCTGCTAATTTAAACAAAAAATGCTTGAGACAATAAACATTAGATGTAATAATTAATATTTAGATTAATGAAGAATTCTATGGGCTTGATATGCAGACATATAACAGAATTGGTGATATTTTGTCAATCTCAAAAGAACAACTACAATACAATTCGCTCCAACTCTTTGGATATTTGATTTTTTAGTTCGTTGAGAGTCTTAATTCTTATCAATAAATCGTTAACATCAGATGGTTGAGTTTTAGGATCAATATTTTTTAGCTCATCGTTTACTTTTTTTATGGCCATCTGCATGATCTTGCTTTTGTACACCAGAATTGATTTTGGAATGGCGTGATGAAGAAATTCAGAATCGTCAGGTGCAAAAGCATGATGCTTTTCCCAGATTTTACTAAGCTTATGAGGGCTGGTAAGTAGGTTCACTGCCACTTGGCTTATATCACTATCGTAATGGTTTAAAAATAAGCGACTATCGATGGTTTTATTTGTTTCTAAAAGTTTACGGTATTCATCAAAAACTTTTTTATATATCAGGTTATTAAACTCCAAATCGTCATTTAGTATCTCACTGATTATATGTTGTCCAACTGTTACTATCTCCTGTTCATTCGGATTTTCACTATCAGCTATATTGTAGAAAGGTTCAGCTCCAAATTTGAGAAGGAATAAAAGGATCTCCTTTTCCTGCTCCTCGCAGAAAATTTCGGAGACAAAACCAGGGAGAGATGGCGTTTTGGGCTTATTTTCAATGTAAACAGGCGCTTGGTATTTTCCATAAATATTTTCCATTCTTGCCCTTCGCTGATTGGCAACCTCAGCATAAAGTACCGCTTCTTGAACGTCTAAAATTTTTGTACACTCCTTGATGTATACCGATCGCATTATATTTTCAGGAATTACCGCTATGGATTTTACAATGTCACGAATTAGGCCAGTCCTTTTAACAGGATCGTTCTTAGCTTCTTCCAACAGCAGTTTTGCTTTGAAATGGATGAAATCCGATTCGTTCTTTGCAATAAAGTCCAAAACTTCGGTTGAACTATGTTTTTGTGCAAAACTATCGGGATCTTCACCCTCGGGCATAAGAACAACCTTAACATTTAGCCCTTCCTCAAGAATTAGATCAATTCCTCTAAGAGATGCTTTTATCCCTGCAGGATCGCCATCGTAAATGACGCTGATATTAGGGGTAAAGCGTTTTATCAATCGAATTTGATCGGGCGTAAGGGCAGTACCAGAGCTGGCCACAACGTTTTCGATTCCGGTTTGATGCAACGAGATTACATCTGTATATCCTTCAACCAGAAAGCATTTATCGTTTTGTGTAATGGCTTTCTTGGCATAGAACATTCCGTAAAGCTCTTTACTTTTATGGTAGATTTCACTCTCGGGACTGTTGAGGTACTTTGCCAGCTTAGTATCTGATTTCATCACCCTGCCTCCAAAACCGATTACCCTTCCACTGATGGAATGGATTGGAAAAATAACCCTTCCCTGAAAACGGTCAATGGCATCGCCCCCTTCACGGGAAATGCTTAACCCCGATTTTATAAGGTATTCCAATCTATATCCCTCACGAATTGCAGCATTGGTAAATGCATGAAAATCGTCGAGACAATAGCCCAGCTGGAATTTATCAATGATATCTTCACGAAAACCTCGCTCGGTGAAGTAACTTAGGCCAATGGTCTTCCCTTCGATGTGCTTGTGAAGGGTATTGGTGAAATAGCGTTGAGCCCACGCTGTTACAACCATCAAACTCTCGCGTTCATTGCGAAGCCTTATATCTTCAGCGGTTAATTCTCTCTCCTCAACCTCAATGTTGTACTTTTTTGCAAGAAATTTCAGCGCTTCAACATAGGTCATCTGCTCGTGATCCATAACGAAGTTTACAACGTTTCCTCCTTTCCCGCATCCAAAACATTTGTAAATGCCTTTTGAGGGACTTACAGAAAATGAGGGTGTTTTTTCATTATGGAATGGACAAAGTCCAAGGTAGTTAACACCCCGTTTTTTAAGCGAAACATAATCTTTTATAACCTCTACAACATCAGCTGCAGCGATGATTCGATCTATGGTAAGTTGGTCAATCATTGGGTTTTAATGTGAATATCTACGAGTGTAGATGTTTGGTAAAGGTACAAAAAGACGATGGGATTTTTAGTACTAAAAACCTAGTTCGGCTAAAATAATAAAACTATGCAAGGGAATTAAACGGCTTTATTAAACTATTGGCATGAAAAATCCTTTTACGATCTTGCTGCAATTAACGATAGGGATTTTTGTCAATGTTTGCATTAATTTTTGAAAAGATTAGCAAATCAATAATCTGGTTATCCTTAATAACGGCACTCTTTAGCCTTGCCTCTTGGTTAAATCCGTTTTTTTCCAACACCCTCGCCGATGCAGGGTTATTTGAAAACACCTCTGCATAAACTCTAAGTAGTTTGTACTCATTAAAGGCTAAGTTAACAATTTGATCAATTGCTTTGCTTATAATCCCTTTCCCCTGATAGTCAACACCAATCCAGTATCCAATTTCGCCGTTTAGCTTAAATACATCTTCTTTAAGGTGTAACCCTATGACTCCTACGGCCTTACCATTAATATCAATTGCATTTATAATTTCTCTTTGTGCACCCAAGGCGTATTCAATAAAGAATTCAGCATCCTTTTCGGAGTAGGGATAAGGTATAACATCACGAACTCCCTCCCAAATTTTTCGATTGTTAGCATTAAATGCAATTGAAGAGGCATCATCCTTTTTTAAAGGACGAAGCGTAAATGTTAAAATGCTGGTCATGGATTAAATAAATAATGAGAAGATAAAAACTATATAGTAAAGTTAGTAGTAAGAAATTTTTCGTGTAATTCGATGTTCAATTTTTTTATTCCTGATACTGTTATTCCTGCCTATAGTAACTTGGTATGTTTCTTTTGCAATCCAGTTCCCCTGCGAATCATACTGGTACTCGTAAAAGTATGCCTGATCACCTTGCATTGAATTGGTAAGGGTTTCCACCATAACATCTCCATTGGGATAATACTGGCGTGCAACAGATTCGAAGTTAAATTCTTTGTTGGGATCCATGGGGTAGGTCCAACTCCCATGAAATTGACCATTGGCTCTGTAAACCATCACCCTTATCATGTTGGATTGAACAATGTAAATTAGTTTCTCGGTGGTAATATGGGCTCCTGTACTACCGTAAACTTCAGCCAATTCAATCCTCCCCAAGGAGTCAGACGTGAGAGAAGCACTTTGAAAAACTTTACCCTCCTTAAGCAATTCAATTTTTATTGGAAGAAATTTGTCCTGATCATACTCAACGTTCACAACCTCTTCGCGCCAACCCGCAATGTTTGCAAAATACCTGTGGTGTTTTTGCTTAAGTTTAACACCATCAATATATTCCCATCGTGTTTCGGCTGTTTTACCTCCGGCTGAGTTATAGGAAATTGACGAAACAATATTCCCTTGTGGGTTGAATTCTTTAACAACCTTATATGGTATGGGAGCTACTCCTTTTATAATAACCTCAGATGATTCTTCTATGGTTTTAAATCGCTGCCCTCGACTTGCCTCTGATCGACTACCTATGTAATAGCTAACCAAAGGTTGAGCATAAGAACAAAGAGTAAGAATTGATAGAATTAAGCCGAGTGAGTATCTGATCATGTTAACTCTCAATTTTTTTAATAGTTCAAAATTAGTACTTAATAATGGGAATATGTTATTATCAAATGCAATAGTTGTATGATTTTGGAATTAAATATCTTGATTGTTAATAAAAACTCTGGTTTTAGGTAGTTTTTCTGGGTGATGTCTTTGTAGATATTCAACCAGTTTCTCACGTACAAAAACTCTAAGATCCCATAGCGTTGGGGAATCAACAGCGCTCATAAGAAATCGTATTTCTAATGCTTGATTGGTTGAGTTAGTAACCTGAACATTTGCAATGTCACCATCCCAAAGTTCAGTTTTTCCGAGAATTTTAAGGAATACTTCTCTAAGTTCTCCCACAGGCATTGTGTAATCTGTAAAGATAAATACGGACCCTAGAATGTCAGATGATTGTCGAGTCCAATTTTGAAAAGGTTTTTCAATAAAGTATGTTGTTGGAACCACCAACCTTCTTCTATCCCAAAGCCTAATTACAACGTAGGTTAATGTAATTTCTTCAATCCAGCCCCATTCCCCTTCTACAATAACAACATCATCAATACGAATTGGTTGAGTAATCGCTAGCTGCATTCCTGCTAAAATTGACCCAATAACCCTTTGGGCTGCAAGCCCAAGAATGATCCCCGCAACTCCTGCTGAGGCAAAAAGGCTAATACCTATCCTCCGTATGGACTCAAATGACATTAATGCTATGGAAAATGCAACGAAAATGATAATAAATACTAGTACCCTTTCAAGAATTTTTAGTTGGGTGTGCATCTTGCGGGCAACTAGATTATCCTTTTGACTGATATCATAACCAGTAAGAATGATAATTCGTGTTATTCTAATGGAATTTATCAGTATCCAGGCACCAGCAATTATAAGTAATATAATAAGAAGCTGGTTTAATGAATCCAGAAGTTCGGGATCGTGAACCAGAATGGCTAAGTTCAGCTTAAAAGTTAAAGCTAAAACAAGGAAAAGTAATGGAAGGATTATTTTCCAAAGAATCTTTACTTTGGATCCCCTGTTTTTTAATTTACTTACATGATGTTTAATTGCTTTTAGGATTATGAATAGTAACCCCAGACCCGATAAAACTACTAAAGTAGATACAATTATTCGGTCAATGTGCTCAATGATAAACAAGTTACCCATTTTTTAATGCAAATTTAAATGAAATTACCATTTGTGAACAAAAAGTATGCACATTATTAAAGTTGGTTATGTGAAGGATTTTTCAATTGAATAATAATATGATTCATATCTCAATAGCGATTTTTTACGTAGTGATAATCCAAAATTATTCACATTTAATTTGACTTGGATAATAAAAATCACTTAAGTTTGTAAATAATACTATAGCCATGAAAAAAATATTTGTTTTAACTTTTACCCTTGCATTATATACCTTTTATGGATGCGACGAGGGTAAGGTAAACTTTTTTACCGTTGATCAGGATATCCAATTTGGCCAACAACTCGATTCTGCAATTCTTGCCGATCCTGTAAACTACCCCATACTTAGCATTGATGATTATCCTGAGGCTTACGATCATCTGTATCGCATTCGCGATGAAATACTGCAATCAGATAAATTTCGCTATGCACAGCGTTTCGATTGGGAGGTTAAGATTATACATAGAGATGATATACTTAATGCTTTTGCAGCACCAGGAGGTTACATGTACTTCTATACAGGTTTAATCCATTTTTTGGATGATGAATCTCAATTTGCCGGTGTGGTGGGGCACGAAATGGCACATGCCGACAGAAGGCATTCAACCGAAATGCTTACCAAACAGTACGGTTTTAGCTTGCTCTTGGGTATTATCTTGGGTGAAAACCCCAGCGTTTTAGAATCAATCATTGCGGATTTAGCACTGGGCTTGGGAGCACTCAAGTATAGTAGAAATAACGAGTACGAGGCTGATGAGTATGCCGTTAAGTATCTCTATGACACAGATTACCATCCACTTGGAGTTGCTGGATTCTTTGAAAAATTGGATGGTGCTTCAACCCCCCCCGAATTTTTAAGTACACACCCGTCCCCAGAAAATCGTATCGAGGCAATTTATGCTGTATGGCAGAGTCTTGGTAGCAAAATTGGAGAAACTTTCCCAGAGAGATATCAGGAATTTAAGAACAGCTTACCAACCCCATAAAGTTCAAATTGAGCTAAAAAAAAGGCTTCTCTATTTCAGGGAAGCCTTTTTGGGATTATGAGGATACTCTACAAAGAGTAGTTTTTTACAATTTGCGTTGCAAATTGATCGATAGTTTTAGAGTCTGTAGCACCATAAAAATCGTAGTAGTACTCTATCAAATACTTCTTAATATCATCATCAGCCATTCTTTGCCTTTTTAGAATGGGGATTATGGTGTAAAACTCATTTTGTAATTCATCTTTATCAACAAAAACAAGGGTGAACTTAGTAATCTCATAGCTTTTATTAGTTGACCTTTCATACTCATAAACAGCAAGATTCGATATTTCATTACCCGTTATAAATCCTGCGCTACTAGTAATTAGTTTATCCTTCTCCAGAACAAGGGTTTGTTCCTGATGTCCAATTTTCTTAGAAATAGGGTTATTATCAACACGGTAATAGAATACTATGAATTTGTCATCGGAGAGAGGATATTTTTGCTGGTCAAGTTGAACGTCAACAGCATCTCCGATAATTGAGAATTTATCGTTTCCAAAGTATTGTTTTAAATCGTTGATTTCAGATTGGTTAGGATCAAAACGAGCAAGCATAAGGTTACGCATCTTAGTTGGGGTCGCAACCTCTTTGACAGAGGAGGTCAACATTCTATGATCAACAGCTACTTCCATTTCAGTTAACTTCAAAAGATATCGATTCATGTTTTCGCCAATGGTAATGGCATAGCTGTCGAGACTTTCAAATAGCAGATGGTCATCGGGATTTAAAGCATCACCTGCAGAAACAAGTTGACCTGTTTTAAGATTGGTAATACTACCACTAACTCTGGTAACATGGTAAATTTCCTGTGCCTGAGCACTCAATCCTATAAAAAAAAGGATTATTAAGGTAAACGAAAACGATTTCATATCTGTAGTTTTTATCAATTTAACGAATAGTGCATTACAACTCCTGTACCAAAATTATAAAATATTATGATTATTAATCAGCATTTGACGTTTTGTTTTTGGTAGTGAGTTAAAAACAATGTTATGAGAATCATTAATCCATCCCATAATTGTTTTATCGGAAATCGATCCATCTATCATAATCGTATTCCAATGCTTCTTGTTCATATGGTAACCCGGAATCACACAACAATATTGTTCTCTTAGTTCAATTGCCTTCTCGGGGTCACATTTAATATTAATACTAAGAGGTCCTTCCAGATCAACCAGTGCATACATTTTTCCGCCAACTTTAAAAACCAGAGTTGTTTCATCAAAAGGGAAACTTTCTGTTGTTCCCATTAGGTTAAGACAAAAATCTCTAAGATCTTCAATATTCATAGTAATATTTTAAAGTGTTGGGTAAAAAGCATCAGGAATGTGCTCAAGTTCAAAACCATTCCCTTTATGCAAAAGACTTAAAATATCGAATTGCACTTCCATGTCATAATCATAATGATTGACATAGGCATCGGCAGCTTCAATAATATTTTTTTGTTTTCGATGCCTAACAGCTTCCTTGGGCTCTTCCCAGTAATCGTTCAAGCGTGTTTTAACCTCAAAAACAATAATCATATTGTCCTTTAGGGTTACTATGTCGAGTTCCTTTTTGCCAAAACGCCAGTTAGTATGAAGAACCTTATAGCCATTACGTTTAACCCATTCCAAGGCAAAGGCTTCACCTTCTTTCCCAATTTTCTGGTGATGAGGCAAATCATCAATATTTCTCATGTTTATTTGTAACAAAAGGTTTTTTTTGCAATATAATTCATTGCATCTAGACGTTGGAATAATGAATCGTATTTTTTTACTAATTATCTTATCATTTTTATTATTTAATCCCAACACAAACTCAATAGCATCTGATTTTGAGGGGAATATTAGTTTTGTTTGCGAAACAGTTTTTGACACTACCTACATTACCATTATGGTAAAAGGTGATATGATTAGGGTGGATGAATTTAATAAGAATTATCAGTTGCAGGCTAGTCGAATTATCAATTTACCCAAGGAAATGGCAATAGCCATTTCGCATCAGCAAAAACTTTACACAAATATAACCGTTTCTCCATCAAATGGCACTATATCCAATTCGCTTAATCTGAAGAAAACGGGAAATTATAAGGAAATCAATGGTTATAAGTGTTACCAATGGCGTGTTAAAGATGTTCAGCGTAATACTGAGATAGCCTATTGGGTTGCCGAGGAACGTTTTGATTTTTTCGAATCATTACTAAAATTCTTAGATCGAACGGAATATAGCCTGAAAATTTTTAATAACATTCCCGGATGTGATCGTTATTTCCCGTTATTAACCGAAGAACGCACTTTACTTCGAAAAGACAAATTGCGCATTGCTGTTGTTGAGATCAACGAAACTACCTTAAACTCAAAAATATTTGAGATACCTGAAGGTTATAATGCCGTTAGGCATCTGTAATTTTCCATATTACAGAATAACGGCAATTAAGTTTACAGAAAAATAAACAGTGTCAGGATTATAATTTGCATGAGGGGGGAGAGAATTGAAGAGTAGTAGTTTTATCATTTACTTTCATTGTTACTTCCCTACCAAGTATTAATGCAAGGTTGGTATCCTGATGTCCGCTAGGGAAATCAAAGCAAACGGGGTAATCGTATTCCTGAACGGCATCCTTTACAATTTCAAAGGCATTTTTTCCGAAAAGTATCGTATTGTCATGCATATCATTCATACCTCCTACTATAAGCCCGGCTAGATTCTTAAGTTTCCCGCTATGCTTGAGGTTCATCATCATTCTGTCAATATGATATAGGTATTCATCCAGATCTTCAATGAAAAGGATTTTACCTTCGGTGATAATGTCGGCATCAGTTCCCGAGAGGCTGTATAAAATGGACAAATTTCCACCGGTTAAAAAACCCTGTGCCTTTTCTGCCCTATTAAGAGGATGTGAAGATGTTATGTATGTAGGGCTCTCGCCGAAAAGGATACTCTTAAGGCTTTGGGTAGATTCATTTTCTGAACCATCGCGTGGAAACGCAAATGGCATAATACCGTGTATGGTTTCTACCATGTACCAGGAGTTCAGTATTCCATGCAATACAGTAATATCGCTATAACCAACAATCCACTTTGGGTTGCGTTGAAAATCCCTGAGATTGATTAAGTTAAGAAGACGAACAGATCCATATCCACCCCTTGCACAGAGAATTGCCGAAACATTAGGGTTGTTAATCATATTTTGTAAATCGGAAGCTCTTTGTTCGTCGGTTCCTGAGAATTGGTTATACTCGTTGTACAGATTATCACCAAGAACAACATTTAACCCCCAGCTTTTAATTAAGCTTATAGCAGGTTCAACCTCACCGGGAGAAACCTTACGTGCAGGAGCAATAATCCCTATGGTATCACCCTGTTTAAGAGCAGGAGGTGTAATTAGTTCCATTAAATAAATGAAAAAAATGTTGTTATATTTGTATGTTAAATTTACCCACTTTTTAATAAACTAAGTTAATATATAAGTATATATATTAGCCCCACAAGGGCTAGTTTTTTTGATAAATAATTATTTGGTTATGAAAGCCTATAAACGTTACCTAATTACATCGGCATTACCGTATGCAAATGGACCTATTCACATAGGGCACTTGGCGGGTGTTTACATCCCTTCTGATATCTATACTCGTTACCTTCGAATGAAGGGAATGGATGTAATCTCGGTTTGTGGTTCCGATGAGCATGGCGTTCCCATAACCATTAAAGCAAGGCAGGAGGGAGTTTCACCGAAAGATGTTGTCGATAAATATCATACCATCATTAAGAAATCATTCAAAGATTTTGGTATTGCCTTCGATATTTATGCTCGAACGTCGTCTCCTGTACACCATCAAACCTCATCTGAGTTTTTTCGCAAGCTTTATGATGATGGGGTTTTCATTGAGAAAACCACCGAGCAATACTTTGATACAGAGGTTAACCAGTTTTTAGCTGACAGGTACATCACCGGAACTTGCCCTCATTGTACCAACGAGAATGCCTATGGCGATCAATGCGAGAAATGCGGAACCAGCCTGAATGCTACAGATTTGATCAACCCTAGATCAACCCTAAGTGGAGTTAAACCCATTTTGAAACCAACAAAGCATTGGTTTTTGCCTCTTGATAAGTATCAGAGTTTCCTTGAGAAGTGGATTCTGGAGGATCATAAGGAGTGGAAGGTTAACGTTTACGGGCAATGTAAGAGTTGGCTCGATCATGGCTTACAACCGAGGGCGGTGAGCCGCGATTTGGACTGGGGAGTTCCTGTTCCAGTTGAGGGTGCCGAAGGTAAAGTGCTATACGTATGGTTCGATGCACCCATTGGTTACATTTCGGCCACCAAGGAGTTAACACCCAATTGGGAGAAGTACTGGAAGGATAAAGAAACACGGATGATCCATTTCATTGGTAAGGATAATATAGTTTTCCATTGCATTGTTTTTCCAGCCATGCTTAATGCCGAGGGAAGTTTCATTCTGCCCGACAATGTGCCTGCCAACGAGTTTCTAAACCTTGAGGGCGATAAGATATCAACTTCGCGCAACTGGGCGGTTTGGCTACATGAATACCTACAGGATTTTCCCGGCAAGCAGGATGTACTTCGCTACACCCTTACCGCTAACATGCCCGAATCCAAGGACAACGACTTCACATGGAAGGATTTTCAGGCACGCAATAACAATGAGTTGGTTGCCATTCTGGGCAATTTTGTGAATCGTGCTATGGTTTTAACTCACAAGTACTTCGAAGGGAAGGTGCCTGCACTTGGAGAGCTAACCGATTACGATCGTGAAACCATTGCTGAACTCCCCAAAATTAGGGTTGCCATTGAGAAGAACCTTGAAGGATTTCGCTTTCGCGATGCACTTCGAGAGGCCATGAATATTGCCCGATTGGGCAATAAGTACTTAGCCGATTCTGAACCATGGAAACTATATAAAACCAGTCCTGAGCGTGTGGGAACAATTCTTAACATTGCCCTTCAGGTTACTGCCAATATTGCAATTCTTCTTGAACCAATCCTTCCATTCTCTACCGATAAGTTAAGCCAGATGTTAAATGTTAAAGATTTGGGATGGAGTAATGGTGGTAAATTAGATCTTTTGCCCGTTGGGCATATGGTTGCGCAACCGGAACTGCTATTCGAGAAGGTTGAGGATATTGAAATAGAAAATCAACTTGCCAAACTTTTAGCCACAAAAGAGATGAATCAGATCAATAATCATACAGTTACACCACAAAAGGAAATTATTACCTATGAGGATTTCATGAAGATGGATATCCGAATTGGGACAATACTGAATGCGGAAGTTGTTCCCAAAACCCAAAAGCTCCTAAAACTTTACGTAGATACCGGAGTTGATAAACGGACGGTTGTTTCGGGCATAGCCGAGTGCTTTAAACCAGAGGATCTGATTGGGAAGCAGGCAGCCTTTTTGGTAAACCTTGAACCCCGAAAGATCAGAGGGATCGAGTCGAATGGTATGATCCTTATGGCGCAGGATGAGGGAGGTAAACTCCGTTTGGTTATACCCAACGAGGGTGTTGCCAATGGGTCTGAAGTGAAGTAATAAATTATTTTATGTAGAAAAATTAGGTATAAGCGCTAGGTTAGTATACTCCTGATAAACAAGTTTACATGAGCAAAAAGGGCTGTCATGTTTTTTAAAGACAGCCCTTTTTTACGTTTTTTGTTCTTGCAGCGTTTGGATGAATAATTACGTAATGGATAATATAGTATCTGTTTTATAGGATCAAATAATTAAAAAAACTGATTATTAATTCAAACTTGAACATTAATTCCCCCCGTTTTTTCGGATAAAAAATCTGGAGCGGGTACTTAACCTAAACTCGTATGAATAAATCAATCGCATCATTTCTCATTTTGATTACAGCAATACCTGTAATTGCGCAAGCTCAGTACTATAGTGATCGTCCTCTTGAGATGAACTTTGAGCAGACGGACTTCTTCTTTTCGCCATCATTTGTTAACCCCTATGGGGTAAAATATTTTTCTTCAGCATCAGTGTTGACATTCGATCAGCCACTTGTTGATATTCAGCGTAATCCGGCAAATCTTTCGCGCTTTCACCGCGATACGCTTCCATCAAACTATTTCTACTTGGATATGAGGAACTCCCGAGAAATTGTTACCAATAATTGGGGCGGGTTTTATCCCTGTTACTATGGATACAGGCCTAATTACTGGTATTACAATACCTCTAATCGCAAGGAAATTACACCATTAATAAGCATTGCCTATCTATCGAGGTTACCATTTTTAAAAAAATCCATTTCCATAGGAGCTACTTATCAAGTAATTACACAGGGGGAAGAGTATTACTTCATACCTTATGATATATATAGGAATATGGCAGGTATGGATATAAACGGTTTTGCTTATGAAGGAACTCAAGGCTATGATATTGTTGATAGATTTTCAGGTTCGGACGAGATGTATCACGAAGGACATTCGGTTAATTTATTTCTAGCATGGGATCTTAGTGAAGTGTTGGTGTTAGGGTTAAAGACGAGCATGTTCGTTTTTGATCGGGAGGGGAGTTTTGGAACCAACAATATGTGGACACAGCAGATTAATTACCAATCATACTGGAAAATGCTTGAAAGCAGAACTCAGAGCTACAAGCATTGGGATTATTCACTTGGGTTGAATTACACCACAAAAAAGAGTAGGGTTGGTATTCATGCAGGTTTACTCACGGGTAGCGTTCGGCAATTAATGGGAAGAGACGACGAATCCATGTCAAAATATGGGGAACAGGGTACAACCAACTGGAGCGATTACCAAAATTGGTACCTCTCGGATCAGGATTGGGATCATAAGGGGGCGAATATCTATGCTGGATTAATATGGGAAAGGGAAATCAGAGAAGATTTAAATTTTCGGTTCATGTACCAGTTTTCTTTGGGGAAGCAAGACCTCGTTCTTAATTCAACCATTGAGAGTGAATCGGAAAATGAATACTACTACAGTTCAAACAGCTATTTATACGAAAGTGAGGGCTATGGGATAATGCACGACTTTAGAGACGGGACGGGAAACAGGGAAGTTATTGCCAACAACATAAGTTCAGCCTTTACCTGGAGCATTAGCGATAAACAAAAAATTAAGATAGGAGCCATTTATGGATATCGTACCCAATTAACCGAAACCAGCGAAAGTGTGGATGCATTTTCGGAATCCTATTACTATTACCACTCGGAAAGTGACACGTATAATTCAACATATGAAAATTACCAAAAAACCATTGAGGAAAAAACCATTAACTGGAAGTATGACACCAGGCTACGATCCATTCAAATACCAGTTATATACGAACATGATATAAATGATCGATTTAATATTCTTTTGGGGGTCAACCGAACAATGAATTTCTGGCTCATTGAAAATTCTACGCTCATCCTTTACGATTACAGGGAGAGGACCTATAACAATGAAACGTTAATTGAGCATATGACAGGGGAGAGAATCACTGAACCCAGAGAACGATTTAGCATCGTAAACACCAGTATTTTAGGGGGAGTAACCCTTTATCCATCAAAAATGTTTGGTATTCAACTCATTGTTTCACCAGGTTTTGAGAAGAGTTCTCTTGTAAATGAATACCGTAAGGGAGTTCAGGTTTGGCTTAGCATGAATTTACGACTTTAATCCTGAGTATTTAATACCACCATTCAAATATGATTGGCAATAACCAGCATAATTTAAAACCTAATTATTTGAAAAAAAATGAAAAGATGAAAAACTGCAGAATTCCATTAATGATCATACTTGTTCTTGGATTAACCGGATGTAAAAAGGAAGAGGTAACACCGAACCTTATACCAAAGGAGATTAACCTTACAGCCCAAGCCCCAGCCGTAATTGCTGGCAACAACGAATTCGGGATTGAACTTTTCACGCTGGTTGCACCCGAAGAGGATGAAAATATCATGCTCTCGCCCTTAAGCGCAAGCGTTGCGTTAACCATGCTGCTAAACGGATGCGGGGGCGATACCTATCAACAGCTCAAGGAAACGCTTAAGTATCCAAATGAGCTTGAGATTGGCGACATCAACGAAGCGTACAAAAGCCTTGTAAAGCAGCTGTTGGAGGCAGATCCGAAGGTTAAAATTGCCCTAGCAAACGCCATTTTTTATAGATTGGGATTTGATGTTGAGTCTCCATTCTTAAGCACCATGAGTGAGTATTACGATGCTCATATAGAAGGGTTAGACTTTGGATTACCTTCTGCATTGGCTACAATAAATGGTTGGGCAAGTGATAACACATACGGCAAAATACCCAATGTGCTTGACGAAATTGACTCCGACGCCGTAATGTTCCTGATGAATGCGCTTTACTTTAAAGGTGATTGGAGCTATCAGTTCGTAAAATCCCAAACCCAAAACCGACCTTTTTATCTTGATGATGGGACTTCACTTAATGTGAGCACTATGCATGGATTGGTTGGTGCAAAATATGGATTTGGTGCTAATTACCAAGCAATAGAGTTACCTTACGGTCGAACAAATTTCACCATGGTGGTTGTTGTCCCTACTGAGAGTTTGGTTGGTTTTTACAGCTCCTTCAATGCCGAAACATGGAACGAAATCACCTCTTCCATTGATGAGATTACAGATTACTCTTCAGTAGAAGTTTTTATGCCAAAGTTCAAATTTTCTTTTGAAAAGTTCCTGAACGAGCAACTGCAGAGCATGGGAATGGTTGATGCTTTTATTCCATTTACTGCAGATCTTTCGGGTATTTCCGATGCATCTATCTATGTGAATTTTGTGAAGCAAAATGCCTTTGTGGAGGTGAACGAGGAGGGTACTGAAGCGGCGGCGGTTACAACCATTGGTATTAATTTGACAAGTGCAGGGCCAAGTGAACCGCCAGTTTTTGTTATAGACAAGCCGTTCATTTTTACAATTCGTGAACGTACTACCAATACCTTGATGTTTATTGGAAAGATTGCTAACCCTCAGGAATAGTTGAAATCTTTATGAAAAGGATGCTATTTTACATATTTCTGTTGAGTAACTTTTTAGCTAATGCACAGGGTAGGTCAGAAATTGGTGTTTCCTTTACTAAAGGAGAAAACGATTTGGTTATGTTTCAACTATTAGAGGGAGCGGCAAGTCATTACGGCAGGGGTTTCTACGGTGCAGGGTTTCATTATTTTAAGTCGTTGAATAGTTGGCTCGATTTTGAAACCAGCATAGACTTTGGCTATCATAAGATATCTATAGAGCCTGCTTTTATTGGCATTACCGTTGAGCCCATTCGTGATGAGATATTTTTAACCTCTTTGCCATTTAAACTAAGGGCAATTTTTTTGAAATTCTTTTTTGTCAACGCGGGAGTATTAATCGATTGGGATTTTTTCACATCCCAGTATCTGGACAACCAAACAGGATTTGGTGCGACATTGGGAATTGGTGCAGCTTTTCGCTTTAAATCGGGAGTTGGCCTTTTTGTAACACCAAATCTTAAAGCGCACTCGCTCATACCATTCTCCCTCGATGAATACCATGAAAGGTTATTGGAGTCATCATTCCAATTTGGAGTAAGCTATAAACTAAAATAAACGTTCTTTGATTAAAGCATTTTTAAATATTAAATCGAGCCAAATGGAGTTATATTTAAAGTTCGATTTAGTATAGCATAATGGCATCGAAAAAAAGGCAGGAGGACATTTACTCCGATCTGCAGCTTATTAGCAATTGTAAAAAAGGAGAAGTTAAGTGTCAGGAGTTGCTCTACAGGCGATTCTTTTCCTTTGCCATGTCTATAGGAATAAGGTATGCAAGAAACCCCGAAGATGCCATTGAGATCGTAAATGATAGTTTCCTTAAGGTTTTTGAAAGGTTGAATGAATTCGATACATCAAGACCTTTCAAGAGTTGGTTTGCTAGGATATTGGTGAACACAGCCATTGATAGTTATCGTAAAAACCTGAAGTTTCAGGCTAATGTATTTTTAGATAGCATTCCCGAAACCAATGAGCAGGATATAAGGATGGAAAAGGAACTGGAAGCAGACGATATACTTAAGCTGTTTGACGAGTTACCAGATGCATATCGGGTAACCTTTAACCTTCACGAGATGGAGGGCTACTCGCACGAAGAGATTGGAGAAATGCTTGGAATTGCACCTTCATCTTCAAGGTCAAACCTAACAAGGGCAAAGAAAATGCTTAGGGATTTGTACAGTAAACATTTTAATACAGTTAGGAGTTATAATGAATAGTTTCGACGAAAAGTTTAGCCAAAAAGTCAAGGAAGTTTTTGACAACTACAACGCCGATCATTTGGTCGATGCGGGGTGGCAATCCTTTCGCCAGAAACAGGGAGGTCAAAAACGGATTGGGGCATTCTTGCCCTTTTGGGCAAAGGTGGCAACCTTAACCATTCTGCTTGCACTGGGTAGCTTTGTAACTATAAGGTTAACAAGGCAAGTAGATGAATATTCAGTACCATTGGTCGAAATTGAAAAGTTGCAGGATGAAGTTCCCAGTCCTGCTAATGATAAAACAATTTCAAAGGATAAATTGGCAAATGAAGAAGATATTTCACATCATCTTCATACTATTAAAACAAGGGATCAAGACAGAACAATAACCTATGTTCAAATTTCAGAAACAGTAATAGCTGAAGAAATTGAATCTTCACACATTATTCAGAATGATGACGATAAGGCATTAGAAGTTACAGATCAAGTTCTGGAGCCAATTGCTTACTTAGAAGAAGAGAAGAAAGAAGTACAATTTATCACCGATGTTGAAAGGTCTGAGACAGATACTACTTCCGAAAGCGAAAGCCTAGAGCCATCACTTGCCCAAAATATTTTAGATTACCAGAATATTGCTTCTACGCGATCAAGAACAAAATTTGGAGCTGGTTTTTCCGGAATGATTGCCATTGCTGAGGATATGATCTCCACAAGCCCTGGTGTTGCCATTGGTCTTTACGCTCAGCGAAAAATTGCAGATAGGATATCAATACAGCCAGGACTAGCTCTGGCAAAGCATACCTATAGTATGGAGAATATATCCAACAGCATGGACTACACTACACCGACATTTAACAATCTAGCTGGACAGGTATATTCATCCGAAACAACGATGGATATTATAGCCATGGAAATTCCCATTAACTTTATTTTTGATATCCTAAAGAGGCACGAAAAAAACATTTACGTTTCAGCGGGTATGTCAACAATAGTGTACCTCAATCAGAGCTATACGAACTTATATAGTAATATTTACCGAGGAGAGGTATACAACAGCGAAACAAACGAAGTATTTCAGACAACGCTATACACTACCGATAAACTTAACAGCCATTACGGAATGTTTAACCACGCTGACCTCTTCGGTCTGGCTAATTTGGCAATGGGTTACTCCTTTCCAATTGGAAAAAACAGCATGCTTATTGAGCCATTCGTTCAAATTCCACTGGGTGAAATAACCAGCATTGATCTAAGGATGGGGTTTGGAGGTGTATCGCTTAAGTATATCTTTTTGCGATAGTAATTCCTTCTTATCTTCCTGACCTTTTGGCGGATGGTATTCTGCTCAATGCTATTCGGCATTAAAACTTAGTAAAGATCAATGAATTCATAGGAGTTTCCTGTGTCTTTCAGATACTTTTCGAAATTCTGAAAAGAAATAACCAGTGAAGCGGTATTAAGATTTGGGTGAAAGCTGATGCGCTCTGCTTTTTTCAGGTTATTGTCAATGAATAGGTTAACATGGTTTTCAATGTCGTGAATCAAACCGAATGGTGAAACGGATCCAGGCTCAATGCCTAAATACTTCATCATTCTTTGGGGTGAGGCAAAGCTAAGTTTGCCTTGCTTTAACCTTTGCTCAAGATCACGAATATTAAGATTTTGCAGATAATGGAATATAACCAGATAATGCTTATTGCCCTTATGATTTCTGAAAAACAGGTTTTTACAGTGAGCCGCATCGATATCAACCCAGTACTTTGAGGCTTCTTCTACTGTTGGAACAGGTGGGTGTTCGTAGTAATCGAAGAGAATCCCTAAATGTTGTAGTACTTCATACACCTTTGGATCGCCGTTTAATATTTGCTTATTGGTCATAATTGTCACTTTACCTATTTTTTTGTTTTCAAAAAAAAATGCAACAGTTTGTCACAACATGTTGCATCCTGAAAAGTAGTAAAAAATTTCTATAATCTGAGACCCATTAGCACAACATCATCGATGCGCGGAGTATCTCCTTGCCAATCATTCAGCCGTTGGTGAAGTATTTCTCTCTGCTCCTCCATGGGTTTTTGATGTATCTCGAGAAGTAGATCCTTAAGATTTTTGATCATGAACTTACGTTGATCGGGACCTCCAAACTGGTCGGGATATCCATCGGAGAAGGTGTAGAGAACGTCACCTTTCTTGTATTCCATTACATTGTTGGTAAACGGAGTATCACACCTCATATGGATGCCAATGGGCATTTTATCACCCTTGACTTGTATGATTTCGTTATCGCGAATCATAACCAGAGGATTATTTGCCCCTGCGAATTCAAGATTTCCTGTATCAGTGTCAACTACATAAAGGGCTAAATCCATTCCATCTTTGCTTTCGCCCACCTTTCCAGTTTGGTGTAAGGTTCCGATTATCATATCGCGCAATTGATCTAAAATTTGGGATGCGGTGAGATTTTGATCTTTTGCAACGATTTGAGTTAAGAATCCAATACCAAGCATGCTCATAAAACCACCAGGAACACCGTGGCCCGTACAGTCGGCAATGACACATATTTTACGGTTACCTACCTGTGTCAGCCAGTAGAAGTCGCCGCTAACAATATCTCGTGGGAGGAATAGTATGAAATAATCATTAAATATTTCATTGATAGTCTCAACGGGTGTAAGCAATGCCCCCTGAATACGGCTGGCGTAGTTGATGCTGCTCTTAATTTCCTCGTTCTGCTCAAAGATTTTATCCCTTTGGTGTTCTATCTCTTCTTTTTGAGCCACAACCTCAGCGGTACGTTCTTTCACTATTTGCTCCAGCCTTTCCTTTTCAGCAATTAGTCGTCGGGTATTAAAAACAACGATACCCCATATGAATAAAGCCAGAAGAACTACATAAGATATAATGGCAACAATAGATCTGTACCAAGGTGGAGTAATGGAGAAACTATATGTTGCTATATTGCTTTCAACACCATAAATATTTTTTGCCTTAACTTTAAATGTGTAGTGACCCTCTGAAAGGTTTGTGTAGATTGGTTTTGGGTCGGCATCCCATCTTGACCATTCCTTATCAAGCCCTTCAAGAATAAAGCTATATACTGTTAATTCTTCCTTTTCGTAAAAGTTGGATGCCACATCAAAAATGAAGCTGTTGAGGCGATACGGCAATGTTGGTATTTGCTTAATTCCCTGATTTGTAGCAACAATAACACGGCCATCGGGAAGTTCTTGTGTGAATGCTCCTTCAAAAAGAACAGAATCACCCCTTGTTGTTACTTTTCGAATCAATGCATCGAAGGATTCGTCGTAGTTACGAGATAGTTTGCCGTTGTAGCTGAAAAGTTCAGTGGATATGGCAATCCAAAGGGTTCCATCTGTATCGGCATATAAAGCATCACCCCATCTTCCTGGAATTGCTTTGAATGGCTTGCGAATAAGAGAAATGGTGGTATCGTAATTTGGTATAACTATTTCTACCCATCTGGAAGCATCTTTTGCATAACACGTGAATGCGTAACCGTTTAAGTATTCGGACGCTCTGTTTATTCCATAATTATCAATAGAACTATTTATTTTACTTAGATTCGCTATTACGAAATTGTTATTTTCGGGGTTAAAATGGTATATGCCATTTTCAGTGGCAAAATAAACCATGTTGTTAAATTTTGTGATAAGGTTATCCTTTAAGCCTGGAAGACCATCTTCAATTCCATAGTTGTTAACCAGAGTATCATTTTCGGTAAAGGTAACCCTTGTAATGCCATTAAGATTGGTAGCAAGCCATAGCTCATTCTTTTTGTCAGAGTTAATGCTTCTAAATTCACTTTGCAAGAGATCTCTTTTTATCCAACCGAGATTATTCCATCGTCCATTTGCCCAATTCATGGCGGCCAATGATGATCCACCTATGTATACAATATCGGGTTGAAATTCACTTTGATGTAATGAGTAGCCTACATGTCCAATTTTTCCTTTAAAATCTTCTTGTTCGCTAATATTTATTACATGAAGTTGATTGTCAACTTCATATATAGCACCTGTTGTCCCAATTAGCAATCGGTTTTTCCCTGTTTTTGGGTCTTTAAAATGGAGGAATGACCAGGTAGAAACATTAATCTCTTTAAGCTGTTTGAAAATGGCAAACCCCTTTGAATCAAAAGTTTTATAGAAAACGCCCGACATGGTTCCAACAAATAGCCTCCCGTTAAATCGGGTAATGCAATTTATACTTCCTCACAGACCAGATTCTTCTGAAAATCTGCGAATTTGAGAATGAAGATCTGCGCGAGAGATTCCAATGTTGAGGCAAAGCCATATTGGCGAGTTCCCCCTAGGATTTTGGTACAGATTTGTAACAATCTCATCCTGTAACCCATTGCTTGTGTTGATAACCGTATAAGCATTGCCAAGAGAATCTGTTTGAGCAAAGCTATATTTCTTCCCCCAAAGGAAGGATAACCCGAGTTCATTGTTATCCATGGAAATATGGTTGTAAGGTAAAGCTCCTTCATCCGGATCTCCTCGGTAAAATTCATCCCATGTTTTTACCCTTATAACCTCTCCTGTTGTTTGATTGTACCTAAATAAACCATTGGAAGTAACCATATTAGCCCACTGATGATCATAGGCAGTCATTGAAAAAATGCTGTTGTTCTTAAAAAAACCGCCATTTGGAGCAATTACAACATTTGTATCAATAAGTTCTCTTAATCCTAATATGTAGGATCCTATGTAGAAATGGTCATTAATTGTGAAAGATAAAAAATTGTAGTATTGCTGTGTAGGATTGATGTTAAATACTCTAATTTTTGTGCCATCAAATCGGAATAGGTGAACTGCGCTGTAAAAGTAAATATAGCCTTTGTGAAAATGAACCTTATGAATATCTAAAATATTAATCGTAGAGTCCTCGATTAGGTGGGTTAATGATTTATACTCAAGTTTACCACTTGGCGTAGGAGAAAGGTAACCAAAGTCACCAGTAATGCCAACATATACTCTTCCGGTTGAGTCGGTTGCGAGAGAACGAACAGAAGCATTATTGGGAACGGGTATTTGACGCCATGTTTTTCCATCGTATTCAAGTACCCCTCTGTCGTTATTGCCAAAGTACATAATACCTCTATGATCCTGAACGGCAACCCAGTTTTGATCACTGGCATCGTATTCTTCGGGGGTGAAGTTTCGAATGAAGGGCAATCCCCTTTCGTTGATTTGCCCAAAGGAAATGGTTGAAACAAGAAGAAGTAGTATAAACTTTATTAATCTCATGGCTATTCTAGCACTGATAAAGATAAATTAATCTGTTATTACAGTAATTATCTGCCTGACTGTCTGAATTATGGCTTTCATTTTCAGATTTTATCAAGATATAAATATAACTTTTTTAATTCAAACACATTAAATCTGCCATAAAAAACTTACAGATGGGCTTATATATGATAGTATTATTGAGAAGGTTGCCCATTTGTATAGAGCAGCCTTCAATGATCTCTTGATAAAGAGTTAAATCAATCCCTTGGTGTGTTTTTCTGATATTACTTTAAGCATATCTTCGGTCATGGTTTCAAGATTCCATTTTGGATTCCAACCCCATTCTTCACGGGCACATGAATCGTCCATATAATTAGGCCAGCTATCGGCTATTGCCTTTTTAACAGGATCAACATTGTAATCCATGGTAAATTCTGGAATTCTCTTTTGAATGGCAGCCATTATTTGCGAGGGTTCAAAGCTCATGGCTGTAATGTTGAAACTATTTCTATGCTTAAATTTACAGGGATCGGCTTCCATAAGTTTAACGCATGCTTCAAGAGCATCAGGCATATACATCATATCCAGATAAGTTCCCTGAGGTAAGGGACAAGTAAATCTTTTCTCCTTTACGGCTCCGTAGTAAATTTCAACAGCGTAGTCAGTTGTCCCACCCCCGGGAAGTGTAACATTGGAAATAATTCCTGGGAAACGCACGCTGCGAGTATCCAAACCAAATTTTAAATGGTAGTAATCGCTTAGCATTTCCCCGGACACCTTACAAACTCCGTATATGGTTGTGGGGCGCATTATGGTATCCTGCGGAGTATTATCAAGAGGTGTTGTTGGGCCAAAGGCACCAATTGAACTGGGAGTAAAAACTGCACAGTTATTTTCAACAGCAATGTTAAGAGAATTAAGAAGAGCACCCATATTTATTTTCCAAGCCAATTGAGGATTCTTTTCCCCTGTTGCAGACAGGAGTGCAACCATATTAAATATGGTATCTACTTTGTATTTCTTTACAATGTCTGAAAATCTATTGCCATCGAGTGCGTCTAATTCTTCAAGTGGACCTGACTCACCAAGCTTCTTACAAATACTAATATTTATATCAGAGGCTACAACATTACTCTCGCCGTAAATTTTGCGAAGGTGAGGAATTAGTTCAGATCCTATTTGTCCTCCTGCGCCAACAACAAGTATTCGTTTCATTGTTAAGGTGTTGTTTTTTTCTTTCAGATTTTTGATTAATGCTAAAATTTGGAAAGCAAATGTAAATTATTTCATGAATTGGAACAAGATATATGTCGGATAACATTGAAAAATACCTTCATGTTTTACCCAAGTTAATTGAAATGATAACGAGGAGTGATCACTGCCTAAAGGATTTAATAAATGATAATGTTACCAATAAAAAAATCATATTGAAATTTTTAGATGTGTTAATATTATTATTTAATTTTGTTCCCTCAAAAACAATGTTCTTTAAAAGTTTGGAATTATTATACGATAAATTATAACAAAAAAACGCTAAAAATTTTATGAATAGTACAAAGGATCTAAGACGCATCGGAGTATTTTATGACGGAAATTACTTTCTACACGTAAGCAACTACTACAACTACTTTCACCAGCGACGAAAACGTATCAATATTGCAGGTTTACATGATTTCATAAGAAATTTTGTGGCTAAGGAAGAGGAGGTTCCTGTACGTTTCTGTCAGGTAATTGAAGCTCACTACTTTAGGGGGCGAATTAGCGCTCAGGAAGCCAGTCAGCGGGGAAACCAACTTTACAATGATAGAGTATTTGACGATATCCTGATGTCAGAAGGCGTGGTTACCCACTATCTTCCAATCCGTAATCGGAGTGGAAAAAAGGAAGAAAAAGGAATTGATGTTTGGCTAGCTTTGGAAGCTTTTGAGCAAACCTTTTATAAACGATTCAATGTATTGGTGCTAATAACATCCGATGGCGATTATGTCCCACTTATCCGTAAGTTAAACTCCATTGGGACTAAAGTTATGGTATTAAGTTGGGATTTTGAGTATACTGATGATACTGGTCGTGAAGTTGTTACACGTACTTCACAGGATTTAATTCAAGAGGTTACTTATCCCGTTGCAATGCATGAACTTATTAACAGTGGCCTTAAATCATCCAATCCCCTTGTAAATAATTTATTCGATTTACCGGAATTTGCAACACCTAAACGATTACAATCTTTAGAAGAAAGGGGTGAGGTATACGAGGGTAAAGCTATGAATATGAACAATGGTTACGGCTTTATACAATTTCCACCAAATAATCTATTCTTTCATTATCAAGATGTTGTCGAGGGGGATTTTAACGATATTCATAATGGAGACTTGTTGGAGTTTACCATAGAAACCAACGAAAGAGGACAGGATGTTGCAAAGGATGTTAGGAAGATTGAATCAGTAGATCACAATAAAATTTAAACAAAAAGAGAGCCATTTCAAACGAAATGGCTCTCTTCAATATTATTAAAAAAATTCAGATTAAAACCTCTCGTAATCCGAATCATCAGAGGATTTTTTAAGTCCATCGCCAAGGTTAAGTTTAAATCCATCAGTTTTCTTGACGGTTTTTTCTGTTATAACATTTTGTTGAGTTTTAATCACTTGCTTTGGATTAGTAGAATCAACCTTATTGGGTTTTTCTTGCTGGTGAACTCGTACATGCCTTTTACCAGTTAATTTATGTTCAGTTTTAAAGAAACTAATAATATCCTTTAATTTTTGGGCTTCAAGATTAAGCCTTTCTGAACTGGAAACCAGCACATCAGCATTTGCTGCATTTTGTTGTGTAACGTTATTTAATTGCTGAATAGCGCTATTAATCTGTTCTGCGCCGTTAGATTGTTCTAGGCTACCAGCTGTAATTTCTTGAATAAGGATTGAGGTTCTTTTGATCTCAGGGATAATTTCCCTAATAAGTTCAACCGATGATTCAGTATTAACGACGCTTTCTTTTGACAGTTTGAATATCTCATCAGCAGCCACTTTGCTATGTTCTGCCAACTTTCGAACTTCAGCAGCAACCACGGCAAATCCTTTTCCATGCTCTCCTGCTCGGGCAGCTTCAACAGCTGCATTAAGCGCCAGAAGATTGGTTTGGAAAGCGATATCGTTAACAATATTGATCCTATCGGATATTTTTCGTATTGATTCCATGCTCTTCTCCGACTCTACTCCAATTTTCTCAATGTCATGGGCTAATTTATCCGATATTTTATTTGTATTGCTTGAATTCTCAGTATTTTGCTGAATATTGGCTACCATTTCTTCCATCGATGAAGAAACCTCTTCTGCGCTACTTGCTTGGGTAGAAGCACCCCCTGAAATCCCTTGAGCGATATCATTTAGATCAACACTAGCATTGGATATTTCATCAGCTCCTTCAACAATTGAAACTACGATGTTACGCAACCTGTTGATCATTTCCTTCAGATCGAAAAGTAACTTTGCTATCTCATCACTTCCAGAAATTTGGTAGTCGGATTGCAAATCACCATCCGACAGTTTCGAAATAGCCTGTGATGCTGTATTGATGGAGTTGATGATATTGCTTGTTAAGAATGTCATAACAAATATACCAATGATAACCACCAGCAACCCTCCAATAATTATAAAAATTTTAAAGGAGGAGGTGGATGACTCAATTCTGGCGTAGGCTTCGGCTGCTTCATCCTGCTGGTTGACAATAAGCGTTGCTAATTGATTAATAATTTCATCCGTTGTAACTATTATTGAACCTCCAATCTCAACCATTCCCTCCACATCCATTAATATTAAAAAATCATTGTAGCTATCAAAGGAATTGAGCATCGACATTACCTGTTTGTGCTCCTGAAAAAGTTTGGTGGTTATAAGATTAGTTAAATCATCAAAAATTTTCTTGTCTTCAGGTCTCCAATTCTGAATAAGGGGTGAAATTGATGAAACTAGGTTGGGGTAAAGGTTAGCATGTAGTTCAACAAGCCTCAACTTGTCAGGCGTATCAGGAAGTTTATCAATGTATACCCAGTTTTTGATTAGAAGCTTCGATTCAACAATAAGGTTTTGTAATTCAACAAGGCCATTGACCGAAGGGGTGTTTTGCTCTGAAAGGTTACGGTTTATCTCATCATTTCGCGTAAGAATTACAAACGTAATTACTGAAGAAATAATAAATAAGCCAATAATAAAACCAAATCCTATGAGCAACTTCTTAGAAAGTGAAAATTTTACTTCCATAATAGATTGGTATTATTTAGTAGATGGTTGTTGCAATACTGTAAAGTTGATCGTTAACATTTAGAGAGTTACGCCTCATGTAATTTTTATTGATCTCGAGTTCAAGCTTTGATATCTTGTCGTTATAAACAATGCTTACCCCAGCTCCTCTGTTTGCTCCACCTGCTCGCTCGCTAATGATAAGAGTGCAGGAGTTTGCAACTTTGGCACTAATATCTTTAATATTTTCGAACTGAGAATCAGGAACAATGATGATATTTGAAACAACAACATCAGCTACGCTCGCAAATGTTTTTATTTCAATTTGCTGGGTGCCCACTCTCCTAATACTCAATGCTGCAAGTTCAGCCATTAATGCGGGTTCGTTTCCAACAACTCCAATTACAAAGTTTCCCTCTTTGCCTTCAGGACACCATTCGACCAAACGGGTGAGCTGGTATATGAATGCAGTTTGTAATTTTTCTTTCTGAGCACTAACATTATAAGGCACAAAAAGAAACCCTAAAAGAACCCCTAAAAGAACCCAACACATTTTTTTACTGTTTAAAAATGCTTTCATAATTCGTCATTTAAATTGTTTGCTTTGGACTGAATTACTGATTGCTTTTTTCCCTTTGCAAAATACTAACTTTAAAATAATTATTACTAATAAAAACCTGTTTTTTTAAATGCTAACTTTTTTCTTAAGGGTAAAAAAAATCAATCAGTTTTTTTTGATTAAAAAGTTTTAAAAATTACTTAATGAATATTTTAATTACGCTATTGATACGTTCATTTTAATAAACGGTTGCATATTGTTAAAAGATTAGAACAATAAATAGACCAAAATGAAAAGCGTTCAATTTTTAAAACTGTTGTTATATCTTTACACCTCCTTTAAAACGTTATATTTATAAATTTGTTGAATTGTTTAAAAACATAACAATTATAAAAATGAACTTAACAATTTATAATACCCTTACCAGAAAAAAGGAAATCTTAAAACCTATAAATCCTCCACATATCGGACTTTATGTTTGTGGTCCAACCGTATATGGCGATCCTCACTTAGGTCATGCTCGTCCTGCAATAACCTTTGACTTGCTGTTCCGTTTTTTAAAATACATGGATTACAAAGTGCGATATGTTCGCAATATTACAGATGTTGGTCATATGGAGAGTGATGCCGATGAGGGAGAGGATAAGATAGCAAAAAAAGCAAGGATCGAACAGCTAGAGCCCATGGAGATAGTTCAGCATTACACCTTTAGGTATCACGATGCCATGAGGATGCTCAACGTATTACCTCCTAGCATTGAACCCAGGGCAAGCGGACATATCATCGAACAGATAGAACTTGTGAAACGTATTCTTAAAAATGGCTTTGCTTACGAGAGCAACGGATCGGTATACTTTGATGTGGAAAAATACAATGCTAAGCACAACTACGGAAAGCTTTCAGGAAGGGTTTTAGAGGATATGATTTCGAGCAATCGTGTGCTCGATGGGCAAGACGAAAAGCGCAATACCGTTGACTTTGCACTTTGGAAAAAGGCTACACCTGAACATATCATGCGGTGGCCATCGCCCTGGAGCGTGGGTTTTCCCGGTTGGCATCTGGAATGTTCCGCTATGAGTACCAAGTATTTGGGTGAGCCGTTCGATATTCACGGAGGAGGCATGGATTTGCTTTTCCCTCATCACGAGTGCGAAATCGCTCAGAGCGTTGCTGCCAGCGGCAAAGAGACTGTTCGCTATTGGATGCACAACAACATGATTACCATTAACGGACAGAAGATGGGTAAGTCGTTGGGTAATTTTATCACCCTTGAGGAGCTATTTACAGGAACTCACAAAATGCTTAAGCAGGCTTACAGTCCAATGACCATAAGGTTTTTCATGTTGCAAGCACAATATCGCTCTACCCTCGACTTTTCAAACGAAGCTCTACAGGCTGCCGAGAAAGGTCTTAACCGTTTAATGGCCGCTGGTAGAATGCTTGATAAAATAAAGCCATTTGAAAAATCTACTGTTGAGGTTTCAAACCTTTCAAGTAGAGCATTCGAAGCGCTATGCGATGATCTCAATAGCCCTGTTGCCATTGCGGTTTTGTTTGACTGGGTGCGAATTATCAACTCCATTGCCGAAGGAAAAGAGACCATTACTCAAAGCGATTTGGACTCATTAAAATCAACTTTCAAAGCAATAACAAATGATATACTAGGGCTACTTGATGAGCAGACAGAGGGATCAAAATATGCCGAGTTAACGGGTAAGCTTATTGAGATGCTTTTGTCCATGCGGCAGCAGGCCAAGGCAAATAAAGACTTTGCCACATCCGATAGAATTCGCGATGAGTTGAATAAACTTGGTGTTATCGTGAAGGACAGGAAGGATGGGTTTGACTGGGAAATATAAATGATTACCCCGTTCCGAAGTTTCTGGAAATAGGGGGATTGGAAGATTTTTGATAAAGGATGTGAGTCAGAAGTTCGATAGATGGAAAAGTTTTTTTAGCAATAAAATAAAGCCATTTTATGAAAAAACTTGTTGTCCTTACCGGTGCGGGCATTTCGGCAGAGAGCGGTATTCGTACATTTCGAGATATAGGAGGACTTTGGGAGGAGTATGATGTGATGGAGGTTGCAAGTCCACAGGCTTGGCATGATAACCCCGAGTTGGTGCAGCGTTTTTACAACGAGCGTCGTAAGCAACTCTTTACCGTTGACCCGAACCAAGGGCATATTGCCCTTGCTCAAGCCGAGAAAGACTTTGATGTACATATCATAACCCAGAATGTTGACAACCTGCACGAAAGGGCTGGAAGCACGAAGATTCTACACCTTCATGGCGAGTTGATCAAAGCAAGATCCACAGCAGACCCAAATATGATTTATGAAATTGGAGACAGAGACTTAAAGATGGGCGACGTATGCGAAAAGGGCTCACAGCTTCGCCCGCATATTGTTTGGTTTGGCGAGGCAGTGCCCGCCATTGCTGATGCTGCTCGAATTACATCGCAGGCCGATATCTTTGCTGTTGTGGGGACATCACTCAACGTATATCCGGCGGCGGGTTTGCTCGACTATGCCCCGCTGGGCATTCCCATATTTCTTGTCGATCCCAATGATGTTCCGGTTTACTCCCGTTTTGATGTTACCTTTATTAGGGAACCCGCTTCTACTGGTGTGCAAAAGATGGTGGAGATAATAAAAAATAATAAAAAGTAATTTTATAAATCCGTCATTGCGATCCCGAAGTTTTTTTTAGGGAGAAGCAAACTACTATTAACAGATTACTTCGCAGACTACGCTCGTAATGACGATAAACGAAAAAATATAATAATGTTCCGAAGAGTATTAATCCTAATTATTATTCTTGTACCAATATTTGGTTTCTCCCAAAACTTCAATGGTGGATTAATAGCTGGTTTGGCTGCTACACAGGTCGATGGGGATGGGCTTGGAGGCTATCATCGGGCTGGTTTTATCGGGGGTGCTTGGGTAAGTTATCCATTCTCTGAAACCTTTGCTTTGCGATCGGAGTTGAAGTTCATACAGAAAGGTAGTTTCCAACGGTTTACCGATGGTGTGGGTGGGACAACAGGCACCTACAGCCTAAGGCTCAACTACACTGAGATGCCTTTTCTGCTTGAGTATCACTTTAGAGATGATATTGTTCCCTTTACGGGGCTTTCGTTCGGCTACCTTTGGAAATCCATTGAGAAGAACAATGGTTACGACAATCCCGTTGAGGAGGATACCCGGTTTAAGAAGTTCGAGTTGTCTGCCCATGCAGGAATAGAGTATAAGCTAAACCAAAGGTTTAGTTTCTGTTTCACCATCTCCTACTCCATTCTGCCCGTTCGCAAGCATAAGGGCAATATTTTCTACCTGTGGGATTGGGACTTTGGCCAGTACAACAACGTGCTGCAGTTCTACCTGAGGTATTGTCTGTAGGCTTTGTACTAGCCAATTATTCTGATCGCTTTTTCAACCCTTCTTATCGTTTCATCCTTTCCAAGCAATTCGCAGATATCGGCTACCCCCGGGCCCTTCGATTCTCCCACAAGGCAGAGCCTTATTGCATTCATCACCTTGCCCATGCCATGTCCCTTTTCGTTGATGTAGTTCTTTATTGCCGTTTCTATTTCGGAAACCACAAAGGGCACAACTTTCGAAATAACCTCGGAAACCTCGTTCATTATGGCAGGGGTATCCTCCTTCCAGAATTTTTTTACTGTTGCCTCATCGTACGAAGTGGGTGCCTCGAAGAAAAACGATGCCTGATCCCAGATTTCATGGATGAAGTTCGCTCGTTCTTTTACCAAACCAACTATCTTTTCAACCTTTTTCGGCTCTGCTTCAATACTTTTATTTATAAGAATTTTGCCAAATTCCCAGGCAATCTCCGCATCGGTTTTTCTCATAAGGTACTGATGATTGAACCACTTGGCCTTCTCGGGGTCGAACCGTGCCCCCGATTTATTCACCCTTTCGAGCGAGAACAGGCTTATTAGCTCCTCCATGCTGAAAATTTCCTGCTCGGTGCCGGGGTTCCAGCCCAGCAGGGCAAGGAGGTTCACAAATGCCTCGGGGAAATAGCCATCCTCGCGGTAGCCACGGGAAACCTCGCCCTCGGGCGATCTCCATTCAAGTGGAAATACGGGGAAACCCATCTTATCGCCATCCCGCTTGCTCAGTTTACCATTGCCACTGGGTTTTAGCAGAAGTGGAAGATGAGCAAACTGCGGCATTTTTTCAGTCCATCCCATAGCACGATAAAGCAGAACATGCAAAGGTAAGGAGGGTAACCACTCCTCGCCACGGATTACGTGCGATATCTCCATTAGGTAGTCGTCGGTAACGTTGGCCAGATGGTAAGTTGGTAGCATATCGGCACTTTTGAACAGCACCTTATCATCAAGGGTTGAGGTATTAACCGTAACTTCACCTCGAATGATATCGTTCATTATCACTTCTTCGTTCTCGGGCATTTTAAAGCGGATTACCCACTGCTCACCATTTTCAATCCTTCTTTTCACCTCATCGGCAGGAAGTGCCAGCGAGGTTTTCATATTGTTTCTGATTTTGTAACCGTAGGTAAAAGCGTCACCTTTGGCTTCAGCCTCTTTACGAAGCATATCCAACTCCTCTGCAGAATCAAAAGCATAGTAAGCATTTCCCGACTCCACCAGCTTATCAGCGTACTGCTTATAAAGCGCTTTGCGCTCGCTCTGGCGGTATGGGGCGTGAGGCCCTCCTTCGACAACTCCCTCGTCAATCTGAATGCCACACCACCTCAGCGATTCGTTGATATACTCCTCGGCACCCGGTACAAACCTTTGCGAGTCGGTATCCTCAATGCGGAGGATAAACGTTCCACCGTGTTGGCGGGCAAAGAAGTAGTTGAACAAAGCGGTGCGCACACCGCCAATATGGAGTGGCCCTGTGGGACTGGGGGCAAAACGTACCCTAATTTTTTGTGAAGACATGCTTTCTTGAATATGATTTTGAGTTGCAAAGATAGTAAACCTAAAGGGAAGGGAAAATAAATCAATTTAAAGAAGTTGAAACAATCATTAACAATAAACTCGCTATATTTATATGTTTCAAAGCGAAAAATAAATTTTGATAACCATGAAAAGATTTGTATTAACACTCTTGACCATTCTGGTTTTTGGAAGCTCTTTTGCCCAGGATAGGGTAACAGGCCATAACTTCGCCACCCGCTCCGAGGTGATTGCCAAGAATGGTATGGCTGCTACTAGCCACCCGCTAGCTACACAGGTAGCCATTGATATTCTTAAAAGCGACGGAACCGCCATTGATGCCGCCATAGCGGCAAATGCAGTGTTGGGATTGATGGAGCCAACGGGATGTGGTATCGGCGGCGATCTCTTTGCCATTGTTTGGGATGCCAAAACTCAGAAACTTTACGGCTTGAATGGCAGTGGTCGTTCGCCAAAATCCTTACCCCTCGATTATTTTAAAGAAAGAGGCATACAAAGAATTCCTTCGTACGGACCACTTCCGGTTACCGTGCCCGGTGCTGTTGATGGCTGGTTCGAACTGCATAAAAAGTTTGGATCTTTGCCCATGGCAACCATACTTAACCCTGCGATTAAGTATGCCCGCAAGGGTTTTCCTGTTACTGAACTAATAGCCTATTACCTTGAACGTTCAGCTCGGATTCTGGGCGAATACCCCAACTTTAAGGAAACCTATATGCCTAATGGTAAGATGCCAGTAAAAGGAGAAATTTTCAAGAACCCCGATCTGGCCAATACCTACGAAAGGATTGCCAAGGGTGGTCGCGATGCTTTCTATAAGGGCGAAATTGCCAAAACCATTGCCAGCTACATCAAGGAACAGGGGGGATTTTTGAGTTACGACGACCTGGCTTCGCACGTTTCGGAATGGGTGGAACCTGTTTCCACCAACTACCGTGGCTACGACGTGTGGGAGTTACCGCCCAACGGGCAAGGAATAGCTGCACTTCAAATTCTAAATATCCTTGAGTTGTTTGATATTACTTCCATGGGCTTTGGCAGCGCTGATTACCTGCACCATTTCATCGAGGCAAAAAAGATTGCCTACGAGGATCGTGCACACTACTACGCCGATATGCAGGTTGCTGATGTGCCTCTTGAGAGTTTAATCTCAAAAAAATACGCTGCTCAACGCAGGCAATTGCTCGATCCTAATCGTGCAGCTCGTTCCTACGAACCGGGCAATATGGACACGCCCAGCACCATCTACCTTACTGTAGCTGATAAGGATGGAAATATGATTTCCTTAATTCAGAGTAATTACCGTGGCATGGGATCTGGAATGACACCCTGGGGATTGGGATTTGTGCTACAAGATCGAGGTGAAGGATTTAATCTGGAGGAGGGTTACCTGAACACCTATGCTCCGGGGAAACGCCCATTCCATACCATAATACCCGGATTCATCACTAAGGAAGGCAAGCCATATATTAGCTTTGGAGTAATGGGTGGTGGAATGCAGCCTCAGGGACATGTGCAGATAGCAGTAAACTTAATTGATTTTGGCATGAACCTACAGGAAGCGGGAGATGCACCAAGGGTACAGCACATTGGCTCTTCGGAGCCAACAGGCGAAAAGATGATCAACGGAGGAATAGTTCTGCTTGAATCGGGTTTTGAATGGGAAACTGTACGTGAACTAATTCAGAAAGGACATAAGATTCAGTGGGATTTGGGCGGATACGGCGGCTATCAGGCAATAATGTGGGACGAAATAAATGGAGTTTACTACGGTGCATCGGAATCTAGAAAGGACGGACAGGCATTGGGCTATTAACATTCATCGAATTAACTGGTATGTTATTTCAAAATAGTTTTTTTATTTGTATTTTTCTCTTTTTTCAATAATTGCAACAATTGATTTAGCATATTATTTTAGCTATTTTTGCTAAAACAAAAAAATTGACGAATTGGAACTTCAGAATGTAATAAAGGATTTGCTGGCTAAATACAACTACATTAGCCTTCCCGGATTGGGTAGTTTTGTACAAAGCTACCAATCGGCAAAGCTCTCGTCCGATGGTAAAGAGTTCCTGCCTCCTCGGCAAATCCTAACCTTTGACCCTTCGCGTAATTTCAACGACGAGGTATTGGAGAGGTTACTAATTGAAAACCTTCAATTGAACCAAAAGGATGCAGAGGAAAGGGTAAAGGCGTTTGTTGAAGGGGTGAGAAAGGGTATTGCATCAAAACAAGGGATAACCTTTTTGAATGTTGGTACACTTAAGCAGGACGAAAAGGGAAGTATTGTTTTTCAAGAAGCTGATGAGTATTCTAAGGTATCGTCCACTTTTGGATTAGAACCAATATCTGTATCAGAGAAAACAAAAGGGAAATATCAGCAAATACAAAAGCCAAAACCCGTTGCACCAAAACCTCTACCCCGAAAACCCTTCGGGAAGAAGGGAAGAAATATTGCCATTGCTTCTTTAGCTGCAGTTATTTTTGTAGGATTATTTCTTTCAGCATTATATGTTTTTGTACCAGAATTTCGATTTTGGGAGGAGAATAGAAATAAGCCACTGCAAAGTTCAAAGTTACAACTAACCGAAAGGCAATTTGAAAATGATATTTCGTTTGATGAGGAATTCATTGAAGAAACTATTTCAGATGATTTTGAAAAGAATGCAAATGAATCAAATGATCTAACCAGAACAATCGAGACACAGGTTGATAAGAAGAAAGCACTTTTTTATGAAGAGGCTAAAACTTTAGATGTTAATACATATTACATCATCTCTGGGAGTTTTGTTAATATTGAAAATGCCCAGGCTTATTATAGAACCCTTGAAAAACAAGGATATAAGCCCGAATTGCTTGAACAGCAAGGCAAGTACAGGGTTGCCATGAGCAAATATAGCGATAGAAACAGAGCATTACGGGAATTGGAACGGTTAAGACGCGAAAAGCCCACTGAGGCAGTTTGGCTTTTGGGATTGTAAATTTTTACGTTTATTTGTTCGATTTTTAATATGGGTTGATAAAAAGGTAAGTTTTAATCAATCTTTTGAATTATTTACTAACAATTTTCAACAACATATTTCATGAGAAAATGGCGTATTGAAGACTCTGCAGAGCTCTACAACATCAAGGGTTGGGGAATAAACTATTTTTCCATCAACGAAAAAGGTAATGTAGAGGTCACTCCACGTAAGGATGGTGTTGCCGTTGACCTAAAGGAGTTGGTTGACGAGTTACAGCTTCGCGATGTTTCTACTCCAATGCTCTTGCGCTTTCCCGATATTCTGGATAGCCGAATAGAGAAAATGTCCAGCTGTTTCAAGGTTGCGGCTCAAGAGTATGAATATAAAGGGCATAACTTTATTATTTATCCCATTAAGGTGAACCAAATGCGCCCAGTGGTTGAGGAGATAGTTAGCCACGGGAAGAAGTTTAATATTGGATTGGAGGCTGGGTCAAAGCCAGAGTTGCATGCAGTTATTGCAATAAATACAGATAACGAGTCGCTTATCATTTGCAATGGTTATAAGGACGAGGATTACATTGAGTTAGCTCTTCTTGCGCAGAAAATGGGAAGAAGGATATTTTTGGTTGTTGAGAAGCTTAATGAGTTGAAGCTAATAACCAAAATAGCCAAGAGATTACGCGTTAAACCAAACATTGGAATCCGAATTAAGCTTGCCAGCTCAGGAAGCGGAAAATGGGAAGATTCGGGGGGTGATGTAAGCAAGTTTGGTTTAACTTCCAGTGAACTTCTTGAAGCGCTAGACTTTCTCGAAAAAAATAAGATAAAAGATTGCTTAAAGCTGGTTCATTTCCATGTTGGCAGTCAGGTTACCAAGATTCGTCGGATCAAAATTGCCCTTAGGGAGTCATCGCAGTTCTACGTTGAGCTCAGTAAAATGGGATTCAACATTGAGTTTGTTGATATTGGAGGCGGTTTGGGTGTAGATTACGACGGAACAAGATCTGCTGATAGCGGAAGTAGCGTAAACTATAGTATACAGGAGTACGTGAACGATGCTGTTGCAACCATTGTTGATGCGTCGGATAAAAACAACTTACCTCATCCAAATATTATTACCGAATCGGGACGATCGCTTACTGCTCATCATTCAATTCTAGTGTTTGAGGTTCTTGAAACCACAAGTTTACCCACATGGGACGAAGAGGAGGAAGTAACAGAAAATGATCATGAGCTTGTACAGGAGTTATACTCTCTTTGGGATGGTATAAACCAACCGCGAATGCTGGAAACATGGCACGATGCTCAGCAAATTCGGGAGGAGGCACTCGATCGCTTTAGCCTTGGCATACTGGATTTAAAAACCCGAGCTCAGGTGGAACGGTTATTCTGGTCAATTGCCAAAGAGATACAAGTAATGACCGCCATGATGAAGCATGTGCCCGATGAGCTACGCCAACTGCCAAAACTGCTATCCGATAAGTTCTTCTGTAATTTTTCACTATTTCAGTCGCTTCCCGATGCTTGGGCAATCGATCAAATTTTCCCTGTAATACCACTACAGCGACATGACGAAAAACCCGACAGGTCAGCAACCATTCAGGATATCACCTGCGATTCAGATGGGCAGATAGACAATTTTATAGCAACTCGGAATTTTTCCTATTACCTGCCGGTACACACACCGCAACCACGTGAACCATATTACATAGGAGTTTTTCTTGTGGGAGCTTATCAGGAGATACTTGGCGACCTCCACAACCTATTTGGCGATACCAATGCTGTCCATATCTCGGTGGATGAAAAGGGTTATTCCATTGATCAAATTATTGATGGGGAGTCCGTAGCAGAGGTGCTAGAATACGTTCAGTACAACTCGAAGAAGATGGTACGCTCCGTTGAAACATGGGTAACATCGGCTGTAAAGGCTGGAACCATTACCACAGAGGAAGGGAAGGAGTTTCTATCAAATTACCGTTCAGGATTATATGGCTATACATACCTAGAGTAGGTAAAAATGCTTATTGAAGAAAACGCCCCAGATTCACTGAAGATTTGGGGCGTTTTCTTCAGAAAAATGTCTTTCACTATACTGCCACTACCTCCTTAATCTCAGGTACATCTCGGCGTATTGCTTGCTCCACGCCATTTTTAAGGGTCATAATGCTGTAAGGACAGCTGCCACAGGCACCCAAAAGTTTAACTTTTACCGTAAAATCATCGGTTACTTCAATTAGAGAAATATCGCCTCCATCATTTTGTAAGAAAGGACGTACTACATCTATTGCGGCACTTACCTTCTTGGTGATCTCTTCTTTGGTCATTTTTTCAATTTTTTAAAATATTTGAACTATTTATGAATAATCTCAACTTTTTGAGTCGCAGGTTTTTCTCGGTTTCTTCGATTCACCTCATCCATAACTTTTGCAGCGAATTGCTCAAAGGCTTCGGCTATTAATCCCTTACCCGAGGCGATTGGTTTTCCATTATCACCTCCTTCGCGGATGCTTTGAACAATGGGAATCTGCCCCAGTAGGGGCAAATGCATTCGCTCTGCCAACTTTTTGCAACCCTCCTTACCAAAAAGGTAGTACCGGTTATTGGGTAGTTCCTCAGGAGTAAACCAAGCCATGTTTTCCACAAGTCCAAGAACTGGAACCTCTATGCTTTTACTCGAAAACATACTTATTCCTTTTATGGCATCGGCAAGTGCAACCTCTTGAGGTGTGCTTACGATAATTGCTCCAGTTACAGAAACTTCCTGAACCAAGGTTAGGTGAATATCGCTGGTACCTGGTGGTAAGTCGATAAGCAGATAGTCAAGTTCTCCCCAAGCACCTTGGTGAATTAGCTGCTTAAGGGCATTGGTGGCCATAGGGCCACGCCAAACCAATGCATTGTTGGGATCAACAAAAAAACCTATGGAGAGAAGTTTAACGCCATAACTAACAACAGGCTCAATGAGGTCCATTTCCCCTTCTTTCACCATCTCAGGATGCTCTGTCTCCACTCCAAGCATTTTGGGAACGGAGGGACCAAAAATATCCGCATCAATTAATCCAACGCTTGCACCTGTTTTTGCCAACGAAACCGCTAGGTTCACTGCAATAGTCGATTTTCCAACTCCACCCTTGCCTGAGGCAATGGCAATAATGTTTTTAACCTTACTTACCGATGCCCTTGTTTTGTATGGCGATTCCTTGGATTGTGCTATGGGTGCTTTAAGGCTAATATCTATTACACATTTGTCACCAAATTCGTTGGCTAGCACTTTTACACATGCTTTTTTTAATGATGAAGCAAAGGGATCGTTTGGCTTTTGTAGTTCTAATGTAAATTTTATGCTATTGCCGTCAAAGTTTAGACCCTGCACCATGCCAGCAGAAACAATATCTTTTCCTGTCTCTGGATGTTTAATTGATTTGAGGGTGTCAAGTATCTTTTGCTCAGAAAGATGCATTTTATTAGTGTTAGATTAAAATAGGGCTCAAAGGTAAGGATTCCATAAAATCAAAACAAAGAATTGGTGAAAAGGTTCTCATTGAATGGAATCGAGGTTCAATTCACGTGAAGGGTCCCAGAAAAGATTGTCGAATTCAACAATCGTGTCATCCTGCACTTTCACCCCTTCGCTTTCCAGTAATTCCTTCATGGTTTCCCTTCCGGGGAAATGCATTTTGCCTGTAAGCATCCCATTCCGATTCACCACCCTATGGGCTGGAATCCATTCAGGCAAATGCTTTGTTGAGTTCAATGCCCAGCCAACCATTCGCGATGATTGAGGCGATCCCAGACATTTGGCAATCGCACCATAGCTTGTAACCCTTCCTTCTGGAATAAGGTTGGTTACCTCGTAAACCCTTTGGAAGAAATTGTTGCTACTCAATGGCTGGCTCTTTTAATTCTTTATTGATATCTAGTTCAAATCGAATGTAAGTTATTGGCAACCTCTGTTCCAGAAACATGCCTTCATAATAAGTTTTGATGGATAGTATGGGATCAACGATTTTACTTTCATACAAATCATTTGTGCTATGGATAATGCTAAGCTTGTTTTGCTCAACAAGCGCTTTAGTGTATTCGTAAAGGTTTTGACTATCAGTTTTAAGATGTATAGTGCCTTTATCCTTCATGAGTTTTTGGTAGTAGCCCAAAAACCTGCTTGATGTTAATCTTTTCTTTGCCTTTGATTTTCTCGGTTGGGGATCGGGAAAGGTTACCCAAATTTCACTTACTTCTTGAGGAGAGAAGAACGAGGGAATATTCTCAATACGAGTTCGGATGAACATAACATTGAGTAAAGATAAATGCGTTGCTTCCTTTGCACCTTTCCATAAGCGCGCACCCTTAATATCAATCCCAATAAAATTTTTCCCGGGAAACATCTTAGCAAGATTAATGGTATATTCACCCTTACCACAACCAAGTTCAAGTACAATAGGATTTGTGTTCTTGAAAATAACCTTATTCCAATTTCCCTTTAAGTGGTAATCTTTTTGCCAAACTTCTTCCAGTGCTGGCTGGAAAAGATTTGTGAAGGTTTCGTTTTCAGCAAATTTTTGGAGCTTATTCTTTCCCACTTCTATTCCTGTTGAATGTCTACTTAGCCTTTTCAACCCTAACACCTACTGATGCAATACCCTGAAGGTTATTGGTTCTCATCCCGTGCTGAATATTAATGCTATAAACACCCTGCTCAGGGAAGCGAATGTATCGCTTATATGGAATTCTGTTATCGCGAAGACTGCCAAAGCCTTTGCCTAGCCAATCCCCTCTTTTATCAGCAAGGATACACTCAAGTGTGTCGCATAGGGTAGCACCCACTGGAGAGGTAGTATGAATGAAAAGGAATAGATTGCTATTGGGATAGCTGGTAGTATTTCGGATACTCACAAAAATGTTGTAAGGGGAAATTGTATCGGTAACATTTACAAAGAAATGAGCAACACTATCAATGTTCCATACCTCTCTCTTAACATCGTAATTCGATTCGTATACAGCAATGTCTTTGCACGAGATGGCAGAGAATAGGGCTATAAAAACAAAAATGCTAAGCCTACTCATTTCTTTTTCTCCTTTTGCCCTTTTTGTTCCGTCTTTTGTGAGAATGCCTTTTTTCATCATCAAAACGTGTAACACTTTCTTCCTGAATTACATTACTATAACTTAACTCTTTATCCTCAATAATGGAGGTAGCTTCTACCAACTTTATGGGCTTTTGCCCTTTGCTGTTGAGATCAATGATCTCCTTTACTCTATCAACGGGAACGGCAATAAGATTTACGCCAGAGTTCGGATCAGTACTATACCACATAATCCTGTTAAAGATATCAGTTTTGAGGTGGTAGTAGCTAGCATCTTTCGTTTCCAGAGGGATTGTTGTTTTTGGAAAATCTTTGCGGGCATCCATATAACAGTCCACTTCGTAGTTCAAACAACACTTTAGCTTACCGCATTGCCCTGCCAATTTTTGAGGATTGAGCGATACCTCTTGTATCCTTGCAGAGTTAGTGGTAACGGAAACAAAATTGTTTATCCATGAGGCGCAGCAAAGTTCACGTCCACAAGATCCAATACCACCTATTCTACCTGCCTCTTGACGTGCACCAATCTGTCGCATCTCAATGCGAATTTGAAACTCATCGGCAAGAATCTTTATAAGCTCGCGGAAGTCAACACGTTCATCGGCGATGTAGTAAAAAACAGCCTTGGTTTTATCACCCTGATATTCCACATCACCAATTTTCATATTTAAGCCCAAATCGGCAACTATTTGCCTGGTTCTGATCATGGTGTTGTGCTCAAGCGAAATGGCTTCAAGCCATTTTTCAATATCGGCAGGTTTAGCCTTACGGTATATTTTTTTTAGCTCAGTGGAATTGGCATCAATTCCCACTTTTTTCATTTGGAGTTTTACCAGCCAGCCTGTAAGGGTAACCGTACCTATATCGTGGCCAGGTGATGCCTCAACGGCAATCACATCACCTTTTGATAAGTTCAGCCTGTTTACATTTCGGTAGAAACTTTTTCGGGTATTTTTGAACTGTACCTCAATAATGTCTGTTGATAGAGGAGGCTCAGGGATATTTTCAATCCAGTCGTAACTGCTGAGTTTTGAGCATCCTCCACTAAAATAAATGGATTGCTCGGTAACATCTTTACCTTTTATTGATAATCCTCGAGAGCAGATGCTCTTTTCCATAGCTAAGTTCTTATTTGCACGATGCAAAATTAATGATTTTGGTTTTAATACCAATGTTTGTTCCAAGAGACAATGTCGAATCTGCCTTTCGGCAGACAAGGTTGGAACGCTTACAGTCAGAACGCCAAATGGTCTTCTAAATGCAAAAGAGTACTCAAATTCAAAAAAAATGGAAAAAACGCCTATATCTTTTTGTTGATTAGCTTTACCAATTTCATGCAGAAATCGGTAAACACAACTTGTGCATTTCCGTTCCTTCCAATATGTTCAATGGCTGTGCCGAATTCGGAGTATATTGCTGTAATATTTTTGCCATTAACAAATGGCGAAAACTTTTTTCCGAAGTCAGCCTCCTCACCTGAAACATAAACAATATCTTCAAGCCCTAGGTTCAACATAAAACTCTCACGAATAATTCTTAGTGAGTATTTAAGCATCTCCTTCTGCTTTTCTCTGCCCAAAGATGATGCATCATTCACCCAATCTAAAAGGCCCAAAATATTTTTTGAGTAGCAGTGTCGCATGAGTTGCCTGAACATGTCAAAATAAGGGCTTTCATCGGTTGTACTAATGAGAGATAATGCAGATTGAAAGCTGCCATTGGCAACTTTACTGATATCCTGTGCCTTGCCTGGACTCAATTGGTGTCTATCAACCAGTGCAGTGGCAATCTCTTCTCGCCTAATAGGGGGAATCTTTATTATCTGTGTTCTTGATAAAATGGTACTTAGCAACGAACCAGCATTTTCCGAGATTAGCAGGAAAAGGGTTTTTGATGGTGGTTCTTCAAGTAGTTTAAGAAGCCGATTCGATGCGTTGTGATGCATTCGTTCAGGCAACCATATAATCATAGTTTTATAGTCGGCCTCAAAGCTTTTTAGGCTTAGCTTTTTGATTACCTCTGAACTTTCGGCCGTGTTGATTATTCCCAGCTTATTCTCAAGCCCAATAATTTCATACCATTGCGACTCAGTAATGTATGGATTGGAAAGAATGGCTTCACGCCATTGTTGAATGTAAGAATCGCTTTGTTTTCCAGCACTCTTTTCGTCTTCATTTTCGTTCTTTTTACTTTCGTTAACGGGAAAGACGAAATGTAAATCGGGGTGAATTAGTTTCTGAAACTTATGGCACGATGGACATACTCCGCAAGAATCATCCTCTCCCTGATTTTGACATGATATGTACTGTGCGTAAGCTATGGCAAGCATCAACTTCCCAGTCCCTTCTGGTCCGGTAAAAAGCTGAGCATGGGCTATTCTTTTGTCCCTAACACTTTTTATAAGCCTGCTTTTTATCTCGTTTTGGCCAACAATATCCTTGAACAGCATCGTTTGAGAATTATAGAATAAAATGGAGTCAAATTTAGTAAAAAGTAAGCGATAACCGAATATATGATTTAGTGGTTAAACGTTGTTGAAGATATCAAAAAAAGATTTTTCTGCAATTTAAATGAACCTCAATATATTGTTGTAGGTTTAAATAGGCAATAAACTTATTATCTTTGCGAAAGATAAACCAAAAACCATAAGCCATGCTACGATTTGATACCTATAATTTTGCTGGTAAAAGAGCAATCGTAAGGGTTGATTTTAACGTACCCCTCGATGAGAATTTTAATGTTACAGATGATACTCGTATAACAGCAGCCTTGCCCACCATTAAGAAAATTCTCAACGATGGTGGTTCCGCTATCCTGATGTCGCATCTGGGGAGACCCAAAGATGGACCCACCGAAAAATACTCATTAAAGCATTTGATACCTCTGCTTAACAAGTTGCTACAGTTAGATGTGAAATTTGCACCTGACTGTATTGGCAATGATGCCGTTAGTCTGTCGAGTAGTTTACAAAAGGGAGAAGTTTTACTACTTGAGAACCTTCGATTCTATAAGGAGGAAGAGAAAGGGGATGAGGGTTTTGCTCACAAGTTAGCCACTTTTGCCGATGTTTACGTGAACGATGCATTTGGAACTGCACACAGAGCCCATGCATCGACTACTATCATAGCCAAGTTCTTTCCTAAAAACAAAATGTTTGGATATTTAATTGAGAGCGAATTGAATGGGCTTGATAAGGTATTACACTCTCCTCAGAAACCATACACTGCAATACTTGGAGGAGCAAAGGTTAGCTCAAAAATTACGATAATTGAAAACCTCCTCAATCGAGTCGATAATCTTATTATTGGGGGAGGAATGATGTTTACTTTTATTAAGGCTCAAGGAGGTCAGGTTGGTTCATCAATGGTTGAGGACGATAAGCTGGATTTGGCCGTTGATATTTTAAGGAAAGCCCAAGAAAAGGGTGTTAAGGTTATCCTGCCAGTGGACACTGTTATTGCCGATGCTTTTAGCAATGATGCCAACACGAAGGTGGTTGGTGTAAAAAATATTCCCGATGGGTGGTTAGGATTAGATATTGCTGATGACTCAGTAATTGAATTTTCCAAGGTAATTGAGCAGTCTAAAACAATACTTTGGAATGGACCCATGGGCGTTTTTGAAATGCCCAAATTTGCCGAGGGGACAAAAAAAGTAGCCATATCCATAGCCAATGCTACGGGAAAAGGAGCATTTTCGTTGGTAGGTGGTGGTGACTCTGTGGCTGCAATCAACTCCTTGGGCTTTGCCCAAAAGGTAAGCTATGTGTCTACCGGAGGTGGAGCTTTGCTTGAGTACCTCGAGAATGGTGAATTACCAGGGATAAAAGCAGTTAGAGAATAGAATTTTACTATATTTTTTTTCGGCGAAGGTGATTCTTTATGCCTTCGCCGATTTTCGTTGATAATTCCAGTGTATACTTAAATAGCAATGATAAACCCATTGGAACAACAGATTTTTAAAACTACTCCAAGCAATTTTCAGGAAATTGCTCTTGAAGTATTTCGTTATCAGGCTGAAAAAAACAGGGTATATGCAGATTATCTAAATCTACTAAAAATTGTTCCCCAGAGTGTAACTACAATTACAGGTATTCCTTTTCTTCCAATCTCTTTTTTTAAGACGCATAGAGTAATTGTTGATGGCAAAAAAGCTGAATCTACATTCATAAGTAGCGGAACAACAGGATCCGAAACCAGTAAACATAATGTGGTGTCGTTGGCACTATACGAAAGTAGCTTTTTAAGTACTTTCAAAAAATTTTACGGTTCTCCATCAGATTATTGTATTTTGGCACTTCTGCCATCATACTTCGAGCGCGAAAGCTCATCGTTGATTTACATGGTCAACAAGCTTATTGAGGAAAGCAAGCATCCGCAAAGCGGTTTTTATCTTTATGAATACGATCAGCTCATTAAAGTTATCTTGGATTTGGAAGCCAAACAGCAAAAATCCATTCTGCTTGGAGTTACCTATGCTCTTCTAGAGTTGGCTGGTAAATATATAACTAAGCTATCCAGTACCATAATAATGGAAACAGGAGGCATGAAGGGAAGAGGTAAAGAGTTGATTCGGGACCAAGTTCATCAGATACTAAGGAATGCATTTGGGGTAGGATTGGTCCATTCCGAGTACGGAATGACTGAGCTCCTTTCACAAGCATATTCTTTGGGCAATGGAATATTTCAATGCCCGCCATGGATGAGGGTGTTTTGTCGTGACCCCTACGATCCATTTACAATACTACCATATGGACAAAAAGGGGGGCTAAATATTGTTGACTTTGCTAATTTGTATAGTTGCTCGTTTATCCAAACTGATGATCTGGGCACTGTATACCCCGATGGTACTTTCAAAGTTATTGGGAGGATGGATGAAAGTCAAATTCGTGGGTGCAACCTTTTGGCTTCATTATAAAAAAACACTGCCGGCAAGCGCCGGCAGTGAAAACCTTAAAGAACCATGAAAAAGCAAATTAGCCTTTATCGTTAAAGGCTCTTCTGCTCAACGCTATGCCCAAATCTTTTTTTGTGAGCAAAGCCTCTTTTTGCATTACATGCAATTTTTTTAAATAAAAAAAGAAGGTTATTAACTTTGAACTAACCGTATTGATAACGAAATTGTTTTATGTTTATTGCTACTGATAATTACTCAACGATTTTATGTTTTTTTTTGCTTCATAACAAATTTGATCAAAGTTCTGCTTAGTGTAAACCTTTATTTATCATAAAATTGATACGTTAGTTTTCAATTCACCTATGATTTATTCAATAAATTTAATGTGGTGTACATAAAAAAGCTATATTCGCTTTTTTAAATCAATCGTTTAATAATAAAAAAATAAAAAGACCAAAAGAATCATTTGTTTAGCATAACATGATAGTTTTCAGGGCTTTAATTTTGTTTATATTATATTTTTTTGCTGACAAAAACTAGAATCTAACACTAACTCAAAATCAGAATGCTATGAAAAGACGATTTACTGCTATTCTTTTATTGGCAACTATGGTGCCAGTAACTTTACTTGCCGGTGGCATAGTCACCAATACCAACCAAAGCGCGTCCTTTATTAGAATGCCGGTTCAGGACGCAACATTAAGTATAGATGGTGCTTACTTTAACCCTGCAGGGTTAGTACATTTACAGAACGGATTTCACATTTCTGTAAGTAATCAGTATATTAGTCAAACTCGTACCATTGAATCGGATTATGCTTTACTGAACAGCAAGGCATATACAGGTGATGTTCTGGCGCCACTTTTCCCCACTTTTTATGCTGTTTATAAAATGGACAAATTGGCGTTTGCTTTCAACGTTAATCCCATTGGAGGCGGTGGGAGTGCAGATTTTAAAACAGGGCTTCCTTCATTTGAATACCCGCTTTCAGGAATACCAACAGCACTGCAGCCAGACCTTTTACTCATTGACCAAAATGCAGAGGCAATACTTGGAACAAACCCTGGCTTTAGTAATATTGATGGTTATAACGTAGACCTTGCTTTTGACGCCAGCTCCTTGAACTGGGGTTTTCAATTGGGTGCTGCTTATGCAATAAACGATATGATCTCCATATCTCTTGGCGCAAGATACATAATGGCTAAAAATATCTATAAGGGACATCTTAAGGATTATACTATTAATGCTCCAACTGCCTATGGTGGAACTCAAACCCCTGGCAATTACCTAAGAACTGTTGCTACAATTGTTCAACCACTTTCACCACCAACTGCTGATGCTTTAAATGCTCAAGCAGCCATTCTAGATGTGGTTACAGCTGATCAGGAGGTTGACGATTCTCAGGTAGGTTCTGGCATTTCCCCAATAGTGGGATTAAACTTCAAAATATCGGAACAACTCAATATTGGACTAAAATACGAGCACAAAGCTGCCATTAAGGTGAAGCATGAGGTAGGAAAGGATGCCTTATTGTATGATGATGGTACAGAGATTGATAACGATATGCCATCTTTGATTTCCCTTGGAGCCAGCTTCAAACCCATCGAGAAGTTTAATGTAGCAGTTGGATGTCATTACTACCTCGATAAAAGCGCAAATTATGGCAAACGAATTGATGGTGAATTTGTTGAAAACAAAGAAGTAATTGACAAGAACTTCTTGGAGGTTGGTGTTGGGTTTGAGTATTTGGTAACCAGCAACATCTTGTTAAGTTTAGGTTACCTTCGTACACAAACCGGAGTAAACGAAAAATACCATAACGATATGGGCCATAGTTTAAATACTAACTCCATCGGAGTAGGAGGGAAATACATGGTGAACGAAAATATTGGCATTAACCTAGGATTTATGACAACAATGTATGAACCCTACAGCAAGGAATATCCTAGCAACATTGCTGGTATGATATTCCAGCCATACGAGGAAACTTATAAGCGAAGCGCAATGGTAATTGCCCTTGGTTTAGACTTTAAATTTTAACTTTTTCTTATAACTTAACTTAACACTGGGTAGAGCCTTCTGCCTAGTGTTTTTTTTCGGTTGGATTGGAAAAACATTGAATAAAAAATGAATAGGTTATTGCTACTACTTTTTGCTTTAATCCTTTTTTTTGAAGGGAATGCTCAAACAAGAGTTGTTTTAAACCCAAGTGTCGCAGAGCAAAGCCATAGGGAATTGAGTATTAACAAAATTAAGTTTTACCCAGATTCGACAGTAATAGAATTAACTATAATTAACAGCTTGCCTGAAGGAGGATGGTTCTGCATAGATAGCAACACGTACATTGAGGATGCAAAAGGACTCGCTCGCAAAAAAGTTTATAATGCACATGGAATATCATGGTGTCCTCAGGTACATAGGTTTCAACAAGTTGGCGAAACTTTACAGTTTTTTCTTGTTTTTCCTGAGATGGAAGTAGAAGCAGAGGTGCTTAATCTTATTGAACAATGCGAAAGAGCCTGCTTCTCTTTTCGAGGGATCATTCTGGATGATAAATTAAATTATGATATCCGACTTTTCGATGAGGCCATGAATTGTTATGTAAGCAACAATTTGGATAAAGCGATTGAACTTTTCATGAATGTTGTTGAGGATATCCCAGCAAATCCTACCCATGTGTATGGTTATGCATACTACCATTTAGTTCAAATTTACTTAAATAAAGGGGATAAAAAAACTGCTCAATTTTGGGTTGAGCAGCTTGAGCGTTCTGGATTGCCCAATCGGCAATACTTTATGAATGCCATAGGGCGAGAGTTTAAATCGATCTACTAATCTCTACTTACTTCAACGTAGTGAAAAGGTACGCTGGACATCTCAGAAAGTTCCTCACCTGCTTCCCGGAGTTCATCATCATCTTCATCGAAATACCAGTAAATTTTTAAGGGAATATCGCTCTTCTGCATCTCATTAAGCGCCATAATAATATCATAGATAAACTTGGCAGAAGAGCTGTTGAAGTAAATGAACTTAAATTTAACCTGAATTATTCATAAAAAAAGGGATTTTGTTA
>Ga0334883_1000820_pt1 | contig 51519 bp, 46 predicted proteins | sample GraSluR1_MG_6_FD_207230 | JGI IMG/M metagenome (GOLD analysis project Ga0334883, IMG submission 207230) | Sludge microbial communities from methane-producing bioreactor in Wageningen University, Netherlands - Granular Sludge_09_05-R1 | ecosystem: Engineered > Bioreactor > Anaerobic >...
TGCGGAACCGGCGCCGGGTCGAGATCGATCAGCGAGGTGACGGTCTCGTCCAGGAAAGCCCGATCATGACTGGCGAACAGCACCGGTCCGCGCCACGCCAGCAGGATGCTGCGCAGATAGGCCGTCGCGTGATCGTCCAGATGGTTCGTGGGCTCATCGAGAAGCAGCACGTCGGGGGCGCTCAACAACAGCCAGGCCAGCGACAGCCTGGCGCGCTGGCCGCCGGAGATCTCGCTCGTGAGGCGATCGGTCGGCAGGTCGTCCAGGCCGAGGCCTGCAAGCATCGCAGCGATCCGTGCGTCGACATCCCAAGCCTCGAGCCGCTCGGCGTCGTCCAACGTCTGGGCGTAGCGGGCGGCCGCATCCTGGTCGTCCGGATCGGCAGCCATCTGCGCTGCGTGACGGTCCATCGCCGCCAAGACGTCGCGCGCCGGTGCGACCGCGGACTCCAGCGCTTGTGCAATGGAATCGCCCGGGGTGAACGGCGCGTCCTGGTGGAGCAGCCCAATGCTCGGAGTCAGCCCCGCGGTGGCATTGACCGTCACCGCACCCGAATCGGGAGGCAGCAGCCCGGCGATGATCCGCAGCAGCGTCGACTTGCCCGAGCCGTTCTCGCCGATGATGCCCACCCGTTCGTTGGCGGAGACCACGAAAGAGACATCGGTGAGTACCCGGCGGTCGGCGAAGGCGAGCGAGACACCGTCGACGCGCAGATGAGCCCCTGGCAGCAGCGGTGAGGAGATGAGTGAGTTCATGGGTGTCCTTGGAAATGAGTCGGGGACCTGCCGGGCAATCACGCCGCGGGCGCAGGCGAAGACGAACTCACAAGAACATGCCGCCACCTTAGCAAGACCGGTCAAGCGCGGTTTGATCGCTGATCGCGGCGCCATGCGGCGCTTCGGAGACTAGCGTTGAGGCATGGCTTTCGAAAACGCCGAAATCTATGGCTACTTGAGTGAATATGCCGCCGCGCTCGAATCATTCGATGCCGAGCGCGCTGCGGCGTTGTGGGGGACCCCTTCGACGGTCCTGACCGATGAGGCGGTCAGCGTCGCGCACAACCATGAGGACTTGGTGCGCGAGCTCCAGAAGAACTATCCGCAATACCAGAAACTCGGACTCGCATCGGTCGGTAACGAACTCATCGAAGTGAACCCGCTCACCGAGCGCCTGGTCCGCGTCCGCGTGCGCTGGGTGCTCCACGATCGCAGCGGCGCGATTCTCACGGCGATCTCCTACATCTACGTGCTGCGCCGCGACGATGACGGTGTGTTGCGCGCCTACGTCGCCGTCCCGATCGAAGAGGACGAAAAACTGGCCCGGCTGGCCAAGCGCCGCGGCGTCGCCCTCGACGACTGAGCTTGCGGCCGGCTCCCTGCCCCTGCACTGACGAAAAAAGACTGCTTAGTGTACCCTAAGCACCGCAGCAAGTCGTGCGTGTGAAGGGGAACGGCCATGGCCAAACGCGGAGTCTCGGGCGTCATCATGCGCGGTCTGGGCGCGAAGGACCACGCCCTGACCGTCGTCGACAAGAAGGTATTGGCACCCCACTTCGTCCAGGTGCGGATGACCTCGCCTACTCTCTCCACGATCTGGACACCGGGCCCGCTGCCTGGTTGCGCTTCTGGTTCCCCGGTGAAGGAAGTCACGAGTACCAACGCGGCTACACCATCACGCACCCCGATCGGAGCACCGGCGAGTTCAACGTCAACTTCGTCTTGCATGAACCCGCCGGGCCAGGTTCTGCCTGGGCCAAACGCGCCCGGCCCGGTGACACTGTGCAGGCGATGATCTACGGCTCCACCACATTCGAGGTGCCCGACCAGCCGGCCACCGGATATCTCCTGATCGGCGATTCGGCCTCCATACCCGCGATCGCCAGCATCATCGAAGCACTGCCCTCCGGAGCTCATATCGAGTGCTACCTCGAAGAACACAATCCTGCCGATCACGAGATCCCATTGCCCGAACACCCCGGAGCCACCGTCTACTGGGTGCCACGCCAGGGCCCCGGCTCGCTGGCCGCGGCCATCCCGGCCCGCGACTACGGCGGCTGGTATGCCTGGGTGGCGCCCGAATCCGGATCGCTCAAAGCACTGCGTCCACGTTTGCGCAACGAGTTCGGCTTCACCAAGGCGACCTCCTATATTCAGGCGTACTGGGTCGAGGGCAAGACGATGGGCACTCGGCGCGGGCTGGGGGAGTCCAGCGACTAGGTCCATCCACGCGTGCTCGGGAGGGGAGCCACGATGAACCACGACCGCACGGCGCTGGCGATCAGGCATGTCGCGTTCGAAGACCTCGGATTGATCGAGCCGCTGCTCGTGGCACGGGGCTACCAGGTGAGTTACCTCGACATCGGCGTCGACTCGCTCGATCCGCAGATTCTCACCCAGCCGGATCTGGTGGTGGTTCTCGGCGCCCCGATCGGCGTCTACGAAACCGACGCTTACCCATTCCTGGTGACTGAGCTCGAAGCGATATCGGTCAGGCTGCAGGCCGGACTTCCCACCCTGGGTATCTGTCTGGGTGCACAGCTGATCGCCGCAGCCCTTGGCGCACCGGTCACACCGACCGGACGCAAGGAGATCGGTTACGCGCCCCTGCAGCTCACCGACGCCGGACGCGCTTCGGTGCTGGCCGGACTGGAGGGCGTCGCGGTGCTGCACTGGCACGGCGATGAGTTCGCCATCCCCGACGGCGCGCAGCGCCTGGCGCAGACCCCGGGCTTCCCGAACCAGGCTTTCTGCCTCGGTGACCGGGTGCTGGGCCTGCAGTTCCACGTGGAGGCAGATCACACCCGCATCGAACGCTGGCTGATCGGGCACGCCCTCGAACTCGCCGCTGCCGGCATCGATCCGCGGCAGATCCGCGCCGATGCGACCACCTGTGGGCCGATGCTCGCCGATGTCGCGGTCACCACGATCACCAGCTGGCTCGATCGGGCCGAACGCGGCTGACCGCTCAAACGGCCGGCGCTCCTGGGTAGGGTTCTCCGCAGGGCCTGCAGACAGTCCTACCCAAGTTCGGCACCGGGACCCCTGTGCGCGGATCGTGCAGGATATGGGTAAGGTTGTGGCTCGTCCACAAGCCTTCGTCGCCGAGGGAGTTCTTCATGGCATTGCGCGACCTGTTCACCGGCACCGATCCGAGCATCTACGAGGTGCGGACGCAGGCCCCCGGCCCAGCGGGCAGGCTTCCCCTGACACCCGAGCTGCTCGCAGACGCCCCCAGCGGCGACCTGTTCGGTATGACGATGAATGTCGGCATGGGCTGGAACCCGGACGACGTCAACCGCGATGCGGTGATGATCGTCAGCACCGCCGGCGGCGCCACCGATGCCGACGGCAACCCGATCGCACTGGGCCTGCACACCGGCCACTACCAGCTGGCCGAGTTGGTCAACGAAGCCGCCCGCGAAGTGGCCGCCCAGGGCGCACTGCCGTACGCCACCTATGTCTCCGATCCCTGCGACGGCCGCTCCCAGGGCACCGTCGGCATGTTCGACTCGCTGCCCTACCGCAATGACGCCGCCATCGTGATGCGCCGCCTGATCCGTTCGCTGCCGACCCGCCGCGCGGTCATGGGCATCGCCTCCTGCGACAAGGGACTGCCCGCGATGATGATCGCGCTGGCGTCCATGCACAACGACCCGGCCATCCTGGTGCCCGGCGGCACCACACTGCGCGCCTCCGACGGCGAGGACAACGGCGCGGTCCAGACCATCGGCGTGCGCTACGCGGCCGGCGAGATGAGTTTCGAGGACGCCGCGGAGGCGGGCTGCCGCGCCTGCGCATCCCCCGGCGGCGGCTGCCAATTCCTCGGCACCGCCGGGACCAGTCAGGTCGTCGGGGAGGCCCTCGGTCTGGCGCTGACGCATTCGGCACTGGCACCTTCGGGTGAAGCGATCTGGCGAGACCTCGCCCGCGCATCGGCCGACGCGCTGCTCGACCTGAAACACCGCAAGATCTTCACCCGCGACATCCTCACCGACCACGCCATCGAGAACGCCATGGTGCTGCATGCCGCATTCGGGGGGTCGACGAACCTGCTGTTGCATCTGCCGGCCATCGCCTTTGCCGCCGGACTGCAGGTGCCCGGCGTGGACGATTGGGCGCGCATCAACTCCGCAGTGCCCCGGCTGGTGAGCGTGCTGCCGGTCGGACCGGTCGACTATCCGACCCCGATGGTCTATCTGGCCGGCGGCGTGCCCGAAGTGATGCTGCACTTGCGCAGACTCGGGCTGCTGCACACCGACGTGCTGACCGTCACCGGGGAGACCCTGGATGCGAACCTCGACTGGTGGGAGGCATCCGAACGCCGTCAGCTGCTGCGCGGGCGGCTACACGACGTCGATGGCGTCGATCCCGACGACGTCATCTTGTCGCCGCAGGCAGCGAAGGCCAAGGGCATGGCCTCCACGGTCACCTTCCCGCTGGGAAACATCGCCCCCGAGGGTTCGGTGGTGAAATCGGCGGCGATCGATCCCAGCGTGATCGGTGACGACGGGGTCTTCCGGCACACCGGCCCGGCGAAGGTGTTCACCAGCGAGAAGGCCGCCATCAAGGCCATCAAGCAGTCGAAGATCGCCGCGGGCGACATCATGATCGTGCTGGGTGCCGGCCCGCTCGGCACCGGCATGGAAGAGACCTACCAGCTGACCTCCGCGCTCAAGAAGGTGCCCTACGGCAAGCACGTCTCGCTGATCACCGATGCGCGGTTCTCCGGGGTCTCCACCGGTGCCTGCTTCGGTCATGTCGGGCCGGAAGCTCTTGCCGGGGGCCCGATCGGCAAGCTGCGCGATGGCGACCTCATCGAGATCGTCGTCGACACGGTAGGCCTGACCGGTTCGCTCAACTTCATCGGTAGCCCGGACGAACCCCTGACCCCACCAGCCGGCGCGGAGGTCCTCGCTGCTCGCCAGACCTATCCCGGGCTGGCTCCCGACCGCGACCTGCCCGACGACACCCGGCTGTGGGCTGCGCTGCAGGATGTCTCCGGGGGCACCTGGGGCGGCTGCGTCTATGACGTGGACCGCATCATCGAGGTGCTCGAGGCCGGCAAGAAGGCATTGGCCGCCCAGCAGTGAGCTGCGTCCACCGCCAGCAGCCGTCGCGTCAGCTGCCGTCGGCCGAGTTACCTCGCGGACGCCCGGGCCTGCGTATCGGCTCGGCCTTGACGGCGCGCCCCGCCCGCCTGAGATCGTCGCGCAACAGCATCTCGATCAGGCTGTTGACGCTGCGCAGATCATCGGACGCCCACTTGGCAAGCGCCTCGTGAACGGCCGGATCCAGCCGCAACAGGATGGACTTGCGTGACGGGTTGCCTCGTGGACGGCCGGGTTCGGTGACGCGCGGCTCATTGCCGCGCGCCACCTCGTCCTTGCCGGTGCTCATCCGTAGAGCGTCCCGGTATTGATGACCGGAGTCGAACGCGAATCCGAGCAGAGCACGACCAGCAGGTTCGAGACCATCGCCGCCTTGCGCTCGTCGTCCAACGAGACGATATCGTCGGTTTCCAGCCGTTCGAGAGCCTGCTCGACCATTCCGACCGCACCCTCGACGATCTTGCTCCGGGCCGCGAGCACGGCGGAGGCCTGCTGGCGCTGCAGCATCGCCTGAGCGATTTCGGCGGCATAGGCGAGCGACGAGATGCGGGTCTCGACGACCTCCAGGCCGGCGATCGCGATGCGCGCGGCGACCTCCTCGGCGAGTTCACCGGAGACCAGATCGGTGGAGCCGCGCAGGCTCTCCTCGCCCGGCTCGGCGAAGTCGTAGGGATGCGAAGTCGCGATGTGACGCAGTGCGGATTCGGCCTGCACCTTCACGAAATCCTCGTAGGCCTCGACAGCGAAGACCGACTTGGCAGTGTCGGCGACCTGCCAGACGACGATGGCCGCGATATTGATCGGATTGCCGTCGGCGTCATTGACCTTCAGCTCATTGGTCTCGAAGTTGCGGACCTTGACCGAGACTCGCTTCTTGCTCGACAGCGGAATGGTCAGTAGCAGCCCCTGCTTGCGAATCGAGCCGATGTAGCGTCCGAAGAACTGCACGACCTTGGTGTCACCAGGCGCAACGATGGTCAGCGAGGTGAACATCAAGAACGCCAGGAGATAGCCGACGATGCATCCGAAGATCAGCAGGCCGTTGACACCCAGTCCGGCGTCGTCGCTGATCGCGGTGGCGATGATTCCCCATGTCGACAACCCCAGCAGCGCCAATGCGAGCAGCAGCGCGAGCGCACCCGACATCGTCCAGGCCGGACGCTCGTCGACCATGACCCGGGTGCCCTCATGCCCCACCGGCTTGCCGGCAGCCTCGCCGCCCACTGATGCCTCTTCCACCACGTCTCGTGTTTCGTCCGGCATGCTGACCTCCTTTTTTTAGATATCAGGATGATATCAGATTTATGGGCACCGGTAAGCGATCAAGGTCGTGCACACGAGGCCGAGACAGTGAACAATGGGAGCGATGAGTACCGACAGTGTGATCCGTTCCATCGTCTGGCGCGACGACAAGATCGCCGAGACCGATATCGACTTCTCGACGATCTCGGCCAGGCTCGCCGACCCCGAGCAGTTGCTGTGGGTCGGCCTGCAGCAGCCGACTGCCGACGACCTGGCCCGACTCGGCAAGGAACTGGATATCGATCCAGCCGCGATCGAGGATGCCCTCAACCATGTCGAGCGCCCCAAGGCGTTGCGTTATGCGCACTACTCGTTCGTGACCGTCTACGCCGCCAAGTGGGCAGGCGGTGAGCTGTCCCCGGCGTCGCCCGGCGAGCTGACGCTCACGAAACTGTCGGCGTTTACCTTTCCGCACGGTCTGGTCACCGTCTGGTACGACCCCGATTTCAGCTTCGACGAGATCATCGATCGCTGGAGCGAGGACAGCTACCTGTCGGCCCATGGGTCGGCGATGCTGGTCCATGGCATGCTCGACTACGTCGTCGACGGCTATTTCGAGATCACCCAGGACTTCGACGATGTCATCGAGGATCTGGAGGACGAAGTACTCGAGCAGACAGCGGGCAGCCGGGATCTGCAGCGCCGGATCTATCGGTTGAGGGCTTCGCTGGTGCACCTGCGGCGGGCCGTGGTGCCGATGCGCGAGGTCGTGGCGTCCATCATGCGGCACCGTCGCGAGGTCTCCGCGGACGCGACGCTTGACCCGTGGTTCGACGATCTCTACGATCACGCGCTCCGGGCGGCCGACTGGGCGGATTCGCTTCGTGATCTGGTGACGACCATCTTCGAGACGAATATGTCGCTGCAGGACACGCAACTGAATGTGGTGATGCGCCAACTCGCGGCCTGGGCGGCGATCATCGCGGTGCCGACAGCCATCACCGGCTGGTTCGGCCAGAATGTGCCCTACTTCGGGTTCAACCAGCCATACGGCCTGTGGCTGTCGGTCAGCTTGATCGTGGTCATCTCGGTAACGCTGTTCATCTCCTTCAAACGCCGCGATTGGCTATGAGCTGGGTATCGCCACGTCTGCGACCACGGGGCAGCCCGATCATTCCTGTCTCAGGCCCCAGGAAGGTTCCGGAGATGACCCGCGATTCCTCGTCGCGGCCGATTCGGGCAGAATGGGCAACGGTACGCACCGTGCGCGCCACACACAATCGGGCGGCCAGGTATGCCGCCGAAAGGATTTCCCGTGTCGGTCAACATCAGCATCACCCGTGATCAATCCCCCGAAGCACAGGTGGTGGAGCAGGGCACTACCGGTCTTGATCTGTTCGGCAACGATCGCAGCATCGTCGCCATGGCAGTCAACGGAACCACCGTCGATCTGGCCACCCTTGTCCACGACGGCGACCAGATCAGCCCCATCCTGATGACGTCGGACGAAGGCCTGGCCATCGTCCGGCACTCCGCAGCGCACGTCACCGCCCAAGCTCTGCAGCAGATCTTCCCCGAGGCCAAGCTCGGTATCGGCCCGCCCATCGTCGACGGCTTCTACTACGACTTCCAGACCTCCCCGCTCAGCCCCGACGACCTCAAGGCCATCGAGAAGAAGATGCAGGCGATCATCAAGGAGCGTCAGCGTTTCGTCCGCCGCGCGGTCAGCGACCAGGAGGCCCTGGACGAAGAGGCCGGCGAGCCGTTCAAGCTGGAACTGATCCACGACAAGGGCAGCGCTTCGTCCGACGACGGCAGCTCGGTCGAGGTCGGCAAGGGCGAGCTCACCATGTACGACAACGTGCGGCGCAACGGCGAGGTGGCCTGGACGGACCTGTGCCGCGGCCCGCATGTGCCGCACACCGGCTACATCAACGCTGTCGCCCTCACCAAGACCTCGTCGGCCTACTGGCGCGGCGACCAGCGCAATCAGCAACTGCAACGCGTCTACGGCACCGCCTGGGCGACCCGCGACGATCTGAAGGCCTATCAGCACCGCATGGAGGAGGCTGCCAAGCGCGACCACCGCAAGCTGGGTGCCGAACTCGACCTGTTCAGCTTTCACGAGCAGGTGGGCTCCGGCCTGCCGCTGTTTCATCCCAAAGGTGGCGTGATCAAGCGGGTGATGGAGGACTACGTCCGCACCCGCCACATCGAAGAGGGCTTCCTCTACGTCGGTACCCCGCACATCGCCAAGGAAGAGCTCTTCTACACCTCGGGGCATCTGCCGTACTACGCCGACGTCATGTTCCCGCCGCTGGACGACGACGGTCAGGCCTACCGCCTCAAGGCGATGAACTGCCCGATGCACAACCTCATCTACTCCTCGCGTGGCCGCTCCTACCGCGAGTTGCCGCTGCGGCTATTCGAGTTCGGCACCGTCTACCGCAACGAGAAGTCCGGTGTGGTGCAGGGACTGACCCGCGTCCGGTCCATCACCCAGGACGATTCGCACTCGTACTGCACCCCCGAACAGGCCCCTGACGAGGTGCGGCACCTGCTGCGTTTCGTGCTCAGCCTGCTGAAGGACTTCGGCCTGACCGATGTCGCGCTCGAGCTGTCGACCCGCGACGAGGTCGGCAAGAAGAAGGACAAGTTCATCGGCTCCGACGAGCAGTGGGAGGCCGCGACCAAGATCCTGGCCGAAATCGCCGACGAATCCGGGCTTGTTGTCGTGGACGATCCCGGTGGTGCCGCCTACTACGGCCCGAAGATCTCCATTCAGGCCAAGGACGCCATCGGACGCACCTGGCAGATGTCGACCATCCAGTACGACTTCAACCAGCCGGAGCGCTTCGGCCTGGAATACGTCGCCTCCGATGGCAGCCATCGCCAGCCGGTGATGATTCACTCGGCCAAGTTCGGTTCGATCGAACGGTTCATGGGTGTGCTCATCGAGCACTATGCGGGTGCCTTCCCGGTCTGGCTGGCTCCGGTGCAGGTCGTCGGCATTCCGGTCGCAGCGAGTTTCAACGACTACCTCGCCGGGGTGCTCGACAAGCTCAGGGCCGCCGGTGTGCGCACCGAACTCGATGCCTCCGACGACCGGATGCAGAAGAAGATCCGCAACGCCCAGAAGCAGAAGATCCCGTTCATGCTCATCGCCGGCGAGACCGACGCCGAGGCCGGTTCGGTCTCCTTCCGTTTCCGCAACGGTTCGCAACGCAACGGTGTGCCCATCGACGAGGCGGTCGCCTTCGTCCGCGACTGGGCACAATCTCGCCGCAACGACGATCCGAAGGCCGAGGCAGACGGTGAATGACGAGCAGCCCTGCGAGGTCATCCAACCGGGGGAGTTACCCGGCGAGCCCGACGCGCTGCAACGGCTGTGGACGCCCTACCGGATGGTCTACATCCAAGGCAGCTCCAAGCCGGCCGATGGCTCCGCAGGCCAGTGCCCCTTCTGCCGGGCGCCCGAGCGTTCGGACGAGGAGTCGCTGATCGTGCATCGCGGACGCACCGCGTATGTGATCTGCAATCTCTACCCGTACAACCCGGGCCACCTGCTGGTGTGCACCTACCGGCACGTCTCGTCCTATATCGATCTCGACCCGCAGGAAACCGTGGAGGTGGCCGAGCTCACCCAGCAGGCCATCCGGATGATCCTGCACGTCTCGGGACCGGCCGGATTCAATCTGGGCATGAACCAGGGGCAGATCGCCGGGGCGGGTATCGCCGCGCACCTGCATCAGCACATCGTTCCGCGCTGGCAGGGCGATGCGAACTTTCTGCCTGTCATCGGGCGCACCAAGGCCCTGCCGCAGTTCCTCGCCGACACTCGTCAGCTGTTCGCCGACGGCTGGGCCGAGCTGTTCGGCACAACCGAGTCGGAAGGACAGCATGCTTGAGAAGATCCGAGCTCAGTGGACGAAGGTCATTCACCCATTCGCTCTCGGCCTGCTGAAGCTGGGTGTCACCCCGGACATGGTCACCTGGACCGGCACCATCGCGACGATCATCGTGGCGCTGGTCTTCTTCCCCCAGGGATGGCTGTGGCAAGGCGTTGCGGTGTTGGCCCTGTTCATCTTCTCCGATTCGCTGGACGGCACGATGGCTCGAGAGTCGGGCAGCAGCTCGAAGTGGGGTGCCTTTCTCGACTCCACCCTCGACCGGCTGGCCGACGGAGCGATCTTCGGCGGAATCGCGATCTACTACGCGGCCCAGCCCGATGGCCTGCTGTGGTGTGCGGTCGCCATCGGGGCGCTGGTCTTCGCGTTGGTCACCTCGTACAGCAAGGCTCGTGGCGAGTCGGTCGGCATTGAGGTACATGCGGGATTCGCCGGCCGGGCCGACCGGCTGCTGGTGGGTCTGCTCGGTGTGCTGCTCACCGGTATCGGTCTGACCTGGGCACTTCCGGTGGCGCTCAGCTACCTGTGCCTGGCCGGGGCCTTCACCGTCGGCCAGCGGATGTGGATCGTGCGTCGGGCGATCCTCGCCGAGCAGGGCGCCGAAGAGGCCGCATGAGCACACCGCGGAGCGGCCGGGCCACGTTGACAGCATTTCGGGCCGCGGCGCATATTCCGCGGGCGATCTGGCAGCCCTGTGCACAACTGGCCAGCCTGGCCCTGGCTGCCCGCCCACCCAAGCCGTTGCGGCAGTGGGCGATCAATGCGCGCGTGGTCACCGGTGCCCAGCCCGGGTTCAAGGACCGCTACCGCGCCCAGCTGTCCTGGTTCCGCAATACGGTCGGCTCGTTGCAGCTCGGACGGCTCACCCTCGATCAGATCGCCGGGAAAGTGGACGTCGATCCCGGCCAACTCGAAGCCCTGCTCACATCGCATGCCGAGCGCGGCCTGGTCATCGCGATTCCGCACATGGGCAGCTGGGATCTGGCCGGGGCCTACGGCCAGGTCGTCGGCCTGCCGGTGACTTCGGTGGCCGAACGATTGCCCGCCGGCCAGTACCAGTACTTCAGCGCGCTGCGGGCGAAGCTCGGAATGCAGATCTACCCCTATGACCAGCACGGCCTGGTCGAGACGCTGGCCGACGATGTGCACAGTGGACGCGTCGCCTGCCTGGTGGCAGATCGCGACTTCGGACGCCACGGCCTCGCAGTGAGCTGGCCGGCACCCGGTGGTGCGCGCGAGCTCACCGTGCCGCCGGGTCCCGTGCTGATCGCTCAACGGACCGGAGCCGATCTGGTCCCGATCGCGGCCTGGTTCGTGGGCAACCGGACCCATCTCGAAATCGGCGAGCCTATAGAACACCGCCCCGGAGTCGACGGTGCTGGCGTCATGGCCCAGCAGATGGTTGACTTCTTCGCAACCCAGATCGCCGGTCACGTCACCGACTGGCACATGATGCAACGATTCTTTCCAGGAGAGATGGCATGAAGGTCGGACTCGTCTGCCCGTACTCGTTTCACCGTCCCGGAGGCGTGCAGAATCACGTGCTCGGACTGGCCGGCTGGCTCAAGTCCGTGGGTCACCAGATCGCCATTCTCGCGCCGGGATTTCCGCCCGACGGGATGCTGGCCGACTACGGTCTCAGCGATGCCGAGTTCACCACCGGGGGCAAGGCGGTGCCGTTGAAGGTCAACGAGTCGGTGGCGCGGATCAACTTCGGGTTCGGCCCGGCGCGCAAGGCCAAAGCCTGGCTGGATGCCGGCGATTTCGACGTGGTGCACCTGCACGAGCCGATCGCCCCCAACCTGAGCCTGCTGACGCTGTGGCTGACCGACCGTCCGGTGACCGCCACCTTCCACAGCAATTCGCCCACCATCAAGAGCTGGAAACGTATCAACGAGATGCTGCCCGGCGCCGTGCGGCGGCTGGACGCTGCGATCGCCGTCTCGTCGGTGGCGGCCAAGGTGGCCAAGGAGAACACCGGGGTGGTGCCGGTGGTGATCGGCAACGGGCTGGCCATCGACGACTACGAATTGAAACCGGTCAGCGGTCGCTGGCGTGGCGGCGATCATCCCCGGGTCACCTTCCTGGGCCGTTACAACGAGCCACGCAAGGGCTTCCACGTGCTCACCGCGGCTCTTCCACTGGTACGTGAGCGGTTCCCCGATCTTGAGGTGATCGTCATCGGACATGGCCCCGCGATGTCTATCGACGGCGTCACCTTCGTCGGTGGGGTCTCGGACGCCGAACGCAATCGCTGGCTGTCAGTCAGCGATGTCTACGTGGCTCCGCAGACCGGACGGGAGAGTTTCGGCATCGTCTTGATCGAGGCCATGGCCTGTGGGGCGCCGGTGGTCGCGTCCAACCTGTCGGCCTTCGTCGAGGTGCTCTCCGATCATGACGGGGTGATCGGGCACATCTTCAAGACGGGCAACTCGCACGCCCTGGCGGAGGCCATCATCGACAGCCTGAACGAGCCGCGCGATCTGCGCCTGCTGCGTGGACGCGCGCAAGCGGCCAGCTTCGACTGGTCGGTGATCGGCCCCCAAATAGTGGCGATGTACGAGATCGCCGCCGAGAATCGTTATCTGGCCGTCGACGAGGCTAAGGGGCGTGCTCGCCGGCACATCACATAGATTGGAGTTGTGGCAGTGAATGGGTCGGATTCAGGTGATGTCTCGGTGGCGGCCGACAGGCCGCTGGTGAGCAACCGCGTCTGGACGATCCCGAACGTCCTCAGCTTCCTCCGGCTGCTTGGTGTGCCCTTCTTCCTCGCGCTCATCCTGCTGGAGCACGACGTGGCGGCGGTCGTGCTGCTGGCGCTGGCCAGTCTCACCGATCTGCTCGACGGCCGGATCGCCCGACGTTTCAACCAGGTCTCCAAACTCGGCGAGATGCTCGACCCGGCCGCCGACCGGCTGTACATCTTCGCGACCGTGCTCGGACTCGCCGTGCGGGGGATCATCCCGTGGTGGCTGCTGGTGGTGCTGGTCGGCCGTGACGTGACCATGGCGGCGCTGCTGCCCGCACTGAAGTCACGCGGATTCACCAGCCTGCCGGTGAACTTCATCGGCAAGGCCGCCACCTTCTGCCTGCTGTACGCGTTGCCGCTGATCCTGCTGGGTGCAGGTCCTTGGGTCATCTCTCCTGCGGCGAGCATCATCGGATGGGCCTTCGCGATCTGGGGTGCCTTCCTCTACTGGTGGGCAGGTCTGATGTACATCTGGCAGACCCAGCAGATACTCCGGTCGGTGCCGCCGGTGAAGACACGGGCAAGCTGACTCATGAGCACCACGCAGGCCCCACCGAAGCGGCGTCCCCCGGACGCGTCCATGGAACTGCTCACTGCCATCCAACGCGACACTATCGACCCTGAATACGGCTCTCACTACGGCGAAGACAGGCATGATCGGCGACGTCACCGCTGGCTGGCAGTGCTGGTCAGTTTTCTGGCCGGGCTGATGTTCGCCACCTCGTCGATGGGTGCCGGGCGCGGAAACGACAACGTGGCCAGTGAACGCGCCGACCTGATCGCCCAGGTGAACCAGGCCGAACTGCGCAACAAGGAACTGCGTAGCGAGGCCGATGAGCTGGCCGAGCAGGTGCAGGAACTCGAGGAGGCGCAACTCGGACGCCAGGTCGACCTCGACAAGTCGTCGCTGGTCTGGTCGGGGATGGGGGCGGTCACCGGACCCGGCCTCGCGCTGACGATCACCGAGAACCCGCTCGACGACGCCGGCATCCTGATCGACCAGGACATCCGCCAGGTGGTGAACGGGCTGTGGCTGGCCGGTGCCGAGGCGGTGTCCGTCAACGGATACCGGCTGAGTTCGCGGACCGCGATCCGTCAGGCCGGCAGCGCGATCACCGTCGATTACCGATCGTTGACCGCCCCCTACCGTATCGAGGCGATCGGTGATCCGGACTCCCTGGCGAGCCGCTTCGAATCCGGACCCGGGGGAGCGTGGCTGAACTTCCTCAAACGCAACCACGGTGTCGGTTGGACGATGGAGTCGCGCGGCGCGCTGGAGTTGGACGCCGATGGCGGACTCGGTGTCGACAACGCTGGTGTACGGTGACGGGCAAGCCTGACCAGCAACCGCTGAACTCGGGACGCCCGGAAGGGGGACGACGTTGCTCGCCATTCTCGGATTGATCGCGGGCGTGGTACTGGCCATCATCTGGCGGCCGGACATGCCGATCTGGTTGCAGCCGTATCTTCCCATCATGATCGTTGCTGCCCTGGACGCTCTGGTTGGAGCCGCCCGGGCAGGTCTGGAACACACCTTCTCCGACAAGGTCTTCGCTGTCTCGTTCATCTCGAATGTGGCAATTGCGGCACTGATCGTATGGATCGGCGATCTGATCGGTGTCGGCTCGCAGCTGTCGACGGCGGTGCTGGTGGTGCTGGGCATCCGCATCTTCACCAACGCGGCCGTCATCCGCAGGAAGGTCCTGCATGCCTGAGTCCGCAGCACCCAAGCCCCGCGACCTAGGCGGCGCCATCGCCGGTTGGCTGCGTCCCAACCGCAAGCAACTGGTCTGGGCGGTCGCGTTGTGCGTGGTGGCGGCCGCCATCGTCATCCAGGTCCAGTCATCGGCCAAGGACGATCAGTACGCGGCGTTGCGCCGCGACGACCTCGTCCAGTTGCTCGACGGGCTGACCACCGAGACCGATCAGCTGACGGCCGAGGTCGCCGAGCTCGAACGCACCCGCGATGCGCTGGCCTCCGGCGCGGACGCCGAGGCGGTGGCCGCTCAGGAGGCTCAGAAGCGAGCCGACACGCTGGGCATTCTGGCTGGTACAGTGGCTGCCGTCGGCCCGGGCGTGCGGATCACCATCTCGGCGCCGCCGGGAGCGCTCACCACCGATATCATGCTGGAAGCCATCCAGGAGCTCCGCGATGCCGGCGCAGAGGTGATTGAGATCAACGACAGCATCCGGCTGGTCGCTCAGAGCTGGGTGGGCCAGACACAAGAGGGCTTGGTGATCGATGATCAGGCGGTCAGTCTGCCGATCACGATCGACGCAATCGGCGATTCGCACGCGCTGACGGAGGGTGCCAAGTTCCGCGGGGGCCTGGTCAGCCAGGTCGAAAGCGACCGGATCGGTGGTTCGGTCGACATCGAGCAACTGGACGAGGTGGAGATCACCAGCCTCGCCACGCCCCGGACGCCGAGATACGCCCGGCCCGCATGACGCTCTGCCGGCCAGGACGAGAGCAAGAAATGACCTTCAGGAGGAAGCCATGATCGAGTTGCCGGAGGATGTACTTTTCACCGCCGAACACGAATGGGTGCGCATTGACAGTTCGACAGTGGCGCGCATCGGTGTCACCGCCTACGCGACCGGCGAGCTGGGTGACATCGTCTACGTGTCGCTGCCCACGGTCGGTTCATCGGTGGTGGCAGGCGACAGCTGCGGCGAGCTGGAGTCGACCAAGTCGGTTGCCGACATCTTCGCGCCGGTTTCTGGCGTGGTGGTGAGGATCAACGAGACGGTCGCCGATGAACCCGAGTTGATCGGCCAGGATCCATTCGGAGAAGGCTGGTTGTTCGACGTCGAACTCGCCGATACCAGCGAGTTGGACGATCTACTGGACGAAGACGCCTACGCTGAGCACATCGGCGAGTAGGAGTTTGCCCGCAGCCTCACGCTGCTCGACTAAACTGTCACCCAACCATCCATCGGCTTCCCCCGATGGCACGCAGACAAGAAAGCCTCCGATAATGATCGATTGCAGCAAGTGCGGTCACTCAAACCCGGTCGGGAGCAACTTCTGCTCCAAGTGCGGCAACGCGCTACCGGCGTCGGTGTCCGAGACAACGCGCGTGATCATCGTGCCCGAAGAGGACCCCCGCACCCTGGAGATCAGTGCCGAGGACGCGGATGCGCTCAGCACCCTGCCGGCCGGCAATGCTCTTCTGATCGTCACTCGCGGGCCTGACGTCGGAGCTCGTTACCTGCTCGACAAGGACATCGTGACGGCCGGCCGTAGCCCGAAGTCCGATATTTTCCTCGATGACATCACCGTCTCACGCGATCACGCCGAGTTCGTGATGCGCGACGGCCAGATAAGCCTGGTGGACAAGGGCAGTCTCAACGGCACGTACGTCAACCGCACGCTGGTCGACCAGGCCGCTGTGTTGCGTCCTGGCGACGAGGTACAGATCGGCAAGTTCCGGATGCTGTTCTTCGTGAGCGAGCACGGACTGCGCTGATGCCGCCACCGGCCAAGCGAAGCATCGGCCAGGTCCTTCCGCTGCTCAAGAACGAGTTTCCGGATATTTCTATTTCGAAGATCAGGTTTCTGGAGAGCGAGGGCCTGGTTTCGCCCGAGCGCGCGCCGTCCGGATACCGCCGCTATGCCGAGGCGGACATCGATCGGCTGCGCTACATCCTGAGGATGCAGCGCGATCACTATCTGCCCTTGAAGGTGATCCGGCAGAACCTCGAAATGATGGATCGCGGGATCGAGCCCCCGACCATCGAATCTCCGGCCTCGTCCAATTCGGCGGCGTCGGCCGCACCCGAGACCGATCCGCAGGATCCGGCGACAGCGCCGAGACCGGCCCAGAAACGCCCGATGAAGCTGACCCGCCGCGAGCTCCTGCAGGTCAGCGGCCTGTCGGAGGCAACCCTGATCGAGCTGGAGCGTCAGCAGATGGTGGTGCCCAAGCGGGGTTCGATCTACTACGGACGCGAGGCGCTCACGGTGTGCGTGGTCGCCCGGCGCTTGCAGGAATACGGCATGGACAGCCGTCACATGCGCGCCATCAAGCAGGCCGCCGAACGGGAGGCCGGTCTGGTCGAGCAGGCGGTGCGTCCCTATCTGGCGATCAGCGCCAAACCCGCGCAGACCTTGCACGAGGTCAGCCAGCTGGTGGTGCATGCGCATGCCGCGATGATCTACACCCTGTTGGAGGGCTGATCGGGCGACGCCGATAGACTGGGTCGCGTGATAGAGCTCGACATCATGGGAGTACGCGTGGAGGTGCCCTCCAACGCACCAATGCTGTTGCTCAAGGAATCGGGTGGTCAACGGTATCTCCCGATCTGGATAGGCGCGGCTGAGGCATCAGCGATCGTCAACGCGCTCGAGGGCATCGTCCCGCCGCGTCCGATGACCCACGATCTGATGGCCGACGTGCTGTCGCAACTGGGGCATGTCGACCTCGAGGGGCGCATCACCACGGTCGCCGACGGCACGTTCTACGCCGAACTGTGGGTGGACGGCCATGCCATCACCGCCCGTCCATCCGACGTGGTCGCACTGGCGTTGCGTTCCGGTTTCAAGGTCAAATGTCCCGACGAGCTGCTGGATCAAGTAGGGGTTGAGCTTTTCGAACCCGCCGAGGACGAGGTGGAGAAGTTCCGGGAGTTTCTCGACCAGATCAGCCCTGACGACTTCGAGAACTGAATCAGCAAGCCAAGCGGTGTTTGATCGTATCGCGTCGAGTCCCGGTGCCGGGACACGCCGAGAGCCTTGAGGCCGCGGTGATTGCTCACCGGTTCGATCACGCCTACCGTTTGAAAGGCAGCGGAGTAGTTACACAGCTGTAGTCGAGCGCGAGTTCAGGTCTGCAGGGCACGTGAGGAGAGCACCGTGAGTAGTCCCCAAGAGAGCCTGAGCGTTGTCAGCGCACAAGATGCGCTGTTCGAGGGCGACTTCGGACCCCTGCCCGATGACCTGGCGTTCCGCGGACCGGTTGCCTGCAATGTTGCGGGCATTAGCTACCGGCAACTCGACTACTGGGCGCGTACCGGCCTGGTCACTCCCGAGATCCGTGACGCCGGCGGATCCGGCACCCAGCGACTTTATTCATTCCGGGACATCCTGATGCTCAAGGTCGTCAAGCGACTGCTGGACGCCGGCATCTCACTGCAGCAGATCCGCACGGCCATCGATCACCTGCGCGAGCGCGGTGTCCAGGACCTCTCACAGGTCACCTTGATGAGCGATGGCATCTCGGTCTACGAATGCACCACCGATCATGAGGTGATCGACCTGCTGCGCGGCGGGCAGGGTATGTTCGCCATCGCCCTGGGTGGGGTCTGGCGAGACATCGAAGGTACTCTGCTGGCACTGCCCGGCGAGCGAACCGCTGCGGTCGCGGCGGAGCCGATGGACGACGAACTGTCCCGCCGCCGTCAGCAGCGGGCGGCCAACTGATTTTCCACTCCACCGGCCGGTAACCGAGCCCGTCCAGTGCGCCATCCAAGGAGGCTCGCGTGTCGTCATTCCTGCACCGCCACATCGGTCCGGATGCCATCCAGCAGACCAGGATGCTCGACCGTCTGGGACTGTCGAGTCTCGATGAACTGGTCGATAAGGCGATGCCCGCGGCCATCCGCGTCGACGACGGGCTGAGCCTGCCGGCGGGCATCGACGAGGCGGCCGCACTGGAGCGGCTGAGATCGTTGGCGGCGCGCAACAACCCCGGCCGCGCGATGATCGGACTCGGCTACCACGGCACCATCACCCCGGCGGTGATCCGGCGCAATATCCTCGAGAACCCCGCCTGGTACACGGCCTACACCCCGTATCAACCCGAAATCAGCCAGGGTCGCCTCGAGATGCTGCTGAACTTCCAGACCATGGTCGCAGACCTCACCGGGCTGCCACTGGCGGGCGCCAGCCTGCTGGACGAGGCCACCGCGGTCGCCGAGGGGGTGGCGATGGCCCGGCGCACCGTGCGTTCGGGTGAGGTGGTGCTGGTGGATCCCGGCCTGCTGCCTGCCTCACTGGCGGTCCTGCGCACCCGGATGGACGCTGCCGGTATCGAGATCGTCATCGGCGGCGACGATCTGGCCGCCGACGACAACCTTGCGCGGGCATTCTGCGTCGTGGTGCAGACTCCCACCGCAGACGGGCGCCTGCAGTCCACCGCCGAGTTGGCCGCGCTGGCCGAGGCTGCGCATGCTGTCGGTGCGCAGCTGGTCGCAGCCGCCGATCTGCTCGCGCTCACCTTGGTGACACCGCCGGGGGAGTGGGGTGCCGATATCGCGGTCGGCAGCACTCAGCGATTCGGCGTTCCGTTGTTCTACGGCGGCCCGCACGCCGGCTACATCGCGGCCAGGGCCGGAGCCGAACGCAGGCTGCCCGGCCGGCTGGTCGGCGTCTCGACCGATGCCGACGGCGCACCCGCGCTGCGGCTGGCACTGCAGACCCGCGAACAGCACATCCGCCGGGAGAAGGCGACGTCGAACATCTGCACCGCGCAGGTGCTGCTCGCGGTGACCGCGGCGGCCTATGCCCTTTACCACGGCCCCGAGGGCCTGCGGGAGATCGCCTCGGGGATTCATCTGAGCGCACGACAGCTCGCCGGCGCACTTCGTGCGGCCGGGGCGCAGGTCGTCCACGAGAGCTTCTTCGACACCTTGCTGGTCGGGGTGCCGGACGCGGATCAGGTCGTCCGGCGTGCTCGGGCGGCCGGCATTCACCTGCGGCGAGTCGATGCCGGCCAGGTCGGCGTATCGATCGGGGAGGATGCCACCGACGACGATCTGGTCGCGGTGGCCCAGGCGTTCGGAGCCGAGATAGCAGGCGACCAGTTCTGGGGCGGGCTGGCGGCCGACGCGCGTACCAGTGAGTACCTCACACACCCGGTCTTCGGCTCACACCATTCCGAGACCAGCCTGATGCGCTATCTGCGCTCACTGGCCGACCGGGATTTCGCGCTCGACCGCGGCATGATTCCGCTGGGCAGCTGCACCATGAAACTCAATTCGGCCGCCGAACTGGAGCCGATCAGCTATCCGGGCTTCGCCGGGCTGCACCCGTTCGTCCCGGACAGCGATGCCCAGGGCATGCACGAGCTGATCGACGAGCTGAGCGGCTGGCTGGCCGAGATCAGCGGCTACGACAAGGTCTCACTGCAACCCAACTCCGGCGCCCAGGGCGAGTTCGCCGGGCTGATGGCCATCCGCCGCTACTACCGGGCACGCGGCGAAGACGGACGAACCGTCTGCCTGATCCCGTCCTCGGCGCACGGCACGAACGCCGCGTCCGCCACGATGGCCGGGCTGAAGGTGGTCGTGGTGAAGGCCACCGAGGACGGCTCGATCGACCTGGATGATCTGCGCGCCAAGGTGGCCGCCAACGCCGGCCGGCTGGCTGCGATCATGATCACCTATCCGTCCACCCACGGCGTCTTCGAAGACACCATCAGCACAGCCTGCGAGCTGGTGCACTCGGCAGGTGGGCAGGTCTATGTCGACGGCGCGAACATGAACGCCCTGGTCGGTCTGGCCAGGCCGGGCAAGTTCGGGGCCGATGTCAGCCACCTAAACCTGCACAAGACCTTCGCCATCCCGCACGGCGGGGGCGGGCCGGGGGTCGGGCCGATCGCGGTGCGCGCGCATCTGGCGCCCTATCTGCCCGATGCCGAGCACCCGGTCTCGGAGTCCGCGTTCGGTTCGGCCGGCGTGCTGCCCATCACCTACGCGTACATCGCGATGATGGGAGCCGACGGACTGCGTCAGGCCAGCCAGGTTGCGTTGCTGAACGCCAACTACATCGCCAAGGTGCTCAACGAGGCGTTCCCGGTGCTCTACACCGGCCAGGGCGGCCTGGTCGCCCACGAGTGCATCATCGACCCGCGGGCGGTCTGCAAGCACGCCGGGCTGACCATCGACGACATCGCGAAACGACTCATCGACTACGGTTTTCATGCCCCGACCATGAGCTTCCCGGTGCCCGGCACGTTGATGATCGAGCCGACCGAGAGCGAGGACCAGCGCGAACTCGACCGGTTCTGCGATGCGATGATCGCCATCCGTGCCGAGATCGACCTGCTGATCGCCGGCGAGTGGCCCCATGATGACAACCCGCTGGTCAACGCCCCGCATACCCTGGGACGCTGCACCGCCGACGAGTGGACGCATCCGTATTCGCGTCGGCTGGCGGCCTACCCGGCCGGACGCAGCACCGGGCAGCTAGGCCCGGCCGACTCCCAGAAGTACTGGCCGTGGTCCGCGCGCATCGACAATGCCTACGGCGACCGCCATCTCATGTGCACCTGCCCGCCGGTCGCTGACTACGTCCAATAGGTCAGGCTGAGATGATGGGGCCATGTCGTCGGTACATTCGTTGCTGGAGTGGCTGCAGGCCAGCCCCGCTGGCTCGCATCTGCTGCGCGCCTACGTCCGCTACATGAACCGGCTGGGCAACCAGCTCTCGGCAGCGATGGCGTTCTTCACCATCTTGGCCATCGTCCCCGTCTTGATGTTCGCGTTCGCGGCTGTCGGATTCACCCTGACGGTGCTGCGTCCCGATCTGCTGGGAGTCGTCCAGATCTTTCTCGTCGACAATCTCTCGGCCGGGCCGCTGCAGGATCAGATCCTCATTCTGCTCAGCCAGTATCTGCTGAACTGGCGCAACGTCGGCATTCTGGCGATCGGGATCGCGCTGGTTGTCGGGACGAGCTGGGTGGCGAACCTCAAAGGTGTCATCCGGGGGATGGGCCGGCCCAGTTTCGACATGGTGCAGCGCCACAAGCCCTGGCAGGAGCCGCTGATCAACATGGGCCTGCTGCTGGTCATCTTGGTGCTGGTGGCAACGACCTTCACCGCCACGGTGATCGGCACGCAGCTGGCCGGCACGATCGTCGACTGGCTGCATGTGAGCAGTCTGGCTGTCGGCATCTCGAGCGCGCTGGTGCGGGTGGCTTCACTTGCCTTCTCGTTGGCCGGAGCAACCCTGCTCTTCTGGCTGATGTACCGCTTTCTGCCCGATGAGCGGCCGCCGGCGTCCGCCTTGAAGCGGGGCTCGGTCGGCGCCGGGGTATGTTTCGTCATCCTGCAGACCGCGGTGAGCTGGCTCACCGGGCTGCTCAGTGCGGCACGCGCGACCCAGCTCTTCGGCCCGGTGATCCTCGCGATGCTGTTCATCAATTTCTTCGCGAATCTGATTCTGCTGTGGGCGGCGTGGATCGCCACCTCGAATCAACCTGCCGTGGCGCGGCGGCACTCCCTGGGCGACGAAATCCTGCGTGGCCAGGAGCTCACGGTGACCGTGGAGGATCATTGGGCCCACGCGGACGCCGAGGTCGAGCAACGCCTGCAGGCCGACCGGTCCGCGTCCCAGCTCGGGACGACGCAGTCGCCTGCGGACGGACGACGCCCCGCCAGGCTGCGACTCCGCATTCGTCGCGGAGCCGGCCCGGCGGGGCGTCGGATTCACAAGCGCTGAATTACTTGGCGTGCTCCGGCTTGGGCATGCCGATCGACTCGGACAGCTCGACGAACCAGGGCTGGGTGATGTCGAAGGGCTTGTGACCGGCGATCCGCGGGAAATCGATCACGGAGAGCTGGTCGTTGTTCTCCTCGTCCAGGCCGATCACGCCGGGGGTACCGGCCAGGGCGGCATCGACAGCCATCACGCAGGTGCGTCCGATCAGCGCCAGGTCCTCATCGTTGGACGGAGCCGAGCGGCTGAAGTAGCCGGACTTCTGCACCATGGTTTTCTGAGCGCCGATCCGCTTGCTGAACTGCTTGCCGAACCAGGCACCCGGATTGATCTTGTCGATCTGAACATGGCCGAAGGCGTCCTTGGGCACCTTCTCACCGTTCTTCTCCATCTGCTCGACGATCTCGGCCACCCCGGCACCTTCGGAGAGGAAGATGTTGACGTTGCCGACCTCGTCCATGATCTTGGACAGGCGCTCCGCCTCGGCGTCCAGATCGACGGCGACCTCGGGCAGGTAGACCGCATGCACGGCCCAAGCCTCCCTGGACAGGCCGATCTCGGGCAGCCATTCCTGCTCGTCCAGCCAGGCCTGGTAGCGCTTGGTGGTCTCGGCGGCGAGATAGCCGCAGTTGCGCCCCATAATCTCGTGGATGATCAACTCGCGGGGAGCGGCATTGTGCTCGGCGATGATGTTCTTGGCGTAGTCAGCAGCCTCGTCGGCGGCCGTCCATGCGCCCAGCGACTGACGGATCGGGACGATGTCGTTGTCGATCGTCTTCGGCAGCCCGACCACGGTCAGATCGAAGTCGTTGTCGGCGAGGTAGGCCGCCAGGTCGGCGGCGGTGGTGTTGGTGTCGTCACCACCGATGGTGTGCAGCACGTCGACGCCATCGGCCACCAGCTGCTTGGCTGCGACTTCGAGAGGGTTCTCGCCCTCGGCAACCAGCCCGCGTTTGACCAGGTCGGCGACATTGGTCAGCTTGACCCGTGAGTTGCCGATGGGGGAGCCACCGAACTTGTACAGCCGATCGGCGTGGGCGCGCACCTCCGGCGTGACGACGACCGAGTCACCCTTGAGTAGTCCCTCGTAGCCATGGCGGTAGGCGATGATCTCGATTTCGGGAGCGAGTTCGGTGTAGCGCGTGATGAGGCCGGCCACCGCCGATGACAGGCAGGGGGCGAATCCACCGGCGGTGAGCAATCCAACCTTGTTGACCATAGCGGGAGAACCTTTCTTCTTCGGTCAAGCGACTGTCCCCAGCCTAATGGGGACCACCCTTCTCGGCGACCGACATCCATGGCAAACTGGCTCGAAAGACACTCCATCTCACCCCGAGGAGTCTCGATGCCGGCCAAGAACCCCGGACGTGGTCAGCGAGGATTCAGTGTGTCGGTGCTGGTCTGCCTGCTCATCCCGATCCTGCTGGTGTGCATTGGTCTGGCCGTGGACGGGGCAGCCAAGGCCGCGGCCGACCGCCGGGCCGAGGCGGTCGCCGCGCAGGCGGCCCGGGCGGGGCTGGATGCCGCCGCTCCGGCACTGGTGTCCGGGATGACATCCGAGGCCGGAGCGGGTCAGATCGCGGTGCGGGCAGCCGAGCAGGTGATCGCGTCGCATCCCGATATGGAGGGGATGGCCGTTGTCGGCGGTGAGGCCACGTTGCAGGTCACCACGTCCACCACCGTTCGGACCACCTTCCTCTCGCTGGCCGGTATCGATGAGCTTCCCGGGCGGGGCTCCGCGATAGTCGAGTTGCGGATGCGCTGAGCCCTAAACTGGTTCAATGGCCAGGTATTTCGACGTACATCCCGAGAACCCCCAGCCCCGCGCGCTCGATCAGGTCGCGAGGATACTGCAGGATTCCGGAGTGATCGCCTATGCGACGGACTCCGGCTTCGCGCTGGGCGCGCTGCTGGGCAATCATGCAGGTGCCGATCGCATCCGAGAGATCCGCCACCTGGACGATCGCCATCACCTGACCGTGGTGGTCAGCGAGTTCGCTCAGTTGGGCCGATATGTGCAGATGGACAACTGGGTCTTCCGCGCGATCAAGGCCGCCACGCCCGGCCCCTATACGTTCATCCTGCCGGCCTCTCGCGAGGTGCCGCGGGCGATGCAGCATCCGAAGAAGCGCACCATCGGGGTGCGGGTGCCCGCCCACACTGCCGCGCTGGCGCTGCTCGATCGGATCGGCGAACCGTTGGTCTCGTCCACCCTGATCCTGCCGGGAGCCGAGGAGCCGATGGCTGATGGCTGGCAGATCAACGAGGAGATCGGTCATCTCATCGACGCGGTCTACGACTCGGGAGACGCCGGACGGACGCCGACCACCGTGGTGGATCTGACCGGGGCGGAGCCGGAGATCCTGCGTCAAGGTGGCGGCGATCCGGAACTCTTCGTGCCCTGACCGGGCGTCAGCAGCTCAGCTGACCCGGCTGCGCCGCAGCTCGTAGCCTTGCACGGCGCCGACGAACTGGCTCTGCTGCTTGGCTTCGGAGTCGATGACATCACCGATGAGCACGGTGATGTTGTCGAGGCTGTGCGGCCAGCACAGGTCGACCAGGATGTTCGCGAGTTCTTGCGGAGCGCTGACCGAGGTGACCTGCGAGCTGATGACGTCCCGCGGAAGATAGCTGGTCAGGCCATCGGTGGCCAGCAACCAGCGGTCGCCGATCTGCAGATCGATCGGCGTGATGTGCACCGCTTCGGGATCGCGCAGCGCGCCGGACAACGAGTGCATCAGCATATTGCGCATCGGGTGGGTGGACGCGTCGGCGGGGTCAAGCATGCCCTCGTCCAGCAGCATCTGCACCCACGACTGGTCCACGGTCAGTTGTTCGAAGACGCCATCGCGGCAGCGGTAGGCCCGTGAGTCGCCGACGTGCACGAGGTAGCCGATGTCATCGGTCATCACCAGGCCCGTCACGGTGGTAGCCATGCCGCGTGCGTCGGAGTCCTCGCGCCCGGCTCGCGCCAGCGCGGCATTGGCGCGGATCACCTCATCGCGGATCTGACCGGCATTCGGCTGGACGAGGGGTTCCAGCCCCGCCACCAGGGATTCGACAACCAGGGAGGACGCGAGGTGGCCTGCCGGGGCACCACCGACACCATCAGCGACCAGCAGTAGCCGGTCACTGGCATAACCAGAATCCTGGTTATCACTGCGTCTGGGCCCGATGTCAGAACGCGCGCCGGATGACAGACGGTAGGCGCGTGTGGAAGGCACTCCTTGACGATATCGGTTGTGCACCGGTCGAGGGCAAATCTGCGAGGTTGAGAGTCGAGACTTTCGCGGACGGCTTGCTCACACGCTCAGGTACTTGATGATGAGGGCGACGATGAGGGCCGCGGTGACCGCCAGTAGTCCTCCCCGCAGGTGTGACCTGCGTCCGTTGGCCACTCGGCGCAGATCCCAGAAGATGACGCCGGTGGCCGCGGCGCCGGCCAGGAAGCCTCCGATATGGGCGCTCCAGGCGATGGTCGGGAACAGCACCATGACGACGAGATTGAGACCGAGCAGGATCAGCATCGGGGTGAGTGACCGCTTCATCGCCCAGGCGAGGACCAGATAGGCGCCGAACAGGCCGAAGATCGCACCCGATGCCCCGAGCACGGCGGTGTTCCAGTTGGAGCCGGTGCCACCGGGCCCCTGGCCGGCGGGGAAGGCCAACAGGACGAAAAGCGTGCCTCCGCCCAGTGCGGAGATGAGATAGACGGCCAGGAATCGTCGCGCGCGCAGGATCGGCTCGAGGTAGCGTCCCATCAGCCACAGCGTCAGCATGTTGAAACCGATATGGGTGAACGAACGTGGCGCGTGGGCGAAGGCGGAGGTCAGGAACCGCCACGGCTCGGTGGCGGCCACCGACGGGATGAGCATGACCAGATCGTTGAACGCGGGAGACAGGTTCTGCAGTATCCACACCACCACGCAGATCGCCATCAACGCGTTGGTGACCGGCGTACGGGCGGCTGCCCCGGGCAGGAAGCTGGCTCCGTTATTGTCCGGGGGACGATTGAACCAGCGATCGCTGGATTGTCGAGGCGCGGGTCCCGGCGTCCAGGCGCCGGAGCCGGACGACCAGTTGGCCGGTGGCGGTGTGCTGGGTACGACTGGCTCCTTCGGCGCCTGCGGAATCGACTGTTCGAACTCCGGTGGGACGAAGTCGGGCCACTCGGGGTTGGACGAAGGCTGATCAGCTGCCACCCAGCAAGCCTACAGTCGTGCGCTTCCCGCCAGCCCGAGCTGGTGGGACTGCCGGTAGCCAGTGTCCAGATCGGTGATGCTGACCGAGACGATGCCGTGCTGGTCGAGGTGGTAGGTCTCCTCGATCAGATGGCCTTCGCCGGTGCGTCTCACCTCGACCTCGTCGACTGCCGGTGGTTCGGCTTGCAGCGCGTCCTCGAAGGGAAAAAGGACGTCGGCGTAGGGCACGATGTCGCCTTCGGGCTGACCATTGGCAAGTCCGGCGTATTCGACGAAGCGGTACCACCCGATGTTGTGAGCGGCGCGGTAGCGGCGTTGGATGGTCAGATCGCCGCCCACGCTCATGGTCTGGTCGCGGTCGAAGATCGAGTCGAACTGCATGCGTTCGCCGGCATCGGCCTCCCGGAAGACACCGAAACCGCGCGAGACGCGATCGGACAGGGTGTACCCGGATTCCGGATCCGAGGCGATCGCGAGTCCGATGGCGGTGGACGCGGCAGGGTATGGCGAGCGGTAGACCCGTCGCCCGAAGTGCTCGCGAAGCATCCGGGGCACCAGTGGCAGTGAGCTTGCGCCGCCGACCAGATACAGACCCGCGATGGCCGACAGGTCCGGCGTGCCGGCATCCAGGCCGTCGACCAGCACTCCCATGGCCTTGATCGACTGCTCGGTCAGGGGAGCGCAGGCCTGGTAGTAGTCGGCCACCGGGACGATGACGGTCTGGTCTTGAACCTCCAGCACGATGCGGCGGGATTGGGGAGCGAGCTGCTCCTTGGCGGCCTGGGCGTCGCCGAGCAGCTGGAAGTAGCCGTCCACGCCCAGATCGTCGGGACGGATGCCGGCGAGTTCACAGGCCAGATCAGCCAGCACGGCATCGAAATCGTCCCCGCCGAGCCGGTTGACACCGACCGAGCCGAGAACCGCATGGCTACGATCAAGGATCGCCACCAGGGAGGCGTCGAAGGTGCCACCACCCAGGTCGTAGACCACCAGTCGGCTGCGGCGGGCACTGGGGGAGCCGGCCAGCCGGTGAGTGTATTCGAAGCCGGCGGCCGACGGCTCGTTGAGCATCGCGGTGACCGGGAAACCGGCCTGCCGGAAGGCCTCGAGAGTGAGGAACCGCTGCCCGCTGTTCGCGTGGGCGGGCACCGCCACGACCACGCCGGCGATCGGATCGGACTTCAATAGGGGGGCGATGGTCGACGAGGTCTCCAGCTGAGTGCGTACGTGGTTCAGATAGCCGACCATGACGTCCAGGAGCTGATACTGCTCGTGACCGACGTGAACCCGGCTGGAGGTCGAGGCCATCGCCGAGGCCAGCTCCCGCTTCATCGAGCGTAGAACGGGACGACCGGCCGCGCGCGCCTGCGCGGCAGCGAATCCGTAGACCAGGCCCTGATCGGCCGATGCCACCAGCGACGGCAGGAACTCATGTGCGTCGCCATGGCTGTCGGTGAATCCCACCACGGGGTAGTTACCGCGATCCGCATAAGCGACGACGGTGCGGGTAGTGCCGAAATCTATGCCCAACTGCATATGGGCAAGCCTAACGTGGTCCCGCAGAACAGCCGTGGAGCCGCGCCATTAGGACGCGACCCCACCGGTCGATCAAAGTGTGCTTGCGCACGATCAGCGATCAGATGGCTCCCGCCATCAGCGCCAGGACGACACCGCCGGCCATGGCCGAGGCGACCTGACCCGCTGCATTCGCGCCCATGGCGTGCATGAGAACGAAGTTGGTGTTGTCTTCCCTGCTGACTTCCTTCTGGACCACGCGGGCGGCCATCGGGAAGGCCGAGATACCGGCCGCGCCGATCAGCGGGTTGAACTTGCCACCGCTGAACAGATTCATCAACTTGCCGAAGAGCACACCGGCAGCGGTGTCCAGGCAGAACGCCAGCAGACCGAGCACCAGGATGAACAGGGTCTGGGGCTTGATGAAGTTCTGGCCGACCATGGTCGAACCGATCGCCAGGCCCAGGAAAAGGGTGACGATGTTGTTCAGTTCGTTCTGCGCCGCACCGGACAGCCGCTCCACGACCTTCGACTCGCGCATCAGGTTGCCGAGCATCAGGGTGCCGATCAGCGGCAGAGCGAACGGCACCAGGATGCCGACGATGATCGTCACCACGATCGGGAACATGATCCGGGTCCGCTGGCTGATCTCGCGTGACGAGTACGGCATGCGGATGGAACGTTCTTTCTGGGTGGTGAGCAAGCGCATCACCGGCGGCATGATGATGGGCACCAGCGACATGTAGCTGTAGGCCGCGACCGTGATCGGGCCGAGCAGATGCGGAGCCAGCTGCGCCGAGACGTAGATCGAGGTCGGGCCATCGATTGCACCGATGATGCCGATCGAGGCAGCCTCAGGACGAGTGAAGCCGAGCAGCAGGGCCAAGATCAGCGTCAGGAAGATACCGAACTGGCCGGCAGCACCGAGCAGCACCATCTTCGGATTCTCCAACAGGGGCCCGAAGTCGGTCATGGCACCGATACCGATGAAGATCAGCAGCGGAAACAACTCGTTGCCAACACCGATGTCGTAAAGGAACTGCAGCATGCCGGGTTCCTCAGCGGTGCCCAGCATCATCGAGATCGGCATGTTCGCCAGCAGACAGCCGGCGCCGATCGGCAACAGCAGGAGAGGTTCGTACTCCTTGGCGATGGCCAGGTAGATCAGCAGAATGCCTACTGCGATCATGACCAGGCCCTGCCAGCTCAGGTTATAGAACCCCGTAAGTAGGTTTTGGATAGTGGATGCGTCCATCTCAGTCCTTCACGAACCGCAGCAGGACCTGGCCGTACTTCACTTGGTCGCCCTGCGAAACATCCACCGACTCCACCACACCGTCCTGGCTGGCATGCAGGTCGTTCTTCATCTTCATGGCCTCCAGCACCATCACCACGTCACCCTTGCTGACGCTGGAGCCCGGGGTCACATTGATCTCGATGATGACGCCGGGCATCGGCGCGCTCATCGAATAGGCCAGATCGGCGCCACCGGCGACGGCCGGGGACGGGGTCCGCGGCTTGGCGGCGCGCATGGTCGCCGGCACCTTGGGAGCCACCGGCACACCGGAGGCCGCCGACGCTGCTGCTGCAGCGGAGCGGGCCTCGATCTGCGGAGTGATCGCAGCCTGAGCCGTGTCGGCCTGTGAGTTGAGCGTCACGGCGACGGTCTGGCCATCGATCGAGACAGAGAAATCGGTTGCCGAGAGTTCCTCGACATCAATGTCGTACTGATTGTTGTTGACGGTGAGCTGATAGCGACGCACTGTCATCTCCTCTGGTTAGTCATCTGGGAACTGCGCCCCATGGCTACCCAGCGGCTCGCCCACAGGCGCGAACCGGGAGCATAGACGCGATTAGCAGGAGCGCCCTGCTTGCGGCGCACATCCGCATGCACGGCGACGGCGACCGAGACCGCGGCGATCTGCTCAGGAGTCAGGCCGCTGTCGTCAGCGATCGTCATCCAGGCATTCTCGTCGGCCGGCTCGACCGACTCCAGTTCAGGTTCACTTGGTGCTTCTTCGATAGCGGCAGGGGCCGGCTGCTTGCCTGGGCGACCCAGAAGCATCAACACGACCATGAGTGCTATGAGCATGAGGAAGACGCTCCCCATACCCAGCAGCATCATCCACAAACCCCATCCAATGTCTGCCATCGCGGATTACACCGGGAACAGACCGTGCTTTTTGGCAACGGTCGGGGCGACTTTGGTTTGCAGAACCTCCAGCGCGCGCACCAGGCGCGGCCGGGTTTCCTTGGGCTCGATGACCTCGTCGATCTGGCCGAGGTCGGCAGCACGGTAGGGATTGAAGAACCGCTCGCGGTACTCCGCGATGAACTGCATCTCGGTGGCAGCGGGATCCTCGGAGTCGCGGATCTGCCTGCCGTGCAGCAGACGGGCGGCGCCTTCGGGACCCATCACGGCGATCTGAGCCGTGGGCCAGGCGAATGCGACATCCGAACCCATCTGCTTCGAGCTCAGGGCCACATAAGAACCGCCGATCGCCTTGCGGGTCACGATCGAGATCTTCGGCACGGTGGCCTGGCAGTAGGCGTAGATGATCTTCGCGCCATGGCGGATCACACCGTTGTATTCCTGCTCGACACCCGGCAGGTATCCGGGGCAGTCGACGAACGTGATCACCGGGATCGAGTAGACATCGCAGACCCGGATGAAGCGACTGATCTTGTCGGACGAATCGATGTCCAGCACGCCGGACATGACCATCGGCTGGTTCGCCACGATGCCGACCGGACGGCCGTCCAGACGGGCGAAGGCGCAGATCGCGTTCGGCGCGAATGACTCATGCACCTCGAGAATCGAATCGGTGTCGAAGATCTGGTCCAGCACCTGGCGCATGTCGTAGCCCTTGCGCTCGTCCTCGGAGACGATCGTGTTGAGCGACTCGTTCATGCGATCAGGATCATCGTCGCTGATCAGGATCGGCGCGTCTTCGGATGTGTTGGCCGGCAGATAGCTGAGCAGCAGCTTGGTCATCTCCAAGGCGTCCAGCTCCGACTTGGCCTCGAACTGAGCAACGCCACTGCGTCCGGCATGGACGGCCGCGCCGCCCAGCTCTTCGGCGGTGACCTGCTCGCCGGTCACCGATGCCACGATCTCGGGGCCGGTGAGGAACATATTCGAGGTCTGGTCGACCATGATGGTGAAATCGGTCAGCGCGGGAGAGTAGACGGCGCCGCCGGCACACGGGCCCATGATCAGGCTGATCTGAGGGATCACACCCGAAGCCGCGACGTTGCGCTGGAAGACCTCGCCGTAGGCGGCGAGGCTACGCACGCCTTCCTGCACACGAGCGCCGCCCGAATCGTTCAATCCCACGATCGGAATGCCGCTTTCGAGCGCGAGATCTTGAATCTTGTTGATTTTCTGAGCCTGTACCTGGCTGAAAGATCCGCCCAAAACGGTGAAATCCTGTGCGTAAACCGCCACACGACGACCGTTGATCTTTCCGAATCCGGTAATTACTCCATCGCCGGGATAACGCTTATCGGCCATCCCAAAATCGCTCAGATTATGAGTGGCCAACGCCCCCAATTCCTGGAAGGAGCCTTCATCGAGCAGGATGGACAGCCGCTCTCGCGCTGTCATCTTGCCCTTGGCATGTTGCGCTTCAATACGCTTTTGCCCGCCCCCCTGGAGAGCCTTATCTCGCATGTCCCGCAGAATCGAAAGATGATTATCTGCTGATGACTGCTCTGGCCTCACGGTGTCGGTCATTGTCACCTCGCTGTCACAAGTAGTGAGCACCGATAACCGATGCTGTGGCAAACCTAGCATGATACAGCCTTGCGCTGACGAGCCAGTTGCACCGGGTTTCCATCAGCGCAGGGACCCCAGTTCTGCAACTGTTGCAGGCTCGGTCGTTTCTCTTGCGCAGGGGCCGGTTGGTCGGAGGGATTCGGTGTGACAGGTCGGCTACGGCTCAGGATTTCTCGTGCCGTAGTGCGTGGCGTTCGATGGCGAGTTCGTAGTATCCGACCAGTGCTTCGGTGGCGGAGCGCCAACTGAGGCGCTCGGCCTCGGCGCGGGCCGCCTGCGCCATCCGCCGCCGCAACTGCGGATCGTCGACCAGCATCCGCAGCTTGGTGGCGAACTCGAACGGATCATGCGGGGGCACCAAGAAGCCTTGGATCCGGTCGTCGAACAGGTGGGGAATACCGCCGGCATCCGCGCCGATCACCGGTACGCCGGAGGCCATCGCCTCCAGCCCTGCCAGACCGAGCGTCTCGGTCGTCGACGGGAAACAGAAGACGTCGGCGCTGGCATAGGCCTCGGCCAGTTCATGGCCGCGCAGATAGCCGGTGAAGACCGTATTTGTACCAGAGAATGCGCTTTCCAGGGACTCTCTGGCCGGTCCGGACCCCACGAAAGCGAACCGGACATCCGGCATTTGGTGTACCACCGGCAACAGATCGTCCAGATTCTTTTCGTTCGACAGCCGGCCGACATAGATCGCCAGCGGCATGTCGGGATGGCTGTCGGTCAATCTGCGGCGCATCCGCTTGGTACGCGCGCCCGGATGGTACGTCACGGTGTCGACGGCCTTGGGCCACAAGTCGACGTCGGTGACCCCGCCGGCGATCGCTGCAGCCACCATCTGGGGCGATGTGCACAGGTTCACCTCCGCACGGTTGTGCAGGGTGGTTGTCCAGCGGTCGGCGGTACCGGCCAGCCAGGACAGGTGCAGATCCTTGGTGTAGCTGGCCAGCTGGGTGTGATACGAGGCGAGCAGGGGGATGTCGCGGCGTTTGGCGGACAGCACACCGTAGGCCGCCAGCCAGGCCGGGTTGACCGCGTGCACGACCTCGGGCCGGAAGGCGATCATCTGCTCGGCTATCTTCGGGGTCGGCAACCCGACCTTGATCTCCGGATACCACGGCCGGAAGCCGACCGAACGCACCTTGACGATGTCGAAACCTGCATAGACCGGGGGTGGGGAACCGGGCGCGAAGACCAGCACGTCATGGCCCATCGCCGACAACTCGTCCAAGGTGCGCAGCACCCTGGTGACCACACCGTCGATCTTGGGCAAGAAGACCTCGGTGAACATCGCGATGCGCATCGGCGAGGTCGCTCCTACTCCGCGGACGCCCGTGAGGCCGGGACGCCGGCCTGCTGGTGCCTGGTCCACAGTGAGGTCGCGGGAATGCGGCTGAGATCGGCACGATCGGCATAGCGCCCGGCGGTCTCGTTGATCTCCATCAGCAGGCCCTCGCTGAGGGTGATCGGATCCAGGCCGAGTGCCAAGAAGTTGTCGTTGTGGACGATGAGTTCGTTCTCCGCCGCCTCCTTGCGGGGGTCGGGCACCATCTCGACCTCGGCACCGGTCAACTCGGCGACCAGCGCCGCCAGATCGCGCACCCGGTGGGTTTCGGTCATCTGGTTGAAGATCTTCACCTTGTCGCCGGCGGCCGGAGGATTGTTCAGCGCGATCTCGATGCAGCGCACCATGTCCTGGATGTGGATGAAAGCGCGGGTCTGACCGCCGGTGCCGTGCACGGTCAGCGGGTAGCCGACCGCGGCCTGCATCAGGAAACGGTTCAGCACGGTGCCGTAGTCGCCGTCATAGTCGAAGCGATTGATCAGCCGCTCGTCCAGCTTGGTCTGGATGGTGTTGGTGCCCCAGATGATGCCCTGATGGAGGTCGGTGATGCGCAGTTCGTCGTTCTTGGCGTAGTAGGCGAACATGGTCTGATCGAGCACCTTGGTCATGTGGTAGACCGAGCCAGGGTTGGTGGGGTAGAGGATCTCGGTTTCGACCAGGCCGTCATCGGTGGGCACCTGGATGCCGAGATAGCCCTCCGGAATGGCCATGCCGGCCGTGCCGTATCCGTAGACACCCATGGTGCCCAGATGCACCAGGTGGATGTCGTGACCGGATTCCACGATCGCGCAGAGCACGTTGTGGGTGGCGTTGACGTTGTTGTCGATGGTGTAGCGCTTGTGCTTGCCGGACTTCATGGAATAGGGGGCAGCGCGCTGTTCGGCGTAGTGAATGATCGCATCCGGACACTCCTCGCGCAGCAGTGCCAGCAGCCCGTGGTAGTCATGAGCGACGTCGAGTTCGACGACTGAGATCGCCCGGCCGCTGACTTCCTGCCACGCTGCTCGGCGTTCCACCATCGTGCGGATGGGGGTCAGGGACTGGACCCCCAGCTCCTCGTCGATCCGCCGTCGCGAGAAGTTGTCCACGATGATCACCTCATCGCCGCGAGCCGACAGGTGCAGGGACGCCGGCCATCCGCAGAAACCATCGCCGCCCAGAACCAGAACCTTCATCTCATCTCTTCCACTCGATGGTCATGCTCGGGACCTATGAGCCACAGTATCGGGTCAGTGCCGTGGGCGGTATCGCCAAGCCAGTAGGCAGGCCGCCAGCCCTGCGATCACGACGATGCCGAAGGCAGCACGCACACTGGAGCGTTCGGCCACCGCACCCATCAGCGGCGAGTTGAGTGTCAGGCCAAGCCGCAACGCGAAACCGACCAGGGAGATACCGGTGCCGGACGCCAGCCCGGGCAATCGTCCTGCCGCGCTGAACGCGGTCGGGACGATCGGTGCGCAGCCGACCCCGATCAGCACGAGCCCGACGTAGACCAACGGCGCCACCGGCGTGGCGATGACCACCAGGGCGCCGGCCGCGACCAGGCCACCGCCGACGCTGGCGACCGTTTCTTGGCCATACCGGTCGGCGAGCGGATCGCTGAGCAGGCGGCCGATCACCTGGGCGACCAGCATTACGGTCACCGCCATGCCGGCCGGCGAGTAGCCCAGGCCGAAATGGTCGACCAGATACAGCGCAGCCCAGTTGTTGGTGGCATCCTCCGGAACAACGCCCACCACACCCAGCAGCGCGAGCGGCAGAACCGGCAGCAGCCGCCGCCAGTTCGCCGGCGCCTGCTGATCGGCCTTCTGCTTGCTGTGCAGCTGCGCCAACCGCACGTCGGGCGGGATGACACCCATCCGATAACAGGCCAGCGCCAAGACGATGATTGTTGCCGCCATCACCCCACCATGAACGGCCAGCGGCACCCGAAGACCGGCCGCCAGCGACCCGGCCAGGGTCGCCACGGTGGCCCCGACGCTCCAGGTCGCGTGCAACGAGCTCATGATGGTGCGTCCGGCCCAGATCTGAACGGCCACTCCCTGGGTGTTCTGAGCCGCATCGATGTGGGCGTCCAGCACGCCCATCAGGAAGAAGGCGACGGCGAAGGCCAGCGGGCTTGCTGCGCCGGAGGCCAGCGCCAGCATCAGTGCGGCACCGATGGTGCTCACCAGGGCGACCTTCAACGCGCCGTGACGGGCGATGAAGCGTGCAGGCAGCGGGCCGACCACCAGAGCGCCGGCGCCCATCGCCGCCACCACGATCCCGTAGAAGTCGTCGCTGAGTTCGAAGGCCTGCTTGATCTCGGGCAGCCGGGGCACCAGGGTCAGCATCAGCCCGTTGGTGAAGAAGTTCAATGAGACCCCGACACGGGCACGCCCGGGTGAAGCCGATGACTGCCCAAGCACCAAGGCAGCTTACAGTTACCCCGTGCAGATCACTACGTTGACCGTTGACTGCGGAGGGTCCGGACTCAAGGCCTCGGTCCTGGACGCGGCCGGAACGATGAAAGCCCCCGTCATCCGCATTCCCACCCCCTACCCCCTGCCGCCGGCGCGACTCATCGAGTGTTTCCGAGAGCTCGCGGCCCAATTGCCGCCTGCCCAACGGATAACCATCGGCATGCCCGGGATGCTGCGTCACGGAGTGGTGATCAGCACGCCGCACTACATCACCGAACGCGGGCCACGCACTCGCGTGTTACCGCAACTGGTGACCGAGTGGGAGGGTCTGGACTTTCAGTCGGTGGTCTCCGACTCCCTCGGGATGCCCGCCAAGGTGCTGAATGATGCCGAGGTGCACGGCGCCGGGGTCATCACCGGTACCGGAATCGAAGTGGTGCTCACGCTGGGAACCGGCCTGGGCTCGGCCCACTTCGACGGCGGGCATCTGGCCCCGCATCTGGAGATATCCCGCGGGCCGATACGGATGTCGACCTACGACGAATACATCGGTGAGCCGGAACGCCGCCGGCTCGGCAATGCGATGTGGTCGCGCCGCGTCCGCCGGGTGGTCGACTCGTTGCGTCCGGTCTTCGTCTGGGACCGGGTCTATCTGGGCGGCGGAAACTCGCGCCGCATCACCCCCGGAGCGCTGATCGCGCTCGGGGATGACGTGGTGGTCGTCCCGAATGCCGCCGGCATCGCCGGGGGAGTGCGGGCGTGGACGCTGTGAGCGGCGTCGTGGGCTGTCGGCAGACTCAGTCTGTGGGCTGATCGCCGTCGTCCAGGCCCTTGAGGAATTCCTCAACCTCGGCGCCGATCTCCTCGGCGGTGGGCACGTTGGCACGCGGGGTGATCTGGCGATGGCTCATGTACTGCTCGTACTGCTGCTCCAGCCGTGCGACCACCTGCTGGGCTTCAGCCGAAGCGGTGACCTGCTGCTCAATCGTCTGATTCACTGTTTCGGACGACTGGGCGAGGCTGCCGTCGCTGGGCAACGCCAGCCCGCTCACCGAGCTGGCCTGCTGGAGCAACGCGATCGCGGCATCGGGGTAACCCGACTCGGCCACGTAGTAGGGCACATGAGCGGCCAGACCAATGACGTCCTTACCGTGTTCACCCAGCCGCAAGGTGAGCAGACCGATGAACGGCGAACTCATCTGGAAGGTGCCCGGCAGACCGTCCCGATCTCCCAACAAGACGGGGTCGGAGGCGAAGCCTGACACATGAATGGGCCGAGTGTGCGGCGTGGGCGCCGGCACTGCCTGAAGGATCAGCACGCGTCCGATGTCGAAGCCATCCATCACGTGTTCGATGGAGGCGATCATCCGCTCCCACTGGAGCGCGGGTTCGGGGCCGGACAGCCAGAAGAACCCGGCACCAGCGTCGTCGGTCACCTTGTGCAGCGCGATCTCCGGCTTCTGGTAGTCGGTGAAGTGATCGCGATCGAAGATGATCTGCGGACGCTGTCCGGCGTAGTCATAGAGCTGATCGATGTCGAAAGTGCCCAGCTTGTGGTTGGCCAGCCGCTCCGACAGTTGGCGGCCGATCAGCTCCTGAGCCTCGCCGGCATCTCCGTAACCACCAAGTGTGATCAGTAGTGTGGGACGCTCACCGTCGGGCTGTGGGTATTCGTCAGATTCCAGATGTGGCTCCGGATTGAACAGTTCAGCAGGGTCGAGCATGTCACCACCTCCGTTACTTGTTCGACCGATCAGGATATCAAACGCGGATCAGGCTGTCAGTATTCCTTCCACTGTATCCGGAGGGCAGGTGACCGAGTGCTCTGTCGCCCAGGGGACCGTGCTTGTCAACGAACCGCAACATGGTGGAAACATGTTTTCCTTAGGATTCGAGCATGGAGAGCCTGGTAAATCGGTATCACCCCCCCGAAGGCGTCTACGACGAGATGTTCGACGGCGAGGAGGTCCGGTCGTCTTATGGTCTGTCCTACGAGCTCATGTCGGATATGCCGAACACCGAGTTCATCGATCGTGCCGACTATGTGCGCAGTACGTACCTCGATCAGGGCGTCACCTTCGATGTGGGCGGTGTCGAAAGCCCCTTCCCACTCGATGTCGTGCCGCGCATCATCACGGCCGCCGACTGGGCGCAGATCGAGGCCGGCGTCCAGCAGCGAGTGACGGCGCTGGAGGCTTTCCTCGCCGACGTCTACGGCTCCGGCAAGGTCTTCGGCGACGGGGTGATACCGCGGCGCATCGTCGCCACCTCGACGCACTACCACCGGGTGGCGCACGGCATCCGGCCGCCGAATGGCGTACGTATCCACGTCTCCGGTACCGACCTGGTGCGCGACGCATCCGGAGTCTTCCGGGTGCTGGAGGACAACGTCCGCATTCCCAGCGGTGTCAGCTATGTGATGACGAACCGCCGCGCCATGTCCACCGCGTTCCCCGAGTGGATGGGCCGGTATCAGGTGCGGCCGGTGCACGGCTACCCGCAGCTGCTGCTGGAGGCGCTGAGGGCGGCGGCTCCGGAGGGCATCAACGAGCCGACCGTGGTGGTGCTGACACCCGGTGTGCACAACTCCGCCTATTTCGAACACGCGCTGCTGGCCCGCATGATGGGCGTCGAACTGGTGGAGGGCAGCGACCTGTTCTGCGAGAGCGGGCAGGTCAAGGCGCGTACGACCAAGGGCGCCCAGCCGGTGCATGTCATCTATCGCCGGGTGGACGATGACTTCCTCGACCCGATGTACTTCCGTCCGGATTCGGTGCTCGGAGTGGCCGGGGTGCTTGCGGTCGCCGCTGCCGGGGGAGTGACGATCGCCAACGCCGTGGGCAACGGAGTGGCTGATGACAAGCTGATATGCACCTATGTTCCGGACCTGATCCGGTACTATCTGGATGCCGAGCCGATCCTGGCCGGGGTGGATACCTGGCGGCTGGAGAATCCGAAGGATCGTGTCGAGGTGCTCGACCGGCTGGAGGAGATGGTCGTGAAGCCGGTGGACGGTTCGGGTGGCAAGGGCGTGGTGATCTGCCCCAAGGCAAGCCCCAAGGAGTTGGACATCTTACGAGCCGCGATCTTGGAGGAGCCCCGCAACTGGATCGCTCAGCCGGTCGTCCAACTGTCGACGGTGCCGACGATGATCGACGGTGAGCTGGGTGCTCGCCATGTCGATCTTCGGCCGTTCGCCGTGAACGACGGCGAGAGCGTGAAGGTGCTGCCCGGTGGGTTGACCCGGGTCGCGCTTGGCGAGGGACAGCTGATCGTGAACTCCTCCCAGGGCGGCGGCTCGAAAGACACCTGGGTATTGATGGACGAAGGCGTGGGCAGTCAGCCACGCGCCCAGTTCTGGGGCCCGCCGGACATGACCGATGAACGAGATATGTTCGGTGTCGTCGCTACTCAGAGTCAGGAGTCCTGATGCTCAGCCGCATTGCTGGCTCGCTGTTCTGGATCGGGCGGTACCTGGAGCGTGCCGAGAACATCAGCCGCATTCTCGAAGTGAAACTGCAGCAGTTCCTCGAAGACCCCACGGTGGACGAACGGGCGGCATCGTCCAGCCTGCTGGGCGCGATGGGACTCGACATGTCGGAGCACACCGACGAACTCATCGATGCCGGCGCGGTCTTGCGGTACCTGTGGTACGACCCGGACAGCCCCAGCTCGGTGCGCGCGATCGTCGCGGCGGTGCGACAGTCGGCCCGCCGCATTCGCGAGACGATATCGCCGGAGTTGTGGGAGGCCATCAACACCACGTACAACGAGGTCTTCTCCGCGTCGTTCACGGCGATCCGGCCAACCGCGTCACTGCAGCTGGTGCGATTGCGTTGCGTGCAGATCGCCGGGCTGGCCAGCCAGACCATGGTGCACGACGAGGCCTATCACTTCTTCCTGCTGGGTCAGTCGCTGGAGCGCGTCGACATGACGTCGCGGCTGATCAGCACGGTGGCGGTGGAGGGCAACACTCTGGTCGCGTGGACCAGGGCGCTGCGGGCGGTCGGTGGCCATCACGCCTTCAACCGGACCTACTTCGGCGAAGGCGATTATCTGGACGCGGCCCGGTTCCTCATCGTCGACCGGCGTTTCCCGCACTCGCTGGTCTACGGATTGCAGGCCGTCCAGGACTCGCTCGGCGAGTTGGACCCCATCAACGTCAAGGCCAGACAAGATCCGACCGCCAGACTCGTGGGACGCACCCGCAGCCGGATGGAGTACCTCGATGCGTCCGAACTGATCGAGGGGCTGGAAGACCGGATGGAGCAGGTGCAGGTTGCCTGCGCCCAGGTGAGTGGGGAACTGACCGACCGGTACTTCGCCGGCATCGAGGTCTCGGTCTGGCACAGGGAGGTTCTGGTATGCGACTGAAACTTGTTCATACGGTGATCGTTGAGTCCGATGAGCCGATTCACGCGTGGCATGGCGAAGCGAGGATGACCCCCTGCTACCTGCCGAATCAGTCGCTGCTGCATCCGGTGGTGAGCATCACACCGTCGGCCTGGCGGCATGAGTATTTCGACTACTGGGGCACGGCAGTGGTGATGTTCAACGTGCCCGAGACGCATCTTCGGATGCGCGTGACGGCGGCCACCGAACTGGACTATTCGGCACCAGCTGCACCGAACGGACGTGGTGTCGGCTGGGAGGCGCTGAAGGATCCGTCGGTGGACGAGCGATTCTGTGATCATCTGCGGCTGCCCGAGGGCCTGGAAGTGCCCGATCAGTGGCGCAGCTGGCGGGCCGAGGCGGCTTCACCCGCGGAGTTCGTGCAAGAACTTGGCCATCGCGGGCTGATCGACGCGGACGACGGTGGCGTGGTGCCCGCAACGATGACGGCGCTGCACTGGGCTGGGATTCCCTCGCGTTATGTGGCCGGCTACAGCATCCCCACCGAACTGGTGCGTGGCGTGAAGCGTCCCGCACAGGTCTACAACTGGTTGCAGTACTGGGATGGCCGGTGGGTCGCCTGGGATCCGCGGTTGGGTTGCGCGCCCGATTCCCGGCACGTGGCGGTCGGCTACGGAGCCACTCGCGAGGATGTTCCGGTGCTGTTCGGCGTCCACGATTCGTCGGGTGAAGTGCAGATGACCAGCGAGGTCACCGTCGAGCGGCTGAACTGAGGCGGTCTCAGTCCAGCCGGGTGACGTCGACGGCCACGTCCAGAACGCTGTCCCGGCTCTCGCTGAAGATGACGCCCTTCAGGGGTGACACATCACGGAAGTCGCGTCCCCACGCAGTCACCAGGTAGCGCGAATCAGCCAGTTGATCATTGGTCGGGTCCAAGTCGATCCAGCCGCGTTCGGGAATGTAGACCGATGCCCATGCGTGGGTGGCGTCCGAACCGGCCAGCTTCTCCTCGCCGGGTGGCGGATAGGTTTCAATGTAGCCGCTGACGTAACGGGCGGGGAGCCCGACGGCCCGGAAACTGGCCACCGCCAGGTGGGCGAAATCCTGGCAGACACCCGCCCGGGCATTGATCACTTCGGGCAGCGTGGTGGCCACTGTCGTGGCACCTTGGGTGTAGCTGAAGCCTTCGTAGATCGCGTGGTAGACCGTGCCGATCGCCTCGCCCACCGGCATCCGAGGATCCAGCAGACCGGACGCGAACTCGCGCACCGGAGTGCTCAACTCGATCAGCGGCGACGGCAGCAGGTAGCTGGCCCGCTTGACCGGATCGATCCGGGGATCGAGGTGCACCAGCTCGACCGTCCGATCGACAGGGATGGTCATGCTCGGCAGATCGGCGGCCGGCCACTGGACGGCCAAGGTGGCGGACTTGCGCACCTGAAGTTGGGTATGCGGGGTGTGGATCTCCACATAGTGCGAGTGATTGCCGAAGAAGTCGGTGTGCACCTCGTACAGGTCCGGCGCCGGAGAGATCTCCACATCGTGGTCGAGTACCTGTTGATGCGGTGTGACTCGCGGGACGAGGAAAGCCCGAGCGAACGATGCGGTCACCTCGGCGTCATAGCGGTACCTGGTGCGGTGGACGACCTGATAGCGACGTGGGTCATTGTGCTCAGTGGCCATACGCATCCTCCGACCGCTCAGGCACCGCGAACGAGAACGCCGGCAACTGAGTGACAAAATGTGCCTGCTGGATCTGATCAGAGAGGTCGCGAAGCCCGGCATCGAGTTCGTCGAGCAGGAGGCGCGCGCGTTGCCGCTCATTGCCGCCGAGCCGGCGCGGGTTCGTACTGGCCAGACTGGCCACCAGCGCGGCTGCGGCCTGCTCGATTCGTGGGTTGGGCGCGACGCTGAGGACATGGATGAGCCGGTCCAGCTGGTAGCGGACCGATCTCGGGTTCGAGGCGTCCAGCAGCAGCAGGTCCAACGTGGCCTCGGCAGGGATGACCGCCCCGAAGCTGGCCGCCACCCGGCGATGGTAGGTGATCACCGAGTCGCCGGCACTCAGCACTGACTCGCTCAGCACCGCTTCGGTGACCGGTCCGGTCACCGAGCTCACCGTATGCCGCAGCAGCTGGACGGTCAGCTCGGCCCGCTCTATGCGTCGACCGGCCTCGACGAATGCCCAGGTCGCGTCGCGCACCAGCGACTCGTTGGCCACCCCGGCGAAGGCCAGCAGCGAACGCAGGGCCTCATTGATCACCGGCTGCACAGCCAGGAGATCCTCGCCCTCGCGCGCCTGCCGCAGCGTGGCATTGAGCGCATTGAAGATGCTGAAGGTGTCGCCGCTGAGCAATTCGCGAACGTTCGCGGCGCAGGCCGCCATCCGTCCCACGTTGTAGGCGACACAGCCCTGAGTTATCTCGTCGAGCAGCAGCCGGCGGATCTGCGGCAGCGGCTCGTCGAGCCGCTCGGCCGCGCCCTGGCCGACGAAGCCGGGCTGCACCCCGGTGACCATGGACAGCGCCTCCAGCATCGTCCGCATCGCCGAATGGCCCGGGGTGCCGGGTCGATCCAGGTTGTCGGCGATCAATTGCTCGGAGACCTTCAGCACCCGCGAGGTCATCTCGGTGCGTTCGGCGTAACGGCCCAGCCAGAACAGGTTCTCCGCCGCGCTGGGTGGCAAGCCGAGGTCGGCGGCCTCGGCCGGCAGGTGGGCGGGACGACGCGGTGAGATCCCGGCCGACGGTGCCTCGCGATGGCTGTCCTCCAGCACCCAGACGTCCTTGCTGAAGGCGCCGGTTGCATTGGTGATGTTCCACTGGTCCGGGCTCGAGGCCACCCGGGCGAGGCCACCAGGCATGAACGAGTAGGACGCGCCGTCGGCGGCGCCGAATGTCCGCAAGACCATCGGACGAGGCTCGATCGAGCGGGCCTCCACGACGGGCACGGTGCTGGGCTCCAGATACTGCTGGGCGCTCCACCGCCACGGTTCGGCATCGATGCGGGCGAGCAGCTGGGAACGTGCTTGTTCGTCCAGCAGGCGTGCCGGAATCGCGCGTGCCCCGCGGACCCGAGAGATCGGCTTGATGATCAACGAGTCGAGATGGCTCTTCACGTAGGCCAACCCCTCCGGATCGCCGCACCACCAGGCGGGGACCGTCGGGAGCTTCAACGCATCGCCGAGCAGTGACTCGGCGATGCGGTCCATGTATGCGAGCAGGCCGTTGTTCTCGAGGATTCCGGAGCCCAGATGATTGGCCACCGATACCCGATGCCGGCGGGCAGCCTGCAGCAGGCCGGGAATGCCGAGCAGTGAGTCGGAGCGCAGGTCGAGTGAGTCGGCATACTCGGCGTCCAGGCGGCGGTGCAGGATGTTGACCGGTTGACTGCGCCCGATGGTTCGCAGCCACAGATAGCCGTCGGCAATCTGCAGGTCACCCGATTGCGCGATCGGGTAGCCGACGAGCATGGCGACCAGGGCCTGGTCATAGGCGGTTTCGCTGATGGTGCCGGAGCTGAGAATGGCCACCCGCGGGCTGTCTGCGCCGGGGGGCAGGGTGTTCTCCAGCGCCACCCGGATCTGGTCGAAGAAGCCACGCAGCCGGTGGATGGGAACATGGCGATAGTCGCGGTCGAGCACCCTGGCCACCAAACGCCGGTTCGCCATGGCATATCCCATGCCCGAAGGCGATTGGGTGCGGTCGGACAGAACCGTCCAGCAGCCGCTGGCCGCACGCACCAGATCGGTGGCCACGATGGTCAGCTGATGATCGCCAGTGAGCGTCAGGCCGTCGACCGCCGGCAGGAACCCGCGGTGCCCCAGCACCAGTTCGCTGGGTACCACGCCCGAATGCAGCAGCGTGCGCGGGCCGTAGAAGTCGGCCAGCATGGCGTTCAACAGCTCGGCACGCTGCCGCAGCCCGGCCTGCAGGCCGGCCCATTCGGCGCTCGACATGATGAACGGCAGCACGTCGACCGACCAGGAATTGGCCAGTTCACCGGGACGCGAACCGCCGTAGGTGATCGCCTCGGAGCGAACCAGCCTGGTCAGCGCGCGCTGCCGCCGTTGCCAACCCGGATACTCGACCTCGGAGAGACTGGGAGTGAATCCCAGAATGTCCCGGTCGGCAAGCACATGGGCCAACTCATCGTGGCCACCAGCGCGCTGCACGTAATCGCGCAGTACCGGGCTGATGCGCTGATCGACGGCTTGGCTCACGCCAGCCAACTTTAGATGCTCTCTTCCAGCACGTCGTGCCAACGTTCGAATCGGCGTAGATCCAATGTCACCGGGTACTCGGCGCTACCCCAATCCGACACGCCGGGTATCTCGAGGTGTCCCGATGTCTGGTAGGGCTCGAACCGGGCGGCCCGCCGTGATTCGGCCTCGACCGCATTCACCGGATAGGTGTCGAAGCTGCGGCCACCGGGATGCACCACGTGATAGCGGAAACCGCCCAGCGATTGGCCACTGATCTTGTCGACCAGATCGAAACGCAGCGGGGCGTGTACGCCGATGGTCGGGTGCAGCGAGGACGGCGGAGACCACGCCTTGTAGCGCACGCCGGCCGCCAGCGCGTCGGAACGTCCGACCGACCCGACGCCCCAGCCGTGCCCGATCACCGGGGTCAGCGGCAGCGGCACGCCGTTGACCATCAGCAGATGGCGTTCCGGAATCAGGCCGGTGGACGCCACCTGCACGCGCTCCACCGAGGAATCGACATAGCGGGCAGTGCCGCTGAGGGTGACCTCTTCACCGAGCACCTGCCAGGGCTCGATGCCTTGGCGCAACTCCAGGTGGACATCGCCCAGCTGCACCTCGCCCAGGATGGGGAACCGGAACTCCAGGAACGACTCGAACCAGGCCAGGTCGAAGCGCTCGCTGATGGGCAGTGCGGCGTTGAGCTCGTCGAGCACGTTCCACAGGTCGGCGGCCGCGAAGGCCGGCAGCAGATAGCGGTCGTGCAGCCGGGTGCCCCACCGCACCAGCGGCGCGCGGTACGGCTCTCGCGCGAATCGCCACAGCAGTCCGCGCACCAGCAGCGCCTGCAGCAACGACATCCGCTCGTGGGGTGGCATCTCGAAACCGCGCATCTCGAGCAGGCCGGCATGTCCGCCGCGCCGGTCGGGGTTGTACAGCTTGTCGATGCAGAACTCTGCGCGGTGCGTGTTGCCTGTCAGATCGGTCAGCAGATGACGCAGCAGCCGGTCGGTCAGCCAGGGCTGCGAGTGACGCTGCCGTTCCAGTCGCTCCTCCAGCGTTTCGTCCGTTCTCCAGTCCGCGGAGATCGCTTTCGCGATGTCGTGCTCCACGGTCGGGTCGGTCAGCATCTCGTCCAGCTCGGTGAAGGCGATGTCGAGCTCGTAGAGCGTGCCCGGCAGCCCCTCGTCGACCCGCGGGGCCTGGCTGGTGGGCCCGATGAAGCGGCCGGTGAAGATGTACGACAGCCCGGGATGATGCTGCCAGTAGGTGACCATGGAACGCAGCAGGTCGGGACGGCGCAGCAGCGGGGAGTCCTGCGGCGTGGGACCACCCAAGGTGATGTGGTTTCCGCCGCCAGTGCCGGTGTGGGTGCCGTCCAGATCGAACTTCTCGGTGGTCAGGCCCACCTGCCGGGCGTCTTCGAACAATGTGGTGGTCAGCTGGACGAGGTCGCCCCACGAGCTGGTGGGCTGCACATTCACTTCGATGACCCCGGGGTCGGGGGTGACGCTCAGAGTCTGCAGGCGATCGTCGCCGGGCAGGGGGTACCCCTCCAGGACGATCGGGGTCTGCAGCGCAGCGCAAGCGTCCTCGATGGTCGCGATCAGCCGCAGCGCATCGTCCAGCCGGTCGATCGGCGGCAGGAAGCAGAAGAGATGACCGTCGCGTTCCTCGATAGCCAAAGCGGTGCGTGGTGCAGATTCGATCGGTAGCTCTCTGGCCGGTTTCACGCTGGTCTGGTGCCCGTCCGGCAGCGGCCGTGTGGCATCGCCATCGGCATTGCGGACGATATCGGGCGCCGCTCCCCAGGCGAGCGCGTTCAGCGGCAGCCGCAACCCGATGGGGGAGCTGCCGGCGGTGAGGAAGATCGCCCGTCGACGCGGACGCCAGCGGGTGGTCGCCCAGCTTCCGCCGTCCGGATCGTCGGGGTCGACGAAGACCGGGATCACCCAGCCGGCGGGTTCGGTGGCGGCGTCATCGAGCCGATCGACCAGCTGCTGGCGGGCGTGCTCGTTCGCCAGCAGCTCATCCGAGGGGTCGGGGTCGATGTCGGGACGCGGACCCCACGGCAGCTGGGCCGCCGACACCGCCGCCTGCACGGTGTCCTCGTAGACGGGCAGCACGAATTCGTCCGCGATACCCAGCCGGGCGGCGATCTGATGAGCCAGCGCATCGGTGCCGGCTGTGGCGGAGGGCTTCGTCCACGGGTTGACCAGCAGAGCGGGGTGATGCCAGATCGGCTCGCCGTCGGTGCGCCAGGTCAGTGTCATCTGCCAGCGCGGCAACGGCTCATCCGGGTACCACTTGCCCTGGCCGTGATGCACGAGCCCGCCGTCGGCCCAGCGCTGCCGCAGCTTGTCAGTCAGCTTGGCGGCCAGTTGGCGTTTCTCGGGGCCATCGGCCGCAGAGTTCCACTGCGGGCTGGCGGTCTCGGCCGCAGATACAAAGGTGGGCTCTCCACCCATCGTCAGCGCGATGTCCTCGTTCGCCAGGCCGGCGTCGACCACCTGCCCGAGGGTGTCGATGGCATCCCACTGGTCATCGCTCAGTGGCTTGGTGACCCGGACGTCCTCATGGATCCGGGTGACCTCGTTGCTGAAGCTGAACTCGACCTCGGCGATCCCGGTGCTGCCGGTGATGGGGGCCGCGGTCGACGGGTGGGGCGTGCAGGACAGGGGGATATGGCCCTCACCGGCGAACAGCCCGCTGGTCGCGTCCAGCCCGACCCAGCCCGCACCCGGGATATAGACCTCTGCCCAGGCGTGCAGATCGGTGAAGTCGTGTTTGACGCCTGCCGGACCGTCCACCGGTTCCATGTCGGCCGCCAACTGCACCAGGTAGCCGGAGACGAACCGGGCGGCCAGACCGAAGCGACGCAGAATCGACACCAGGAGCCAGGCCGAGTCACGGCACGATCCGATCGCCCGGGACAGCGTATAACCGGGTGTCTGGACTCCCGGTTCCATCCGGGTCGTGTAGGCGACGTCGTCGCGCACCGCCTCATTGAGCCGCACCAGGAAATCGACCGTGCGCAGTCCGCAATCTCGCCACTGGGATTCGGGCAGCCGGCTGGCGATCCACTGATCGACCAGATCGCCATCGGCGGGCGAGTCGAGTTCGGCGGGCACCTGATGCAGGTACGGCTGCAGATCGGTGGCCAGCTCGTCCGGGTAGCTCCAGCCCATCTCGGCGGCGTATTCCTCGACGAAGAAGTCGAACGGATTGATGACCGTCATGTCGGCGATCAGATCGACGGTGAACTGAAGCTCGTTGACCGGCTCGGGGAAGACCAGCCGGGCCAGGTAGTTGCCGAACGGGTCCTGCTGCCAGTTGATGAAATGGTCCCCGGGCACCACACTCAGCGAATAGGCCTCGATCGGGGTCCGGGTGTGCGGAGCCGGTCGCAGCCGCACGGTGTGCGGATTCACGGTGGTCGGCCGATCGAACCGGTATGTCGTTTGATGCTTGAGGGCGATGCGGATCGTCACCGGTTCAGGATATGAGACGCGGCCCGCCATGATGGCCGGCTCCGCGGGCTGTTCGCCAACCGTAACGTGGCGGTCTCATGCGCTATAGGGGTCGCGGCGCCCCACCCGCGAGGGGCAGGGCGCCGCGACCGACGTCTACAGCACCTTGGCCAAGAAGTCCTTGGTCCGGTCGTTCTGCGGATTCGCGAGCACCTCGCGCGGGTCGCCCTCCTCGACGACCCTGCCGTCGGCCATGAACAACAGCCGATCGCTGACTTCGCGGGCGAAGCCCATCTCGTGAGTCACCACGACCATCGTCATGCCTGCCGCGGCCAGTGCTTTCATGACATCGAGCACCTCACCGACCATCTCGGGATCCAGCGCGGAGGTGGGTTCGTCGAAGAGCATGATGTCGGGATCCATCGCCAGAGCCCTGGCAATGGCCACGCGCTGCTTCTGGCCGCCCGACAGCTGGGCGGGTCGAGCATCGATCTTTTCGGAGAGCTTGACCTGTGCCAGCAGGGATTCGGCACGGCTCCTCGCCTCGGTCTTGGACAGCTTCTTCAGCATGCTGGGAGCCAGCATGATGTTCTCGGCCACCGTCTGGTGCGGGAAGAGGTTGAAATGCTGGAAGACCATGCCGATCTTCTGGCGCACCTGGTTGATGTCGGTGTTCTTGTCGGTGAGATCACGACCTTCGACGATGACCTTGCCCGATGTCACTTCTTCCAAGAGATTCAGGCAGCGCAAGAAGGTGGACTTGCCGGAGCCCGACGGCCCGATCACGGCGACGACCTCACCTTGGTTGATAGTGGTGGAGATGCCCTTGAGGACCTCGTTCGAACCGAACGACTTGTGGAGATCGGTGACCTCGATCATGGTCTTGGCTGACTCGCTCACTTGTTGATCCTCCGATCGATCCGGTTCGACAGCTTCGTGAGGGCGGAGATGACGATGAAGTACATGGCACCGACGATCAGCCAGACCTCGAAGCTGCGGAAGTTGCGGGCAATGATCTGTTGCCCCTGATAGGTCAGCTCGGCGAATCCGAGCACGGCCAGCAGCGACGTGTCCTTCAGCGTGATGACGAACTGATTGATGAACGAGGGCGTCATAATCTTGACTGCTTGCGGAACGATGATCTTGCGCATCGACTGCATCCAGTTCAAGCCGAGGGAGCGCGCGGCCTCCATCTGGCCGGTATCAACCGACTGAATACCGCCGCGAACGATCTCGGTCATGTAGGCCCCCGCGTTCAGCGAGAGCGTGATCACACCTGCGGTGAGTACGTCGAGCTTGATGCCGAGCGCGGTCGGCAGGCCGAAATAGAAGAAGAAAGCCTGGACCAGTAGTGGCGTGCCACGGAAGATGTCGACGTAGACCGACGCGATCGACTGCAAGATCTTGTTTCCGCTGACCTTGAGGAAGCCGAAGACCACGCCGAGTACGGAGGCGAAGACCAAGGACAGCGCGGTCGCGGCGAGGGTGAGCAGCAGGCCCTTGAGCAAGGCCGGCATGCTCTGGACGAGCAGACCCCAGAACGACTGACTGGAACCACCGGCATCGGGTGCCTTCAGGTACTTGTCGATAATCGCCTGATAGGTGCCGTCGGTCTGCATGCCGCTCAAGCCGGCGTTGAAGGCTTGGAGCAGCTCCGGGTTGGAGCCCTTCAAGACGGCGAAACCGTAGCTCGAGCCCTGCTCCTTGGGTGTGACGATTTTCAGTCCGTTGCCCTGGTTGATCCCGTAGGCGAGCACCGGGTAGTCGTCGAAGACGGCTGCTGCGTTGCCGGTAGCCACCTCGGAGTACATCGTGTCGGCTTTGTCGAGGGCCTTGACGGTGAAGCCGTACTGGTCGGCGATCGATTGGGCGAAGGTGAGACCTTCGGCGCCGGTCTTCGCGACGACGGTCTTGCCGCTCAGATCCTCGTAGCTGGTGATGGTGTCGTCGTCGGCCCTGACCGCCATCTGCACACCGGAGTCGAAGTAGGGCGCTGAGAAGTCGAAGACCTCCTTGCGGGCATCGGTGATCGACATGCCGGCAATGACACCGTCGGCTTGGCCCGAGGTGACCGCCTGCAGCGCCGCGTCGAAGCCAAGAGCTCTGATGTCGACGCTGAATCCCTGACGCCGCGCGATCTCATTGATCAGATCGATGTCGATACCGGTCATTTCGCCCGACTCGTTGCGGTATTCGAATGGCGCGAACGTGGTGTCGGTGGCGATGACGAAGGTCTTGCCCTGCACACCCTCGACCTGGGCGTCATCAGCAGGGGCGTTACTGCCGAGGTACTTGGTCAGCAGTGCGTGATAGGAGCCGTCGGCCTTCATCTCGCTCAGGCCCTCGTTGAACGCCTGGAGCAGTTCGGCGTTGGAGCCCTTCAAGACGGCGAAACCGTAGCTCGAACCCTGCTCCTTGGGGGTCACGACCTTGAGCCCGTTGCCCTGCGCGATCCCATAGGCAAGCACGGGATAGTCGTCGAAGACGGCGGCTGCGTTGCCGCTGGCGACCTCGGCATACATCGTGTCGGCGCTGCCCAGGGCCTTGACGGTGAATCCGTACTGGTCGGCGATCGACTGGGCGAAGGAGAGACCCTCGGCACCGGTCTTCGCGACGACGGTTTTGCCCCTCAGATCCTCATAGCTGGTGATCGAGGAGTCATCGGCCCGCACGGCCATCTGCACACCCGAGGAGAAGTAGGGCGCCGAGAAGTCGAAGACCTCCTTGCGCGCGTCGGTGATCGACATGCCGGCGATGACACCGTCGGCCTGGCCCGAGGTGACGGCCTGCAATGCGGCGTCGAAGCCGAGAGCCTGGATGTCGACGTTGAAGCCTTTTCGCTGTGCGATTTCTCGGATCAGATCCATGTCGATGCCGGTCATGTCGCCCGATGCATCCCGGAATTCGAATGGCGCAAACGTTGTGTCGGTCGCGATCACGAACGTCTGGCCTTCGACGGGCCCCTCCGCATGTGCTTGGAGCGCGGAGACGCCGAACGTCATACCGATGAACCCGAGCAGAAGCGTGATCAGGGCTCCGGTCCTAGCCGCGCTGGCGCGACTCCTGTGAGAGATGTGCATGGTTACGTGTCCTCCATGGTCGCGACCGTGATACTTGGCCGACGCCGCGATGCTAGGCCGACTTCGGCGGTCTTTCTGCCGGAACTGCGAGGCGAAACACAATGGAAACACGACCGGTCCGGTCAGATCAGCGGACCATGGTCGTCGGCCAGAAAAGCCAGAATTGCCCGGACGCGACGGTTTTCTTCGTCCGGGGTCAGCCCGAGTTTCATGAAGATATTGGAGACGTGTTTGGCGACTGCGGCGTTCGACAGCACCAGTTCGGCAGCGATCTGGCCATTGGACAGACCACGAGCCATCAGTTCGAGCACCTCGAATTCGCGAGGGCTCAGTTCGCCGAGCCCCGATCGGCTGGCGCGCATCATTGCTCGCGCCACCTCGGGGTCGATCACCATGCCACCCGCGCACACCACGCGCAGCGTGCCAATGAAATCGGCAACCTGGGACACCCGGTCCTTCAACAGATAGCCCGAGCCACCCGAGTCCGGGGCGGCAGGCAGCGCGAACAGCTGCTGCGCATACACCGGGGCAACATATTGGCTCACCACGAGCACCGACAGTGCGGGGTAGGCCGTCTTCAGGTCGAGCGCCGCTTGGAGACCGTCATTGGCCATCGTCGGCGGCATCCGGACGTCGGTGATCAGTAGCTGCGGCAACCGGCCCTGCTCGGCAAGCTGCTGCACGGTTTGCCGCAGAGCGTCCGCGCGGGATTCCTGGGCCACGAT